>OFFE01000005.1_pt1 | contig 165235 bp, 142 predicted proteins | sample 1521371 | NCBI WGS metagenome assembly OFFE01 (sample SAMEA3504131, study PRJEB24116) | mouse gut metagenome | biome: mouse gut; feature: mouse-associated habitat; material: faeces | place: Denmark | collected 2011 | reverse complement strand
TCACCCCCACCTTCTCACGCAGCTGGTTGATAAAGATCACCGTACAGTTGGATTTGCTGATAACTGCCGTCAGCTTCCTCAGCGCCTGCGACATCAGACGCGCCTGCAGGCCCACATGGCTGTCTCCCATGTCACCGTCAATCTCCGCCTTCGGCACAAGCGCTGCCACAGAGTCCACTATGATGATATCCACCGCACCGGAACGCACCATGGTCTCCGTGATCTCCAGCGCCTGCTCACCACAGTCCGGCTGGGATATGTAAAGGTTGTCGATATCCACCCCGATATTCTTCGCATACACCGGATCCAGGGCATGTTCCGCATCAATAAATCCTGCGATGCCGCCCCGCTTCTGTACTTCCGCGACCATATGTAAGGTAACCGTCGTCTTACCGCTGGATTCCGGACCGTAAATCTCCACGATCCTGCCCCGCGGGATCCCGCCCAGCCCCAATGCCAGATCCAGACTCAGGGAACCCGTAGGAATCGTCTCCACATTCATCTGTACCGAAGGATCACCCAGCTTCATTATGGCTCCCTTGCCGAACTGCTTCTCTATCTGCACCAAAGCCGCGTCCAATGCTTTTAATTTGTCATCTCTTTCCATGTTCTGTTCTCCTTTTCTCCTAGAACATCCGTTCTATCTTCTTATTGTAGAATAAAACAAACGTTCGATTTTGTCAATATGCTTTCTCACATAACAACAGTCTATCATTTTATATGTCCCATAAATGACACTTCAACCCTCCTTTCCCCCAAAATTTGAAATAATGGAAATCACGGCGAAATGCCTGATGTGCATAACAGAGATCCATTTCTTCAGATGAATACAGTTTAACAAATAAAATATGAATGTGCAATATTTCAGGCCAGGTTTCCGGATCTTTGCACAGCAAATCCCGGAATATTGCCTCGGATATTATTATGAGCAGATTCCGTGGCATAAATAATAATCAAAAAGCCAGGGAACTGTTACTATCTTTTTACCCGCATCTGCTGTATAATAATCCTGAATACTATAAATGTTTTTCTTACAATATATAATATGGTCAAGATCAGGGGGAATTTTTAATGAAGCTGAATTACAAAAGAACTGTTCTTATAGGCATGGCTTTCCTGTCTATCTGTGCTTTCTGGCAGATGTACGACAATATCATACCGCTTATTCTCAAAAATACTTTTCATCTCGGTGAAACCGTCACTGGAGCCATCATGGCCGCAGACAATATCCTGGCACTGTTCCTGCTTCCGCTGTTCGGCTCCTTCTCCGACCGGATCGATACACCGATCGGAAAGCGAATGCCTTTCATCCTGACCGGAACCGGCTGCGCTTTCGTTTTCCTGCTGCTTTTACCAGTAGCAGATAAACAGGGCAGTCTGCCGCTTTTCATCATCGCCTTATTTCTGGTACTCGTCTCCATGGGTCTGTACCGCTCTCCTGCCGTTGCACTGATGCCGGACCTGACCCCCAAACCACTGCGCAGCAAAGGAAATGCCGTAATCAATCTTATGGGTGCTGTGGGCGGCGTTTATGCTCTGATCATGATCAGTCTGCTGGTAGGCAGCGGCACAACGCCGGATTATTTTCCTCTTTTTCTCTCCATTGGACTGTTGATGCTGTTCTCCATTGCAGTTCTCTACTTTACCATTCCGGAGAAAAAGCTGAGGGCACAAATAAACATAGAAAAAGAGACTGACCGGAATAAGCCGTCAGCCACATCAAATCTGCCGTCAGAAGTAAAACGCAGTTTATTTTTCATCCTGTTGTCAGTAGCTCTTTGGTACATCGCTTACAATGCGGTCACCACTGCGTTTTCACGCTACGCGACTCACGTATGGGGCCTGGAAAACGGAGGCTATGCAAACTGCCTGATGGTGGCTACAGTGGCAGCCATTATCAGCTATATCCCCATTGGAGTTCTGTCCAGCAGAATCGGCAGAAAACGCACAATCCTGATTGGCGTAGCGCTCCTGACTTTCTGCTACCTGTGTGCCTCCTTCTACACCACTTATCACGGCACAATGAACTTATTCTTTGGTATCATCGGATTTGCCTGGGCAGCGATAAATGTCAATTCGTTCCCCATGGTAGTGGAAATCAGCGCCAGCGGAGATGTCGGCAAATATACCGGCTACTATTATACCTTCTCCATGGCAGCACAGGTTATCACGCCAATTCTGTCCGGTTTCCTGCTGGAACATGTGTCTTACCGGACTTTGTTCCCTTACGCGGTGGTATTCAGCATACTGGCCTTCTGTACCATGCTGATGGTAAAGCACGGAGATTCAAAACCTCAGCAAAAGGCCAGCATACTGGAAAATTTTGATGTCGACGACTGATTGCCAGACGGCAGGCTGAGCATGATAGGTTTACTGATAAAAGTAACTGGCAACCAGAACAGCGCACCTGCTGCGCTGTTCATGATCGCGGCATATAATATGCGGCTCGTCTGTATGAATACATGTGTGCATATGTTTCTAAGCATCCACTTCCATTTATGGCAGTATAATAATATGGGGGGATGGATGCCTGGAAACGTGAGATCTTACTGTACTTCCAGTGCCTCGGCACATTGCTTTAAATACTCAACAATCTCAAGGTGCTGCGGGCAGGCCTGCTCACACTGTCTGCAGCTGATACACGCGGATGCTTTTCCCGCAGCATCGGTAACTTTCTGGTAATCGGAAACGGCTTCCGCCATCTTCCCATCTCCGATCTGCTTATTCATAGCCGTAAATATTTCCGGAATCGGAATCTTCTTAGGACAGCCCTCCGTACAATAGTGACAGGCTGTGCAGGGAATCGTAGTCGATTTCCCGAGTATTTTCTGCGCCTGCTCGATAATCTTTCGTTCCTCTTCGTTAAGCGGCTGGAAATTCTTCATATAAGACAGATTATCTTCCATCTGCTGTGTATCTGACATGCCGGAAAGTACGGTCAGAATGCCGTCCAGCGATGCCGCATAGCGGATGGCCCATGAAGCACAGGACATTTCCCCGTTATATTCTTCAAATAATTTTCTCACCGCTTTAGACGGTTTTGCCAGACTGCCGCCTTTTACCGGCTCCATGATCACAATCGACTTACCATGTTTTCTTGCTGTCTCATAATTGGCCCTGGATGTAATGGACGGATTTTCCCAGTCTGCATAATTGATCTGCAACTGCACAAATTCCACTTCCGGATGCTCCGTAAGCAGTTGATCCAAAAGCTTCGGCCCGCCATGGAAAGAAAATCCCAAGTGACGGATTAACCCCTTCTCTTTCTGTTCCTTCACAAAATCCCACAGATGATAGGTGTCATATTTCGTATAATTACTTTCCATTAAAGCATGCAGCAGGTAATAATCAAAATACCCGGCCCCGGTCCGCTCCAGACTTGTCTGAAACTGCTCCTTCGCTGTTTTCTCATCACTTGCCGCAGATGCATTCAACTTCGATGCCAGTGTATAAGCTTCCCGGGGATAACGTTCCACCAACGCTTCCTTCGCCACTGCCTCCGATCCCTGATAGACATATGCAGTGTCAAAATAAGTAAACCCTGCCTCCATAAACAGGTCTACCATGTGTTTGATCTGCTCGATATCCATCTGGTCTTCCTTTTTCGGTAAACGCATTAAACCGAATCCCAGCTTTGGTGTCTCTTTCCCAAAATAATCCGACATGTTTCTTCCTCCTTCGTTTTGTTTGCTCTATATGTTATGTCCGCAGGACTTTGTCCATCGACTTTCCCTTCGCCAGCTCATCTACCAGTTTATCCAGATAGCGGATTTCCTGCATGAGCGGTTCCGTAATTTCTTCTACCCGCACACCGCAGACTACGCCTTTGATCAATCTTCTCTTCTCATTCATCTCCGGCGCATTGCGGAAGAAATCACCGTAAGAAACTGCCCCTGCCGCCATATCTTTCAACGCCTCTATGTCATAACCGGTAAGCCAGCAGATCACTTCGTCTACCTCTTCCTGTGTCCGTCCCTTCTTTATAGCCTTATTAACGAGAAGTCCGTAAATCTTTGAAAAATTCATTTGATACACTTTCTCATGATCCATTTGACTCCCTCCTGTTCCTCGACATCATTTCATTCAATTAACCGGCGTACAAAATCCGGTCTGATAACATTCGGCCTGACTTAATAATATTCCCCTATTCCCGCTCCCTTACTGTCACTTCCACGGTATCGCCCGGCTGTTTTCCGATCTTTAATCGAATATCCTTCCTGATACCGATAATATAGCAGATACTGCCGTCTGCATTCTTAACTCCCATATTCACAATACTGCCGTCATAGGGTTCACCGTCAAAGGTGACATGCACCTTAACCCTTCCCCTGCCAAATTCATTCCTGATATCGTAAGGAAATATCACATATGCACCGCCCTTTTTATCCGCATCACAGATCATTGATTCATATTCATAGATTCTCTGATTCATGAAACAAACTCCCTCTTTGTCTGATTGCTTTGACAATATTATGGCCACTCATATGTTCATAACTACATTAAAAGATTCTATAGATTCTGTCATAACAAATTCGCCCGCATAAGTCTGTCGAACTATGCGAGCGAATAATGGAGATAGCGAGACTCGAACTCGTGACCTATACGTTGCGAACGTATCGCTCTCCCAGCTGAGCTATATCCCCATGCATCTGATTATAGCACATTTAATAGAAAATGCAAGAAAAATACATTATTATATCACACTTTCCCGTGCAATAAGCAAAAAGCCTGCGGTCTGATCTCTCAACCTGAGATCCCGCAGGCCTTCTGTCCATTTATTCTATCCCCTTTAACTCTCGCATGCTAAGAACGGCGCAATTTTCGCTCTGATGTCTGCATCATCCGAATGATATCGCAATTGGAGCGGTCCTGAGAAATCCAGCGCCATCACGCCGATGATGGATTTCGCGTCTACCACCCTGTGTCCGGAACCCAAATCGAAATTGGTATCAAATTTGTCAATTGTCTTAATAAACTGTCTGATCTGTTCAACATCGTTAAACTTAACATTCACCTGCTGCATATGATTCAATCTCCTTTACTTCTTCATTTTGCCTTTGTTATGTTTTACGTTCTACTTCCTGTTTTGCAGAACCAGCACCGGATTGACTTAAATTCCCCTTATAAACAGCTTATCCATAACTTTCCGTTCTAATCCATCACCTCCGCATTTTTTAAAAAGTTTTCAGGTTTTTCCTATCATGGTCCATGTGGCATCGATATGTTACCGATTTCACTTATGGCTATATCATACATTTCCTGCCCTGTATTGTAAATTGTCAATTTTCATAATTTTTCCTGCTTTTCCATATATATCATTGTGAAATCTATTTCATGGTAATTTTAATCTGTTAAACATCTATCCTTCCACGGAAATCGGCCTTCTGCCGTTACATAAAATCCTCTCGTGTCTTTCTCTTCACATATGCCGCAAACTGGAATCCGGCTGCTGCTCCTGCAAGCCTGACCCGCCTCATGCAGCTCTGCGAAATCTTAAATCCATATGCAGAATACCCTGTTCCTCTTGTCTTTTCCCACAATACAAAATATAATCAAATCTGTAACAGCAGTCAAATATCCATGCGAGCCTGACAGCCAGGCTCGTTGCTTCGCAGGAATAAACAATGATCAGGAGGCATTATGGCAAACATTCTCATCGTGGAAGACGAAAAAGCCATGCAGGACATTATCGCAGAATATATGCAGAAAGGCGGTCACACCTGCTTTACGGCAGACGACGGCATAGACGCCCTCGCCATTTTAAAAAACAGCCCCATGGACTTAATCATCCTGGATATTATGATGCCTCATCTGGACGGCTTTTCGGTCTGCCGCTCAGCACGGGAGATGAGCGACTCGCCCATCATCCTGCTTACCGCCAAAAGTACGGAGGACGACAAGCTGAAAGGATACGACTGCGGTGCGGACGACTATATGACCAAACCTTTCAGCCCCAGAATACTGCTCGCCAAGGCCGACGCACTCCTCAGACGTTCCGGCTGTGCTCCCCTTAAAACAGTAAATGCCGGCAGTATCACTCTACAGCCCGCCTCCCAAAAAGTCTGGGCCAATGGCCGGGAAATCTCACTTACCTTTAAAGAATACGAGCTGCTCTCCTACCTCATGTCCAATCCCGGACAGGTTTTCGGCAGAGAGCAGCTTCTAAATCATGTCTGGGGCTACGATTTCGAAGGTACCACCCGTACCGTAGACACCCATATCAAAACGCTGCGGCACAAGCTGGGGGATGCGGGCCGATCTATTGTCACATTGATCCGCTCCGGCTATAAATTCGAGGTAACGCCATAATTATCATTTCCGGATAAAAGGACCGTACGTCCTCCGTCCAGTCAGCTTCGTACGACTTACCCGCCGGCGATAACATTCCCTGCAGACAAATCAGAATCTCCCCGTTCACCGCCTCCCCTTCTCTGGAAGCACAACGCTCCGCAATACTACAGCCTGTATTCCAACTGACAGTCATAGGGTTCCTTCTCCACATGCTCTTGATTGTATTCCTGTGCCTCCACACAGCCCATGGCCTGATAAAAGGCCTGCGTCTCCACCGCCGAATGGGCCGAAATGTACAGCTTACCTGCTCCTTTTTGCGCCGCCCAGTCTGCGGCAGCCCGGAAAAGCATCCGCCCGATCTTTCTGCCCCGCATATCTTCGGACACATGAATGCACGACAGATCCAGATACCGATTGTCCCCGCCGAACAGTTCTGCCTCCACGGAAGTGAAGCCCTTCAATACCCCGTCGACAAAGGCACCGTACACAAAACCACCCGTACGGACTGTATTTTTCAGACAGTCCACCAGAATCCGGTAATCCTCCTCCGTCCAGTCGTCTGTAAACGGATCCTCTCTGATGACCCATGCCCCGTTAACCCTGCGGTGACACAACGTTACGTTCTGATGCCGTATGAAGTGCGCGAATAACGCCCGGTCGATTTCATCGGCATCCAGCTGACGGTATAAAACCCCATCGGTATTCAGTTGACGGTACACAACCGCCTCTGCCTGAACCATTTCACCTGCCTGATTTTCCTTCTTTTGTTCCATACTCTCATTTCCTTTCCGGTACGCTGTACCTGATCGCCTGTATACATTCCAGCGAATGGTTTCCCGCCTGTACAGGTGCAAAAACAAAACAGTCTGTGCAGCCGGTCGACAGACGGCATAATCTGTATTATAGTATTAAATACAGGGCATTACCAGCAAAAAATATCCCATCTGCTCCTCAGCACAGCAAATCGTTACTTCCTGGTGCATTGGCGCAGGATGATTGCATGCTGTTGGAGTCAAATGGATATCATAATAGAAAGGACACTCTATGAAAATCACAACCCTTCTGGAGAATACCTCCGCCAGACCGGATCTGTCTGCGGAACACGGCTTAAGCCTGTACATCGAGACCGCAGAGCACCGGATCCTTTTTGACATGGGCCAGACCGCCCTTTTCTCGCACAATGCTTCCGTGCTCGGCATTGATCTGGCGGCAGTGGATATCGCCATCCTCTCCCACGGCCACTACGACCATGGCGGCGGACTTGCCCGGTTCCTTGCGTTAAACCGCACCGCTCCAATTTATGTAAACCGCCATGCCTTCGAGCCTCATTACAACGGCACCGAAAAATACATCGGACTGGACACCGCCCTCGCGCATCACAGGCAGCTGGTCTTTACCGACGACACCACCGTCCTCGCCGACGGCATAACCCTCTGCTGCCGCCGTCAGGCAAAACCGAACCACCCTCTGGGCGCTTTCGGCCTTACCATGCTGGAAGACGGCGCCTTCCGACCGGAAGATTTCCGTCACGAACAGTATCTGCTTGTGGAAGAGAATGGGCAAAAGATTCTGTTCAGCGGCTGCTCCCACAGAGGCATTCTGGATATCGTCGACTGGTTCCGGCCCGATGTCCTGATCGGCGGCTTCCATTTCTCCAAACTGCCGTTAGACGACACGTTGAGAACCTATGCCCAATATCTGGACAGCTTTCCCACCAGATACTACACCTGCCACTGCACGGGCGAAAAACAATACGCTTTTATGAGACAGACCATGAAACATCTGCACTATCTGTCCTGCGGAGATACGATCTGTCTCTGAACCCGCCGGTTTCCGAATCGCCGCCTGACAATCCTACTCATGCCGCACGATCCTGTAATAGGTCTTCGCTGTCATCGTATAACTTACGCCGTACACCGCCATGAATACGATGATCACGCCCACCGTGCACCAGAAGAGCAGATCCACACGGAAGAAGGATACGGCTCCCATCAGCCCTTTTACCATCACCATGCCTGCTGCCGTATGCATGACGGCCCCCGCAAGCGGCAGTCCGAACACCATCAGGATCTGCCTGCGCACCGTGCCCCGGATCTCCCGGTCGCTCATGCCTACCTTCTGCATGATGTCGAAACTGTTCCTGTCTTCATACCCTTCCGTGATCTGTTTATAATACATGATCAGGATCAGGCACATAAAGAAGATCAGGCCGAATAAGATTCCGAGAAACAGCAGCGCGCCGTACATGGTTCCCAGATTGCGTCTGTCCTCCACGTTGTCCGCCAGATCAAAAAATCCCGGCCGGCTCTGGCACCACTGCGCAAATTCTCCCAGAAAAGCATTCTTCTGTGCGTCCTCTCCCGCCAAAACGATCCCGATAAACCGATAGTCACTTTCGAGAAAGGTCTCCATCTCCGTCACACCGTTTGCTTCGGCCCAGGCCCGCACACACTGCTCCTGCACCTGTCTGTCTTTCACCACCATCACATAGCAGGCGCCAAAAGTATTGTCCGCTGCCTTCGGATAGGGGAAGAAACTTGTAAGTTCCTCCTTCACCTGCAGCTTCACACCCATGAAATCGACGCTGTCATACCCGTAATCCCTGCCGCTGCAATGGAGTAAAACCTCATTGTCCTGCAGGTCCACCGTCCGTTTCTCGATCCTCTCATACTCCGGCGCCGTTATGATCTCCAGCCTGTAATCCTCCGCATAATCACTGAACCGTACCTTATCCTGCCGCATGACAAAACGGTCCCCTTCCTTTCTCACCGCCAGTCTTATTCTGTCATAGATATCCACTCTTGTGGCCGCAAGCCCATACTTTTCTTCCAGCGCTGCGATCTCCTGCGCCACCTCTTCTTCGGCGATCTTTTCTTCGCCGTAGAGCGCCGTCATATCGTAGGGATGTACGAAATGCACCAGACTGTCCATCCCCAGATGGAGTGAAACCGTACAGATCAGGGTAATGATCACCATCGTGGAAAAGATGCAGATATTGGAAAGGCCCGCCGCATTCTTTTTCATGCGGTAAAGCATCCCCGAGATGGTGACAAAATTGCCGGGCTTATAATAAAACTTCTTCCTGCCCTTCATCCATTTCAGGAAAGCGATACTGCCCGACGCGAACAGCAGATACGTTCCCACGATGACCAGACTTACCGCCAGCACAAAATCCACGAAGATCATGCTGTCCAGCTTAGAAGTGATGGAACAGTAATAGCCAAACGCCAGCGCCGCCACACCGGCCAGCGCATAAACCGGCAAAAACCGCGGCTCCTTCTCGCCCTTCTTACTGCCGCTCATCAGCTCGATGGGACGGGCTTTGCCGACCTGTAAAAGCCCCACCGCAAAGTTCACGCCAAACACCCACAGAAAGTAGACGATCGTCTCCCGAAACGCCTCCGGGTAAAAGACAAAGCTCACCTCCACCGACAGGTTGCACATCCGCAGCAGCATCAGAAACAGCAGCTTGGAAAGTACCATCCCAAAGAGCACGCCGCCCGCCACCGCTCCCGCATAAAGCAGGATCGTCTCGAAGAACAGCATGATGCCGATATGCTTCTTTTCCAGTCCCAGAATGTGGTACAGACCGAATTCCTTCTGCCGCCTTTTTACAAGGAAACTGTTGGCATAGACCAGAAAGAGGATCAGGATCAGCGAAAGGATCCCCTTTCCCATATACAGCATCATCCACGCATAACTGCTTCTCGGCAGCACCTTGATGATATCGTTGTGCAGGATGGAGGTAAATACAAAATAGGTAAACACCGAAAAGATACCTGCAATCAAATAAGGAAAATACACGTTTCCGTTTCTTAAGATCCCCTTCCATGCCATCACCGGCAGGATTTTTCCTCTCTTCATCTATGATCACACCGCCCTTCTCTCAATCGTCTGCACTGTTGTTTGTAAATCTGCATCTGCCGTATTGCCCGCTGCCGCTTCCGTCTGCAGCACCGTCAGGGCATCGGAGATCATCCTGTACATGGCCTCATTGCTCTGACCGCCCTTATAGATCTGGTGGAATACACAGCCGTCCTTGATGAACAGCACACGCCCCGCATGACTGGCTGCCTGAACGCTGTGCGTGACCATCAGAATCGTCTGTCCCTCTCTGTTCACTTCTCCGAACAGTCCCAGCAGCTTACCCGCCGCCCTGGAATCCAGCGCCCCCGTAGGTTCATCCGCCAGAATGATATCCGGCTCCGTGATCAGCGCCCTGCACACCGCTGCCCGCTGCCGCTGTCCGCCGGACACTTCGTAAGGGTATTTCTCCAGAATCTCCGTGATGGCCAGCCTGCCCGCCAGCGGCTGCAGCCTCTTTTCCATTTCCCGGTGATTGACTCCCGCCAGCACCAGCGGCAGATAGATATTGTCCTTCAAGGTCAGCGTATCCAGCAGATTAAAATCCTGAAAGACGAATCCCAGATGCTCCCTGCGGAACGCACAGATGTCTCTGTGCCTGATCTCCGACAGATCCTTTCCCCGCAAAAGAACCTGGCCGCTGGTGGCCTTATCCAGAGAGGCCAGGATATTTAACAGCGTCGTCTTGCCGGAACCCGACTCTCCCATGATCGCCACATACTCTCCTTCCTCCACTGAAAAATTCACGTCGCTCAGCGCCTGTACCTTGACTGCTCCCAGTTTGGCCGTATATACCTTTTTTACATTCCTGACTTCTAATAATGCCATATTGTATCCCACTCCTTTTTTCACAGCTTTGCTCTGCACTGCCGCAGTCTGGCGTTTGCTGACCAGACTGCCCTATGTGCTGTATGATTTCCGTTTACATAGATGATTATAGACAAAGAAGAAATGCGCTGCCATGTATCTGGCTAACATTTCTTCCCTCCAACCTTACGTTTCTGTCACATATACAGTTTTGCCGGACTTTTTGTCTGTATCCATTCATCCTGCCGGGCGCGTCGCAAGCGCATCGCCTATCGCTTACCGCCCTTCTGTCTGCTGCAAAAATCCCAGGATTACCTTCGTCCCCTCACCCGGGGCTGACTGTACGCGGATCGTGTGGGACATCCTGCCCATGATCTGAGCGCAAAGGTACAGCCCGATTCCCGTAGATTTCCTGTCCATACGCCCGTTATAGCCGGTAAACCCTCTCTCGAAGATCCTCGGCAGGTCGCTCTCCCGAATACCGATTCCCGTGTCCTCAATGACAAGATAGGATGTCCGCCCCTCTTTCCTGCTGCCCGTCTCATCCGCACCGTAGATGGCGATACCACCCTGATGCGTATATTTGAGCGCGTTGGAAAAAACCTGCTCCACCACAAAAGACAGCCATTTCTCATCCGTCACCGCCCGGATTTCAAACGCTTCCATCTGAAAGGAAAGGCCGCTGCGCAAAAAAAGGACCGAATATTTGCGCACCGCCTGCTTTACGATCTCCTGCACGTCACAGTGCCGGAAAAGCAGATCCGAAGACAGGCTGTCCAGTCTGGCAAAATAAAGGGCCATTTCCGCATACTGCTCGATCTTGAAAAGCTCCTCCCGCTCCGCCTGACGTCCGCCGTGCCGCGCGCTTTCTCCTGTCTCTTCCTCCTGCAGAAGCAGCCGCAGCGCCGCAATGGGCGTCTTGATCTGATGGGTCCACATGGTATAGTAGTCCGCCATGTCCTTCTTTTTTCTGTCGTATTCCGTCTGCAGCCTGCAATTCTCCTGCCGCATGTCCTCCAGCATCTCCTGATACAAAAATTCCTGCAGGCCCGACGTCTCCGGCAGACTCTTCTGCCGTTCCTCTCTGCGCTCCAATGACTGGTAAAGCGCCATACACCGCCTGAAATACCGCAGAAAATCCACCGCCACAAATACCCCGCCGAAAAACAGCGCAAGCAGCACCGCATACAGCATATCTATATAAATCTGTTCATAGCCGTAAAGAAATGCCACCATAAAAAAGACCGCCACGATAAAGACGTAGGCAAGTATTGTTTTATATTTGTCTTTCAGATAAGACAGTGCGATCCTGCGGCTTCTTTCCTTCTGTCTCATATAAGTCCTGTTTCCTTCCGGATTTATTCTTCCTTCTGCCCTTCATGAAACTTCTACACGCCGTCACTCAACTGGTAGCCGACACCTTTTTTCGTCGCGATAAAGTCCTGAATCCCCGCCTCTTCCAGTTTCCTGCGCAGACGGTTCATATTCACCGTCAACGTATTGTCGTCCACGAAGCACTCATTGTCCCACAGCCGTTTCATGATCGTCTCCCGGCTCACCGTCCTGCCCGCATTCTCATAGAGCAGCTGCAGAATGCGGAATTCGTTCTTCGACAGCTCCAGCTTCGTCCCCTGATACAGCAGGCTCATATCCGCCAGATTCAGGATCACGTTCCTGTGCTCCATCACCGTCGACTGATTCTGGAACGCATAAGTCCGCCGCAGGATCGCCTGCACTTTGGCCAAAAGCACCTCCAGATCAAAAGGCTTGACGATGAAATCATCTCCGCCCATATTCATCGCCATCACGATGTTCATATTGTCGGAGGCCGAGGAGACGAACACCACCGGCACCTGCGAAACCTTCCTGATCTCCCCGCACCAGTAATAACCATTGTAAAAAGGCAGCCCGATATCCAGAAGCACAAGCTGCGGAGCAAAGGAGACAAACTGCGGCAGGATATTCTCGAAATCCTCCGCACAGGCTGTCTCGTAACCCCATCTGGCCAGATACCTGCTGACCTGTTCCGAGATCACAGCATCATCTTCAATGATCAATATTTTATACATGTCTGTATGCCTTTCTGTCATTAACAACATTGGAAATCTGCACAGAATCTTATGTTCTACATCTTCGGAAATGAAAGGATAAAAATGCTCTTACATATTTTCAATATCTCATTTTGGGATTTACCCGATATCTTTTCACAAAAAAGCTGCGCTACCAGATTATTGTATTCATATACCGGTATTTTTCCATTGTTATCAATAATATTTCTGACAAGATCAAACAACTGACGTGAACGATATTGGGGATCATTCAAACAAAATCTTTTTATATGTGCCTCTATAAACTGCATTTCCCTATCAGAATATGTATCTGTATTTCCCGCAGGTTCAAATTCCATTTTCATTACATTATACTGTAGCAGCAATTCCTTATCGGAATCACTTCCTTTAACACCCATGGGCTGTAGTATTATTTCTGCGCCCGACAGATCACTGTACCGCTTCTGTAATTCCCTTAATGCTTTACAGGAAACTGTGCATTGTTTTCGTAAAATAACAGAGCATTTACTTGCTTTTTCATACTGATCAATATCAATTTTCTGAATCTTCCTTTTTTGCTCCCCAATACGTTTAAACGTTTGATTACAAACCGAACATGATAAACCAATATCAGGGATACATTCAATCAACTTCTCCGAATTACTTTTTTCAATTGCATGTTCTAAATTGGCAAATAGTTTTCCGTCCACACGAATGCGCGAGTAGCAGTACATACAGTATCCACCCGTACTCTCCTCCAATGCATCCTTTAGATTTTTCTTTTCTATCGGATTTTTATATCCATACTTTTTCCATTTCTTATAGCGTGGGCTGAATACCGGCATCTCAATCAGTAAATAATCTTCCATTTTCTGTTCACCATTCTCGTATCTGTCGTACAATCAGCTGTTGTGAAGCCGTCAATTTCTCTTTTTCCATCTGTGCAAGACATTCTTCATCTCTTTTCCCCCATGCCTGATTCATCTTATTATTAAGCAGTCTTCTCAATATATTATCTGTCTCCAAATCTGAGACTGCCGAATTGCCAAACACTCTTGCAAAGATGATCTGCACCTCAGTGACAGAGGGGTAGTCGTTGATATCAATGACTTCGACGTTACCCTCCTCCAAAATCAGTAAATTAGAATCCTGTGTATACGCTACAAGATCGCAGGAATGCGTGGTTACGATCCATTTTCCCCATGGAAACTTTTCCTTTAAAAATTCCAATATGACGGCAGAATATCTGGGGGATAAATACTCGTCCAATTCATCGATCACAACCCATGCAGATTGTACTGCATTCTTCTTTATTTCCATATCCTGATAATACAATAGCTCCAGTAATATCCGTATAACAGCCTGATATCCACTGGAAAGAAGTCCCCTGCCATTGCCAAAATCAACTTCTCCTAACGGATCATCATAAAGTATACGAAATCTGTCATTTGTCAATTCACAGAATAGATCCTGCACTTCCTTTTCATATAATTGATAGATCATTTCAATCCGCTCCGTTAAAGTCCCGAAGCAATTAAACGAATCTACAACATTAAAATACGCCTCCTGCAGTCTTGTTTCCAAAATTGTTTTTTTATATTCTGGTTTTTCAGCCGTCCTGGAAATCCTTCTTACGTCAAATCCGCGATTCACCGCATCAATAAAATATAGTGCACTATTACCCCTTGTTCTGTCTATAAAGAGTTTTAACAGCATTGTCTTTCCACTGGAATTATCTCCAATAACGACACAATCAGTATAAGGTAGTTCTTCCCACAATACTTTATCAATCATGTGCTCCATCATGTCTGACCCAAATCTCATATACTGTCTTCCACCTTTCATTCATGCTTTTCATTTTCACAGTCCCCTGCCTTGCATGCGATATATACTTGGAATCCTTCAAAATCTGCTCATAGATTGCAGAAGTAATCGGTTTATCAACACCTAATTTTTCATATACAATATAAAAGCTCTCCAACAATGCGACTTTTGACGATTGCGTAATATTCACTTCAAATAAATCAAAAAAATGAACCAGGCTGTTTTGATATTCCTCTATCTGATCAGCGCTGAATTTCATGGCTGTCTCTGAAAATTCATCTAACAATTTCCCATAGGAACTATGGTATTCTTCTATCGTAAAATCAAAATTCCCTGCATCCTTCCTTTTAATGCCGGTATATCTTCTTAATGCACAAAGCCGCAGCAACATTTCCATGTCTCGTTCCGCTGCATTTTCTTTCCCCCATATTTTTCTCCATTTCTCATTATGTCTGTTATAGTTCTGCAGCATATTATAAAAATCACAGACGTATATTCCATTTCTCAGTTCCTGTTGCGTTAAAAGTGAACCCTTTGCATTTAAATTCTCAAAAATCTTCCTTAAGACCTTTGTGCGCTGACCCTCATCATTAATCTTGATCTCTATCACCGTAATAGATGTATAATCTATGCGCCTCTTCATTTCCACAGGGAGATCTGCATAATCCACACTGACTTCTTCTCCGCCTTCTTCCATCAGCCGGATATGAAGTTCTTCCAATGCAAATTGATCCTTCAACGCTTCCTTAAAAGATTTACCCTCTACTTCAATTTCTGAAAAATCTACAGAATTATTTTTCTTCCGATCCAAATAATAACCTATATAATAAAAAAACAAACTCAAAATCCGCTGCTGCCCATCTAATATTTCCAGTTGATTCCTGTCGTTTCTACTGGTATAGATCGGCGGAATCGGCAGCCCCCGAATCAACGATTCCACAAGTGAGATCACCTGCTCTTTACTCCAACGGTATTTTCTCTGATATTTAGGTATAATATATAGATTTTCGTTTACGCCTTCTACAAGTGTCCGAAATCCTACATCAGTCTTATACTGCTGTATGCTCATCCCACCCATATTGTTTCTCGATCTATGTTCGCTCAATCCAATCTCCTCCCCGGTCGGTGTTCCGTTTGATTTTATCTTAGCATAAATACTTTGGACAATCTATATACATTATTTCAAATATACAATTTTGTGTTTTCTCCCTCTGCTTTTTCCTGACATACAAAAAACATAAATTTCCTTGATAAGACAAAGCGAGTTGGATAGACATTGTCGGCCCAATTTGGTTTGTGTTGAAAGGAGTTCCTTCGTGGATTTCCTTTTTACGCAAAAATGTCGGTTTGAATGTCGGTTTGAATGTCGGTTTAAATGTCGGTTTGAATAAAACAGAAAAGGCTGTCTTGAGATTACTAATCGGAAATTCGGATAGAACTGCCGATATGATTGCGGCAGAGACAGGCGTTTCAAAACGTACTATTGAGCGCACTTTTGTCAGCCTTCAGAAAAAAGGGAATATACTGATACAATTCTATAAGGCAAAAAGGCTTTCCGAAGAACTCTCATTCTCCGAAAAACCTTTCCTGCACATAAAACTCTGTAACTCTGTTATTCCGCCCTTGCCATCGCCATCTTGAAATCTTTCTGATCCTTAAAGATCTCATTGGTATACGGATTCCGCTTCTGCTGCTTCGCCCGCACAAGGATGACCGCAAAGACTGCCACATTGACCACGATTGAAAGCACCGAGATAATTCCCTGTGCCGTGGGATTGGCCATAGCCGGCATCGCTTCACCGAAGGCTGCCGCTGCCCCGGCTTCTCCGTATACGGAAGATACGGTGGTAAACCGGCTGCCATCCTGGAACAACGGGAATACCTGCGCGAACATACACCACAGCGCCAGCGTGTTGGCACGGTTCTGGATCCAGCCGCCCTTATTCCAGAGGGCATTGGCCACCGTCGGCGCCAGCAGCAGCGCAAAGCCGCAGTACCATGCATGGGTCGGCAGATTCAGATACGTATACTGGAAGTTCCAGATATCGTAAGCCAGAATATAGTACCATATCATATCCGGCCAGAGCATATCCTTCTTGTCTTTTGATGAATAGATGCCCCACCAGCCTGTCATGCAGAAAATATTGATCAGACCGGCAATGCCGTTTAAGATATTCCACCAGCCGCCGTAAAGCCATACGCCTTCGGAGGATTTCCACCAGCCGCCCATGATCGAACCTGCCCTGACAGCCGACTCGAAATCCGAGACAACAGCGATCAGAATATTGATCGCCACGATCACAAAAGGAAATACCTTAAAGGCATGGGATTTCCCCAGTCCGCCCCAATGATACTTGATGATCATAAAACCGATACAGCCGGCCAGCGCCGCATAGAGCTTGGCATAATGGAACCAACTGTTCATATGCACGTAAGTCTGGTTGTTCAGCGCCCACTCCGCGCCCTGTGCCGCACCCACATAAATAGAAATAAAATAAACCGTCAATGCCGCCGGAATCACGAAGAAGCAGACTGCACCGCCCGCCTTGGAACGCCGCGCGATCTCATTCATGATGATCAGTCCCGCAAATACCATCACCCAGCCCAAAATCTGCCAACCTGTCATGCCGCCACTCAAATGAAACATAACTACTCACACTCCCCTCTTATCTTTCACATCACATCAATACACTTCTATCTCTTTGATATTAAACTCATTCCCCTGCAGAAGCCACGTATCCGGGCTGTGACAGCAGGGACATATCTTCCCGTGCTCCACGGTGGCATAGGTCTGTCCGCAGCCTTCACAGTAAGTGCGCGCAGGGATCGTCTCCACCACCAGCTCCGCTTCCTCGAACAGCTCTCTCTTCTTCGCCGCCCACTGCCAGCAGTTGTGCAGATAAGACTCGATCACCGTCGATACTTCGCCCAGCTCCAGCACTACCCTGGAGATACCCGTCACCTCATTCTCGACCGCCACTTTCTCCAGACTGTCCATAATATGAAACACCACGCCTAATTCATGCATCCCGCTTTCCCGCCTGTCTTTCCGCTTCTTCTCCAGTTCGCTTTCCTGCCTGTCTTCCGGCTTTTTCTCCAGTCCGCTCTCCTGCCTGTCTTCTTCCGCCCTCCGCCGTGAAATAACAGCTCTGCCAGCACGCTGCCCTTCCGGCCCTTTCCGGCCGGAAAACTGCATTCACTCCGCTTCCTTGCCGTCCTTATTTATCACTCTGTAACACTGCCGGTACACGACACCCGGCCCGGACGGCCCGGACTCCTGCAACCCATAAACACAATCTCACTTCTTCTTAAATTTCACCTTCAACGACTGCTTCACCATATTCGGCAGCACATATTTCAGCTTATCCTCCGACTTAACCATCTCCGAACAACCCGGCAGCTCCCGGTGCAGGCTGATAGCATCGAAGACGCATTTCGTTGTACAGACGCCGCAGCCGATGCACTTATTAGGATCTACCACCGATGCGCCGCAGCCCAGGCAGCGGGATGTCTCCGCCTTCACCTGTTCCTCCGTCAGCGTGTGGGAGAGATCACGGAAAGAGCGTGCCTGCGCCTCCTCCGCTTTCTCCGGCCGCTGGCGGTCCGTATTGTCATAGCTGGCGATAAAGATATTCTCCTTATCCAGCTCGATAAAGTCTCTCCTGTTCCTGCCGATGGTCAGCGTACAGTGTTCGTGCACGAAACGATGCAGCGATACCGCACCCTCTCTGCCTGCCGCGATGGCGTCAATGGCGAATTTCGGCCCTGTATACACATCACCGCCCACGAAGATATCCGGTTCGGCCGTCTGATAAGTCAGGCTGTCCGCAACAGCGCCGCCATTCGGTCTCAGCGCCACTTTCGTGCCCTGCAGCAGGTCTCCCCATACAATACCCTGACCCACACTGAAGATCACCGCAGAGCAGGCAACGGTCATTGTCTCCTGCTCATCGTAAACCGGAGCAAATCTATGGTTGTCGTCAAAGACGCGGATACACTTCTTAAATACCACACCCACGGTCCGTCCGTTCTCCGTCAGGATTTCCTGCGGTCCCCAGCCGTTGTGGATGGCAACCTTCTCTTCCGTCGCCTCCAGGATCTCCTCTCTGCTGGCCGGCATCTCGTCCCGGCTCTCCAGACAGAACATGGATACCTTGCCCGTACCGCAGCGGGTGCTCACTCTTGCCGCGTCGATAGCCACATTGCCGCCGCCAACAACTACCACGTCACCGCCCAGGTCGAAGCCTTCCTTCTGTCCCGCTTCCTTTAAGAATTCCACCGCCGTATAGACACCGGCCGCGTCCTCGCCCGGCACACCGGGTTTTCTGCCGCCCTGACAGCCGATGGCAAGATAGAATCCCTTATAGCCCTGCGCTCTGAGCTGATCAATGGTAATATCCTTGCCCACTTCCACACCGCACCTGATCTCTACGCCCATGGCTTTGATAACCCCGATCTCCGCCTCGATCAGATCCTTCTCCAGTTTATAGGAAGGAATGCCGTAAGTCAGCATACCGCCGGGTTTCTCACTTTTCTCAAAGATGGTAGGCCGATACCCTTTCTCCGCCAGGAAATAGGCACAGGACAGGCCCGCCGGTCCGGAACCGATGATGGCGATCTTCTCCTCGAAAGCACCCTTTAAGGAAGGCACTACCTTCTTCGGTATGTAACGCGTCTCGGCGCACAGATCCCGCTCCGCCACAAAGCGCTTCACCGCATCAATGGCTACCGCCTCGTCCAGCGTCGCGCGGGTACAGGCATCTTCACACCGCCTGTTACAGATGCGCCCGCAGATGGCCGGCAGCGGATTGTCTTTCTTGATCAGCGCCAGCGCCTCTTCATAACGCCCTTCTTTCGCCAGCTTCAAATACCCCTGCACCGCAATATGGGCCGGACAGGCCGTCTTACAGGGCGCCGTGCCGGTATCGTAACAGTTGATCCTGTTCACATCCCGGTAATTGTGGGTCCACATATGCTCGCCCCACTTCTGTTCCTGGGGAAGCGGCATCTTCGGATAGGTGACTTCGCTGCCGTCCTTCTTACACAGTTTCTGTCCCAGCTTCACCGCACCTGCCGGACAGTATTCAACACATTTACCGCAGGCCACACATTTCTCCTTATCCACCTTCGCGATGTAAGCGGAACGGGACATGTTCGGCGTATTAAAAAGCTGCGAAGTGCGCAGCGCATAGCACACATTCACATTACAGTTACAGATGGCGAAGATCTTGTTGGCTCCATCAATGTTCGTGATCTGGTGCACGAAACCGTTCTCTTCCGCCTGCCTGAAAATTTCAAGCGCCTCTTCCTTCGTGATATAGCGTCCGTCCTTCTGGGTCTCCACCACATAATCTGCCATATCGCCCACTGCCACGCACCAGCCCTCCGGATCGTCCGCACAGCCCTCGTCATGCTTCAATCTGGAACGCCTGCAGGAACAGGGACTTGCCGCATATTTCCCCTCGTACTTCGACAGCCAGTAGGATATATGCTCCAGATTGATGGATTCGCTTTCCATCTCAATGGCCTTTTCCACCGGAATGACATGCATCCCGATGCCGTTGCCGCCCTCCCCCACGAAAGGCGTCACATGCTCAAGCGGCAGTCTCGACATATGCTCGAAGAACAGCGTCACCTCCGGGTGCTCCTCGATCACCTTCGTGTTCATATTGAAAAACTCACCACAGCCGGGCACAAACATGGGCAGTACATACTGTTTCTCCCGCTGCGGGTTCTCCCAGTTGTACTCCAGAATGCCCTTCACGGACATCTCCTGCAGCTTCGGTTCCAGCTCTCTGGCCGGAATTCCCGTAAGCCGCACCATCTCCGGCAGGGTCTTCGGCTTGCGCACGCCCATCTTCAGCGCGATCTCGGCCTCCTCGTCGGTCAACACGCCCGCCAGACCCCAGTACTCCGGATCATCTCTTGTGATCTTCTTGATCCCCAGCTTCTGGGGAATCCTGTCCGTGATCATCTTACCCAGCTTTACGATGCTCTCCCGCTCCGGCTTACTGTGATCCGGCTTATGCTCCGGATATACGTACTCCGGATATTTCTCCCTGTCAAGTCTTCTCTCCATATCCCTCTCCTCTCACTTCCTGCAGCAGCCAGTCCGTCCACTCTTTCATCCCTTCCCCCGTCCTGGCGCAGATCGGAATGATCTTCGCCTGTGGATTGCGCCTGTGCACATATTCCCGGCACTTTTCCAGATCGAAGTCAAAATAGGGAAGCACGTCGATCTTATTCACCAGCACCACATCACAGACGGAAAACATCAACGGATATTTCAGCGGTTTGTCATGTCCCTCCGGCACCGAAAGGATCATGGCATTCTTCGTCGCCCCGGTGTCAAACTCCGCCGGACACACCAGATTCCCCACATTCTCCAGAATCACCAGGTCAAGTTCCGCCGTATCCAGTCCTTCCAGCCCCTGCCTTGTCATCTCCGCATCCAGATGGCACATCCCGCCGGTATGCAGTTGAATGACCCTCACGCCGGACCGGGAGATCGTTCTGGCATCCACGTCGGAATCAATATCCGCCTCCATGACCCCTATTCTCAACGTGTCTCGCAGCGCCTCTATGGTTCTCATCAACGTGGTGGTCTTGCCGGATCCCGGCGAGGACATGAGATTGAGCAGGAAAAGCTTCTTCTCCCGCAGCTTCTGCCGCAGAAGCTGCGCCTGTCTGTCGTTATCCGCAAAGACGCTCTGCTTGATCTCCAATATTCTGACTTCTTTCATGTATACACTCCTTTTGCAGACAAAATTCTTCAAAATATAAGTCTATTTTATCATTGCAGCGCCCGCAAGGCAACAAAAAAAGAGCCGTCAACCATCGACTGACCCGCCAATTTCATTCCTCTCGCTTTTTCGGCATAAATTTACCACTTTTTATCTATTCACACTTTCTTCGAAATGTCAATAGAAAAAGATTATAATTTTCTTCGACTTTTTTCGGATTTTTCTATTATTTTCCATGATTTTGTTATATAATCTTTTTATAAAGTTTAAAAGGAGGAATAGTAATATGGCAAAAGAAATGATTGCAATGCTTCTTGCCGGCGGACAGGGTTCCCGTCTGTATGCGCTGACCGAGAAGCTTGCAAAACCTGCAGTTCCTTTTGGCGGCAAGTATCGTATCATCGACTTCCCGCTTTCCAACTGCGTTAATTCAGGCATTGATACCGTGGGAATCCTGACCCAGTATCAACCGCTGGAATTAAATGAGTACATAGGCAACGGCCAGCCCTGGGATCTGGACCGTCTTTACGGAGGTGTGCACGTACTGCCGCCCTACCAGAAGGCACACGGTTCAGACTGGTATAAAGGTACAGCAAATGCAATCTATCAGAATATATCCTTTATCGAACGCTATGACCCCAAATATGTCATCATCCTTTCCGGTGACCAGATCTGCAAGCAGGATTACAGTGCTTTCCTGAAATTCCATAAGGAGAAGAACGCAGAATTCAGCGTAGCCGTTATGGAAGTACCCTGGGAGGAGGCTCCCCGCTTCGGCCTGATGGTAGCCGACGAGAATGACAAGATCACCGAATTCCAGGAGAAGCCCAGGAACCCGAAGTCCAATCTGGCTTCCATGGGTATCTATATCTTCAACTGGGATATCTTAAAACAGTATCTGGAAGAGGACGAAGCCGATCCGAATTCCGAGAACGATTTCGGCAACAACATCATCCCCAACCTTCTGCGTGACCATCGTCAGATGTATGCTTATCATTTCAACGGCTACTGGAAGGATGTGGGAACCATCGCTTCCCTGTGGGAAGCCAACATGGAAGTGCTGGATCCCGAGCACAGCGGCATCAACCTTTTTGACGAGGACTGGAAGATCTACAGCCGCAATGCCGGCATGACCGGACACAAGATCAACCCCGGCGCAGTCGTGGAGAATTCCATGATCACCGACGGCTGCCGGATCAAGGGCAGCGTGAAGCACTCCATTCTTTTCGGCGGCGTGAAAGTGGATGCCGGCGCGGTTGTCGAGGATGCGGTACTGATGGGCGGCACGACCGTCAAGGCAGGCGCCGTGGTGAAGCACTGTATCGTAGCCGAGAATGTAACAATCTGTGAGAATGCCGTGGTGGGCGCAATGCCTTCGGGCGATGAGAACGGTGTGGCAACCGTCGGCTCCGGTGTTACCATCGGTGAGAATGCCGTGGTAGGCCCCAACGCCATGGTCAGAAATAATGTAGAAGGTGGTGAAGAGCAATGGTAAAATCAAACACAAGTGTAGTCGGTATTATTTTCCCAAACAGTTATGATGCTCTGGTTCCGGAACTGGTCAGCGTGCGTTTGATGGCTTCCATCCCTTTTGCCAGCCGTTACCGTGTCATTGACTTTATTCTGTCCAGCATGACCCACTCCGGCATTGACAATATCTCTGTCGTGGTGAACAAGAACTATCACTCCTTAATGGATCATCTGGGCTCCGGCCGTGAATGGGATCTGATCCGCAAGAACGGCGGCCTGCGCATCTTCCCTCCTTTTGCGGAGAAGGAAGTGGGCGGTCCCTATGTAGGACGCGCAAGCGCACTGGCAAGCCTTCTGGACTTCCTGCGGGACCAGAAAGAAGAATACGTGATCATGTCCGATACGAACGTGGTGGTGAACTTTGATTTCAGCGCCATGCTGCAGGCCCATATCGACAGCGGTGCGGATATGACAATCGCCTACAATGAGCAGGAGATACCCGAGGAACTGCTGAACTATCCGACCAATGACAAGATCTTCTACTATACGTTTGATGTGGAAGACGGACGGATTAAGAAAGTATACATCAATCTGAAGACCGACGGCGTACAGAAATTGTCCATGAATATCTTCGTTGTCAGACGCGAGCTTTTGATCGACATCGTAAATGACGCTTACATCCAGGGACGTTCCTTCTTTATGCGCGACGTTATCATGCCGCAGCTTGGCAAGCTCAATGTACAGGCTTACAAGTATACGGAATATGTGGCACGCATCAGCGGTATGAAGAGCTACTTCGAGGAGAACATGAAGCTGCTGGATGACTACAATCTGGACGCGCTCTTCTCTTCCGCTCCCATCTATACGAAGATCCGCGGCGACAACCCGACCCACTACAAGGACGGAGCCAAAGTGCAGAATGTAATGATGGCTGACGGCTGCGTGATCGAGGGCGAAGTAGAGAACAGCGTGATCTTCAGAGGTGTTAAAGTCGGCAAGGGCGCTACCGTGAAGAACTGCATCCTGATGCAGGATACCGTGGTGGAAGCCGGGGCGAATGTGGAATATCTGATCACAGACAAGAATGTGACGATCACCGCCGGTAAAGAGATGAAAGGAACGGATACTTTCCCGGTTTATATTGAGAAATTTAAGGTGGTATAAGATTGTGCCTGACTCGGATATCCGACTGGAAATCTACATTCTTTATTAAGAGTTAAAATGCGGGATGGGAAGCGCCTGTCCCGCATTTCTTTCTGCTTTGACACAAATCCGGGCGGGAATCCAGACACACCATACCGGTACGATACATATTACGACAGTACAGGCAGCGTCCGGATCAGTCCCGTGATTCCTCTGCCTGCCTGAACAACCGCTCCAACATCTCCACGTACTCTTTAAACTGCCGTCTGCCAAATTCCGTCAGAGTACAGGTGGTCTGCGGCTTGTTGTTCACAAAAGCTTTTCTGACCGCTATGTAACCCGCTTCCTCCAACTTTTTTAACTGCGCGCCCAGATTCCCGTCCGTTGCCTCCGTAATCCCTTTCAGCTCTCTGAAATTCTTCTCTCCGGTCAGCAGTGCAGACAGCACTGCCAGCCGCAGTTTTGTTTGAAAAGCCTCCGGTATCGCATTTATTTCCATAATCATCCCCGATCCGTTTCTTTTAACCTGCCTTCACGCCTGCGCCACAGATAGATGCCAAGCATGATCATACCCAGGCTCATTAAATACTGAATGCACACTCTGCTGGCGGAGATTCGCGTCCCCACACCGCCCCATGTTCCGTAAGGCACTTCTTTCATACTCACAAAAAGTACAAAATAGAAGATACTGTAAAGCGCCGTAAGCACTGTGATCACGGTCCTCTTCGTCAAAATCCCTGTCATAAAAAGTGCGAACAACACCGGAAGCACCTCAATCAATTCCTGACATCTCCACAACACAGTAATCTTATCATCATTCCCACTGGGAAGCAAACGGATATACAGCCATCCCAGTATCCGGATTCCGACCAGCACGATCATCCATATCTTCACCATGCCCTCACAGATGTCATTGCCTGTCTTTTTCACCTTCTGATAATAATAGACAAACAAAAACACATAGCCTGACAGAAGCAGGACGCGCCCGCTCCACCAGAATACCCTTGCCGCAGGATGCCCATATCCGAACAGATTCAGAATCATATAGGCTATCTCCTCTGACAGCCACGCCACGAGATGCAAAATTCCGATTCCGATAAAATATGCGGATATTCGGGAAAAATCCTGTCTGGTCCTCTCGATCACCCGCTTAATCAAGGTAAGATCATCTATTGCCATTTCTATTTTTTTATCCATATTAATCCCCCATTCCTGCTCAGTCTGCAAATTTGGGCGCAAGCACAAATTTGTGTGTGAAAAATCTGTCGCATATGGATTTTTCACACTAATCCTCCATTCCTGTTCAGACCGTAAAACCAGCTTCCATATATGGATTTTTAATCCAGCGAATCGATCCGTCCATGCCTGATTGTGATCGTCCGGTCACAATGATCCGCGATCTCCCTGTCATGTGTCACCAGTACCAGTGTCTTGTGCAGTTCCTTCTGTAATCCGGTCAGCAGCTCCATCACGATCCGGCCGGACGCTTCATCCAGATTCCCGGTCGGTTCATCTGCCAGAATCAATTCCGGGTCATTCATCAACGCCCGGCCGATGGCCGCTCTCTGTTTCTCTCCGCCGGAAAGTTCGCCCGGATAATAGGCAAGTCGTCCTGCGATCTGCAGCCTGTCCGCCATCTCCTCCACCTTTCTGACAGACGCTTCCACATCTCCATGCTCCAGCATAAGCGGCAGAATCATATTGTCCCGAACCGTCAGATGCTCCAACAGCTTATAGTCCTGAAATACGAATCCCACCTGCGTCCTGCGGTACTCTTCCATACGTTTCCGCCTGCTGCGAAACAGATCCTCTCCTTTATAATAGACGCTTCCCGCAGTCGGTGCAAGCAGCCCGCCAAGGATTTTCAACAAAGTCGTCTTCCCGCAGCCGGATCTCCCCATGATACAGACCGACTCATTCTCCCGGACAGTAAGAGAAATCTCCCGAATCACCTCTGAATATTCTCTTTTCATCGTCCTGTTGTTTTCCGCTGCATATCTTTTGTACAGGTCTCGGACGCAAAGCAGCTCACCCGGTGCCGTTGCCCTGCCTGTTTTCTTTTCTGTTTTCTTTTCTGTTTTCTTTTCTGTCTTCATTCTGTCACCTTCCTCAGATAGTACCAGTATAACCTTCGATAATTACCTTTCCTGCATACAGCACTTGTGTCACGTCATTTCACTCCTGTAAAGTTTCCTGCCACACGTAATACTTCCGCAACAGACGTCTGTTGATTAACAGATATCCACCATACTGCAGCAGCCAGAACAAGACCACTGCCCCAGTATACTTCAACAGTACAGCACTCCACATCCCGTCAAATGTCGTCACGTCCGCCTGATACACATAATCGCAGAAGAAAAATACAGCTCCCATAACGGATGCCGCTGCCATCGGTATAATGACAATCATCTTCAGCTTATTCTGTACCAGCCGCCGCCATGTCTCCCACTCCATACCAATCTGAAAAAGAATGTCCCATCGCTCCTTCTCTTTCTGCAGATCCAGAATCATCTTTTCCAGAATAAACGCCTGTTCCTCCAGAAGGACCGAAAGCCCGATCACTCCCGTCAATACCTGCACCACTGTGTAGACGGGATCTTCCGGAAAATCTGAAGCAAACATCCCTCCAAACAGAAAGACCAGCACGAAATTAACCCCATAGATGGCGAAGATAATATTCCCATTTAACCGACATTCATAAAGCAGATCATTCCACCAAAGCAGATGCCGGAAATATACCTTCTTCCTGAACATCAGCAGTTTCTTAAGCAGGCGTCCATTGATCTGCAAAAGAAAGTAGACACCGGCCATATGCAGGAAGGCTGCGAGAAACATTTTCCCCACTGTATAGTCATACAGCAGATAAAAGGAAAGTGCCAGACACACCACCGCCGCCGGAATCTTCACGCCATAGGCGATTCGAAACCTGTGCATCACTTCCTTTCCACGACTGATCTCCTCGAGAAAAATCGCCAGATCCTTCCGCCACTGCCGCAGGATCAACAACAGCATGGAACCAAACATGCCAAGCACAAAAAGCAGGATCAGCAAAAATGTTATCTTTGCGGAACTGACCAGCACATCCATGTTTACAGCACTGCCTGCCCCACATACATTCCGTGAAAAAGCAGATATCCTGCCAAAAACCAGACCCATAACCAGATCACACACCATACTGCAGCCTACAGTCATGCTGGATAGTATCAGCAGAAATGTCGGACAGTACTCCACCATAAAATTTATCCAGAAATCTCTGCTCGTGATCCCCAGCATGAGCAGGATGCTGTACTGTCCGGATTTCTGCCGGATATAGGCTTTCAGGGAATAGCGGAATACTGCCAGACAAACTGTCAGCAGAATACCGGACAGCAGCAACATACAATTCACAAATCCGCCTGTTCTCCATGCCCGCTCCCTGGATAAATAAAAAAGCATATGGGCCGAGAAGCTGAACGGAATCACCGGTATACAGCATGTGATGTAGAAATCGGCATAATTTTTCAGGTTGTCTTTGATACTGTGCCAAATGCTCATTTTATAGCGGATCATTTTCATAGTGCGCTTCCTCTTATTTCTCTTTTCCCGGTTTTTAGTTTCTGCTTCTCTTCTCTGTTACTGTTTCCTTTTGCTCTTCTGCTTTTCTTCCTCCTTTTACTCTATAATATAGAGTTCTCTATAAAATGTCAATACCATAAAAAACATGATCCGAAATATTTTCCACCTGTGATATAAAAAAGAGTGCATCTGCTGCTGTATCTACAACAACATATGCACTCTTTCTGTCTCTGCGGAAGCTGCTGTTCCACATCCGCCTCTTTATTCTGACAGCAGTCCCTTTGTCACCAGAAACTGCCTTGCCACTTCCTTATCTTCTTTGCCGTTTACTTCCACCTCATAATTCAGCTGCTGCATCTCGTCTTCCGAGATCAGGCCGTTTAACTTCTCCAGTACGCCCTGCAGCTTTGGATATTTCTCCAGCGCATCTTTTCTCACAATCGTACCTGCATCGAAGCGCTCGAAGAAACTGCCGTCGTCGGTAAGCAGTACTAAATTGTTGGCGGCAAGCTGCGCATCTGTCGTAAAAGCATTGATCACGTCTACTTCACCGTTCTTTAAAGCCTCGTATTTTAAGGCAATCTCCATCTGCTTCACATCCTGAAACTGCATCTGATAAGCCTCGCAGAGTCTGGGATAGCCGGTCTCCAGCTCAATATAGTCTGGATTACCGCCAAAGGTAAGCTCTCCGGAGGCCGCCGCCAGATCAGAGTAAGTGGCCAGGCCGTACTGATCTGCCGTCTCCTGCCTGAGCGCCAGGCCATACGTATTGGAAAAGCCGTAAAGGCCGGTCCAGGTCAGCCCCAGCACATCATACTCTTCCTGCAGCTGTGCATACAGTTTCTCGTCGTCCTTCTCCATCTCCTCTTTCTTTAAGACATTCAGCCATGCCGTCCTCGTGTATTCCGGATACAGGTCAAATTCTCCCTTGACCAGCGCCGGATGAATATTGGTCGTGCCGCCGCCTACCCCCTTGGTGATCTCCGTCTTATAATCCGTCTCAGCCTCGATCAACTGTGCAATGATCTCCGTCAGGATGTACTGCTCCGTCATGGGCTTGGAAGCAATATGAATTACTTTCTCCGCTCCGCAGCCGCACAGCCCGGACATCATCGCCATCACCATAAGCAATACAAACATCCTTTTCAAAATTCTTTTTCCCTGTTTCATTTTCATCATTCCCCTTTCATCCTGCCTGTTTCCATAATAATATCCAATTCCACAGCAATATTTATAGTAAACGAAATTTCTAATGTCGTTAACTATAGATTCTATAACAATATTTAGCCGGAGCATCATTTCATCGATTCAACAGCTTCCTCACAAACACATCCCGCGGCGCCTCCGTCAGTTCTCTGGCCGTACCTTCCTGCCAGATACAGCCTTCCTTCATGATCAGGATACGGCTTCCCAGCTTAAACGCCTCGTCAATATCATGTGTGATGAACACGATGGTGACACCGGTCTTCTTCTGCAGGGAGAGCAGTTCCTCCTGCAGTCCCTTCCTGGTAATCTCATCCACTGCTCCGAAAGGCTCATCCATCAGCAAAATCCCGGCATCCGCCGCCATGGCTCTGGCGATTCCCACCCGCTGCTGCTGGCCGCCCGAAAGCTGCCGCGGAAAGCGCACGGAAAGCTGTGCCGGCAGCTGCACCATCTCCAGCATCCGCTCAGCCAGACGCTGTTTCTCTTCTGCCGTCATCTTCTTCTCCAGACCGGGAACGTAACAGATATTGTCCCGGACCGTCATATGCGGAAAAAGCTTCGCCCCCTGCACCGCATAGCCGATCTGCCGGCGCAGAGCCACCAGATCGCAGCTGGCCAGCGCTTCTCCATTGACAGTTACTTCTCCTTCTGTCGGCGTTACGATACCGTTGATCATCTTGAGCAGCGTCGTCTTCCCGCAGCCGGAAGGACCGATGATCACCACCAGCTCCCCCTGCTCTATCGTAAGGGAAACCTTATGCAACACGGCATTCTCTCCGTAGGCTGCCGAACATTCCCGTATCTCTATCACCTTATTCAATGCCGTACCTCCTGTTAACCGCCTTCTCCGCCAGAGAAAGCAGGCGGTCGCTGACAAGTGCCAGCAGTGCGATCAGTATGGATCCTGCCGCCGTCAGCGTCATATTGTAGGTCGTGATCCCCCGGTAGATCGCGACGCCCAGGCCGCCGGCCCCGATAAAGGACGCAATACCGCCCATGGCAATGATCATCACCACCATGTTGCGGAAACCGCTTATGATCACCGGCAGCGCCAGCGGAAACCGAATCCGGAACATCATCTGCCTGCCGTCCGAGCCAAGCCCCTCCGCCACCTCCAGAATCGTGGCATCCACCGTTGTCAGACCCGTGTACGTGTTCCTGACAATCGGCAAAAGGCCATAGACCGTCAGGGCTATAATCGCCGTCCGGTTGCCGATTCCCGTAAGCGGAATCAAAAAGCCCAGCAGGGAGATCGACGGAATGGTATAGATCACATTGACGATTCCCAGCACCACCCCTGCCGCCTTCTTATGTCTGCTGATCAGGATTCCTGTCAGGATACCGAGTATCCCCGCACACAGCACCGCCGTCAGCGATATTCGGATATGCTCCAGCAGACAGGTTATAAAAAGCTCCCGCCTGTCCCAAAATATCTGTAAAATCTGCATAACTTCCACCTCTCATCGCAGAACAAACGTTCTGCTAATTAAGAATAGAACATTTGTCAGATTCTGTCAATCTTTTTTTGAAGTTATGACAGAACAAAATTGCGTGAAGCTGCGCCTCCTGTCCTGCATCACAGGAGGCACTTTCCTACGACACGAATGATGCAAAATAAGCTGCCCTTTTACCGGGCAGCTTAACGCATGCTTACTGACAGGCAGATTTTCACTTCACCCGGTCTGTCACACAGCGGTTTAAAACCACCGACCGCGGATCAATAATTCTCTGCCTTAATCTCAAAATATGCCTGCGGGTGCGTACACACCGGACAGATCTCGGGAGCATCACAGCCCACCACGACATGTCCGCAATTGCGGCACTCCCATACTTTAACTTCGCTCCTCCTGAACACTTCCTGCATCTCTACATTCCGCAAAAGCGCCCGGTAACGTTCCTCATGCTGCTTTTCGATGTCAGCCACCTGACGAAACTTCGCCGCCAACTCCGGAAACCCTTCCTTCTCCGCAGTCTCTGCGAAACCTGCATACATCTCTGTCCATTCATAATTCTCGCCTGCCGCTGCCGCTGCCAGATTTTCAGCCGTACTACCGATCCCATAACGCTCCTTATACCAGATCTTCGCATGTTCTTTCTCATTATCCGCAGTCTCCTGGAAAATCGCCGCTATCTGCTCAAAGCCTTCCTTCTTCGCCTTGGATGCAAAGAACGTATAGTTATTTCTCGCCACCGATTCGCCTGCGATCGCCGCCTCCAGATTCTTCTCTGTCTGAGTCCCCGCGTATTTGCTGTTTCCTGCCGCTTGTGCCATAGTCTCCTCCATTCCGCATAATAACTCACAAATTTTCTACTTGTATCTTCCCATCTGCCGGTCTCACGATAGATAACAGTATTACATCCCCTGGAAAATACCATTCTATAAAAGTATCTCCCACCATTCAGGTTCCTATACAAGTATATTCCATGTTCACAGGCATAAAAATCTGTTCCGGAAACGTTATAAACTCTCTCTTTCCTGCGGGTACACGATTCCCCAGTCTGCCCGCAGGCTGTCACATTGTTTCAGAATGGCCAGCGTATCTTCCCACTTTAACACCGGCGACTCGATCATCCCCGCCCGAATGCACTGATTCACATGCACGATTTCGTATTGATATCCTTCGTCCTCCACGCCCGTGATCTTCTGTGACACCCTTCTTTCAACGCTCATCGTTTCCTTTCCGACTGTCACAAACATCTGTGTCGGTTTCCAGAAATGAGGCACCGTGATATAACCTCTGGTCCCATAGATCCAGGCGGTATCCAACATACCGGTGCGCACCCCGCTTGCCATTACCGCCAGCTCACCCTTATCATACTGCGCGATATAAGCCGCCTGCTCGTCTATCGAAAGGTGATGTTCATCCGTATCCATCGCCGCCTTTCCGATCACATGCAGCGGATCCTTCTTCAGGATCATCCGGGAAAAGTGCAGATTGTAAACACCCACATCCAGAAGTCCTCCGCCTGCACGGTTCACATCAAACAGTCTCGATGCCGGATCCACCTCATTGCGGAAAGCAAAATTTGACTGTACGATCCGTACCTGTCCGATGCCATCGTCCCCAATCCTGGTTTCCAGTTCCTGCATAAGCGGAAAAAACTTCGTCCACACAGCCTCCATCAAAAACACATGATTTCTCCTGGCGCAGTCAATCATTTCCTGAAATTCTCCCGCGTTGATGGCCGCCGGCTTTTCCACCAGCACCCCTTTGCCCGCTTCCATTGCCCTGATCGCCAATTCCCTGTGAGCCGTATGCGGCACCGGAATATAGACCATATCAATGTCTTCCCGCGCCAGCATCTCCTCATAGCTCACGGCTTCCGGAATCTGAAATTTCTGCGCCATCGCATAAGCCCGCTCTCTGCTTCTCGATGCGACCGCAACGATCTCCATATCCTCCACCTGCCGCGCGCCTTTCATCCAGCGGTCCAGAATCGCTCCCGCCCCCAGCAGACCCCATCTTATTTTTCTTTTTTCCATATTTTCCCTGTTTCTACTCTGCTTTTATCCAGATTCGCTCCATACCATACATGTGTTAAAGTTTACACTCATGTCAGCTTTAACAAAAAATATCATGAAAAAAGATAAAACATTTTTTCACGCTTCTGCTACTGTATCTGCGCCGTCATTTCACGCAGCCATCCCTGCTCTTCCTCATCCAGATACGGTGATAAGGTTTCGTACACCCTCTGGTGATAGGTATTGAGCCATTCCAGCTCTTTCTTCGACATCAGTTCCGGCAGAATCGCCTCCCTGTCAAAAGGCACCATTGTTAACGGTTCCAGATACAGGAACTGGCCGTATTCATTCTTCTCTCCTCTACGACATAATACCAGATTCTCCAGTCGGATGCCGAATCTCCCTTCCAGGTAAAGCCCCGGCTCATCGGATATGATCATGCCTTCCTCCAGCGGAACGCTCTTCGTTCCCGTCGCGGTGCGCCAATGGAAACGCTGCGGACCTTCATGCACGCCGAGAATAAAGCCTACCCCGTGGCCGGTTCCATGGTTGTAATCCATTCCCATCTCCCATAATGGCCCTCTTGCCAGTACATCCAGATTCTGTCCGCTGACACCTTCTACGAATTTTGCTGCACTCAATGCCAGATTTCCCCGCAGTACCGTCGTATAGTACTGCTTCTCCTCCTCTGTCAGTTTTCCCAGCGCTATGGTACGGGTGACATCCGTCGTGCCTTCCTGATAATGACCACCCACATCCGTCAGACAGAAGCTCTCCGCCTTCATCTCCACATCCGATTCCTGCGTCGGTGCATAATGCACGATCGCACCGTGGGGCCCATAGGCGATGATAGAGGAAAAACTGGGTTCCAGATACCCTTCCATCTGTGCCCGGAACATCTCCAATTTCCCGGCGGCACTCACTTCCGTAACCCCTCCGTTGCCCACACCCGTCTTCAGCCAATGGATAAATCTCGTCACCGCAACGCCGTCTTTCACATGGGCGACGCGCATATGCTCCATCTCCGCCGGCGTCTTGACCGCCTTCATAAGCACGATCGGACTTTCCTGATCCAGAATCTCCACTTTCTCCGGCACGCTCCCGGTCAGCCGATAATTCACAGTCCCGCTGTCCAGCCACACCTTCGTGCCCGCAGACATGCTGCTGACCGCCTGTTCGATCTCTTCATAGGGCTTTATCGTCACCCCTTCCCGCGTCAGCTTTTCCAGCAGCTGCGCAGAAAAAATCTCCTTATGGGCAAACAGCATAATCTGCTCTTTCGTCAACAACAGATAAGACAAAAAGACCGGCGTATACGCGACATCGCCTCCACGCAGATTAAAAAGCCATGCTATTTCGTCTAATGCAGTCACCAGAAGCTGATCCGCTTTCTCTGCCTGCATTTTCTCCCGTACTTCCTGTATCTTCTCCGCACGGCTCTTGCCCGTATATTCCACATCCAGTTCCCAGACCGGCTCTTTCGACAGGGGCGGACGATCCGTCCAAACCTGATCCACCAGATCCTCACTGCCGTCGAAGGAGACCTGCTTCTCGTTGGCTTTTTCCTGAATGGTCTCGATAAAACGTTTTGTGACCGTACGGCCGTCAAATCCGATCATTGCCTTTTCCGGCAGATTGTCATGCAGATACTCTTCTATCTTAGGCACATCCGGCTGCCCCGAACGCATCAACTCGATGGTGCTGTTCTTAAGCTGCTCCGCCGCCTGGAGAAAATATCTGCCGTCCGTCCACAATGCCGCCTTATCCTGCAGGACTACCAGCGTGCCCGCGGATCCGGAAAACCCCGACATATATTCCCTCGCCTTAAAATAGCTGCCCACATATTCCGAACTGTGAAAATCGTCGGTCGGAATGATATAAGCGGCAAAGTCATGCTCTTTCATCAACTCACGTAATCGGTCTAATCTCTCGTCTATCTTCATCGTCTCCTCCATGAAAACTGCAGGCCTACCCTGCAGTTTTCTACAAATATGCAACAGAAACTTCTGCTTCCGACATACCTCATGTTCTTTCAATCCAAGCCGCTTCAGGTCTGAATCTGATTAAATCTGAACCAGTTCATACTGGTCTGTGCCCAGTCCGATCTTCACCGCATGCGCGATGCAGCTCTTCCACTCCGTATCCGGATGTGTCATATGGAAATGATCATGCCCTTCTTCATTGCCATGCTTCTTCAGATTCTCTCCCAGAATACTGCTTTCTACCGGCGTCATCTGATTACACAGATCCGCACAGGCCTGATCCAGCGCCACCGGATCGAAAGACGCAAGCATTCCTACATTGGGAATAATCGGGATATCATTCTCCGAATGGCAATCACAGTTCGGTGATACATCACAGATCAGTGATACATGGAAACAGGGACGGTCTTTACATACTGCCAGACTGTATTCAGCCATCTTACAGTTAAGCACCTTCACGGAATTCGAAAGATCTGCCGTTATCGCATCTTTCGGACAGGCCGCCAGGCATCGTCCACAGCCAACACACTTCTCATGATCAATATGTGCCTTACCGTTCTCGATCACCGGTGCAGCGTGTGCACATATCCTGTCACATGCTCCACAGCCTATGCAGGCGGAAGGATCCACGCTCGGTTTTCCCTCATAGTGCTGTTCCATTTTACCTGCTCTCGAACCACAGCCCATACCGATATTTTTCAACGTTCCGCCAAATCCGGCTGCTTCATGTCCCTTAAAATGTGTCAACGAGATAAACACGTCTGCATCCATGACTGCCTGTCCGATCTTTGCTTCTTTCACATACTCACCGTTAATCGGAACCAGTGCTTCATCTGTCCCCTTTAAACCGTCTCCGATAATCACATGACAACCTGTCTGATACGGAGAAAATCCGTTTATGTATGCCGTCTCCAAATGGTCAAGGGCATTCTTCCTGCTGCCCACATACAGCGTATTACAATCCGTCAGGAACGGTTTGCCTCCCATCTCCTTCACATAATCCGCTACCACTCTTGCATAGTTGGGACGCAGGAATGCCAGATTGCCGTATTCCCCGAAATGAATCTTAATCGCGGCGTACTTGTCTGTAAAATCAATCTGCTCAAAACCCGCTGTTTTCATCAGGCGATGCAGCTTCTGCAGAAGATTCTCGTGCGCTGTCGCCTTGAACGTTGTAAAATAAACATTTGCTTTTTCCATAGTACTTTGCCTCCATCTTTCCTTCATAATTTGATTCGCTGCCTGAGTCTCTGTCTTATCACAATGTAAAAATTCTATCACACCTGAACTTTTACTGCTACCCATCTGCGCAAAATTCTCAATTATTTCGGCTTCCTGTTACGAACTGTTCCTCTCTTTTCCAGTTGCCAAACATACGTTCGTGTGCTATACTTTTAACACAAGTACAGGAACATCTGCCGGTCATGCCCTGCGAATTCCAATAACGCCGGCACTTTTCCGCAGTTCAGTGCAAGGAGCAGCGTCATGAAACACAACACCTATCTATGTATCGATTTGAAATCTTTCTATGCCTCTGTAGAATGTGTGGCCAGAGGGCTGGATCCCATGACTGAAAATCTGGTCGTAGCCGACCCGGAACGAACCGAGAAAACCATCTGTCTTGCCATCACGCCTGCCATGAAAGCGCTTGGCATCAGGAACCGCTGCCGCCTTTTCGAAATTCCGAAGCATGTGAAGTATACAATCGCTCCACCCCGCATGCAGAAATATATAGACACCGCCGCTGACATTTACAGCATCTATCTGAATTATATTGCCAAAGAGGACATCCACGTCTACTCCATCGACGAGGCATTCATGGATGTGACCGACTATCTGGATCTGTACCGCCTCTCAGCCCGTGAGCTTGGTCTGCGGATCATGTCGGACATCTATCGAACCACCGGAATACGTGCCACCTGCGGTGTTGGCACGAATCTGTATCTGGCCAAAGTCGCCCTGGATATCACTGCCAAACACGCAGAAGATTTTATTGGGGAACTGGACGAGAATGGCTACCGGACACAGCTGTGGAACCACCGTCCCCTTACTGATTTCTGGCGGATCGGCTCCGGTACCGCAAGACGGCTGGAACCCTACGGTATCCGCACCATGCGGGATATCGCCGAGGCCGACGAAGACTTCCTCTATCGGCTTTTTGGCATCGATGCAGAACTCCTGATCGATCACGCCTGGGGCCGGGAACCCGTCACCATGACAGATATCAAATCTTACAGGTCACACACCAACTGCCTGGGCAGCGGCCAGGTGCTGGGCAGTGATTATCCTTATGAAAAAGGACTGCTTGTAGTCAAGGAAATGATGGATCTGCTCTGCCTGGATCTGGTGGAGAAGAATCTGATCACCTGTTCCGTCACGCTTCATGTAGGCTATGCCAACCGCTTCAACGTCCCTTCTGCCCATGGCACTGTCTCCACGGACGCTGAGACCAACTCGGACCTGCTGCTCATTCCCGCAGTGACAGACCTTTATCGGCAGATTGTCAACCCCAATTACCCAATCCACCGCATCAATATCACCTGCAATAATGTGATGCCGGAGGAATACCATCAATATCATTTCTTCATCGACGGTGCACAGTTAGAGCGCAGCCGGAAGATACAGCAGGCCGTCATCAGTATCAAGAACAGATTCGGCAAAGACGCCATCCTGAAAGGAATGAATCTGGAAGAGGGGGCCACTACCAGAGAACGAAATCATCAGATTGGAGGACACAAAAGTGGCGAGTAGACCCAAACATAAAATGCCTATAGAAGACAGAGCCAAACAATTTATGCCCTTTGCGGCTTTAAAGGGCCTGCCGGACGCCCTGGCCGCCCGTGAGAAGATCACGGTACCAAAAATAGAGTTATCCGAAGAGATGGCGGAAGAACTGGACCGCAAAATGCATGACCTTGTTAAAGGTCAGATTGCCTCCGTCATCTATTTTCATCGGGATGAATACCTTAAAATAACCGGCATGGTTGCCAGAATTGACGAAACCAGCCGGTTACTGCAAATTGTAAATACCAAAATTATTTTTGATGATATACTGGATATTATAATATACCCCCATCATTCGTAGCCTGCCGCCCGGCGGGCCGCATGACCATCCACAGCAGACTTATTTGTCGTTTACGGTATATACATCAGAAAACTTTCAGATACGCCTCATATTCTTTACAGGTAACCGTTACCCACCCCTCCTCGTAATTAAATCCGATCTCCATACCCTGAGGCGTATAGAATACGATAATATTGGAGGAATTAAAATAATTCGTGATCTCCTGATCCGTCATGCCCGTAAGATAGACAATCTCTCCATTCTGCAAATCGCTCTTCTTTCGAAATTCTACAGAAAAATCATCATCAATGTTCAACATATTCTCATTGTCCAGAATGACTCCATTCTCCATATCGATATTGATGCTGTACAGAAATGCTTCATTGTAGTAGTCAGTATACATGTATTCCGCAAATACGATACTCATCTTCTCTTCATCCATATAGGTGACATATCCGGACGAAAGCGCAGAAAAATAACCATTTTCGTTATCCATATAACCGGCATACTCTTCTTCATAATACTCTTTGAACAGATTCTTCTCCTCGGCAATCACACTGTTCAGATGTTCCAGATTCGGTACTTTCTCTCCCTTTATGACAGGATAGGACACTATGATCTCCACATTTTCTTTATCGGTATCATATTCATAAAACTCAAACTCTACCGAATAAGAAAGATCCGACTTGATATCGTCATGTAACGTATAATACTGATCATTGTCAAAATCAGGCTCATCCCCATAATGAAACCCTTTGTCTTTGCCATTACCATAATCATCATCGAAAAAGCCGTCGTTAAAGTAATCATCATAATCATCATTGAAATAATCATCATAACGATACTCATCATCGAAATAATCGTCGTAATCATACGGATCTTTTCCGTCTTCACTACTCTGACGCCTTTTTTCCTGTCTGTCATCGTTAAACTCATATTCCTCAAAATTTCTGTCGGACTTCTCCCGCATTTCAAAGTATAACGATACCACTCTGTAGGTCAGCGCAAAAACAGCAATCAGAAATAATATAATAATACCCGTCACAATCCCGATGATCAGTGGTATATTATTCTTCCTGGCCGGAGGAGCCAGTGGACTGTACTGATTATTGTTATAAGGATTGTTTTGATACGGATCGGGATTATTGTTATAACACGCATTATTATATTGACTGCCATGGTACGGGTTATCATTATAACACTTGTTGTCATAAGGATTATTACTGTAAGAGCTGTTATTGTATGGGTTGTTCTGCTGATACCCATTATTCCCATACATTCCCGGTCCTTCATCAGGATTGTAATAAGAACCACCATTGTACGGGTCAGAACTCCCATCCGATTCTCCCCTGCTTTTGTTATAATCATCAAACTCTTCCGGTCGGCCCATTCATTCTTCCCTCCGCCTTTCCAATACACACGTTACTTTATTTATCTTTGCCGCCAAATGTCACTTCACTGTAATACTTTAAAATACATTCCCGCATCAGAGATAAGGCAGCAGAAACCGTGTTCTCCCTGATCTTGGCACGGTCGCCGCTGAAAAGACACTTTTTGACCGTATACCGCCCACATACATAACAACCGATATACACTAATCCGACAGGCTTCTCCTCCGTACCGCCATCCGGCCCGGCAATCCCTGTAATGCTGACCACAACATCCGCTTTGGACACCATCGCAGCGCCTTTCGCCATATCTCTGGCAACCTCTTCACTGACTGCTCCATGTTTCGTAAGTGTATTCTTCTTAATACCCAGCAGCCTGCGCTTTGCCTTATTCGAATAAGTGATATATCCCGACTTAAAGACTTCAGACACCCCAGGTACATTAATCAGCCTGGCCGCCACCAGTCCTCCCGTACAGGATTCCACCGTGCTCACCGTCAGCCCGTTGGCCAGCAGAAGATCCACCACCGCCTTCTCCAGCGTCACGTCGTCTTCCGTTGTATAGACATGATTGCCGAACCTTCCCTTTAACTCCTTGACCATCGGTTTCACCAGCTTTCTGGCCGCTTTCTCATCCTCGGCTCTGGCCGTCACACGCAGGTGCACTTCACCGGTCTTGGCATAGGTAGCCAGCGTCGGATTGGTCTGCTCCCTGATCAGATCCGCCACCATGGTCTCCGCCCTGCTCTCTCCCACACCGCAGATCTTCACGGTCTGTGAATAGATCACACAGGACTGCAGACTGCTTAAATAAGGCATGATTGATGTCTCAAACATGGGAATCATCTCATTCGGCGGTCCCGGCATCAAAATCACATGCTTACCGTTCTCTGCCATGATGATGCCCGGCGCAGTACCATTGGGATTAGCCACTACAATACAGCCCTCCGGCACCATGGCCTGCTTCCAGTTATTATCCGTAATCTCCAGACCTCTCTTATCAAAAAAGCTCTGAATGGCCGCCTTACTCTCCTCATGGAGATACAGGCTCCTGCCCATTGCCCTGGCTGCCACTTCCTTCGTCAGATCATCCTGTGTCGGCCCAAGCCCGCCCGACAAAAGCAGGATATCGGCTCTGCCAAGCGCTGTTTTTATCGTCTCATACAGCCTGTCCTCATTGTCTCCCACCACATCCTGATAATAACAGGAAAGACCTAGTCCTGCACATTTCTCAGACAGAAAGGCCGCGTTGGTATTCACAATATTCCCCAATAAAATCTCTGTTCCCACTGAAATCAGTTCTACGATCATATTCTTATCCTTCTATGTTCTCTCCACATTTACAATGATGCCAGACAAACAACCTCCCGACTGCTTCACAAAAGTATACTTCAGACGTCTTACTTCGTATCCTTCATAACATCCTTATTCTTTACCAGATAGTCCACCAGCGATACTACCGTGAGAATCACAGCCACCCAGGTCACGATCATCGTGGGAATCTGCAGTGCCTCCAGATCCGCGATCATCAGACAGATCATGATTATCTGGAAAGTAGTCTTGAACTTTCCCCAGTAACTTGCTGCGATCACGACGCCGTTATCCGATGCCACCAGCCGGAAACCACTGATAATAAATTCTCTGGCAATGATGACAATAACCATCCAGGCCGGAATCCTTTCAAGCGCTACAAGACAGATCAAGGCGGAACAAACCAACAGTTTATCCGCCAGCGGATCCATAAACTTGCCGAAATTCGTTACCAGATTGTACTTACGGGCAATCTGGCCGTCCAAAAAATCCGTCAGACTGGCAATAATAAAAATAGCCAGCGCTATCCATTTATCGACAGCCGTTATCTCAACCAAAAGAAACACCACGAAAAAAGGAATCAAAATCACACGAAACATTGTCAATTTATTCGGTAAATTCATCTTCTAACACTCCCATCAGATCATATTCATAGACACCATTGACTCTCACTCTGACAAAATCGCCGGTCATCAGCTCCCGTCCCGTACTCACGAACAACAGTCCATCCACACCGGGCGCATCTTTATAGGTTCGCGCTACATACGCATTCTCATCGGCGACTTTACCCTCAATCACAGCCGTAACCACTCTGCCTGCCATGCCTTCCGCTGCCGCAAAAGCAATCTCCTGCTGCAGTTCCATCAATTCCGCAAATCGTTCCTGTTTGACTTCCTCTTCGATCTGGTCTTCCATCAGCGCCGCCGGCGTATCTTCCTCCTGAGAATAAGGAAAAACCCCCAGACGGTCAAATTCCATACGGTCAACAAAATCAAGCAGCTGCTCGTGGTCCTCCTGCGTCTCACCCGGAAAACCGGTAATCAGTGTGGTTCTCAGACAGATATCCGGAATCTCCCGCCGCAGTCTGTCAATCATACACTCCAACTGTTCCCTGTTCGTCCTGCGCCCCATTCTGCGCAGAATCGTATCGGAAGCATGCTGAATGGGCAGATCCAGATAGTGGCAGATCTTTTGCTCCTGCCGGATCGTCTCGATCAGTTCCCCGTCAATCTCCTCCGGATAGCAGTACAGGAGCCGTATCCAGTACAACCCGCTGATCTCACATAATCTGTGCAGCAGTTCCGGCAACGCCTTGCGCCCATATAAATCAACTCCATACAACGTCGTCTCCTGGGCCACAAGAATCAATTCCCTGACTCCCTGCTCCGCCAGCCGTTCTGCTTCCTGCACCAGACTCTCCATCGGCACACTGCGATAATTCCCCCGCACCCTGGGAATGATGCAGTAGGTACAGTGCTTGTCGCACCCTTCTGCAATTTTCAGATAAGCATAATGGCCGCCCGTTGTAACCACACGCTCCACACCTGTCAGCGGCTTTTCATCCAGACTTTTATAATGGCTGCTTTTTACACCTCTGCAAACCTCCTCCAGAGTTTTCACGATCTCATCGATGGCCATCGTTCCCAGAATGGCATCCACCTCCGGAATCTCCGTCTGGATCTCCTCTCTGTACCGCTGCGCAAGACATCCGGCTACGATCAGGCCTTCGATGGCTCCTGTCTTCCTCAACTCCGCCATCTCCAGAATGGTATTAATGCTCTCTTCCTTGGCATCATTGATAAAACAGCAGGTATTGATCACCACAACGTCTGCTTCCCGCTCGTCGCCGGTAAATTCACAGCCAGTCTTTGCCAGCAGTCCCAGCATCATCTCGGAATCCACCAGATTCTTATCACACCCGAGAGATACAAACAATATTTTCTTTTTCATGCCATAACTGTTCTGCTGTTCCACTTTTTATTCTTCTTCCGTTTCCTCTTCCTTCTCTTCCTTCTCTTCCTCACCCAGGATCTTGATCTTGCCCTGGTTCAATTCTTCCACTGCCACGGACAACGCCTTCTTTCCCTTGCCGTCCACCAGCTCCTCATCGCCGGCAATGATCTGCCTCGCTCTCTTGGAAGTAGCCATCACGATAGAATATCTGCTGTTTACTACCGGATCCTCTCCTTCCTCGACTCCGCTGTTTACTACATTGATCAAATCTGCATAAGATGGATGTAACATCACTTCTCTCCTTCCAGTTCTTTTCTGATATTATCGATAAATTCCCTGTTTCTATGGGCCGCATTATGCGCCGCCATGATAATCCTGTGCACCTCGTCGACACACTTTTCCAGATTATCGTTTACCACGATATACTCATACTTCTCGATTCCCATCGCCTCTTCAGCCGCACGCTGCATACGTTTCTCAATCACTTCCGCAGACTCCGTCCCCCTGCTTTCCAGCCTGTATCTGAGTTCCTCGGCATCAGGTGTCATGACAAAAAGCGTCAGTGCATCCGGATACTGCTTCTTCACCTTATGGGCGCCCTGGATCTCGATCTCCAGAATCACATCCCGGCCGTCCTCCAGCTGCTCTTCCACATATTCCCGCGGCGTTCCATAATAGTTGTCGCAATAACAGGCATACTCGATCAGCCCGTTCACGGCAATCTTATTTTCAAACTCCTCCTTTTTCAGAAAAAAGTATTCCCGGCCGTCCACTTCTCCCGGCCTGGGTTCTCTGGTCGTTGCAGAAATAGACAATGCATACCCATCATATTTCTCAACCAGTTTCTTGACCAGTGTTCCCTTCCCTGCTCCGGAAAACCCGGAAATAATGATCAAAATACCTTTACGTTTCATCCGCTTCTCCGCCTTCCATCTGTGCTCTGCCGGAAATGGTCTCCGGAAGTAAAGCCGACAATACGATTTGATTGTTCTCCATCACCAGCACTGCCTTCGTTTTACGCCCCTGTGTAGCGTCTATCGCTGTTCCCGTCTCTTTCGCCTTCTGCACCATACGCTTAATCGGTGCAGAATCCGGGCTGACGATCGCGATGATCTTTCCCGTATTGACCACGTTGCCGAATCCTACATGAATCAGCCTTCCCATATCCGAATGCCCCTCTTTCTCACCGCATCCTGCCGCTGTCTGCGTCCCTGTCGGCTTCCTCCCTTTCCTCCGTCAGAACAAAACAGACCTGCTGTTACTCAATGTTTTGAATCTGCTCACGCACTTTCTCGATCTCCGTCTTCAGCTCAATGGCACGGTTCGATATCTCCAGATCGCTGGTCTTAGACAAAATAGTGTTCGCCTCACGATTCATCTCCTGGGCGATAAAATCCAGCTTACGTCCGATGCTGCCGCCCTGCTGCAGATTCTCTTTCGTCGTCTCGATATGACTCCGCAGACGCACCAGTTCCTCATCCACGCACACTTTATCTGCAAAGATCGTAACCTCCATCAGCAGACGGCTCTCATCCACCTTCGCATCCTCCAGAAGTTCCTTCACCTTATCCCGAAGCTTTTGTTTGTACTCCGTGATGAGCTGCGGAGAGCGCTCCGTAATATAATCCACATGCGCCAACATGCCGTCCAGCTTGCCGATCAGGTCATTTTTCAGATTTGCTCCCTCTCTGACCCTGGTCTCCACAAATCCTTCCGCGGCACCCTTGACCGCCGCCTGCAGAAGCTGCCACAACTCTTCTTCATCAAGCGTCTGCTCCTCCATACTTAAAACTTCCGGATACCTGGACAGGGCAGACACGCGGATATCATTCTCCAGCGCGAAATCCTCCGCCATTCTGTTCAAGTACATCATATACTCCGCCGCAAGCTCTTTATTGTATTTCACGCACACGTTAGACTCCGTGAAATCCTCATACGTAATAAAAAGATCCACCTTCCCGCGCTGGATATGGTTCTTCAGCTCACTGCGTATCGCCGCCTCGAAAGAATTCAGCTTCTTGGGCATCTTGATACTCACATCCAGATATCTGTGATTGACAGACTTCATCTCTACACTGATCCTGCGTTCCCCTCTGGCGATCTCACATCTGCCGAAACCAGTCATACTCTTTATCATAGTCGTGTACTTGCCTTTCCTGTGTTGTGCCGGCACAGTATCCTGCCGCCAGTCTGCGTTATCCGGTCCGTCGATCTAACTGTCCATAACGATACCATCCCCGACAGTCTTCGTGGCAAACTGCCTGTGCGTACAGATTTCATTATAGATTAATTACCCGTAGTAGTCAAGAAAGTTGAAAATTCCCTGTACTTATTATAAAATAAAAAAAGCTGATCCGCTGGATTAATTTGCATATGACACGACAATAGGAAGATTTTCAGATAAAAGGAGGAGCTATCATGGCTTTTGACGGAATTACCATTGCAAATATCGTATCGGAACTCAGACAGACTCTCACCGGCGGCCGAATCTACAAGATCGCTCAGCCCGAGAATGATGAGCTTCTGCTGACTGTTAAAAATAACGGCTCTCAGTACAGACTTCTTCTGTCCGCAGATGCCTCCCTGCCCTTAGTCTATCTGACACAGAGCAACAAACCCAGTCCCATGACTGCACCCGGATTCTGCATGCTGCTGCGCAAACACCTGCAGAATGCCCGCATACTGGAGGTCTCCCAACCAGGACTGGAACGAATCATCCGCCTGGAACTGGAACACCTGAACGAATTAGGCGATCTCTGCCGCAAGAAACTGATCATCGAGGTAATGGGCAAACACAGCAATATCATCTTCTGTGATGACAAGAACATGATCATCGACAGTATCAAGCATATTTCCGGTATGATCAGTTCCGTCCGTGAAGTACTGCCCGGACGGGATTATTTCATCCCCCAGACGCAGAATAAATGGGATCCGCTCCAGTTAACTTATGTAAACTTCTGCGATCATATGCGGGCAAAACCCATGGCAGCATATAAGGCGCTCTACACCTCCTATACCGGCCTTTCTCCCATCATGGCACAGGAAATCTGCTACCGTGCCGGTATGGATGCCGACCTGCCTGCCAATGTACTGGAAGATACTGTGCTGCAATCCTTATATGACACACTCACCGATATGTTACAACATATCATAACAGATTCTTTTACCCCTTCCATTATCTATAACGGTCAGGAACCCATAGAATTTGCCGCTCTGCCGCTGACGCTTTATACAGACAAGACCAGCCGGACCTACGATTCCATCAGCGCCGTTCTGGAGCAGTACTACGCCGAACGCAGTATGGTAACACGCATCCGGCAGAAGTCCGTGGATCTGCGCAAGATCGTGCAGACAGCCCTGGAGCGCAATGTCAAGAAATATGACCTGCAGCTGAAACAGATGCAGGATACTGAGAAAAAAGACAAATACAAAGTATACGGAGAGTTGATCAACACCTACGGTTATAACATAACACCCGATTCCAAGTCCATGGAAGCCCTGAACTACTATACAAATGAGATGATCACGATCCCGCTTGATCCCACTCTCACTCCACAGGAGAACGCGCAGAAATATTTCGAGAAATACGGAAAACTGAAACGCACTTACGAAGCGCTTTCGGAATTGACAGTACAGGTCAAAGAAGAAATCGAGCATCTGGAATCTATCCTGGCCGCTCTGGATATCGCCATGCAGGAAGAAGATCTGGTCCAAATCAAGGAGGAATTGATCGAAAGCGGTTATATCCGCAGAAAAGGCGGCGCTAAGAAAGCGAAAATCACCAGCAGACCTTTTCATTATGTCAGCAGCGATGGCTTCCATATGTATGTCGGCAAAAATAATTTCCAGAACGACGAGCTGACTTTCAAGTTCGCCACCGGCAATGACTGGTGGTTTCACGCCAAGAAAAAGGCCGGTTCCCATGTGATCGTTAAAACGGAGGGCCAGGAACTGCCCGACCGCACATTCGAGGAAGCTGCCCGTCTGGCCGCCTACTATTCGAAAGGACGTGAACAGGCCAAGGTAGAGATCGACTATATTCAGAAAAAGCACGTAAAGAAACCTGCTGGTTCCAAACCCGGCTTCGTGGTGTACTATACCAACTTTTCCATGGCCATCGATTCGGATATCTCCGCCATCCAGCAAGTCATGAAATAACACCTCATCACCAACAGGAAGCTGCAGGCTGACATAAATCCCCATAAAGGACCTGTCCGTCACGAACCGGTTCTTCATGGGGATCGCAAATCAGATTAAAGCGTGCTGGACGTAAACAGGGATCTCACATGCGCGATCTCTTCCTGTGTCGCCTTTGCTGCCGGCACATAATAGGATTTCTCACGCGCGATCTGGTACAGCTCCTCCTGGGACTGCTCACAGGCGTTACGGAACTGTTTTAAAGTCTGCTTCAACTCCTTATTTTCCGTCTGCGCAATCATCTCTCCGAAACGCACCAGTTCTCCATTAATTCCGGTCAGCGTATCCGCTACCATTGTCTTCTCTTCCATCTGCATAATAGGGTCTCCTTTATTCTTTCAAACTATAGTTTACTTCCTGATCAGCCATGTGCCTTATAATTTTCCACAGCCTGTATTATCTTAAATACTCCATCAGCTGCTGCTTATTCTGCATTGCGGACTGTGCGCCTTTCTCGAAGAACTGCTTGACTTTCGTGTCAGATGCACACTCTGCATACTCCTTCATCTTACAGTGTGTTACGTCGTAGCCGCCCATAAGGTGACGAAGATTCTGTAAATCCAACTCAGATAAATTTGCCATATGATCTTACCTCCTGAAATAAAAAATGATTGTCGCAAACAGTATTTGTATTTGGACAATCATTTATTCCCGTAATCTGTATTTTTCTGTTTTATTTTTGATTCGCCATTCTCTGAATGCTTCTCAGACTATTTTAACAGACGCATTTTCTTCGCCGCATGCACCAGCATGGCTCCCTTCGGAAAAGCACGCAGCTCCTGCTCATTCACACCGCCGATAAAGAGGATCATCACAAAATACACACAGGCTCCCAGTCCAATGGCGATCAAAAGCACAATCCGGCTCACCGGCAGCACCAGATACAATCCGTGGTAGACACCGAATGCCACAGCTCCCATCACCACGGCTGAAACCAGCGGTTTGATAAAAGTCTTCATCATCTCCTGCTTATATTTCAGATGTTTTCTTACTGAAATATGGTTCAGGACACACACTACCAGCGAATAGACGATATTGGCGCATACCAGTGCGTACAGGTTCAGCTCCGTGTACAACAGCATGCCAACCAGGGCCGCCACCTGAATCACCAACGCGATGGCCGCATGAATCACCGGTGTATTCACTTTACCGATCCCCTGCAGGATCGCATTTGTCAGGGTGGATAAACCATACAGAATCACAGAGACCGACAGCGCTGCCAGCAATCCTGACGCCTTCTCCAGTGAATCTTTCTGTGGAAAGATAAACTGCATCACGGGCTGCGCCAGAAGGGCAAGTCCTATGGCCGCCGGTATGGAAACCAACATCGTCATACGGACAGCTTTCGTCACCTGCTTCCTCGTCTTTTTGAATTCTTTTCTGATAAAAGTAGCAGAAACCCCCGGTATCATCGCCGAAGACATTGCCGATGCAATGGCAATCGGTATATTGACTACCGATACCGCCTGTGTGGAAAAGATCCCATAATCAATAGCAGCCGTTACATAATCCACATCCTTGAATTTTATAAGAATCCACTTATAAATCTCCATATTTACCACGGTGGAACAGTTATATATAAAAGTACTCAGGATAAAAGGCGTAACCACAGTAAAGAGCGTCCTGATGATCTCTCCGTAACTTTCCGTAGTTTTCGTCCGGTCGTACCGCACCCGTCTGTCAATCATCTTACGATTCAATACATACATAGCTGACATGAACAGGAGCGCCGACACAACACCGGCTCCCGTTCCCAAAGCACTGCCGGCGGCGCCATAGACGGCCTGCGTGGTCTGACTGCTCTCTGCCACCGTCTTCATCAGCAGCCAGGCTGCCAAAATGCTGACCACAGCATTCAGAATCTGTTCTAAAATCTGAGACAGGGACGTATGCATCATCGACCCGTGAGCCTGAAAATATCCGCGGAATACCCCTAAAAATCCTGAGAAAAAAATCGTTGGAGCCAGCACTCGAAGGGCCACCACCGAATGCTCCCCCACAAGCCAGGGAGCCGCCACAAAGGTAATGATCGAAGCCACTCCACCTACGATCAAAACATAAAAAAGTGCACACCGAAAGACCCGCTGCGCATTCAGATATTCTTTAAAGGCCATTTTCTGTGCAATCACTTTGGAGATCGCCGATGGAATACTGTAGGAGGAGATCAGCAGGATGATCGTATAGATATTCATCGCTTCACTGTAGTACCCGTTTCCCTCCAGACCAATGATACTCAAAAGCGGACTGCGGTAGATCAGGCTGATCACCCTGACGATCATACCAGCCGCTGCCAGAATCCCCGCCTGCAGCACAAAATTATTCTGTTTCTTTTGTCCGCCCATGCACACCTCCGAGCTGCCAATACGCTTCTACATGGTAAAAAGAGTCTGCCGGGCGGCAAACTCCAGATTCAGACCGTTGCAAGATATCGGAGCAAGCACGGCAGCCTGTCAGGCATCTTACGTCCTGCACTGACAAGTTCCACTGCTTGCTCCGCTATCGTTTACCCTGATCCAGTTTATCCGATCAACCAGTCATACATCTCCTGATATTTCCTGGCCGAAACATGCCATGAGAAGTCAACTGCCATGGCCCGGTCCACAATCTTGTTCCACTCACGTTTCTTGTCATAATAGATATGCTCCGCATAGCGGATCGTACCCAGCATCTCATGAGCGTTATAGTTCTTAAAGCTGAATCCCGTACCGGTGCCTTCATACTCATTGTAAGGCGCCACCGTATCCTTCAGGCCGCCCGTCTCACGCACGATCGGTACCGTGCCGTAACGCAGGGACATCAGCTGGCTTAAACCGCAGGGTTCAAAGAGCGAAGGCATCAGGAACGCATCGCTGGCCGCATAGATCTTATGGGACAGAGCGTCAGAGTAATAGATGTTAGCCGATACCTTACCGTGATATTTCCAGTCAAAGTGACGGAACATATTCTCGTACTGCTCCTGGCCGGTCCCCAGCACCACAATCTGCACATTGTCCTGACAAAGCTCATCCATCACATAAGCAATCAAGTCGAAGCCCTTCTGGTCTGTCAGGCGGGATACGATACCGATCATCATCGCCTTGTCATCCTGGTTCAATCCCAGCTCCGCCTGCAGGGCACGTTTGTTCTTCACTTTCTCCTTGCGGAAGTTCACCGCATTGTAATTAAACTCGATGTTCGTATCTACTTCCGGACTGAAATCCGTGTAATCCACCCCGTTGACAATACCACGCAGATCCGCCGCTCTCGCGCGCATCAGGCCGTCTAATCCCTCGCCGTAGAAAGCTGTCTTGATCTCTTCCGCATAAGTATCGCTGACCGTCGTGATCGCGTCCGCATATACAAGACCGCCCTTTAAGAGATTGGCATCCTTATAAGCCTCCAGCTTATCCGAAGTAAAGAAGTAATCCGGCAGCCCCGTGATCTCCTTGACTTCCTTGACACTCCATTTCCCCTGGAATTTCAGGTTATGTATCGTCATCACCGTCTTGATGCCCCTGTAGAAATCGCCGCCTTGGAACCGCTCCTTCAAATACACGGGAATCAGTCCTGTCTGCCAGTCGTGACAGTGAATCAGATCCGGCCTGAAATCGATCACCGGCAGGATCGACAGCGCCGCTTTACAGAAAAATGCATATTTCTCGATCTCAAATAAAGCGTTGTCACTGTAAGGCTTAAAACCGCCAAAGAAGCTCTCGTTATCGATGAAATAATATTTCACCCCTTCAACCTCTGCCTCCAGTATGCCGACATATTCCTCTTTCCAGTGAAAGTCCATATAAAAATGTGTCTTATAGGTGAGTTTATCCTTCATCTCCTGTTTCATACAGGTATATTTGGGAAGAATCACCCGGATATCAAAGTATTCTCTGTCAATACATTTCGGCAGAGAACCGATCACATCTGCCAAACCTCCTGTCTTAATAAAAGGAACCCCTTCCGATGCAACAAACAAAATATTTTTCATGCTAACCCTCCAAAATATAAATTGTCCTGTCTTCTCCAGTCATTAACCTTTATTATACAGCATTTTGGATGGCAATAAAAGGCTTATTTTGAAAAATATCAATGCCTGTACTGCAGTCTGATCTTATCCGCGATCAGGGCGATAAACTCCGAGTTGGTAGGTTTGCCCTTGCCGGTATTGATGGTATACCCAAACAGGGCGTCCAACGTCTCCATCCTTCCTCTGGACCATGCAACCTCGATCGCGTGCCGGATGGCGCGCTCCACCCGGCTGGGCGTAGTCTGATATTTCTTCGCGATGGTCGGGTACAGCACTTTCGTGATCGATCCCAACATCTCCACATCGTCCACCGACATCATGATCGCCTCCCGCAGATACTGATAACCCTTGATATGCGCCGGTACCCCAATCTCATGGATCATATCCGTCACATCCTTTTCAAGATCTCTTGTCAGAAAAGAAGGCAAAGCCGCGTCTTTCTCCGATACATCTGTTTCTTTTGTCCCCGAAGGAACCGTTATCATAATCTGGAATTCTTTGTTTGTATTGATTAGATTATCCAGAAGTTTGTAAAATTGTTTTTGATCTCTCGCCGCTGTCATGTTTAATGTCTCCATAAGTACTCCTCCATCTTCTTACTGGTCCGCTGCCGTCGCTGTTCCATAAGAATGCACATTCATACCAGACAGTAACCTTATTCATACAATTCCAACATATTTCCCGTCGGTCTGCTGACGCGTTCCGACATAAACCATTATAAACAATAGAAGAATACTATGGAATATTAAGGCATCGCACAACTCAGTTCTCCTGCCAGTATCTCTCCACGATTTCCGCCGCCAGCCCGGCGTTTTGGGGAAATTTGGCCTGTAATTTAATCACTGCATTTTCTTTTGTGGCATTGTATTCCTGAAGCATCTCAACTTTCCAAGCCGCACGGATAAACTGCCGGCTTCCTCTCTGCCTGCCTTATTTGATTTCTTCTTCCGTGAATATACGGCGAAATGCCGATGCAGATTTCCTTCATGCAGGCACTGTCGGGCAGCGCCGCCTGATAGAAATAAGAGCTTCACCTTGAATTGATAAATCTACTATAGCAGAATCTCCCTGCCATTGCAATACCTTTTTATAAATATAGTTTAAATATACAATCTGGATTGACAGACTAAGCATACCATCTGAGTCCCGACTTGCAGCAGGAAACGGCAGATCTCTCTGCCGCTTCCCCAATATACATACCGGCAGGTCACTCCACCGGAAACCACCCGAAATCAACGCACCGGCCAAGATCCCAGCTGTCCCAGCCTACCCAGCCGGTCTCGTTCACGGTATCGACAAGCAGTTTGTAGCTCCAGTAGAAATAGCCGATGCCTGCCTTCCATGCTTCCAGCTGTGCATCCGCCAGCGCCCTGTAGATTTGCTTCTTCTCCGCGTCACTGATACTCTCTTTTGACATGCCTTCCTGACCGTTTAGCACGGTCTGACCGCCCTTCGTGTCTTTTCCCACCGCCAATGAGTTGAAGAGACACCACTCGCCGCAGATCACCGGGAAGTACTGCTGCATCTCCCGGATATCGGCCTCGTAATTCTCCTTGATGAACTTCAAATAGCCTTCTACGGTCTGCTCGCAGCCCATCCCTTCCGCCATCATCAGATACTGGTGCGTATCCAGCACCACGTTCTTATACTTGTCTTCGCGCATGAAATCTTTCCATGCTTTCAGCAGGAACGCATCGTGGATCACCACGCACTTTTCCTCCGGCAGATATCTGCGCAGACGGTCATAGGCATCCAGATAGAACTGCCGGATGAACGCCAGCGTATTGGGCCTTGTTCCTTCCGCCTTCTTCGGATCCACTGCCGGATAACGCGCCGGCACATCCATCTGGTTCCAGATTTCTTCCGTGATCGGCTCATTGATCACTTCAATGCCCCACAGCCCTTCTCTGTGGCCGTACCGCTTAGCCAGCCGCTCCAGCACGGTCAGCTCAAACTCCACTTCCTCCGGCTCCTGAGACCACTTGCACACACCGCTGATACCGCCGTTGTCGAAACCGTTCTGGCTGTCCGGCGCGGTATGCAGATCCACCAGGATCTTAAGTCCATAGCGCTCCGCCCAGCAAAAAGCACGATCCAGCTCTTCCACACAACCGATAAAGGGTTCCCTGTCCCCGAAGATAAAATACGGCACCGGAATCCGCACGGTATTCATGCCCATGGCTTTGATCCGCGTAAAATCCCGCTCCGTGATATACTCCGCGCGGTGGGTTCTGATCCGCGCCTCATACACATCCCGCGGAAGCCGGGCAGGCAGATAATATTCATCCTCCGCCGTCGTCCCCGCAAAAAGTCCCGGGCTCATCCATTTCTCCAATACAAGCCAGTTTCCCAGATTAACACCTTTGATATACATGATTTTCCCCTCCTTCTTCCTTACTCCAAAACAACCGTCGAAATACTGTTCTCCGGTACAACGACTCTCGTGATCATCCCCTCTGTACGCAGATGGATCATCTTCCTGCCCTGACCGGTGTACAGGATCACCACCGCCACGGAACCGTCCGGATTCTGCGCCGCAGTCACTTCCACCTCCGGTGAAAAGCTGGAGCACCCGATCCGCACCGCACCCGGCCTGATATATTTACTGAACTGTCCGATGGCATGGAACATGGGTTTCACTTCCACCGTGTCTGTGGTCGTATCGCACATCACCGGCGCGTTACAGAAATTCCCCACATGGTTGGGGCCGCCCTGTTCGTCCAGCACAAGGTTCCAGTCCAGCCAGCTGTTCATTCCATGGTTCAGATCCCCGATCAGATCATGAGCGTACAGTCTGGCATGGCGCATATCGTCCGGCACATGTTCCGCACCCCGCGCGTACTCTACGCAGCCCTCGCTGCGCATCAAAAGCAGTTCCGGGAAGTCCTCCCGCACCATCTGCAAAGTCGCAAAATGATCTCCCGAATACCAGTGATAAGCCACGCCTGCCACCATGTCCCTGGTCGTCTCATCCACGATCTCACAGGCCCGCTCATAAACCCGTTCCTTGTTGTGATCCCAGATATACAGTTTCACATGCGCAAGCCCGTTCTCTTTCAGCGCCGGATACAGATAATCCCGCAGGAATTCCTTCTCTTCCTCCGCCGTATACTCGCAGGAATCCCATGTCTGGACGGCCAGAGGCTCATTCTGCACCGTCATACAGGAAATTTGTATGCCCCGTTTCTGATACGCCGTGATATACTTCACCACATAATCCGCATAGGCCTGATAACATTCCCTGCGCAGGTGTCCGCCACCATTGCGCACGCCGGTCTCTTTCATAAAAGCCGGCGGCGACCAGGGGGAAAGCAGCAGCGATACCGGCTGTCCCAACGCTTCCTCCGCCATTTTGATTAACGGCTTTACATATTTCGCATCCCGTTCCAGTGTAAAATCACCAAACGCGGCATCCCCGGGATCTTCCACCGCACAGTAGTTGCTGATGGAAAAATCACAGCTGTCCATATGTATTCTGCCAAGCGTATAACCGAGCCCGTCCCTGCCGTAACAGGACTCTACGATCTCTTTCTGTTTCTCCCTGCTCATCCGCGCCAGCGTGTAACCGGCCGACTCCGTGAGCGCCGCACCAAAGCCCTGTATGACCTGATACCGCTTGCGGGGATATACATTCACCACATCCATCTCCTGCGCCTTACTGTCGGGCACCAGACTCGTCTCGTAGGTTTCCTGCCTGACGCCGTCACTGCCCAGTATCGTTGTGTACATTGTTGCTTTTTTCATTCTTACCTCCATGCCGAAGCAGTTCTTTTGCGAAGGCCGCGAGCCAAATTTTAAATTTGGCTCTGCGATCTCGAGTTTGTGGCTCCGGCACAAACTCGCAGTTGAAAAATCAGCACATCAGTGTGATTTTTCAACCTTCCTCCATTCCGAAGCGCTTTGCAGTGAGGACACCTTCCCCTCACCGCTGCACTCTTCATCGGATCCTGTTTATTTTTCCTTTTAAAAAAAGAGGGGTTGACAAATCACTCATCAACCCCAATATCCCTTAACACAATCATTCCGTCATTCTATATAGCCTGTAATCGTCTCTTAGTTCAGACTCTCCAGATAGGCATCCAGCTGTTTCTGACACTCTGCGATCACCTTATCGATTCCTGCAGCCTGCATTGCAGTTTTGTATTCCTCGATCGATGCTTCTACATTATCTGTATAACCCAGCTCCAACGGCCAGCCATACTGCTGTCTCGCATTGGTACATGCCGCAACTTCCGTGCTGATGCTGGAAGTATCCATGACAAAACCGGTAAATTTCTCGGCTCCGACGCCTTCCTTGATCTTTCCTTCCCATTCCTGCCGCAGGGTATCATAAGTCTCGGGTACACCGGCCTGGTTACGGTTCAGATCCATGGTACGTGCTGCCCACATTGCATTGGTCGCATACAGATCGGTGTCCAGGATCGTGAACTGTCCTTCGTCGTTCAGCTCATAGCTTGTTCCAAGCACACCGTAGTACAGCGCGTCATATACTTCCTGATCTGTGGTCAGCAGATTCCAGAACGCCAACGCTCTCTCCGGATTCTTCGCCGTGTTGGAGATAACCATGCAATCCTGCGTATACGGCAGATGTGCAATGTCTTTTGTCATCGGGCCATACTGGAAATCCCATTCCGGATGCAACACACAGAGACTTGACCAGGAGTCGATATTATGGAAACGCATAGCTGCTTTACCATTCTGTGTCTTCTGGGAATCCGTATCAGCCAGTGCGGACTTACTCCAATATCCCTTATCGCACCACTCCTTACACATCTGATAAAACTCTGTCACCCCATCAAGATCATAGATCGCCTTGACTGTCGGATGCTCTTCCGAAGGATCATAGAACAGATAACGCATGTTGGAATCAACATCCATAAGGCCGTCCATTCTCGTCCACACAAGAGACAGCTCCGGTCCTGCCGAATACTGGTCAAGCGCTTCCATCTCCGGATGATTTGCAACCACATAATCCGCAAACTCTTCTACCTTCTCAAACGTATCGATCGGCCCCGTAATGCCTGCTTCCGCCGCGATATCACCACGGTAAATGCTTCCGTAAGTCGTGTACGTAGGCAGCAGCGTAGGAACTGCATACAGTTTGCCGTTGATCGTTGCCTGCTGCAGCGCGGATTCGGAGTGCATTGCATAGTTATCCGGCGCATAGGCAGGAAGCAGATCATCCAATGCCATAAATGCGCCTCTCTGTGCCAGGTTTGCAAAACCAAGCCAGCCTGCACAATATGCCATATCAAACTCTTCACCCGATGAGAACAGCAGCGGATACTTCTGTGCATACTCCGCCCAGCCGATCCAGTTGATCTTCAAAGTACAATTCAGCTTTTCCTTCAACAGGGTATTCAGATTCTCGTCCACAATATCCTGTCCGGCCGGTCTGTCACTGATCACGTACATCACCAGTTCCACCTCTTTGGACGTGTCAACCTCTCCCGTTGCGCCTGCCTCTGAGGAGCTTCCCGAAGACGCTGCATCTCCTGAGGAAGACGCTCCGCCTGAACCTCCACAGCCTGCAAGCAGACCAAGCGACATTGTTGCTGCAAGTAATACTGCAACCAGTTTCTTTTTCATTCTTTTTTACCTCCTTATGGTTATCATTGCATAATTTATTTGCTGCCAAATAACTTGGCTGTACCAACAAAATCCTGTCCTTTAGCCCTTCACGGAGCCGATCGTAATACCTGCGATAAAGTACCTCTGTACGAACGGATAGACGATAACGATCGGTCCGGTCGCAACCACTGCCATTGCCAGTTTTAAGGAGTTAGACGGCAGATTTGCCACCTGTATGCCGGCCTGTGCGGCAATTCTGGCAAGCGCCTGGGTCTGCTGCTGAATGGAATACAACATATACTGCAGCGGATATTTCTCCTCGGTGCTCATATACAGCATCGCATTATACCAGTCATTCCAGTAACCAAGTGCCAGGAACAGGCCGATGGTCGCCAGTCCGGACTTCAAAAGCGGGAAGATGATGGTAAAGAAGATCCTCCACTCACCCGCTCCGTCCAGTTTCGCGGATTCCACCAGCGAGAACGGTATATTATTGACAAAGGTCCTCATGATCAACAGATAGAAAACATTGAACATACCGGGCAGGATCAGCGCCAGCATATTGTCCCGCAAATGCAGATACTGGATATAGAAAATGTAGGTGCTGACCATTCCGCCGTTAAACAGCGTCGTGAAATAGAAGAAGAATGACAGTACATTTCTATATTTAAAGTCCTTACGGCTGATCACGTAAGCCGTAATCGTCGTCAGCAGCAGGCCCAGTACCGTGCCCACCAGCGTGATGAAAATGGATACGCCGTATGCCCGGAAGATCCGTTCCGGCGTCTTGAAGATAATGTTGTACGCCTCCGTGGAGAACTCTCCCGGCAGCAGGCTGAATCCGTGGAAGCTGATCCACTGCTCCGCCGTAAAGGAACCGGAAATAAGAAGCAGGAACGGGATCAGACAGATCACGGCGATGACCGCCACGATCGCATAACAGATCACATAGAATACTTTGGATGACGCGCTCAGCTTGATATTGCGCGGCGCCGACATCATTAAATCTTTATCTTTATTAGCCATAATGTCCCTCCTCTTAGAACAGCGCGTAGTCTTCGTCAATCTTCTTCACAACCGTATTGACGATCATGATGATCGCGAAGCAGAGTACTGACTGGTAGAACGTAGCCGCCGCTGTCATACCGATATCAGGATTTGTAATCAGGGAACGGAATACATAGGTATCAATAACATCTGTCGCGTTAAACAGCTGTCCATTGTTGCCGACGATCTGGTAGAACATCTCGAAATCGCCGCGCAGGATTCGTCCCACCTGCAGCAGGACCATCGTCACAAGCGTAGGTCTGATAGAGGGTAAGGTTATGTAACGGATCCGCTGGAAGATCGTAGCGCCGTCGATCTCGGCCGCCTCATTGATCTCTCCGTCTACACCCGTCACGGCCGCAATATAAATAACGGAATTGTATCCTGTCCATTTCCATGCGTTAAACGCACAGATGATAACCGGCCATGCCGTGGGCATCATGTAGAAGTTAACCTTCTCGCCGCCGATGGCATTGATCATGGTATTGATCAGCCCTGTCTCATAGTTGAAGATAGAGAATACGAATACGCCGACTACAACCCACGAAATGAAATACGGCAGAAGAATGACTGTCTGTGTTACTTTCTTAAAATATTTTGCCCGTATTTCCGTGATAAAGATCGCGATCACCACTGCGAGCAGCTGGGAAGTCACCAGATTCAGCAGATTGTAGAGGATCGTATTTCTGGTGATCAACCAGCCGGTTCCTGAATTGAACAGGTAACCGAAGTTTTGCAGCCCGTTAAAGGGACTGCCGAACACACCCAGATTGTACTGATACTCTTTGAATGCCAGGATCAGGCCGCTCATGGGAAAATACTGCATGACGAGAACCAGAATAAACGCCGGCGCCGCCATGGCAAAAAGTGCTTTGTTCTTCTTAAATTCATATAAGAAGCCTTCTTTTTTCATGGATACCCTCCTTACTGAAATATTAAATTTCATCTGTCCACACAAAATTTGTTCCTTCTCTTTATGTTAAACAAATGCTATAGAAATTATAGGAAATCCTTTGTGCAGTTTGAATATAGTAAAATTACGAAATTAAGGAATATTTTATGTTTTTTTATTTCCTGTTTATTTTTCCCGACAAAATACACAAAAAAAGCAAGCCATTCGGCTTGCTGGTATCCACAGTACCTACATACAGTATTTTTCTGTTATAGTTAACGACATTAGAAATTTCGTTTACTATAGTTTACATAACTTTCTCCTCCGCCTCTTCTATCGTCATCGCCGGAATCAATACAAACGCCGTTGTCCCTTCTCCGAGCACACTCTCATATCTGACGCCGTATTCCTCTCCGAAACATAACTTTATCCTGAAATTGATATTCTTCACCCCGTAACCGCCCTTGATCTGATCAATATTACAGGCGGTGACCTCCTCCATCTGCTGCTGCGTCATGCCGGGGCCGTCGTCCTTCACCATAAAAAGAATGTCATCCCCCTGCCGTGCTACTCTGATCACGATAGAACACTGCCTGATCTCCGTCCTCTCTCCGATCCCGTGCAAAATCGCATTCTCCACGAAAGGCTGCAGAATAATATTCAGACACGCCAGAGAACGCAGTTCTTCCGGAACCTCGACCTTAAGATGAACCGCATCGTCATAGTGGAATTTCTGGATATTGACATATACCTGTACATGCTCCACCTCTTCACCGATGCTGATCAGATCCTTGCCGTGGTTCAGGCTTAGCCGGTAAAAACGGGCCAGATTCCACGCGATCTTCTCGATATCCTCCGCCTCATAGTCCATGGCGATCCAGTTGATCAGATCCAGTGTATTGTACAGAAAATGCGGATTGATCTGTGCCTGCAGAACACGAAGCTCCGCCACCCTCGCATCCTTACCGAGCTGAAAATGCTCCCGCAGCAGCCTGCGTACCTCTCCCACCATAAAATTGAAGTTCCGGTATACCTCTTCCACCTCATCGCCCTGCTGGATCGAAGGCAGCTGTACATTGAGATCACCTTCCTGCAGATGCTGCATTTCCATACTCAGTTTTTTCAACCTGCCTACATAATAGTTGGACAAAAAGTAAGATGCCCCCATGATCATGATCATCATGACCACCACCGCCACCGCAGCGCTCAGCACCAGACCGCGAAACTGCCCGTTATACTCACTTTCAGGGATCAAAGCCACCAGCTGCCAGCCTGTATCTTCTATCGGCTCCCGATCCGCATAGTAAACCGTCCGTCCCACTCTGACAGATTCCCAGGCCTGCTCCCCTTTCGTGAGCAGAAAGGAATCCTGCTCCTCTATTTTCTCAAACAGATCCGCATTGGAAGATACCGCACCTTCCCCCTCGGCATTGACCAGATAAACCAGCCCGTTGGACGTTATGTTGGCATTCTCCATCACCTGCACCAGACGTTCCCCGTCGATGCTGATACTGCATACGCCCAACACATTTTCACCGCTGCTGTCCCTGATCTGGTGATACAGCGTCAACATGCTGTAGGTATCCATGGAACCGACGTCTTTCCTCTCCTCACTGTGTGCCAGATAATCTCTGCCCATAGCGAAATATTCCGTCATCCGTTCATAATCATCCCGCATTATCAGCCTGGTATCCGGAAAAATATAGTATTGATTACTCACATATACGATATCCTCAGAGATATACAGACCAAACCGATACAGAGAATTGGAGAATTCCAGTGAGGCAAATGCCCTGTTCAGCGTATAGAATTCCCTATATTGATCATCCAGATTTCTGGCGCCGTTAAATTCTTTAGCCGAAAGGATATCGTGAATTTCCCCGTTATTTTCTACCATCTGCGCAAGATATTCCATATTGTGAATATAACTGCCCACGAAAGACACCGCCTGGCTGACGGACTGTTCCCGGGAATAGTCCAGCTGATTTTTGTACTTTTCCAGCAGAACAGGATAAAAGACAGCGGCCACTGCCGTCTGTATGATCAGCAAAGGCACCGCGAAATAGATCATCATCCGCTTCTGCATAGACATCCTGTCCAACATCTTTTTCATCGAACCGATAAACTCTCCTTGTATTCCGACGGCGTCATATTCGTCTTCTTCTTGAAAATCTTGGCAAAATAATTAGAATCTTCATAGCCCACCATAGAGGCTATCTGATAGAACTTCAGTTTCGGCTCCTTCATCAGCCGTTTCGCCTTCCTGATCCTCACATCCACCAGATACTGCCCGATCGTCAGACCGGTGCTCTTCTTGAAAAGATTGCTCAGATAAGTCGGCGTAAGATAGACATGATCCGCAAGCTCTTTGATCGACAGGGAAGAATCCCCGTAATTTTCCCAGATATAATCCATGGTCCGCTTGACCACGTAAGTGCTCTTCTGCGCCTCTCCGCCCTCAAAAAGACCGGACAACCGGTTCTGCAGATACGCATTCATCTCCGCAAAGGTCTCCACATGCTCGAAATAATCCGCCTCTGCTCTGCCCGTCTCCATGCTCATATCGTCAAACCGCAGCGCCAGTTCCGCCTGCTTGATGACCAGATTCAGGGAATAATAGACATGGCGGGCATCCCCGTTCAGATAAACCTGTTTCTGCTCCAGCTCTCTGGCGACCTGATCCAACAGGGCGACGGCCGCCTCTTCCTCTTTCCTGGACACAGCCTCCGCAAAACGGTCAACCACCGTCATATCCAGCGCAAGCCTGTGATCCCCCTGCAGATCTTCCGGGAATGCCACATGATTCCAACCCTGATAAGCCAGCGACTTCTGCACCTGTCTGGCCGCCTGCCAGGAGTCCGTGATCGCCTCGGTCTCATCCACCTGGCTGCCCATGGCCAGAAACCATCTCAATTCTTCCCCGAGGATCTGCTCTACGACCCGTATGTACGCCTTCCTGCCCGCCCCGTCAAGCGGGATGACATCCTCCCCGCCGATCAGAAACGAGAGCGTCGTCGGATCCGAGATCTCTACCAGGATATTTCCTCTTATCTCCCGCAGCCATGTGTCAAACCCTTCCACCAGCCGCCCGCGGATATCCGCCAGATCCTCCTTCTGCCCCAGATGCAGGATCCCCACACGAAATACATTCTTGCCGCTGGTATAGATCGGAAAAGAGGCCGAGTCGATAAAAAGCGTGTGCAGATGCGCCGCCTTATGTTCCCTCGTCTTCTGCGCCCGGCTCACTGCCTCCTGCACCGCCTCCGAGATATCCTTCCTGTTGATCGGCTTCTCCACGTACCGCACCGCATGCAGGTCAATGGCCGCTTTGAGATATTCCTTGTCCGCATAGCCGGTGACAAAGATGATCTCGATCTCCGGAAAAAGCTGCCGCAGCTTCCGGCACAGCACAATGCCGTTCTCTCCGGGCATGGAAATATCGGACACCACGATATCCGGCACATAGCTTTCGCAGATCGCAAGCGCCTCCTGTGTGTTCGCCGCCACCCGCAGCTCATTGATCCCCAGGCTTTCCCATTTAATATGCTTTACCAGCCCGTTACGGATGATCGATTCATCCTCCACAATCATAATCTTCAAACGGTCTTACCCCCCCCCTGAAAAAAATCACCGTTGACCGTTTATTCCTGCAGCCAGGTATAACCCACGATAATTACCGCTGCTTTACACGCAGGATAAATTTTTGACACAATCATTATAGCAAACTATACAAAGCCTGTAAACAAATATAAAAAAAGGGCAGGCATAATCTACAATCCTGCCCGTCCTTTTTTGTTGATTTTGAAAAATTTTATCAATGCCCCAGCATTTCTTCAATAAAAATTCCATATCCCCGCGTGGAATCCTGTACCAGTACGTGAGTTACCGCCCCCACCAGCTTACCGTTCTGAATGATCGGACTGCCGCTCATTCCCTGAATGATCCCGCCGGTCAACGTCAGCAGTTTCTCATCTACCACCTTCACTACAATTCCTCTGTTGATATTATCCCGATCCAGATTCACCTCCACGATCTCCACATCGTAGAACTCCGGCTCTCCGGTAACAGAACAAATGATCTGTGCCGGTCCCATTTCAATCTCTTGCTTAAGTGCGATCGGAATCGGTTCAAAGACCGATGCTTCTTCCACCTCTTCATCACATATCCCAAAAATACCTTCCTCTGTGTTTTCTGTGATCTCACCGATCACATTATCACTGTCATATTCGATATAACCTGTCAGCTCACCGGGACTGCCGTTTGATCCTCTGGTGATCCCTACAATCTCCGTCCTGTAGAGCGTTCCTTCCTCCAGATTCATCAGCAGAGAAGTATCCACATCGTTGATGCCATGTCCCAGCGCTCCGAAAGAACTGTCCGCATCCTCGTAAGTCATGGTTCCGATGCCCTGTGCGTTGTCCCTGATCCAGATCCCCATCTTCCACTCCTGATTCTGATTGGCCTCCGGCGTTACCATAATATCCGTCACTTCGCCATTCCGCTTGATCGACAGCACCATACTCTCTCCTTCGGATGCCTCCACCATTCCGATAAAGTGCTTTTTATTTTCGACCATCACATTATTTACCTGCAGAATATAGTCTCCCTTCTGCAGCGCATATTTTGCAGGCGACACTTTCTTTCCCTCACTGTTTTCGAACTCCCCGATTCCGACCACCAGTACTCCACTTGTTTTCACATAAATACCGATAGGGATTCCCGAAGGCGTGAGCAGTTTATCCTGAATCACCTCTACATCCACATTTTTATAAGGGATTACCCCGAAAAGTTTCAGGTCCATCTTATAAGTATCAATGGCATTCGCCTTGACTCTCACTTTATGTGTAAAATCTATCGGAATACTCTCCGTGTCATCGGCTCTATCTCCCGCCGCCTGTTTTGTCCCCTCTCCCTCCGTATGGTCCGGCAGGGAAGCGACCGGCGCCGCATCTTCTTCTTTTACACGATAAATCTTCCCCGATACCGGCACCTTGAAATCAAGTTCCTGTTCCACACCTGCACGGATCTTAATGGTTGACGGAATTTTATCCCAATAAGCCAGATATACCGCTATCGTAAGCGCAATCACTGCGGCAGCAAGTACTATATATAAGAAAGCCCTGTAGATTCTTTCCTGTTGCTTTGTCATATCGATCAATCGGTTCAATTTTCCACATCTCCCATCTTTTTTACGCACTTATACGGCAAACAGCATAATGCATGTACACCCAGCGCTTTTTCTCTTTCCATGGAAAAAGGACATACACCGAGCATGTCCTTTCTAGTATGTGAAAAATTTTCGATTTTAATTTAGTATTGTTTTGTTTTTCTTGCCAATTCTTTCATCTCTCTCGCATTGTTCATAACATTTTCAGTAATACTGGCGCTTCCGAGCATTCTGGCCACCTCTGCAATGCTCTCTTCCTCCTCCAGTTTCCTGATATCCGTAACGGAACGATTCTCTTCCACTTTCTTTTCGATGCAGAAATGCCGGTCCGCCATTGAAGCGATCTGCGGAAGGTGCGTAATGCATATGATCTGATGTCCTCTGCCAAGAATTCCCATTTTCTCCGACACTTTCCATGCCGTCTTACCGCTGATCCCCGTATCGATCTCATCAAAGATAAGGGTCTCAATCGCATCCTTATCCGCAAGCACTGTCTTAAGCGCCAGCATAATACGCGACAATTCACCACCGCTGGCTACCTGCGCCAAATCCCGCAGCTTTTCCCCGGCATTCGTGGAGATCAGAAAAGCTGCTTTGTCAAACCCATTTCCACTGATCAGATCCTGTGAAGACGTAACTTGGATCTCAAAAGCAACTTCCTGGAAATTCAGATCAATAAGCGCGTGTCTCATCTCCTCGGATAATTTATCGGCACAGCGGCGGCGAATATCAGATATCTCCGTACACACCGCAAGTGCTTCTTTCCTGAAAGCCTCTGCGCGTTTGGACAGTTCCAGACGATATGTGTCATAATCTCTGTACTTCTCCAGGATTCTCTCTGCGTTATCACGATATGACAGGATATCCTCTATTGTTTTCCCATATTTTGTTTTTAAATGATTAATCAAATTCAAACGCTTCTCCGTCTGATCAAAAAGTTCGCCGTCAAACTCCAATTCCGCCAGATAATCCGCCATGCCACGGTTACAATCATTCAGCAGGCTGTCTATATCCAGAAGCTGCTGTTCAAATTCTCTGAGTGCATCATCATAGCATGATACCGACTTCATCTCACGGAGCGCCCGCCCCGTATTAGTACCAATGCCGCCCTCCTCATAGCCGCAAAGCGCATGTGCCATGCTGACTGCATCCCGGATCTTCTGTCCATTTACGAGCTTCTGGTAAGTCTGCTCAACCTCCTCATCCTCTCCCGGAACCAACGCCGCCTCTTCAATCTCCTGACACTCAAACTCCGCCAGCGCCACCTCTCTTTTTCTGGTCTCCTCATCCACCTCATTGCCGGACAGTTCCTCCACTGCCTTGCGGTATTGGATATAGATATCTCTCAAAGCTGCTTTGTGCGGCGTCAGCTCCTCCCCGGCATACGCATCCAATATTTCCAGCTGTTTGGCAGATTGCAGCAGCGACTGGTGCTCATGCTGCCCATGAATGTCGATCAGGATCTCCGCCAGCTGCTTCAACTGTCTGGCAGTCACCGTCTCCCCACACACTTTACAGACATTACGGTTTGGCATGATCCTGCGCTGCAAAATAATCTGTTCCTCCTCCACAGGCAAATCCAGTTCCTGTATGGCTCTCAGCTGCTGCGGCTGCTCTACCGTAAAGACCAGCTCCACCAACGCATACTCCGCTCCCGTCCGGATCAGCTCCCTGTCCGCCTTTGCTCCCAGCGCCAGATTAATGGATCCGATGATAATGGACTTGCCGGCTCCCGTTTCCCCGGTAAGGATATTCAGGCCTTCTCCGAAATCTACCTCGACCTCATCGATCAACGCCAGATTTTTCACATGTAAACTTTGTAACATTCTTTCACCTCTTATGTATTCTCTCCGGACATGTCTGCCGCTCAGCGACAGTCATCCCAATACATAATCACCAACGCTTCCCTGTACACTACCCTCACAGCCTGCCGGCCGATCCTGACATACATCACGTCGCTGTATCTTATTGTTCTATCATTCTTCTTAATTTATCCATGACCTGCGCCGCCTCATTTTCACTGCGCATCGCCATCATGATCGTATTGTCTCCTGCGATGCATCCTACGATCTCGTCCAGTTTCAATGCATCTACCGCCGCCGCCACCGCCATTGCCATGCCGGACACCGTCTTCATAATAAGCAGATTCTGCGCCAGATCCATGGACACATACCCTTCCCGCAGCACCCGGATAAATTTGTCACCCAGATGCACTTCTTCCCGCGTAAAAGCAATATACTTCTGTCTGCCGTTACCGCCGGAAATCTTCGATAATTTCAATTCCCTGATATCGCGGGACACCGTCGCCTGCGTTACCTGATATCCTTCTTCCCGCAGTCTGTCCGCCAGTTCTTCCTGCGTTTCAATTTCATATTGACCAATCAATTCAACAATTTTTTCATGTCTTCTCTTTTTCATAGATCACTGTCTCATCATTTACTCTAAATTTTGCAACCGTCATTCACTCATCTTTTTATGTAAAACAGTCAAAAAACTCTCCGTATTCAATTTCAAAATTCCTGTTGTTCTGTCCGCCCGGCAGACAACAATATAATCCCCTGTCCGTAACCTGACTTTACAGCTCCCGTCATAACTGACTTCCACCAGCTGTTCCCGGCCATCCTTTCCCTCCGGAATTTCAATCCTCACTGTATCATCGGGAGCCAGCACAATACTTCTTGTATGCAGAGTATGCGGACAGATCGGCGTCAGTAAAAGCAGATTTGCACTCGGCTCCACGATTGGTCCACCCGCCGACAGATTATAACCGGTAGATCCTGTCGGTGTCGCCACGATCATCCCATCAGCGCTGTAGCTGTTTAAAAACTGTCCGTTTACATAAATATGAAAATTTAAAACCTGTAAGGACCCACATCGGGACAGGACAATATCATTCAACGCAAAATTCTCCTGCGTCACTTCCCGACTCTGAACCTGCCCTACCAGCATCATCCGCTCTTCCCGCGTGAACTGATCTGCCAGCAGCTTATCAAGCGCCTCCTCTATGAAGGCAATTTCGACCTCCGCCAGATATCCCAGCGTACCAAGATTTATTCCCAGTAAAGGAATGTCTCTGTTCATCATAATTCGAGCCGCACGAAGCAGTGTACCATCGCCGCCCAAAACCAAAACACACTTTGCCTCATCCCAGCCGGCTGCTTTTTCATCACATCTCTCCGAGAATTGCTCCACATTCTCTACACAGGCAACATTCGCACCATGCATTTCCAAATACGAGATTATCTTCTGTGTATAGAAACTGTCCGGATCCTTCACTTTATTTGTGATCAGATAAAATTGTTTCATTTTGTCCGTTTCGCCTCATCCAAATCGCTGTGTGCGTCTGTCACTACGGAATTTATCATTTCCTTCATATCCCTGCCGTATGCCTTTCCGCTCTTCTTCTCCATAACTGCGCGAAGCATGTCTTCCGCCTCGGCCTCGGACAGACTGCACACTTCTTCCGGGATATCTGTTCTCTTCTCCAAATAGATCAGATATTCTATATTCCCCTCCGGTCCCTTGATCGGGGAATACGTAAGCCCCAAAACCTCAAACCCGATCAGATCCGCATAATCCGTCACTTTACATATCACTTCCTCATGCACTGCCGATTCCCTGACAACGCCCTTCCTGCCAACCTTCTCCCGGCCGGCTTCAAACTGAGGTTTGATCAGACAGACCATGTGTCCCTGCTCTTTCAGTAAATTACGTGCCGGAATCAGAATCTTGGTAAGAGAGATAAAAGATACATCCACGGAAGCAAAATCAATTTCCTGCCCGATATCCTCCCGGGCTACATAACGGAAATTCGTTTTTTCCATGCATACCACTCTCTTATCATTCCGCAGCTTCCACGCCAGCTGCCCATGTCCCACATCAACAGCATACACCCGGTCAGCTCCGTTTTGCAGCATGCAGTCCGTAAAGCCACCCGTAGAAGCCCCAATATCCATACAGACCGTATGCTCGAGCAGGATGGGAAACTGCTCCATCGCTTTCTCCAGTTTCAATCCGCCGCGGCTTACATATTTCAGATTGTTTCCCTTCACCTCTATATGAATTTTACTTTCATCAAACGTTGATCCGGCTTTATCTTCCCGCTGTCCGTCCACGAAAACATTTCCAGCCATCAGGATGGCCCTGGCTTTCTCTCTGGAAGGGGCAAGACCACGTTTCACAAGAATAACATCCAGTCTCTCTTTCATCTGTCTGCACTTTCTGCTTCTGATTGCTGTTTTCGCTCTCCGGCCATCGATACATAACAGGTCAGGATCTTCGTCGTGACTGAGTCCGCATCGATCCCAATCTCGCGCTTCAACAGCTCCACATTGCCATGCTCCACATATTCATCCGGCACCGCTATGTTAAGCACCTGTACCGGTGCATCGATCCCATCCACATACGCTCTGACCTTCTCGCCATATCCTCCGCTTGCCACATTTTCTTCCAGCGTGACGATCAGCCTGTGTTCCCTGCACGCATCGCGCACCGCCTGTTCATCGATCGGCTTCACAAAACGCGCATTGGTCAGAGAACATGAATACCCTCTGTCCTTAAGCTGTCTGCGCACTTCAAGAGCTACCTTCACCATACTGCCTGCCGCAAACAATATGATATCCTCCTCCTCATATATGGGTTCGCTCTTCCCATATACGACAGGCGCACGGTTATCCTTAAGTCCGTCAAACGCCTCGCCTCTCGGGTAACGGATTGCCATCGGCATCTCTGAAGCCAGTGCAAATTTCATCATATCCGAAAGCTCCCATTTATTTTTGGGAGCCATAATATGCATATTTGGAATAGAAGACAGATAGGACAGATCAAAAATGCCCTGATGAGTCTCTCCGTCACTGCCCACCAGTCCCGCTCTGTCAATGGCAAAGATGACCGGCAGATTCTGCAGACAGACGTCATGCAGGATCTGATCATAGGCTCTCTGTAAAAAGGAGGAATAAATCGCCACAATAGGCCGCAGCCCGCCGGCTGCCAGGCCCGCCGCAAATGTCACCGCATGTTCTTCCGCAATGCCCACATCAAAAAACCTTTCCGGATACATATTCCGAAAACGCTTCAAGCCCGTACCGTCCGGCATCGCCGCCGTGATCGCCACCACATTCTCCTGCCGCTGGCCCAGTTTACACATAACCGTGGAAAAAATATCCGTATAATTGGCTTTGCTCTGCGGTTTGCTGGGAATTCCCGTCTCTATGTCAAAAGGCTCTGCCCCGTGGAACCTGGCCGGATGTCTCTCCGCCGGTACATATCCCTTTCCTTTCTGCGTGATCACGTGTAAAAGAACTGCTCCTCTGATCTTCCTGGCCTCTCCCAGCAGACGAACCATAGACGAGATATTATGCCCGTCCACAGGACCAAGATAGGTAATTCCCATATCCTCGAAAAACATGCCCGGCACCACCAGATGTTTAAAACTGCTCTTGGCCCTTCTGATTTGGGATACCACTTTATCTCCATATTTCGACTTCCCATGGAGGGAATTATAGACTCCCTCTTTCAGATCCAGATACATATCCGCCGTTCTGATGTTGTTCAGGTATTTCGATACACCGCCCACATTTTCTGATATGGACATATTATTATCATTCAATATAATAATAAAATTAGTCTCCAGGCGGGAAGCATTATTGAGCGCCTCATACGCCATGCCCCCGGTCAGAGATCCGTCACCGATCACGGATACAATGGTATTCTTCTCCCCTTTAATATCTCTTGCCTTGACCATACCCAGTCCGGCGGAGATGGAAGTCGAACTGTGTCCTGTGTCGAAACAGTCGCATTCACTTTCTTTGCGCTTCGGGAAACCGCTCATTCCACCAAATTTCCGTAAATTGGCAAACCCATCTCTTCTGCCTGTCAGAATCTTGTGGGTATACGACTGGTGTCCCACATCCCATATGATCTTGTCCTCCGGCAGATTCAAAAACAGATGCAGCGCCATGGTAAGCTCGACGGCACCAAGGTTAGAACCCAGATGTCCGCCGGTCTCACTGATCGACTGAATCAAAAACTCCCTGATCTCCTGCGCCAGTACACCGTAGTCACTCTCCGCAATCTGCTTGATATCATTCGTCTGTTCGATTTTCTCTAAAAGCATATGCAACCTCTTTATTTCTCTCTGTAGATCAACTGTTTTGTCAACTTTTCCAAAAAGAGATTCCTTCGTGGAAAAGAAGCAAGAATTTCAACAGCTTCTTCGGACAACTTTGCTACCTGCCGTTTCGACTCGTCCAGACCATGCATGGTAACATACGTAAGCTTATGATTCTTCTCATCACTGCCCACCTGTTTCCCCAGTATTTCCAGAGAACCTGTCACATCCAGAATGTCATCCTGAATCTGAAATGCCACCCCGATATTGCAGGCACACTTCTCCAGCATAGCGATCTCTTCCTGCGCCGCTCCGGCTAAGACAGCGCCAATTGTCATGGCTGCCTGGATCAATGCCGCAGTTTTGTGCTCATGAATGTAAAGAAGCATCTCCTCTGTCACATTCTCACCCGGTTTCTCCGCTTCCAGATCAGCACACTGTCCGCCTATCATACCGTTAATTCCAGCCCGGCAGGCCAGTATCTTCATCGCTGCCGCCACCCTGCGAATCTCCGCTTCTGTCTCCGCCTTCTCGAAAGCACAGACCGCAGTCTCAAAAGCATAATTGAGCAGGCCGTCTCCCGCCAGAACTGCCATGCCTTCGCCATAGACTACATGTGTGGTCTTACGCCCTCTGCGATACTCGTCATTATCCATTGCCGGAAGATCATCGTGCACCAGAGAATAGTTATGTATCATCTCCAATGCCGCCATAAATAACGGTAACGCGCGATTCACCAGGCCATCCTGCACCGTGGCATCCCCCTCCATGCTTATCAAAGACACATCTGTAAAAAGAGCGGCGCTCTCTGCCATCAGTAACGGTCGAAGCCGCTTACCGCCTGCCTGGATCGAATAGTTCATTGCCTCCGCGACCCTGCGCTGATAACCCGTCTCAGCAGGAAGATATCGCCGCAGGACTGCTTCCACCTTTGCTGTTTTCTGTTCTAACTCTGTCTCAAAATTCATCCAATCCACCACTCTCATTAATCTGAAGTACTTTCTTCTCCACTCTGTCAATCGCGTTATTACAGTGCTGTAACAGCTGCATCCCCCTGTTATATTCCTGAAATGACTCCTCCAGCGTTATCTCCTCTGTCTCGAGATGTGCGATCACTTCTTCTATCTGTACAAACGCTTCTTCCAGGGAAAGTTCCTGTTCATCCTGCTCTTTTTTCTGCTCTTCATCCTTCATAGTCTTGCTTATTCCCACTTTCAATATTCCTCAATGAACTTCTTCTTTCTGCCATTTATCAGTAACCTGTGCCAGAAGTCTGCCATCTTTCACGTAAACTGTCATCGCGTCGCCGACTGAAACCTGTTCAATCGATGTGAGCGTCTTCCCATGCTCATCGGCGGCATAGGCATACCCCTGGTTCAATTTATCCAGCGGCGATAATCCTTTCATCTGCTCTACATAAATCGCCATTCTGTGTCTGCTGTCCCGAAGCCGCTTCTCCATCAGATTCTGCAGCCGCTCTTCCAGCGACAACGCCTGCGTTCGCCTGTTTCGGATGGTATTCAGCGGACTCAGATAGCGCAGTCTCACACTGTACTGTTCTACCACCTGCCTGTAATATCTAACTGTCCGTCTGCACATATGCTGCATTGTATAAGCATACTCTGAAAGCCTGTCCTCCAGCTGTTCAATATCATAAACCGCAAGCTCTGCAGCCGCCGACGGCGTAGGAGCCCGCAGATCGGCCACAAAATCAGCAATCGTGGTGTCTGTCTCATGTCCCACTGCTGAAATAATGGGAATCGGACAGTCAAAGATCGCCTGTGCCACCACTTCCTCGTTAAACGCCCAAAGATCCTCTATGGATCCGCCGCCTCTGCCGACGATCATGGTGTCTACATTCATCCTTTCCATAGCATGAATACCATTTACAATGCTGGCCGGTGCTGCTTCTCCCTGTACGATCGCAGGATACAGAATTATCTGCACATAGGGATTTCTCCGTCCCGCTATGTTAATGATATCTCTGACAGCCGCTCCCGTAGCCGCAGTCACCACCCCCAGCCTGCGGATATATCCTGGAATTGGCTGCTTGTACTGCGCCGCAAACATTCCCCGCTCTTCCAGTTCCCTTTTCAGCTTTTCATATTTCTCATAGAGTGCACCCGCACCGTCAAGCTGTATCGCTCTGGCATACAGCTGATACTTGCCGTCCCGCTCATAGACATCCACACTGCCGCTTACGACAACCTGCTGTCCCTCCGACATCCTAAAGGTCAGGCCACCGCGGTTAGACGCAAACATAACGCACGCTATCGTCCCTTTTGCATCCTTTAATGTAAAATAAATATGTCCAGAAGAATGATATTTGCAGTTACTTACCTCACCTTTCACCATAATCGACTGCAACATATAATCCTGCATGAACATATTCTTTATATAAGAATTAATCTGTGCAACTGTATATACATTCTGCATATTGATTCCTGACAGCATTGCTGCTACACTTTCTCACGAACTTTGTCGAAAGTAAAATCCATTGACATCAAGTGCAAAGTCCTGGGCCAAACTGTTACCGTTCTATACAAACTTCGCCAAAATTCCATTGACAAAACCTGACGATGCATCCTGGCCAAACTTCTTGGCAAGCTCTACCGCCTCGTTGATCGCAACACTGGCCGGCACCGAATCATCATATTTAATCTCATAGACCGCCAGCCTTAAGATCGTCAGATCCACTTTGCTCATTCGACCGGTATTCCACCCTTTTGCTTTTTCGTTCAGCATTGCATCCAGTTCGGTGAGTTTCTGGCAGATTTCATTATATTTCCTGGAAATATAATCAGCATCTTCTCCCTGCGCAGCATCCTCCTGTTCAAAGAAAAGCTCTTCCTGCTCCGGCATATCTTCAAATTCATTAAATTCTACACGGAACAGCAGCTTAAAAATCTGTTCCCGCAGCTCTCTTCTGCTCATACCTGCACCCCTATATCTGCTACGACACAAACGCCTCGTGTCTTATTTCTCTTTTGAAACATTGATTCCTGCGATCCGGATATTGACGTCTGTCACTTCCAGTCCTGTCATATTTTCAATCGCGTTCTTTACTTTGCTCTGGGCTCTCTGGCAGGTGGCCGGAATATTAAAACCGTACTCCATGACAATAGCCAGCTCTACCTTAACCTTCTTATTAAATATCTCAACCCTGGCCCCTTTGGCGAGTCCCTTTACACCGACTCTGCTCAAAAGCTCATTTGCCATATTACCATTCATGGCGGCAATGCCTTCCACTTCTGTCGCTGCAAGCGCCGCGATCATGGCAACTACATCGTCTGCAATCTTTACCGTTCCAATTTTCTCATCTTCCTGTAATACATAAGTATTCTTAGATAATTCCTGCTCCATATTCATCTCCCATTTCCATTCCTACAATATCCCATAATTACAATAACCCAGGTAATAAGTATACCAAATTTTATCATTTTTGCCTAGAGTGTGTTTGAAAATGTTCCCCCTGTCTTCTAAAGCCAGAAACTCATACTGTACTGTTTCTCGTTGTCTGAATAAGAAACGATCCCTTCCGGACAATCCAGATAGCGAAAAACTTCCTGCCGTTCAATCAATGCATCCTGCATCTTCCTGTATACGTCCTCATTCTCACACTTAAGCGTTACATATGCACTGCCTTTCTCATATTCCTCGCTGAATATTCTCTCTGCCTGTTCATCACTCCACTCCGTGAAATAGAAGCCTTCCCGCACATAATAATTTGCTGCCATGGAACTGCACTCCGGCAGTTCCACAACATTATCCAGCGTATGCGTCAGGTTCATCTGCTCCGTTGACACACACAGGTAATCGTAATTGATCGTGGGAATTTTCTCCCCGGGATGACCGGTTGAAGCCCCCACCGCCTGATAGGAAGCATCTCCCCAGGTCGTGTCCACATAGTAGTATTCCCCATCTATCCGCACCAGATTCCACGCATGTCCCTCACCGCCGACTACATGTCCCAACACCAGCGTAGCAAAGACTCCTGCCTTATTCAAAAGATACTGTGTCGCTTTCGCGTATCCCTGACAGACCGATCTCCCTTCAATAAACACGGAGCATATATTCTGATTATCTCCTACCGCCGCATCATATTCCGTATGATGGATTAAATATTCATAAATATACTTTACTTTCGTATAATCATCCGCATGCTCCGGCATTCCGCTCAGACAGAGGTCTACATATTCATCTATCAATTCCTGTTTTTCCGCTATCTCTTCCTGTTTAAAACGATAAGAACCTGTAAATGTGATCTTCTTCAGGATATCTCCCAGAGTATACTCTGTATACGTATACCCCTCCACGTAGAAAATTTCCGGGTGGTCATTCAGGACACACTGGAAAACATCAGAAATCTCCGTCTTATCACAGCTCGACAGTCTGACGTCTTCCTCAAAATTCACCAGGGCATCTCGAATCTCCAGATACAGTTCCTGTTTTTCTCCGGACAGCCTGCTGTATGCGTATCCCGTCTCACTCTCCCGCTGAACAACCTGCTCGGCCGGTTCCGGTTCTTCCTGCATCGCACCGACATTTTCCTGAATATACAGATCACTTTCCTGACGAGGCAGTATCCGCCATGCATAAGTCAAACATCCCGTGACAACTAACATACCAATCATTAATAAGCCTGTTTTTTTCATATGCATACCCTCTCTCTCATTCTGCGGTACACTGCCCAGTACACCATGTTTTCATGGAACATGCAGCCGATACGTACTCCGGATCCATGCATAACGACCAGATCATTCCAACTCCGATCTCAATTCCGTCCGAATTCCGACAGGATCAGGCCCTCATTCCGATCCAGCGTCATACCAACGCTCCACTGATTCACAAACAGCAGAAGCGGATTCCCCTTCAGATCCCTGATCTTCTTCATATCCGAAGTTCCCGTCAGCTTATCCAAATCGATCTCTTTATTCTCAATCCAGCGGATATGCTCGTAAGGAAGATTTTCCAGTCTGATCTCTACATTATATTCATTCTCCAGGCGGTATTTCAGGACATCAAACTGCAGCACGCCTACCACACCCACGATGATCTCTTCCATACCTGTATTGAATTCCTGGAAAATCTGGATGGCTCCTTCCTGCGCGATCTGCGTAATGCCTTTCACAAATTGTTTCCTTTTCATCGTATCCAGCTGCCGCACTCTCACAAAATGCTCCGGCGCAAAAGTAGGAATTCCCTCAAATGCGAACTGCTCTTTCGGCATACAGATCGTATCTCCGATCGAGAAAATCCCGGGATCAAAAACACCGATGATATCTCCGGCATACGCTTCGCTTAAAATCTTACGCTCATCCGCCATGATCTGCTGCGGCTGCGACAGGCGCATGACCTTACCGCCCTGCACATGCTTTACTTCCGCGTTCGCATCAAATCTTCCGGAGCAGATACGCATAAAGGCTACCCTGTCTCTGTGCGCTTTATTCATGTTGGCCTGAATCTTAAAAACAAAAGCGGAGAAATCATGCAAAACCGGATCGATCAGTCCAATATCCGCCCTGCGTGGAAGGGGTGTGGTCGTCATTTTCAGAAAATGCTGCAGGAAAATCTCTACACCAAAATTTGTAAGCGCCGACCCGAAGAAGACCGGTGTTAATTCCCCCGCCTGAATCTGTTCCAGATCATATTCCGCACTGGCCCCGTCTAACAGCTCTATCTCCTCCATAAGCTGTGCTTTCTTCTCTGCTCCGATCTGCTCCGTCAGAACCGTTTCCTCCTCGATCGGTATCCGGGTAGCATGTCCCTCTTTCGTACCCTTCTCCGTATCCGCGTAAGTAATAACGCTTCGGCTCGCACGCTCGTAAACTCCCTTAAATCCTTTGCCCGATCCTATCGGCCAGTTAATGGGACAGGTGGCGATCCCCAGTTCTTTCTCAATCTCATCAAGCAGTTCAAATGTATCGTTGGCATCTCTGTCCATCTTATTGATAAAAGTAAAGATCGGAATGTGACGCATGACACATACCTTGAAAAGCTTGCGCGTCTGTGCCTCCACTCCTTTGGATGCGTCAATGACCATAACCGCAGAATCCGCCGCCATCAATGTTCTGTACGTATCCTCCGAAAAGTCCTGATGGCCCGGCGTATCCAGAATATTGATGCAAAATCCGCCATACGCAAACTGCAGTACCGACGACGTAACCGAGATTCCTCTCTCCTTCTCGATCTCCATCCAGTCGGAAACCGCATGTCTTGCAGTCGCTTTTCCCTTTACACTGCCCGCCAGGTTGATCGCTCCGCCATACAGCAGGAATTTCTCCGTCAGGGTTGTCTTACCTGCATCCGGATGCGATATGATCGCAAAAGTCCTTCTTTTGTTAATCTCCTCCGCGTAATTGCCCACGTAATTTATCCTCCAGCTTCTATAACTTAAATATCCGGCAAACTCCGGCATGATTATAAGATCGATCTGATATACAGCCCTCCCTGCCCACTGTTACTCCAGATATCTCCGGCTGCTTCCGGAAAGATTCCTGTTGCTCAGTGGACAGCGGCTGCTTTGATATGATATGATTTCCGCCGCAAAATGCCATACGGATATATTCTATCATAAAACTCTCTGTTATGCACTTAATTTGCATTAACTGTACTGATGACAATCGATTCCGCCCCGACCCCTGTCTTGCGGATCACAATATCCTCGATCTGCGCCCTCTGCGCTTCTGTCAGTTCTTCCGTGTTAACTACCACATCCACACTGTCGCCGTCTATACTGACGATGGCGTCTGCAAATCCCTTTGCCTCCAACAGAATCTCGGCAGCCGTCTCCTTTTCCGCAATATCCGTCATGGAAATCATACTGTTTACGGCTTCCTGTTTCTGTGTGTCACTGATATTGGCATTGTTAATGATCTCCAGCAGCGTCTCCTTATTCTGCGCTCTGGTCTGTTCTTTCTGCATTTTGGCGCCTGACATTTCGGAGACAGTACCTGAAGTAAACACCGCCTCGCCCGGCACTTCCTCCAACTGTTCCTCCGCCAGAGCTTCCGCCAGCTCTTCGTCAATTCCTCCGTTTACTGCCATGGTCACATCACTGTCAAGACTCTCAATATCGCCTGATGCCTGCTCCAAATCCTCTTCCGATAAATCTGTCAGGCTGGCAAGTTCATCCTCTTCCTGATTCTTTGCCAGATTACCCAGGTCGTCTGTTGCAATCTCACCGTTCACTGTCATGAGATCTTCATCCGTTACTTTCGTACCTGCAAAATTCAGGTATCCTGCTACAGCAATCATGATCGCAAGTGCCGTAATCATCATCTGGTTCTTCTTGATCATATTCTTCACTTCTTTCTCCCCTTCACTGATTATTTTTCATCTTTACTATTTTTATCTTATTCGCTTCAATATCAAATAATACCTGAATTGCCTCAATAATATTTTCCCGTATGTTCTCCCTGTCCGCCATCTGTGCAATCACCACAACTCCCTCTACGGCGGGCGGTATCGTCATGACCACATAAGGTACGTTCCCACCCCGGCCATCCGCTGTATAGATCGTACTCTTCTCGGTCCGGCTGTCTCCTATCGTCCTGCTCCCGCCCGCAGCATCCGTCTCAGTCGTCTCCGAATGTTCTTCCGGCCCATCCTTCTCTACGACCTTCTGTTCGGAATTATGCAGCGTAATAAGCACCCTGACCTTACCGACCCCCTCCACGTACCTGAGCGCGTCTTCCAGCTTATCCTCCCAGCATCCCACATAATCAACCGGTATATCCATACTTTCTGATGCCATATGATCATCCACTATATCATCTTTTATGTTCGATAAATTGGACTCTGACTCTTTTTTATTAGTCGGAATTGCGATAACACAGAGTAAAATACCAACCAGAACAATGATCAGGCACTGGTCTTTCTGCAGTTTCCTGCCCGCTGTCAGTTTCTGCATTATTTTATTACCTTCCTCCACCATAGATCACCTCCACCTGTTCCACCTCTATTCCCAGAACTTCCGCAATCATCCTGCGATATTCTCCCGTCTCTCTCTCCTGGTATGTCCCGTGCATATTTCCCGACCGGTCGTCTTTCAGATGCATTTCCCCTCCCTGAGCCCCCGTCGCATCTTTGTCTCCCTCTTTCTCCGGCAGCACATCCACCTGTATCCTTTCTATAAAAACAGAATCCGCATCACTTCCTTTCCCAAACTCCGTATCCTCCTGTGCCATCCGGCGAAGTGTTACTTCGACACTTCCGACAGTCTTCTCCCACTCATCCCGGACACCGGACGCATCACCGTTCTCCCATTTGATCACTACGTCCGTTATCAGACAGTTTTCCAAGTGCACTTCTCTGTTTAATTTCGTCTTTATCTCTCCCTCCAGGCGTCTTATAATATCACTTTCCGTCCCTGGATCCATATCCGGCATACTTTGTTTCCATGCATTGTTCTGTTGTTCGATCTGCTCTGTCAGCCGATTCATTTCCAGCTGCCACTGCTGTATGAAATCCATGTCCCGGGAAGCAAACGGCTGTGCAAACAACAACAATACTATAACGCCTGCAATTATTTTCATATACTTTTCATACTGCCTTCCGGCGGCAAAATGTATAAACGTCTGCGCTACGATCATGAACAAACCTATTCTCTTGATGTTTTCTATCACAGTTTTCTCCATTTCTGCGCTGCTTTTGTTTCAACTATGTTGAGACGTCGCATTAAGCGAGTTTGTGGCAGGCAACGCGCAGACACAAATCCCGCGATTGAAAATTTTAATTTTCAATCTTCCACCTCTTTTTCCATTCGTCACATCCTTCCGCTTGTTGTGTAAGTGATGACCGCGATCTGGATCACAAACATTCCTATGGAAGATAAGGCTATCTTCAACAGCATAAGATTACCGTCCCCAACCCTGTTTGCACAATTCGCCATGCGTCTGTCACTTATGATACCCATCAGGGCAGCTCCGGACTTGATCACTCCGCCAAGAAGCAGCAGTTTCAAAACAGGCACAAGGCACACAACGATCAACACCAGGGTAATATACAGACCAACACTGTTTTTGACCAGAACCGCAGAACCCACCACCATCTCAAACATGCCTTCTGTCAGTCCGCCGATTCCTGGTATTGCCGCCATGGCTTTCTTGAGTACGGACGACTGCAAAGAATCAATAACAGGAGATACCATTGCCTGCAGCATACTGAACCCTGTGATAATACCTACTGTAATTTTGACACTGACCCCGATTGCCTTTCCAAGCAGCTCCAGCAAAAGAGTCAGCTTTTCTTCCATCCAGATCCCGTTGATCACCGTCAACAGGACATAACTGTAAACACCCGGAAGCAGGATCGTTAAATATCCCCACTCTATCAAATAGACAATAAATAACAGTACCTGATAATAAACGGAGGCGGAGGCAATGCCGGAGGCGCTTCCCACCGCTATCATATAGGTCGGAATATAAAGCTTCATAAAAACAGTGACTGATTCCAGAATCTCCCGCACTATACCCATACCACTCTCAAAAGATTTCATCAGCACTGCAGTCAAAAGCATATAAACAAAATAGAATGCAAGATCCGACACCTGGTGATCCTGGAATAAATCCGCAAAATTAACGAATACCGCCGCCACGATTCCCAGCACCAGAATCACCAAAAATAACGCTTTGAATTCTCCCGCCTGTGAATTAATTACACCCGTCACTCCACCGGCCAGCTCTTTGATGGCATTCCATAATTTCCCCTGCAAAATAAGCTCCATCACATGCCTGCCGTCAAACGTATATTCCGGATACAGCTGCTGAAAATCGATCATTACCGCATTCAGATCCATGCTTTCCCATATCAGACTGCCTTCTTCCATTCCCATCCGCTCATCCCTGCCCTTCTTTCACGGACAGTCATAAGATAACTTCCGCCATTTATTTTTATCCGCCATTATCACGCCTGTTCATCCTGCGATCATACATGAAAGATTTCCTGCAAAAAAACCGGATCCACATTGAAACTGCGTCATTTATCCTGCAATTGTCTGTATACTCTCAAGCAATGTCATCAATACCGGCATTCCGGTCAAAAGAATATACAACTTGCCAAGCATCTCGACTTGTCCCGCTATTCCTCCGTACCCGGCGTCTTTACAAATACCGGCACAGAATTCACATACATAAGTAGCTCCTACAGCTTTCAAGAGTACTGTCAAATAACTATAGTTATCTTCAAGATATTCCCGCAGACGTTCCATAGACGACAATATGCCGTTAAAATACTGTATGGCATATCCGAAAATAATAAGGCAGACTGCAATTCCCATATAAATTCCGTATTCTGCCTTGTAACTTTTTAACGGAACCGCAAGCAGAATGCCAACGATACCAATGAACCCGATCCGAATAATCTCCATAACACCTTCCCCTCGCACAGAATGAGACATAACACATGCAATGTTACCGCACCCCACGGCTATTCTGCCCGCTCTACATGGCAAACAAGTCCTGTACCATCACAAACAGATCATAAATATAGGGAATAAGCCAGGTTAATACCAGGATCAGCCCTGCCAGACTGATCAGAAATGCATGTTCCTCTCTGCCGCTGTGCTTCAGAACCTGATTCAGTATTGTAACCAGGATGCCCACCGCCGCTATCTTAAAAATAAGACTTACACTCATGTATCCTCCTTATGTCCCCCGCTCTATAGCAGCAGGATCACCAAAAATACTCCTGTCAGAATGCTCAGACTGAATATCATTCTGGCTTTATTCTCATAGGCTTCTTCTGCCTGTCTGCATTTCCGGATAAGCAGATCCATAGACTGTCCGATACTCTCCGCCTGATGCTTCCCTTCCTGCAATCCCAGATTCTGCGGCAGATTTATTAATATTTCCTGTTCCTCATCCTGCAGATATGCAGTCTGCATACACCGTATCGTCTCCTGCATCCATATCTGTTCCAGACACACATCGTCCTGTCTGCCTGTCCGCTCATAAATAGACTTAAAACACTCGCGAAAAGGTTCTCGGGAGTATTCTGACAGGATCAGGCATATCTCCGGCAGTGTATGCTTTCCATAATCGATCTCATTTTGTATTCTTCTGATGATACGGATCAATTCCTGCATATTCCGTATTCTTCTCTTCTCATCCCTGATTTTGTTGCCGCCCCAGCCAATACAGCCCACCAATATGCAGAGACAGCCAGCCGCTTTCAACATCGCATCCCTTCCCGGTCATAGATACCTTCAATTTCACAACGTCCGTTTTTTCTTGTAAGTACAAGATAACGTTCAAAGAGCCTGTCTGCAATTATATTACACATGTACTTCTTATTTCTTACATCTGCCAGTGAAGCGCCGTGGATCGTTGCAATCAGCTTACATCCGCATCCACTGGCCACCTGCAGCGCCCGTATATCTCCCTCGTTTCCCAACTCGTCTACGGCCAGCACCTGTGGCGACATGGCACGGATTACAAGCATCATCCCCTCCTGTTTCGGACAGCCGTCCAGCACATCCGTCCTGATTCCCACATCATTCTGGGCAATTCCCAGATAGCTTCCGGCAATCTCTGACCTTTCATCCACCACACTGACATTCATCCCGTTCCCATAAACCGTACCGTTGGACAGATGTCTGATAATATCCCGCAGCATTGTTGTCTTACCACACCCCGGCGGTGAAATCAACAGCGTATTGAGCGCCTGTCCCCGTTCGTCATACAGATAGGGAAGCAGCCTGTCAGCCACACCTTTTATCTCATGAGCAATACGGATATTTAAATAGCGTATGTATTTTAAATTGCGTATCCTGTTTCCTTCTTCCATGACAACCTGTCCGGACAATCCCACCCGATGCCCGCCCTGTATCGTTAAAAACCCCTGTCGGATCTCATCTGCATATGCATATACTGAATACTGACAAAGATGTTTTAAAATTGCATCCAATTCTTCCGGTCTGCAGGCTCCTTCTTCCGGCCATCTGTTCGTCAGTTTTCCCTCTGCGTCTACAAACCACTCCCTGTTATCAATCCAGACTGTCGCAGGAACATTCACACGCAGCCTGATCTCCTGCAGACAATCCGCCTGTCCGGCAACCTGCTCCCACCTTCTTCTCATCTCCTGCGGAAACATGTGCAGTACTTCTTCCTGTCTCATCTGCCTTCCTCCTTATCTCAATATATGAACCTTTGTCCAAGTTATGACAGAAAGGTGTTTCGGAAAATACATTTCATGCACTGCCAGCCTGCTGCGGCTTTGCTGCGGACGGACGAAAAATCCGCCCTGCACAAATCATACGGTAAAAAAAGGATAGTAAAATATATAGATTTTTTCAGACAATCGATGTAAAATATACTACGTAAGTTATGACACAAGGAAACAGGGGCTTTATATGAAACTCGATATGCATTGTCACACAAAAGAAGGTTCTCCGGATTGTAAACTGGAATTGTTGGAAAATATAGAAATATTGAAGCAAAAGGGCTACCATGGCATGCTGATCACGGATCACGACTCCTACAAAGCATACCGGTATTATAAGAAACTCTCCCAAAAACCTGAAGATTTCGTCGTATTGAAAGGGATTGAATATGATACCATCGACGCCGGACATATGCTGATCGTCATGCCTGTCGGTGTCAAGCTGCCCATTCTGGAACTGCGCGGACTTCCCGTCATCCTGCTGATCGAGATTGTTCATCGCCATGGCGGTATCATTGGGCCTGCACATCCCTGTGGCGAAAAATTTCTGAGCATACGCAACACCTTACACGGCAGACTTGCTCAGATCATTTATCGGCGGTTTGATTTCGTGGAGGGATATAATGCCTGTGAAGATGCAGATTCCAACATGCGCGCCATGCAGCTTGCCAGCCGCTATCACCTGCCGTGTATAGGTGGCAGCGATTCCCACAAGGCTGCCTGTGTCGGTTTCGGCTACACGATCCTACAGGAATACATCACCAATGAGACCGAACTGATCAACTATATTAAGGCCGGCAAATCCACAATGATAGGCGGCAGACACTACGATCATACCACCAAAGATAAACTGGGCCGGATCAATGATGTCCTCGTATATTCTTTCTGGTTCTACAACAAAGCATGTGCTCTGTTTCGGCGCAAAGCAAGAAATCTGGAACTGATGGAAAATCAGATTGCGGAATCGATCCGTTCAGGCAGGCGTTTCCACAGACGATATATTCCCATCAATCATAAAGACGATCAGGTCACTGTGTAAATGATCTGATCGTCTTTTTTATTCCTGTTCTTCCTCCTCGCGCTGTTCGCCGCTCACAATACGCTTCAATTCTTCCAGGACATTTTTGAACTTTTCTGACACCATGGTCGGGTTATTCCGGATCATATCCCGTTTATAGTATCCCAGCATCTCCCTGCAGCTTTTCTGCACATCAATATAGTGGCTGAATCTTCCCCGAAGCTCCGCAATTTCTTCCCTGATCCCCTCTCCGTACGCCGAAGGCATATTCTGAATGCTCTCCTTCAAACTTACGAAGCGTTGTCTGACACCAACACTCAATTCCGCCAGACTCTGCTCGCTCTCCTGCCGCCGCTGCTGTTTCTCCGCATTATTAAAGGCAATGATCACATCCAGGCGACGCTGCAGACGTTCCACTTCTTCTTTCAGCCTCTGCATCTTGACCAGTATATCCCTGATTTCCATAGCCGCCTTGAATGACAGTGTAAAATCCACCACAATGTATACCGTCAGCGCCATTGTTACCGGGAACAACAGATTTCCCGGTATAGACATCACAAACTGTTCAATCGGCATATGCACGACTCTGGTCATCAGGATCGTCAGAAATCCCCAGGCAATGGAAGAACTCAGACAAATGTGTCCCTGAAAATTAAAACGCTGATTCGAGTAGTCCCAATATCTTACTTTAAACAAAGCCTCCATGGTAACACCCGTTATATATTCTAATGACGTAGCGCCGATCACACCTGCAATATAAGTAAGCAGAATATTATCCCGAAAAGGCATTGAAACGACCAGCATCATAATAGCCCCACTGCCATACAACGGCAGAAACGGTCCCCGCATAAACCCTCTGTTCACAAGCTTGCCTGATTTCAAAGACACATAAGATGATTCAAAACACCAACCGAAAAAACAATAGAAATAAAAGAAAAACAGCCATTGAAACGCTTTATATTGAATCATATGATTTTATCTTCCTTTCATACCCGTACCTTATATCAGTCCTGACACCATCACGCAGTGATGAGACAGCACAGCTACCGATACATCCCCACACTGACACGTACTTTGCCCTTCCTGGTCTCTCCCTGTACTCCCGCGTAAAGAAACCGGCCGAATCCCCTCACCGTGACGCTGTCTCCCTCTCTCAAAGCATAACTGTTATTCTCAACCAGTCTTCCGTTCACGTATATGCGGCCCGCTCTGAACAAATCCAGACTCTGGTTTCTTGACAGATTATACACTTTGGAAATAACCGCATCTATTCTGGGGGAGGAAACGGTCAGCGCCGCCTGCTCCAAAACAGGTGCCCGCAGTTCTTCCGTAACTTCTGTCACCATACATTTCACCGTCGTATGCCTCACCTTTATCAATTGCTCTGTCAGATAAGATGCAATGTTTTCCTGGCAAAACACAATCGCTGCTTTATCCTGTACGAAGATATCTCCCACCGTATCCCGCTCAATACCAAGATTCATGATCGCTCCCAGGAAATCCCTGTGGGTCAGCTTCTCTGCAAATTTAGGTGCGGCAGGCACGATCCTGATGCACAGGATCGGGTAATCCTCCTCATATCCAAGGCGTTCCAGGCAGCCGAACCGTATCATCCTGCGCTCGCATGCAGGACTGCCTCCTGCCAGATCAAATCCGGCATAGGCCACCTCCCGTTGTACTTCATAGAATGCCTGCTGCTGCGACAGCCCAAGAAAAGGCGTAAACGTATAGATTCCCTGATCATAGGAGCGGCCCGCCAACTCAAGCAGCCGCTTCTTTAACTGCAGCAGCTCCTTTTCCTCTGTCATATCTGCCGCTCTCCTTCCCATTATCTGTACAATCTGCTCACTGTCTTGCAGATCCCGGTTGATAACAATCGTTATATATACTTGGTTTCAGCTCATGCAAACAGGGGAAATCCAATAAATTTCCCCCGTAACATTTTGAACAAGATCAGATAAAAATAAACTTTGAAAGCCGGTTTTACATAAAACTGATAATTTCCTCTCTGGGGGCTTTCGCCGGTTCCACTGCCACCGCATGCAGTACAGGGCCTTCTCCCTGATAATCCGCAAAATATTCCTTCGCCACCTCAGCAGTCACTTTCACCCATTGCTTTTCCTGCAGTGTATCTACTTTATCATATTCACACGCAAAACCCAGAAAAGCCATATCTTCCGCACAACAGGTCATGGCCATGCGCCCCGGCACAAAATATCCTTTTGGAAATTCCCTGGGTTTCAATACCATTGCCACGAATTGAACCGTCTTTCCCTCATAACGTTCCAGATGATCCAGAGAATCTAAGTACCAGATACCATACCCCTCGTTATCCAATTTGATAACAGGCGCTTTCAAATCATAAGGAAGATCATCTTCCATAATCTCATTGATCTCTCCGTTAGAATCCTCAAATACAATCTCTGCCTTAGGATTTATTGCCTTGACGTTGCGCTTATAGCTGCCAAGATCCTGTACACCGTCGCATCGGTTGAAAATGATCATCTCCGATTTTCGAAGCTGTTCCGCCAGCAACGACTTCATATTAGTAAAATACATCGGAAATGTAGATGCGTCAATCGTCGTGATCTGCTGTTCGATCCGCCAATGCCATGGCAACTTCATCTCTTTATAATTCCACATGCCATTATATTCGATGATAATGCGCTCCGGTTTATGTTTCTTCTCCAGCTCAATCAATCTGGCGCTGTTAAATTCCTCTTCGCACTCGATCAATTCCAATTCCGTCCGGCTCAGCTTAAGCAGCTTCTCATCATACTCGTTCTCACCCTCTTCACACAGGATGAGCAATGTCTTTCCCCGCACCTGAAAATAAGGCTGTGCAAGTGTGTATGTGATAAATTCTGTTTTCCCACTCTCGAGAAAACCGTTGATCATGTAGACCGGTTTCATAAATATGGCCACACCCTTCCTGTTAATTATACTATCTGCGGAAAAGCTCCGTAAGCTTATCTTCCTTCAATTTGGAACCAATCACGCAGAACCTGCCTGTCACATCCGGTTTTCCGTCCCTGATATTACTCTCCTCCGGCACATAGTCAAAGTAGATCCAGCCGCCGTCACGGGAAGGCACCATCCCTTTCGCTCTCAGAACCATTCCATAAATCTCCTCCCGATCAAGCTGTGTCAGAATATGCGCAATCTCCTCCCTGCTGTATACGGCCGGTGTTTCCAGTCCCCAGGAAGTGAAAATCTCATCCGCATGGTGGTGATGATGTTCCTGTTCGTCTTCATGATGATGATGGTGCCCGTCGTGTAAATGATGACCATGTTCCTCCTCATGATGGTGGCACTCGTCATGTGAGTGATGACCATGTTCCTCCTCATGATGATGGTGCCCGTCGTGTAAGTGATGACCATGTTCCTCCTCATGATGGTGGCACTCGTCATGTGAGTGATGATCATGTTCCTCCTCATGATGGTGGCACTCGTCGTGTGAGTGATGACCATATTCCTCCTCATGATGGTGGCACTCGTCATGTGAATGATGCCCATCTCCGTCATGGTGATGATCATGGCAGCCGCAGGTGCAGTCCGGACCATGTTCATGCCCATCGTGATGTGCCAGCACCTCCCGCATCAATTCTGCCTCCAGATCTTTCGCCCCCTCAATCGTTTCCAGTATATCCTTTCCTTCCAGTGTCTCCCAGGGCGTCGTAATAACCGTCGCCTTTGCATTGTGCTCCCGGATCAGCTCGATACAGGCGGCTAATTTCTCCTCACTCAGTTTGTCCGTCCTGCTCAATATGACAGTGCCCGCATGTTCAATCTGATTGACAAAAAATTCCCCAAAATTCTTGATATACATCCTGCACTTACACGCATCCACAACTGCCACCGCACTGTTTAATTCCACATCCCGATCCGCCATCGCTTCCTGTACGGCTTTCATAACATCAGACAACTTGCCCACACCCGACGGCTCAATCAAAATCCGCTCCGGCGTATAGGTATCCAGAACCTCCCGCAGGGAAGTCCCAAAATCTCCCACCAAAGAACAGCAGATACATCCGGAATTCATCTCCTTGATCTCAATACCCGCATCCTTCAAAAAACCGCCGTCAATCCCTATCTCGCCAAATTCATTCTCGATCAGCACCACCTTCGAGTCCGCCAGGGCCTCCTCCAGCAGTTTCCTGATCAGTGTCGTCTTACCGGCTCCGAGAAATCCGGAAATAATATCAATCTTCGTCATAAAAACAGCACCTTACTTTCTTCAAAAATATGCCTCGATACCACAACAACAGGAAACGACAGCTGCTCTGCCGTTTCCTATATATAATACCAAGTTTCACCGATATGTCAAGAAACCCCGACAACCGGACCGTTACCCCACGATTCTGCTCCACGGAATCTCCAATAGATGCAGAGAATGCCCGTCCCCTGGTGCACTGCATTCTCCCCATAGTAAACGACATTTCTAATCAAGATTCAGTTTCTTCTCCATAGTATACCAGGTCACCACATAGAAGACCACCACATAGACCAGGCCGGTCAACAGTGTCACTTCCCATGTCTGTCCATAATAGTAAGTATCAAGCCTTCTATTGATCACGGCCAGAAAAATATAATAGAAAGTGCTCAGAATCTGCTGCAGGAAATAGATCCCGAAATAATAGGCAAATGACATCAAAAGCTTATGATTCGCAGAAAGCTGCCCCAGAGACAAACATGCAGTCACTTTCAATACTCTCGCCAGCACCGATACCACAAAGGCTGTCACCGTCATGACCCCGGCAAAAAGGGACGGCCTGCCGCCCGCCTCCTCCGTGAACAGCCTTATACTGTCGACCAGCTCCGGTATAACGCCTTTCTCACTGGCAAAGATAAAAAGTACCGACAGATACATCAAAAAACTGCTGAATAATACCCATGCTGTACTGACCGTCACCTTTGCAATAACAATATGATGTTTATCCACCGGCAGCGTATGAAGCAGATACCCCTGGTCGCCATATGTTGACGTATAAAAACGGTAGATCAGATAGATCGCCGTCCCGATCATGACCACAAACATGCTGCCCACATAGGTTGCCAGAATCATGACAGCTCCAAAAACAATGCCATCATTTTTGATCTCGCCAAAGTTCAGCCTGATCGCCATACAGGCAAAGAAAGTCATGACAACAATCAGGAGATTTGCCGGAAGAAGCAATTTCCATGTCGCCTGCCATTCATATTTCATCAACTTCCCTAACATGCAAACACCTCCCTGAAGAACCGGTCTATGGACTTTCCCTCATGACGTCTGATCTGCTCGGCTCCTGCCTGCAGGATGATATTGCCATATCGGATCATTACGACCTCATCCAGAATATTCTCCACGTCAGCGATCAAATGCGTGGAAAGCAGGATCGTCGCATTTCTGTTATAATTCTGCACGATCGTATGCAGAATATAGTCTCTGGAGGCCGGATCAACCCCCGCAATCGGTTCATCAAGAATATACAGATCCGCATCTCTGCTCATCACCAGAATCAACTGCACCTTCTCCTTGGTCCCCTTGGACAGGTTCTTCAGTCTCTCCCGCGGTTCAATCTGCAGTCTCGACAGCATGTCATATGCCCTGTCCATCCTGAAATCCGGGTAAAAATCCTGAAAATACCGAACCATCTCTTCCACCCGCATCCCCGGATAGAGGTAAGTACGCTCCGGCAGATAGGATATCCTGGATTTCGTATCTACGCCGGGTCTTACACCTCCGATCAGGATGTCTCCTGACGTAGGATTTAAAAGTCCGTTCATTATCTTAATTAATGTTGTCTTTCCGCTTCCGTTCGGACCCAGCAGGCCGATGATCCTCCCCGGCTCCAGATTCAGATATATCTGGTTCAGCGCAATCTTCCTGCCATATGTCCTGGTAAGTCCCATACACTGTACGATCGGTGCCATTCTTCTCCTCCACCAATATCTTTGCTGCGCTTATGCGATCGTAATCGTATACGCGGCCTGAAATGTTTTGCCGGGTGCAAGGCTCTGTCCCCATTCCCGTTCTGTCCAGTCTCCTGCAAAGTCCGCCCTGTCACACCTTCCATACCAGGGTTCAATGCAGATAAAAGGAGCCTGCTTCTTCGGCGGAGACCAGATGCCAAACAAAGGTGCATCGAAAGCCACCGTCAGATATGTCTGTCCGTCCGGCTTCACCAATGCCACGCTGTGTGCCTGGTCATGCTCGATCACCAGCGCGTCCCCGTCAAAAAGATGTTCCGTCACAGGAAGCACACCCTGATCCAGACTATAATCCACCGTCTTTCCATCCACCAGTCCATTATCCAGGGTAGAAACCGCCACACGCTCTCCGACATCCAGCCGGATCCTGTAATCCGTCTGCTTCGTACCTGCCTCGATCGGGCAAAGAAACGCCGGATGGCCGCCGATCGAGAAATGCATCCTCTCTTCTGCCGGATTCTTCACCACCCATTTCACAATAACGCTGTTCTCCTTAAGCTCGTAGCCCAGTTCCAGCACAAACGGATAGGGATATCGCTGTAATGTCTCCTCATTTGACTCCAGCATAAACCAGATCTCACTGGCCACCTGACTTTTTAACTGAAACTCCATATCTCTGGCGAATCCATGCTGTCCCATCGGATATTCCCTGTCGCCCAGCCTGTATACACCACCCTTCAGTCCTCCCACCAGCGGAAAAAGAACCGGTGATGTCCTTTTCCAATACTGTGGATCAGCATGCCACATATACTCCCGTCCCGTGACCACGTCTTTCAGAGACTTAAGCTCTGCCCCCATGCTGTCCACCTGTATCGTTATCCTGTCATTGCTGATCTGAAATAATGCCATACCCTTACCTCCTTACACTCTTATCCAATATTTTGAAGTCGACTCTTTCACTCCTCCAATACCAGGAGTGGAAAAAGGATCATCTATTCAACCATTCTACCACACTTTAATACCACCGTATATTATTATCTGACTGTTTCTCTTCCAAACCTGCCTGTCCCCATCACGCCGGCTTTCTTCTGCAATCTATGCCGGATGGAAAATGACTCAATCCTGTATTTATGTCTTGGCATCTCCCTTGACAGCATTTCCAGATGATTCTCAATCTCTGCTGTCAGTGTCTTCTCATCCGATCTCCTGATTCTGGTCTTCTCTCCGATCCGGTAAGACCTGCATCTGATCAGGTACGGAATCTGCAGAGACACCGCCTCCCCCCTGCGATCCACGACATATGCTCCATCCCGCTTCAGATATGCCTCAAGCACACACGCATAGTCTTCCGGCAGCGTTTCCATCTCCTCTCCTAAAGCGCTCGTCCACTCCCAGGGTCTGCTCTTTCCTGCCTGCTTCTCCAACTCCTTTTCGCTGTATTCTGCGAAGCCGATCTCCCATTCTGCCTCAAACCTTTTATTGCGTTTCTCCCAATCTCTGAAAACCTTCTCCGCTTCCTGATAGAAAGCTTCCGAACACCTGCCGATCTCCTCCTCACAGACTGCCGTCTCTTTCAGGATCAGTTCCGGCAGGAACGTCTCCTGCCTGCGCCCCCGCTCCCTGTTCCACTCTGTCTTCACTCCGTTATCCACCAGATACTGCAGGAATTCTCCCATGCCACGCATGCCGAAATCAAGTTTACATAACTTATCTCCTGTCAAATCATACAGAATCATTGTTATCTTGCCGCCTCCCATCTCCAGCCTGCAAAAGCCAATCTCATCCAGGGTAAACGTCTTCGTCTTCTTTAATAAGTTTACATAATGTATCTCCATTTCATTTACGATCACTCTTCTGTTACAATACATAATACAAAATCCGATCCCGCTACCCAACATAAGCAGCAACGGCAGATATAAGAGAAGACCGCCGCCCTCCCCCCTGGGATGCAGAAGCCACATCATAAAAATAAAGACTGCAAATCCAATCGACAGGCCCCCCGCTATAAGCGACATCCGGCTCTCCCTGACCTGAAATGAAATTTTTCCCTGATCTTCCATAGCTCTCACAGCCTTTCAAACGATTCCTCAATAATCACTCCGCAGGATCCGTAATTTCCCGGTACGCTTCCACCATAGCCGGCAGCGGCACACCGGCCACTTCATTCTGCAGCGACCCGCCTGTCACCATGCCAATCAAATGCCCGTAGCCGTCGAAAATACCACCGCCCGACATCCCCGTCCTGACAAACCCGTAGCCGTACAGCATTTCTGTTTCGAAATCCGCAAGATACCGTGCCCGCTCTTCCAGCTTTGCCTTATGAAATAGGATCTCTCCCACCTCAGGCCCAGGCCCTGCACCCACACAGAACATCTCGCTTCCCTGCTCCAGCCGCTCATAAACAGCCAGATCCTTCGCCGCACTCCGCAGCCGCTCCAGTTCATCGTAGGTAAACTGCCCATTGTCCACCGACAGAAATCCAATATCATACCGCTCCGATATCCCCAAAATATCCGCATCCATATAATAACCCTGTTGAAAATACAGGAAACTGTCCCTTTCCCGCCAATAGTCCAGCACATGCCTGTTGGTGACAATTACCACACGCTCCGCCGTCATATCCCATAGAACACCGCTTCCATAAGCATTCCCCATATTCACCCGCACGACACAGTCTTTCACATTTTCGAAAGCCTTCTCGCAATCCGCCCTCTGTAAAACAGGACATTGCAGCATGCCAAGCGAGAGCATCCCTTCATAGATCTCCTGCTGTGTCACCGTCTGGATCAAATGCGGCGGCATGCTGCTGCCGGCAGATCCATGCCACAGAGCCGCCTGCGCTTTACACGGCATCAGCAGCAGGATCAGACACAGTGTAATAAAGTAGATTCCTTTTCTGTTCCCCGTCATAACCAGACAGATCCCTTTCCGCTCCACATCCTTTGACAGTAAACCTCCATCATGCTCAGCCTGCCGCCTGGCAGGCCGCATGGCCATCCATGCTGTGAAAGTCGAAGACTTTCACAGTAGAAAACAGGTTTTAAAGAAGCCCTGTAAATACAGACAGGGCACCTAAGAGAATCCCCAGGATCATCTCTTCTGTGCCCTCACCCGTTTCCAAATAAGAACTTATGTAAACTAAGCAGAACGATAAGCCGGGTTATGTCGTGAATGATCATCTATCTAGGATATCCGTTACCGAATATCTCAAGCAACCCACCTGAAAGCAGATCGGGCCAATCTGTCGCTTTCTTTTCGGTCTTGCTTCGGATGGGGTTTACACAGCCCGCATCGTTACCGCTGCGGCGGTAGTCTCTTACACTGCCATTCCACCCTTACCGTGCAGCATCGCTTACGCGAAACTTAAAGCCGCTTAATGCGGCTTCCGGCGGTTTCTTTTCTGTTGCACTGGCCTTGGAGTCACCTCCACCGGACGTTATCCGGCATCCTGCCCTGTGAAGCCCGGACTTTCCTCACCTGCACCCTTACGTCTGTGCAGCCGCGATCATTTATTCTACTTAGCGTACTGTTATATTATCTACCATTTTTATGATTTTATCAATAACAAATATAATTACTGCGTACGCTCCTCTCTCTCCATATATTCCCTGGGCGTACATCCCTCATTTTTCTTAAACACTCTGCTGAAATAATGTTGATCGGAAAATCCTACCATCTCCGCAATCATCCCCACCTTATACTTCTTCTCAAGCAACAGTTTTTTGGCCATCGAAAGACGCACCAGATTCAGATACTGTTGAAAATTCGTTCCCACAATATCATGGAAAGCCGTACTGAGGTAAGAGATCGACACGAAATTATTCTTAGCCAGCTGCTCTAAGGTAATATCCTCATAATAATAGGTCTCAATATATTCCTTGATCTGCAGGATCATCTGCTCTTTCCGTCCCGGTCCGTCAACATTGGAAAGATTGATCCTGGACATCCCCCATTCTTTCAGCACCTTAAAAATTTCACTGCCGGAGTCATACTGCCACACTTCCTCAAACAAACTGCCTCTGGCTGCCCCTCCCTCCTCCGTATCCTCAATCTCCTCCAAAACAGACCGCAACGTATGATACAGTCTCGCAAGGCTTTCGTAGGAGATTGCCGTCTCTTTGATCTCATTTGCTGTTTTCTGCAGGATCTCGCTGTATGCGGCATAATCCTTCTTCCGTATCGCATACTCCAGCTGCAGCCTGTCTGTATCGCGAATCAGATAATTCACATTTGCCCGCCTCACAAGCTCCCTGTCAATAAAATTCTGTTCCGGAAAAATCACCTTATGACGCATCGACTCACAGGCATCCGTCACCGCACGCAGCGCACAAAGATCCCCGTCCGAAATCCCGCAGACAAAGTCCCACAACTCCGCCTCCTCAAACACAGCCGCAAGATTCTGCCTGATTCCATCGATCTCCTTTTTGCAGAAAGACTCTCTCCCTGCGCCGAGAAGATACAGCGCAATGTACTCCGAAGGGGATCTGTTGATCAAAAGCAGATTTCTTTCAAAATCGTACCCCGCCGAACCTTTTTCCAGAATCTGTAAGATCCGCCACGGAGACAGATCTATATTTCTGCCAATAAAGAAATAAAAACCGGCAAAACGGTCTCCCTCACGATACTCAGAGAGCACACTTCTTATTTTCTGACGGTCACACAACATGGATTCATACTGTCTTCCATACAGATAAATGCGTTCCAGGCGGGAGATCTCTTCGGACTGCCTGTGGACATCATGCTTTTGCAGATTCCGTTCGCACATCCGGATCACCCGGCTCACTTCCTCAAAGCAGACCGGTTTCAGCATATAACTGACAACCCCCACCTCGATCGCCTTCGCAGCATAGTCAAATTCGCTGTATCCGCAGATGATCACCTTCTGTGCAAGTGGAAACTCTTCTTTCAGGATCTCACACAGTTTCAGCCCGTCCAATCCGTCCATCCGTATATCACTCATCACAATATCGCACGGATGCCGTCGCATGATCTCCAGAGCTTCCAGCCCGTCGCCCGCCTCCTCAATTTCGTTCGGGCTGTATCCAAGCCGCTTCAATTTCACCTTAATTCCTTCTCTGATCCATTTTTCATCATCAACGACCAGTATTCTGCTCATAATCCGCCCTCTCCATATTCGTCCGGCATTGTCAACCGTACACAGGTTCCTCTTTCATCTGAATATAAAATACATACCCCGAATGCCGGTCCGAAGCGTGTGATCAGTCTTCGATGCACATTCATCATGCCGATGCTGTCCGACAGCCAGCCGACATCCGCACTGTTCTTTGCTTCTTCCAGCATGAGGTTGATCTTCCTGACCCTTTCCTGTTCCATTGGATTCCCGGAGTTGACCACATCGATCGTCAGCACGGAATGTTCCGAAAAGGAATCGATCCTGATCCATTTATTTTCATTCCCGCTCAACCCGTACTTAATGCTGTTCTCCACGATCGGTTGCAGAATAAACTTCAGGATCCTTCTTTTCCTGTCTTTTTCCCCCGCTTCGATCTCATACACAAACTGATCTCCGAATCTGATCTTTTCGATCTGCATAAAGGAATCGATCATCTCCAGTTCTTCATCCAGCGTGACCACCTCAAATCCCCGAATGTTATAGTGAAACATGTTTCCCATTGATTTAGAGATCACCTGTATTTCCGGAACCTCGTATACCTCCGCTATGGATTCTATCGTCTGCAGTGTATTAAACAGAAAATGGGGATTGATCTGATATCGCAGCGCTTCCATCTGTGCATCCTTAAACATGATCTGTTCCTGCAGATTTTTCCTGGTAAGCCTGCCGATCTCATTTACCATCTCGTCAAATCCATGATACAGGCGGGAAATATCAATGCTCGGCGCCCTGTCCATAATCTGAACAGTCCAGTCTCCCGACTGCACCTTTTTCATGGACCAGTTAACCTTTTTGATCGGCATCACTATGCTGGAATACGTGATCAGACACCAGAGCAGACCGCAGAGCAGGGTCGTGACCATGATCACAGGTAAAATCTCCTCCCACGAACTCACAAAATTCTTGTTCAGATATTCTGTTGGCATCCGTAGAAGAACCTTCCAGCCCGTGGCCGCCGAAATACAGGATATCTCTTTAAACTTGTCCGCATTGTTCTGATTCAGTACAACGCCGATCATACTCTGGTCAGTGCCTGCGATAATCTCCTGCGTCTGGTCAAGAATGTGTATCTCAATATTCCGGATGCCCTGCGCCGCATCATACAGCATGGCATCAATATATTTTGAAGGAAACAGCGTCACCATATAGGCAATGATGTTCCCGTTATTGATATCTTTCAGAGATCTTACCAGCATATAGACCGGATTGCCGCTGTAATCCTCAAAATCGCTGTTGCAGGCCGGCACTGCCACATACTCCCCCGCATCCAGCTTTTCTCTTTGTTCTGACAGATAACTGTTCTCGAATATGTTTCCTCCCCCGCCATAATAGGAACTCTGTGCTCTCAAAAAGATATCGCCCTCCCGGTCCGCCAGAATCATCTGCGTATCGTCACGCAGAGCCGTAAAACTGAAGATGATATACTGAATGGTTCCATTGTCCTCAATCTCCTGCACAACGCTGTAACCCGGTTCATACCGTCTTCGGACCGCATTCTGCACCAACTCATTGCTCAGGATAATCCTGGAATTGCGATTGATCTCTTCGATGTAGGTGTCCAGATTATTGCCCAGCGTTTCCGAATATGTTGTCATATAGTTATCGATCGTCACAATCAGTTCCTCGGAAACTTTCCTGTTCACAGAATAAAATATGATCACTGACTGGAGCATTAAGATCACCATAAAGAGAAAAAAGAACTGTACCGTCAGCGACCTGAAAACAGATCCCACTCTGTTACCACTTATTTTCATTATACTGATCCCCCATTCCTGCGCAACCTGCGCATTTGAGCGCAGGTACAGGTTTGTATGCAAAAAAGATAAATGACGTGTACGCGTAAACAGCAATAGCAGGAAATCCTACTGCCAAATTTCCTGCTAAACTGTATCTTATTATTCCGTGCGGACTTTGTCAAAACAAAGTCCCAGGATGAACTGTATCATATCTTATAAATTCACGGCATTAACAATCTTCCCATTCTGGTAACTTCTGATATTCTCCGCTGTGATCTCCATAATCCTCTGCCTTGCCGACTGTGCCGCCCAGGAAATATGAGGGGTGATAAAGCAATTCCTGGCTGCAAGCAGCGGATTGTCCCTGCGGATCGGTTCCGTTGATACCACATCTACACCGGCCGCATATACTTTCCCGCTGTTGAGAGCCTGTGCCAGATCCTCCTCATCAATCAACTGGCCGCGGCTGTTATTGATAATAATCACCCCGTCCTTCATCTTCGCAATATTTTCGCGGTTAATGATTTTTTCCGTCTCGGCAAACAGTGCACAGTGCAGGAAGATCACATCAGACTGGGCAAACAGTTGATCAAGCGGCACATATTCCGCTGTTTTTCTCCCCTCCTCTGATTCTCTGATATCATATGCCAGCACTTTCATCCCCATTGCCCCTGCGATTCTCGCCGTTGTCTGGCCGATACGCCCCAGGCCGATAATACCTGCTGTCTTCCCATAAAGTTCAATCATCGGATAGTCCCAATAACACCAGTCCGGATTCCTCTCCCACTTTCCGCTTTTCACAGTCTGATCGTGATGAGCATAGTGGGAACAGATCTCAAGCAAAAGTCCCACGGCATACTGCCCCACAATCTGTGTCCCGTAAGTCGGTACATTCACCACCGGAATATTCCGTTCTTTTGCATATGCAACATCTATCACATTATAACCTGTTGCGAGAACCGCAATCAATTTGAGATTGCTGCACTGATCTATCGTTTGTCTGCTGATCGGGGTCTTATTCGTCACAACGATCTGTGCATCACCGATCCGCTGCGCGATCAACGGGGATTCTACATACGATGTCCTGTCATAAACTGTCAGTTCGCCCAGTGCTTCCAACGCTTCCCAGCTCAGATCACCGGGATTTTCCGTATATCCGTCAAGAACAATGATCTTCATACCAAACCTTCCTCCTCTTCTTAATCGTCCAACAGCGCCCATGCCCGGTTGATCACACGTTTCGTATTGGCCAGAATAATATCCGCATCCTCATCCGGAGTCGGCGTCACTTCCATGGAAAGCACATATGGTTCTTCCTTCCGGAAGAATCCTTCTTCCTTGAGTACCCTGAAATATTCCACCAGTTCCCGCACATCATTCGCACTGTTCGGATAACCGAATCTCTGATGGAGATCTCCGTATCCTTCCTTTCCCTTCTCCGCCACGGCATTTCCCAGATGCAGGTGCGTGATGTAGGGACGACACGTCCTGATCACGAACTCGATCTTTTCATGGGTGATCGGAATATGCGAAAGGTCAATCAGAAGGCCGAAATTATTATGCGTAGTACGCATATCCGCCGCAAAGCGTGCCGCAAGCGGTGCCGGGCCGATAAGTGCGGCCTTGTCCACGTCATAATCAAATACTTCCAGCTCCACCCACATATTCCTGGCAGCAGCATGATCACAGACTGCACGGGTTGTCTTTAACAGCTGTCCGTACTGTTCCTCCTTCGTCTCCTCCTCCCACTTTCCGGCCAGAAAGGCGATGCCGCCGGCACCCATATATTCCGCATCATCCACGGCATCGATCAGCACTTTCTCCGCTGCCCTGCGCTTTTCTTCGTCCCTGTCATTGGGGTTTAATTTCGGTCCCAGCAGAAGAGGCTGCGCACCGTAGCATACCTTCATATGACTCTGCTCCAGCATATGCTTCACCTTTACGCGGTCCTCCGGATCCGCAACATGGGTGATCTCGCAGGCATCAAAATACGCATCCGCACAGATCTTTTTTACGGAATCCACCACCGAACAGTATCTTGCCGGATATGTCATCCATTGAATTGTCCCCACCTGAAAATATCTCTGTATCGGTTCTCTCATTTTGTGATATCCCTCCTTCTTATCCCTGTATTACTCATCAGTTACCGGTTCAGCCAAAAGCCGAACCGGTACACTGTCAGATTCTGACAACCGCAGCATCCTTTTTCGCAATTCTGACGCAAATACCGCCATCTTCCAAACGTTCCAGTCCCTCTCCCCGCAGCAGCACCGGACTTCCGGAAGGATCTGCAAACTGCACCTCCACCGTCTGTTCCATATCGGCAAAATTCAAGATCCATGCGTATCGCTTCTCTTCATGCTCCCAAAGGCGGATCGTAACATCTTTATTATAGGGAAGAGAGGCCGTCGGTACTTTCTTCGCAAATCTTACAAGTGACGCAAACCAGCGCCTGCTCACTTCATTCGCATGATGTTGGTACCCGTAACCCGTCATCGATCCCACGATCAGTGTCCGGCCTTTTCCATACGCATGGGAAACTGCCGCCGTCTCGCCATTTCTATAATAGCCTTCCGCCCTGCCGCCTGTCAGTTCATACGCCTGACGATAAACGCCTGCCCGGATCGTACCATGCGCAGAATCAATCACCAGTTCCGTATTGGCATCCGGCCCCAGATGCACTTTTGTCTGTCTGCATCCAAAGACCTCCTCGAATCCCCTGTTCGGCTGCGATATCTCAACTGCATGGCCGCAGTCATTAAAATATCCGAAACACCCTTCGCTGATCAGCGTCCCGCCTTCCCGGATCCATCTTTTCAGCGTCTCCATATCCTGATCGGAAACAGCTGCCGGGTAGGGGACATAGATACAGTCATACGCACCGATCTGCTGCATACGGATAATATCGGCCTGAATCCCCGAATCCACAAATGCCTGATAGCACCCTTTCAGACAATCAGCATAAATATCCGTGTTATCATACAGCGCGTAGCAAAGCGCCTGCGCATCTTCCAGAAGCAGTAATCCCACCTGTCCTTTTACTGGTCCAGCCTGCCACAGTTCACACACCTCTTCCTGGTTGCTCCACGCCGCCAGTTTCGCAATCTCTTCGGATCGCGGTGTGCGGTCACCGTTGGGCGCATACCATCCGTATGCCTGGAAAAGATGTCCTTCATTCAGACCGCGGTATCTGGGATTAATAAACGCCGATGCCCCCGTTACAAGGCTCATCATCGCATCCAGCCGAATGTTGTCGGCAGATGCCATTTCATCTTTCTTTCGCTCCGGCTTTGTCCTGTCGCTCCTGTGTTCCCATGTGGCATCCCCAATTGCCTCCGCTCTCCAGAATTCCCTGTCTCCTGCTGCAGAGCGGATCATATCTCCGCCCATCAGTGCAGTGCAGTTGTTCGCATACCAGAGCGTATAACCAAAGATATCCGGATGCTTTGCATACCGCCAGTCATCACCGCAGCAGACGGCAATATCACTGTGTGCTTTACCGTTCCCGTGCGCGATCAGTTTATGCGTGGGATCCGCACCTCTGAGCACATCGATTCTCCATCTGAACCATCGCTCCTGCTGGTCGTTCTGGAACCGGATCATATCAAAGAATTCCGGATGCGGCCCGGTCACTCTGGGAAGTCTGATCTGCGACCAGTCCGTGTAACTGTGCCTGCACCAGACAGCGTGAAGATTTTCCAATGTCCCGTACTTTTGCTTAAGCCATTCCTGAAACTCTCTCTCCGTCTCCTCGCAATAACAGCGGCCCTCCGCACTGTATAAAGAGCACTCATTCCACACATCATATCCAATGATTCCCTCAACGCCCCTGTAGTGCTCTCCCATGGCCTTTAAGAATCTCTCGGTCCCCTCCCTGACGGCTGCATGATCCATGCACATCGACTGGCTGCCGCCTGCCATGGAACTGTCATTCATATTGTTAAACCGTTTCTGTCCGAATCGGTTCGTGATCCTGGCTTCCTGATGGCCCGCAAAGAACCAGTCCGGTACAATGGTCGTCATCTCTGCAATGACTGTTTTTATCCCATATTGATTTCCAAGAGCAATCAGCCTGTCATACGGTTCCCAGTCGAAGACACCGGGAGCCGTCTCAATCGCCGCCCAGGGAAACCAGTGCCTGAAATGTGTGATTCCGTCCTCGGATGCTTTCCTGTAATCGTTCTCCCAATCCTGTCTGTCCGGAGCGGAATATCTGAAATAAACCGCTCCAAAATCAATCCTTTTCTCCGTACTCATATTTTCCTCCATTCCGAAACGTCACAAATTCTTATTTGTGCGCTGTCCTGTCGCGCAAACCTGTTTATAGTTCTTCAGCCTTTTACCGCGCCGGCTGCAATCCCCTCCACAATGTTTTTCTGCAGCGCAAAATACACAAGCAGAAGCGGCAGCATCGACAACAGATAACTTGCAAATATCAAATTCCACTGTGTATTCGCTTCGCTTCTGAATACATACTGTACAAGCGTCAGCGTCTGATGCTTTTTCGTCTGCAGGATCAGCAGCGGATACAGAAAATCGTTCCAGATCGCCATCGTATCCAGAATTACCAGCGTAGAGATCACATGCTTCAACAGCGGAAAATAAATCCCCCAATACATCCGGTACGGACTGCATCCGTCCATAACCGCTGATTCCGCCAGTTCGCCGGGAACACTCCTGATAAATCCCATAAAGAGAAATACCGCAAAGGGAATATTTCTTCCAACATAAGAGATACAGATCCCGGGAATAGAATCCATAAGCCCAATATCCTTCATCAGCTTTACGGACGGACTGAGTGATAAGTAAAACGGGATCATCAGACCCGCAATAAAAAAGTAATACAGATTTCGAACCAGCCGGTTCCTCGTCCGATGCATTACAAAAGTTCCCATCCCCGTTACCACAACGATCAGGAATACACTCGTAACCGTTATAATAAACGTATTGGAAAGAGTGCGCGGGAAATCTGTCATCTGCCATGCCTTTACAAAGTTTGAGATCTCAAAACTGGTAGGAAATGACAGCGGATCCATCAATGCCTGCGCAGGTGTCTTGACCGCAAATATGATCATGATATAAAACGGAAACAGAAACACACAGGTAAATGCGATCATGAAAAGTTCACCGATTGTTCTTCGTATCTTCTGAGGGCTCGCAGTATGCCCCTCTTCCATTCGATTTCTATTGTTACGCAATCTTTACTCCATTTCTGCGCTGCTTCCGTTCAGGTTCGTCCCAAACTTCGCATAACCGGGTTTGTGACAGGCAGCGCGCAGACACAAATCCCCCGATTGAAAATTTTAATTTCCAATCTCATCCTCTCTCTTTCTCAGTACAAGCAGTTCAAACAGTGAAAGTACAATAATGATAAGTGCAAGGATCACCCCCATTGTCGCTCCGTACCCCGCCCTGTAATATTCAAACGACTCACGGTAGATCGTCAGAGACAGAAGCTCACTGGCGTTTCCCGGTCCGCCGCCTGTCAGCGCAAAGATCAAATCAAACTGCTTAAATGCACCTTCCATGACCAACACAATATTGATCGTAAAGGAAGGAGCGATCAGCGGAAAGGTTATATAGCGGAAACGCTGAAATCCTTTCACCCCATCCACGAGTGCCGCATCCTGAATCTCCTGGTTGATATTCTGCAATCCGGCCAGATAAATGACCATCGTATAGCCGACGCCCTTCCATACCGAGACGAAGATCCCTGCTGCCAGCGCTGTAGTCTTATTGCCCAGCATATTATATTTCATGGCGTCAATTCCCAGTTTACCGCCCAGAATCGCCATCGGTTCGGTAAAAATATAACTCCAGAGATAACCGACGATCAGTGCACTCAGCACAACCGGGATGAAAATAAAAGTTCTCAAAAGATTTTTGCTCTTAAATTTCTGATTTAACGCCAATGCCAGCGCCAGCGCACAGATATTCTGGATGATCGTTACCCAGAAAGCATATACAAATGTATTATAGAGCGGTTTCAATACGACAAAGTCATGAAAAAATGTCTTATAATTCTGCAGTCCTATAAAATTAACATTCGAATTCAGCCCGTCCCAATCTGTAAAACTGTAAAAAACCCCTCCGATAACAGGATAAGTCGAAAAGATCAGATACAGAATCAGCATCGGCAAAAACATCACTGCATACTGGATGGTATCACTGACGGAACCGAACATTCTTTTTCTTTTCTTATATTCCATATAAAATATGCCTTTCTTATGAAAGCAGGCCCACGCTTTCATTCCCAAAGCATGGGCCTTTTGTTTTCTATTCACCCGTGCTGGATCTAAGCTCCTCAAATTCTTTCAAAAACTCAGGAGACGCATCGAGAAGTCTCTGATGCTCCTTCTGCAGATTCGCAAGCGTCGTGTCAAGATCCGTTCCGCCGATCCACTCCTGGACGATCGTCTTCATAATCTCTTTTATGCCGGGAATCCATTCACGCTCGGAATATCCCACATATTTTCCTTCATCCAGCAGATGCACCTGATCCTGCAAAGATGCGTCCACATAACTGGTATCCGCATTTTTCACAACAGATACTGCATTTCTCGACTCCGCGATCAGCATATTATTTTCAGGCTCATACAGATATTTATAAACGTCGATCGCCGCCTCCGGATACCTGGTGCCCGACCATACGGAAATACAGGAATCGAAGTCCGCAATCGTCTTATACTCGCTTTCATTGGCATACAACGGGAAAGGAATATACTTTAACTTGCCTTCCAGTTCCGGATTCATCTCCTCCAGCTTCTTGATCGTACTCGGACCGCTCACCATGAAAGCACCTTCCTGTCTCGCAAATCTGGTCAGCGCATTGTCCACATCCAGGCCAAGACTGTCGGGATTGGCATAGTTCAATATCTCCGCGTAAGTGTCAAACAGACTTCTCCACTCTTCACCGTCCCAGCCCTTATCCCCGGTACAGCACTGATAATAGAACTCCGGATTTTCTCCCGAAACAATCTGATGCAGATAGCAAAATACAAAGCCTGTCGCCCCGGAGCCGTCTTTTGCCGGTACGATAAAAGGATATTCCACACCGCTGTCCCGTATCTTGTCCATGGCTCCGATAAATTCATCGAATGTCTTCGGCGTCTCGTTCACACCCGCATTTTCCGCAAGCTCCGTATTATACATCAATCCCCAGAGAGAGAACTCGACCGGATAAGCATAATCCTTTCCGTCATATACATTCATGGGCTTTTTAATATCCTGCACCACATCCCTGATTCCCGTATCGGTCAGATCCATAAGGTTCCCGCCCTTTGCATAGGCATTGATCTGCGTGCCCCACTGATACTGAAAAAGATCCGGGGCATCCCCCGCCGCAAGTTTGGACGCCATGGCCGAGTTAAACCCGGCAACACCGCCCGGAAGAACAGTGACTTCAACCGTTACATTCGGATGTTCCTCATTATACTTTGAAAAAACAGTGTTCAGTGCGGTGACGCATTCCGAGGACCCTGTGGCAAATTTCAATGTGATCGGTCCGTCTTCCGCTTCCTTCTTCGGTTCTTCCACTTCCTCCCTGTTCTCCGCCGCATCTTCCACCACCGCATTATCAGTATTCTCCGACATTTCAGCCTGACCGGCATCTCCACCTCCGCATCCGGCAAGCAGCCCGGCTGTCATAACCCCGGCAAGTATGAGCGCTATCACTTTTTTCTTCATAAGTATCCTCCATTCTCCAAGTTTAACATTTACATATAACCGAGATGAATCCATCATGATAAAATTCATTTGTCCGGACAAGAATCGTTTCAGTTTGGATAACCATCAACTATCTCAATTATACTGAAATGTATCGCTGATAAAAATGGATTGATTTCTTTTATGAATGGAATCTTTTTACACTTTTTGTCGTCTGTACAAAAATTTCCACAAAAAGTGTACTTTTTTTGACTTTCTTTACGCTGATGCATTCGTCTTCATACTGCCCCGATCCAGACGCCGCATCGTTATTCCAACGGCACAACATACAGGTCTTCTTCCTTATATTCAAAGGTTCCCCGGTCATTTAATTCCGGAGTCGATTTTTGAAACAACAGCGCCTCAACTTCCTCCGGATCGACTGCCGGCGTGATGCTGTAAGCCCACCGGTATACCTCCTGCTCCGAATCAGGATATCCCACCGTTCCGCCATTGATAATACAGGTCAGGAGACTGCCGTCTTTCATCTTCAACCCTGCGAAATCCGGTGCATGTACAAACGTTTCGTGAAGCATTGTCTCTCCTTTTCCATTCTCCGCCTCCGTCTCCTCCTTCTGCAGAGGAAACTCACCGATCACGTAAACCGAGATGGGCGATATTTCCGCATATTCCAATGTGGCGCCACTGTCTCCCAGCATTGCGGACAGAGTTGTCTTCCTGACCGCGTCCGATCCTTTCAGTTCCAGATCAAACGCCCATACGCCCTCCACATCCGGAATATATTCCGCCTTATCCATCGTTCCAAGACCTTCCAGCTCGACATGCAGGGACGAACCGATCAGTCCTTTCTCATAATCCGTACCGACAATCTCAATAATATACTCCAGGCATCCTTCCTCATCCACGTATTCGGGGATCAGTCTGCCCTCTGCGTCATACGCCTGCTCTCCGTCATCACGTACAAATCCATCGCCGGTATACCGCAGTCCATCGTAAAACCCGCCGTATGACTGTATCGCCGCATACTCGTCGCCATCCACCGTTATCCTCCGCATATAGACACCGGGTTCTTTCCCTTCTTCCGGAACAAACCCCTTCACCTGAAAGGAAAGCCATGCAAACCGCTGATCGACGATCATCTGCATCGGTGTTATCGTAATATCCTGACAGGTGACACCGGCATGCATGCCCGCTTCATCCACGATGGGCGTCATATACTCCTTTTCTTCCAGAATCTGCTTCTCTTCCGGCGTCATCCTGAATTCCGCCACCAGTCCTCTGCCGCCATACTTATAGACCGCCGCACACACCGTCGTACCAAGAGCCAGCACTGCCGCAGCGACCGCGGCCCAAACCAGTTTCCCTTTTCTCTTCCCCGCCCGCATCGTAAGTTCCTTCCTGTTTTCTTTCTGGATCTTCCGGAATACCTGATCGGCTTTCGCCTGCACGATGTCCGGAATTATGATCTCTCTCTGCAAATTTTCGATGATATCCTTTTCTCTCATTATTTTCCTCCATTCCGCTTCACACCGTAAAGCTGTGCCATCTGGTCTCTTCCTCTTGCCAGTCTCGTCCTGACCGTACTGACCGGAATATGCAGGAGCGACCCGATCTGTGTCGTCGATAACCCATTTACATAATACAGGATCAAAACCAGCCTGTATTTCTCATCCAGTCCCCGCATGGTCTCCAGCCACTCCACATTTGTGTATGCATCATCTGCCTCCGGCATTTCTTCTATTTCCTCCACCGGATACATCCGTTTCCTCTGTCTCAGGATATCGTGGCATTCATTGATCAGGATCCGGATCATCCACGTCTTGAAAAACTCCGGTCTCTTCAACTGTTCCATCTTTTCCCAGCACATGAGGATCGTCTCGGATATGGCATCCGCAGCGTCTTCATCATCCCGAAGCATCGCCCTCGCGGTCTTATACATGCTCTGCATCTGCGCCTGCATCAGTTCCGTAAAAGCATCCGCATCCCTGCGCAGTGCGCGCTTTATCAACTTGTCCATTGACGGCCTCCCTCCTCTTTCTTTCCTCTTTCTCTACTGATTAGACGGAGGAACATAAGGAAACGTCCCAACCATTCCCAAAATGCCGACCCGGCTGCAGGATCTGCACCACAGCCAGGTAAGTGTATATATTTCCTGCTGCACAAAAAAGGACAAAGTACGCAACTCTGACCGTTTCACATACTCTGCCCCGTTTCATACTCTTTGCCCTTTTCATATACCTCAGACGACTGCTTCCACCAGCAACGGGGAATCCTGCGATCAGGACTCCCCACATAAATCAATTACACCGTCAAAAACGCTGTTATCACCTTTCCCCGGTCCGGGCCGTGATCACTTCCACCAGCGCCCCGTACAGATCCTGATCAAGCTCCATCGCCAGCAGGGCACCCACGAGACGCGCCGCATCCGTCTGGCTTTCTATCACATGGAAGGCATTTTCCTTCACCATCATCTCCATCTCCGCCCGATCCAGAATCCGGAAGCACCTGTCAACCACTTCATTGTCCGCTGCCGTTCTTTCCTGCAGGGATAACGTTATCGTCTCTTCTGCAGAAACATTCTCCAGCACAACTTCCAGCCTTCCTTTTTCATCCGTCCCTTCACGAACGATCCTGTCGCCCGCTTTTCCTTCGCAGGAATCGGAACTGCAGCTGACTTTGGCACTTCCGATACCGCAGAACGTAATGATATACTTCCGCGTTACAGGTGCCAGGGTCTGCTCGCCTTCCGTCCTGTGGATCTGCAGGCATCCCGCGTCTTCCTGCCAGCTGTAGCGCGTCTTCACCCAGTGTCCGTCCTGATAGCCGTTGGTGGTGTTATCATCCTCGTACAGCGTAAAGCTGCCGTCCGCTCCCGCATAGACATACAGGTGCAGAATCTGCGGGTTCTCTTCCGCATTGATACCGTACTCCTCCTGGAAGGGAACGATCGCTCCGGCCTTTGCAAAGACAGGCATGGAATTGATATCACGGTACAGGTTCATCTTCCGGCCGCCTTCATAGCACAGTCCGGTAAAGATATCATACCATTTACCCTCCGGGAACCAGACAGCGGTCTTCGCCATATTCAGGCCTTTCAGGCAGGGCGTCGTGACAGCCGCAGCCATCATTTCACTGCCGAACAGATACTGATTGGGCACCTGATATGCCTCTCTCTGTTTCGGATAAGCATAGTACATCGGCAGGATCAGAGGCGTCAGCTGTGCATACTGCCTGTAGTTCATCGTATACAGATAAGGCAGCATCCTGTGGCGCAGTCTTAGGAATTCCTCCATCATGGCGCAGATCTCCGGCCGGTATCTCCAGGGTTCTTTCGAGTTGAATATGCTGTTCGTAGAGTGCAGGCGCATGATCGGCGAGAAGACACCGAACTGTACCCATCTGCCGCACAGTTCATCATCCCTTATCCCCAGCATATGTCCGCCGATATCATGGCTCCACATACCGTAACCGATGTTGGAAGCCGACGCCGTGAAATAGGGCTGGAACGCAAGGGATTTCCAGCTGACGATCGTATCCCCCGAAAACCCGACCGGATAGCGGTGGCTGCCCGGCCCTGCATATCTGGAAAAAGTCATCGGACGCTTTCCATCACGCCCGTTATCCAGATAGTGGTAGTGATTTAACATCCAAAGCGGATCCAGGCCTTCCACCCTGGAAGAGACGCCCTGCTGCCAGTCGATCCACCAGAAGTCAACCCCTTCCTCTTCTCTCGTGTGATGCAGGTATGTGAAATATGCCTCCATGAATTTTTCATCCGACACATCAAACTCCACCGGCATCTCTTTCTCCACATCAACGCCCAAAGCCCTGGCCATCGGCTCATACATCTCCTCATAGGCCCGCACGCCGTCCGCCGGATGGACATTCAGCGTCACATGCATCCCCTGCTCATGAAGCCATCCCAAGAACCGCTTCGGATCCGGGAAGAACTCCTTATTCCAGGTATAGCCGGTCCAGCCGGTTCCGTATTTCTTATCAATATCCACCAAATGCCAGTCCATGTCGATCACCGCCACAGACAACGGCACGTCCTCCGCCCGGAAGCGCTCCATCAACTCCCGATAGGTCTCCTCCGTATATTTATGATAGCGGCTCCACCAGTTCCCCAGTGCATACCGGGGCACCATCGGCGTCGTCCCGCACAGTCTGTAGAAATCCTGAATACAGGTCAGATAATCCGTACCATACCCCCAGAAGTACAGATCAATTACCGGATGTTTCCTGACTTCCACCCAGCCATCCTCTCTGATCACCAGTGACCTGCTGTCATCCAGCACCGCATGTCCCAGCTGGGAGATCAGTCCCTTCTCCAGCGGAATCTCACCGTCCGCATTGTCCAGCGTTCTGGCCGTTCCTTTCAGATCCCCGATATTGATCACCCGCGTATCATCCCCGTAACGCCACAATCCACCAAACGGGAAAAGACCGCCTTTCACATCAATGGAAAGCCCGTTCGCCCGAAATTCTCCTTTATCGTAGCGCAGATGAAGCCTGTCGGTGATGATTTCCAGATTTCCCTCCTCGTCGATCACCTGAAAATCACAGGCTCCCAGATCCCTGTTCCACACCGTCTGCGTCGGCCGGTCCTCGAACACACCATGCTGCGCATACTCCAGTCTGATCAGCCCGTCCGTCAACACACTGATCCGGTACTTCTCCCCCGCAATAACATTCTCCTCCCTGCAAACGGGAGCCGCCTTGATCTGATAACACGCTTTCATACTTACCTCTTTTCCGGGCAGTCCGCCCATACCCTGTTTACTCTGTTCTTTTTCCTTTCCTATATCTTATCACAACTCCCCCAACGATTGCACTTTCTTTGCCGCAATACTCCCGATTCCCTCTTCACTCCGTTACCGTTATCGGCCGGATGCCCTGCAGCAGGATGCAGAGCACCGTAAATGGTAACTTCACTCCTTCTGTGCCGGAATCCTGACCTCCACCACGGCCCCATATCCTTCATCCATATTGGAGAAGCTGATCTTCGCCCGCTCTCCGTAGAGCAGCCGCAGCCTTTTTACCGAATTGGAGATACCGATATGCTTACGCCCGTCGTAATAGACCGGCTTCTCACTGCGCGCCGCCTCCAGGATCTTCTCCGGAAAACCGCCTCCGGTATCCGAGATGCACAGGTACAGGTACTTTCCATCCTCATAACGCTCCAGCACCACATACAGGGTGATCTCCACATAGCTGTCCAGCGAGACCGTATGTACCACCGCATTCTCCACGAAATTGTGAATAAGCATTGCCGGGACTTTATATTCCTCCATGCCCTGATCCATGATCACTTCGAAGGAAAAGGCCTCCTTCCCGTAGCGGATCTGCTGTATCTGCACATAATTGCGGACAAAACTCACTTCGTCTTCCAGCGTCGTCATGGCATGTGCATCCCGCATTACATAACGCATGTAATCCGACAGCATTTTCGTAAGCCCGATGATTTCCTGCCGCTGTCCCATATCTGCCATGCCATGGATCAGATTCAGACAGTTTAAGTAAAAATGGGGCCGGATCTGCATCTGCATCGTCTCCAGCTCTGTCTTCTGTTTCTCCAGCTCCTTCTCGTAGATATCGATCTTCAAAGCCTTGATCTTGCGCAGCAGCCCTTTAAACTCCTTGCTCGCCATCTCCAGCTCCAGGATGTTGTTGTCTCCGTTCTCGTTGATCCACTGCTCTTCTTCCGTATTTTTCAGACTGCCCACAAACTGTTTCATGGGCAGCAGCAGTCTGTTGTAATAGGCTCTCACCAGCAGCGCGCTTCCCAGTATGATTCCTGCCGTCAGGATCACCAGCGCCGCCTGCAGGCTCATGATCCGTTCCAGGATCCCGCCGTTTGGAGCCACAAGAATGTAGAAACGGCGAAAACCGCCGATAAGGCCGGTGATGGGAAAAGAATACACCTTCCGCTTGGAAAAATGCTCCGACCGCGGCAGTACCATCTCCCCCGCCTCGTCAAACGTCACCTTGTCTTTGTCCTCCCCGGATATGATCAGCCTGCCCTCCTCATCCAGAATGTAAGGAATACCCTCATACCCCAGACTGTTGACATGAAGCATGGAAAACAGCGTCTCCATGCGGATCACACAGCCCATCGTAATACCGTTCTTAGAATACCTGCTGTACACATAATCTTCCACCCCGTCATGAATAAAAGACCATTGCGAATAAGACGTATCCTCTCCCCGGCCCTCCCGCAGCGACTCCGTCAGCGCCAGATTACGCCCCTCCAGAATGCTTGTGGGAAACAGCGTGCCGCTGTCGAGAATGGTCACGTCTTCCTCATCCAGATACAGATAGAAACAGGACGCCTCCTTGTAACGGATCTTCAGATTCCTGAGCTGTTCCTGTACCGCCGAGACTTTCTCGAAATTCCTGCCGTGATCCGGCCTGATGTCTGTCATCTCCCGCCATTCCTTTTCATTCTGCTTCAGCAGGGAAATCACCTCATAATTGATCTGCACGATATCCGTATTGATCTTCTCCACGTACAGGCCGGCCGTATCTTCTATATATTTGTAAACAAGACTCCGTGCATCAAAAATACTCCGGAACATGACCAGAATGATGCCGGTCAGCAGGACCAACGCAGGGATCATGACCCGCAGCGTCAGCCTGCCCAGACTCAAATTCTTTTTCTTTCCCATAAACCGTCCTACTCTTATAAGCCGCACACAATCTTCTTCACCGTGCTTTTATCCGGAAAAGATGTGCTGCAGAAGGAGACCTGCTACAGCTTCAATGCAAGTTCACTTCCCTCTTTCCGAAACACCGGGATCACATCCGCGGGTGCTTCGGCTGTCACGGTCTGTCCGCCTTCCAGCACTTTACCGGTGTGGCAGTCTGTCCATCTGCAGCCTGCAGGCAGATATACCTGTCTCGTCTCCACGTCTTTCCAAAGCACCGGCGCTACCAGAAGCTCCGGGCCGAACATATAGGCATCGTCCACATCCCAGCTTGCCGCATCCTCCGGGAAGTCATAGAACAGAGGACGCATAACAGGTGTTCCTTTTTCATGGGCCAGCTGCATCTGCTCTCTCACATAAGGGCGGAGCTGCTCTCTGATGTTCATATATTTCTTACAGATTTCAAAGATTTCCTCTCCGTAGCTCCACACCTCATTGTCCGCACCGCTGCCAAAAAGACCGATGCCGGAGATCATATCGCCCTCAAAACCGCTCTGCGGATTCCGGTTGCCGTGCAGACGCATCACCGGACAGAAGCAGGCATAGGCAAACCACCGCACGAACAGCTTGCGGAACTCCGGATCTGTCGTCTCCGCTCCGTGGAAGCCGCCGATATCCGTCGTCCACCAGGGGATTCCAGCCATGGCCATGGACAGGCCGGCCCGCATCTGCCTGTTGAAGCACTCAAAAGTACAGTCAATGTCGCCCGACCATACAAGCGCGCCGTATTTTGCGCTGCCGGCCCAAGCGGACCGCACCAGATTGACGGGCGTCTCGTCCCCCTCCGCCGTCATACCGTCGTAGAAGCCCTGTGTATACATCCGGGGATAGATATTCCCCACTTCCAGTACACTGCCCAGCTGGTATCTGAAATTGGCGAAATCATAAGTCGTATACTCCGGCTCCGCCACATCCAGCCAGTAGAGCTTCGCCCCCTGATCCCAGTAGTTGCTCTTCACCTTCCCCCATACAAAGGCTCTTGCCTCCGGATTGGTGGCATCGAAGAAGAGTTCCTGCCCGAAACAGGTCATGGAGATGCGGACACCGTGCTCCGTGCGTACCAGATACCCCTTTTCCATCATCTCCCGGAAATTCTCGGAGCGGTAATCGACGGTAGGCCATATTGATACCATCAGTTTGACGCCCATCTCCTCCAGTTCCCGACACATGGCGGGCACATCCGGCCAGTATTTGGGATCGAACTTATATTCTCCCTGCTGGGTCCAGTGGAAGAAATCGGCCACGATCACATCCAGAGGCAGGCCAAGCTCCTTATACTTCCTGGCCACGGTAAGCAGCTGCTCCTGGGTCTGATAGCGCAGCTTGCACTGCCAGAAACCAAGGCCGTATTCCGGCATCATGGGAGCCCGGCCCGTAAGGGACATGTAAGTCTCCTCGATCTGCGCCGGCGTATCCCCTGCGATCACCAGATAGTCGATCTGTCTGGTACACTCTGCGTGCCATTCCGTACCGTTCATGCCAAAAGCCACCCGGCCCACCGCCGGATTGTTCCACAGAAAACCGTAACCGATGCTGGACACATAGAAGGGAACGCTGACCTGGGAATTGCGCTGTGCCAGCTCCAGCATACAGCCCTTCATGTTCAGATATTTCTGCTGGTACTGGCCCATACCGAAGATCTTCTCCTCATCCCGGCCGTGAAATCTTACCGTGGTGGCGAAGCAGTCTCCTGCCGCCACTTTATACTCCCGTCCCGGAATATCAAGCGCCATGCTGGGCTCATCGCGCAGACGCCGCCAATTCTCCTGCAAAAGCAGCCTGTCCTTCTGATTATAAAAAGATAACACGCCGTCCGCATTGACTTCCACCCTGATCCTGCCATTCTCCAGCACACCGTTGGAAAGGTTTTTGCCGCTGTACATATTGGCATATACCTGTCCGCCGGCCCCTGCATCCTCATGGAGCGTGATCTGGCCCTGCCCTCTGTCGGCAGCATCCAGCGCCCAGTCATGTGCCGTAAGGCCATGGTTTCTCGTGGCTCTTACACGCACCGCATCCTTTCCCCAGGCATCAATGCGTACCGTCTCATTGTCGAACGCATAGTACAGACTTCCTTCTTTTTCATAGATCATATCTCCAAACCTCCTTATAAAGTATTCCGCAAAATATTTTCTAAAAACAGGCACACATCCTCAAAGATATGTGCCTGTATTCTGACAATCCGACTCCTTACTTCATGGATTCCAGATAAGCGTTATAGGCAGTATTTTGAATCTCGATCAGCTCCTGCAGGCCCATCGCATCCAGCTGCTGCAGGTATGCATCCCACTCTGCATCGATGCCGCCGTCCACTACCCAGTGTGCGAACTGTGCTTCCACATACTTATAAATATCCGTACCCAGAGATACCAGTCTGGACAGCTCCTCGTCCGTATACTTCACCACCGGGAAAGGCACAGACTTGTCACTGTTGATATATTTGCCGTTGATTTCGTCCTCCGCCAGCTTGATGCCGTCGCCCTGGTCTGCGGGAAGAGATACCTTGTCGTAGAACTCCGGATTCATATACTTGGGTCCGAAGTCACGCATGGACCAGGACCATGCGGAAGTATCAAGAGAGCTTCCGTCCGCGGGAACCAGTACCTCGTAGGTGCCGTCGCCGTTGTCTGCCACCTGATCGGGGATCGATCCGTAGAAGGTCTGCAGGGAAACCAGATCGTCATAGAAATCATCCGCCCACTGCAGCAGTTTCTCCGGATTCTCACAGCTTGTGGTGATCAAAAGCTCCTTGTCGCTGATATCCAGATAGTTCTGTGAGTTTTCCACATAGTGTCCGCCGTCATAGCCTTCCACTGCCTCCAGCGCTACGAACTGCCCTGCATTGGCACCGGCCTGCGCATCTGCCGTCCAGCCTGTGAAAAGACCGACCTGCGAGCCGCCTTCTGCCTGTCTCTTGGCAGTCGCCATGGACTCTTCCTGTGTGAAGAACTCCGGATCCAGCACACCCTTCTGGTACATATCATGCATCCACTTGACAGCTTCGATGTAGTTGTCCTCTACGGGCACGAAAACAGGCTTGCCTTCCTTGTCCAGTCCCATATAGTTGTTGTCTCTGCTCACCATGGTGCCGAAAGGCGCAAGCAGTGTGCGCAGCGCACCGCTCATCAGATAATCGTTCTTGTTGGCCGTAACCGGGATCTCGTTAGACGGATCACCGTCGCCGTCAGCATCCTGTGTGGCAAAGGCTTCCAGCACTGCGGTCAGCTCGTCGAGTGTCTTCGGAACCTCCAGGTTCAGGTTATCCAGCCACTCCTTGTTGATGTACATCACGTCGCCGCACACTTCCGGTCTAAGCGGCAGCTTCTTCACCAGACTGTAGATCTCGCCGTTACGATCCTTGGCGCGGGCCAACAGTTCCGGCTCTTTCTCGAAGACTGATTTCAGATTGGGCATATTCTGGTCGATCAGGTCCGTCAGCTCAACGAAATAAGACTTATTCTGGGCAATATCCGAATCCGTGATACCGCAGGATCCGAAGAATGCATCCGGCAGATCTCCCGACGCCAGCAGCAGAGATTTCTGCTCTGACCAGTCACCGCTGTAATACACCTGCCACTCGATATTGATACCGTGCTTCTCTTCCAGCTCCTTCATGACACCGCTCTTTAAATAGTCCGTAGGCCAGGCATCCGTCCAACGTACCGTTGCGATGGTATAAGTAGGCACATCACCGGAAGCCGCCTCTGACCCTTCACTGTCTGTCTGTGCAGCGCCCGTATCCGCGCCGCCTGCATTTCCATCACTTCCCGCAGAGCCTGAACCGCCTCCACAGCCTGTCAGTGCTCCGGCAGCCATGGATGCCGCCAGGAAAAGACTAAGTCCTTTTTTCAGATAACTCATAATATCCTCCTTTATTTTATCATATATTTATTGTTGCAAGCCAGAAATATCTTTCCGGCAAACTACCAGATGATAACGTATGTTGTTCACGGCCTGACCGGCCGCAGACTGTAACGCATCCTCTCCCTACCCTTTCAGGGAACCAAGCATTACGCCCTGGTTGAAATGCTTCTGCACAAAAGGATACATACACATGATCGGCGCGCTCGATACCACGATGATCGCGTATTTGATCAGATCCGCCATCTGCTTTGCCTCCACGGCCGCGGCCCCTGTTGACATGGAACTGATCGTCTGGTTGCTGATCAGGATATTTCTCAGCACCAGCTGTAAGGGCTGCAGATCCGGATTCCTCAGATAGATCAACGCGTTGAAGTAGGAGTTCCACTGGCCTACCGCCGTCCACAGGGCGATAACTGCCAGCACTGCCTTGGAAAGCGGGATCACGATCTGGAAAAAGAATCCCAGATTCCCGCAGCCGTCGATCTGCGCCGCCTCCCACAAGTCGCCCGGTATACTGTTGTTAAAGAATGTCCTGGCGACGATAATATAATACGTGATAACGGAAAACGGAAGCACCATCACCCAGAAATTATCCAGCAGGCCGAAATCCTTCACGATCAAATACGTCGGGATCAGACCGCCCGTAAAAAACATGGGAATCAGATAAAACACGGTAAACAGCTTCCTGCCGCACAGGTCCTTCCGCGAAAGAGCATAGGCCGTCGGCACATTCACTACCAGGGAAATGACCGTTCCCAGCGCGGCATACAGGATCGTATTCTTATAGCCTACCCACAGCTGGGAATATTCCAGCAGCTTCTGATATCCCTTAAAAGTAATGCCCTTGGGCAAAAGCACGATGTTACCCGCAGACACATCCGCAGGGTTACTGAAGGATGCGATCACGATAAAATACATCGGGTACAGCATGACGATCACAATGATCGTGGAAATCGTATACAGGAAAAAGTCAAAAATCTTATCGGTTCTGGATTTCTGCACTTTGACGCCTGTCATCATCTCATCATTTTTCTTTGACATCTCTTTTCTCTCCTCCTCTTTACACTCTTCTTATCCCACACTTAGAGTAACGACGTGTCGCTCATTTTCTTCGAAATATAGTTCACGCTTATCAGAAGGATCAGGTTGATGATATTGTTGAAAAGCCCGATCGCCGAAGAAAGGCTGTACTGGCTGCTCACGAGACCCATCTTGTAGACATAGGTGGATATGATCTCACTGGCACTGCTGTTCAACGTATTCTGCAGCAGATAAACTTTCTCGAAACCGACACTCATCACACTGCCCGTGCGCAGGATGAACATCACCGTTGCCGTGGGCAGCAGCATCGGAATATCAATATTCACAAGCTTCTGCCATTTGTTGGCGCCGTCCATGGTGGCCGCTTCATACAGCGAAGGATCTACGGCGGAGAGTGCCGCGATATACAGGATGCTGTCCCATCCTACATGCTGCCAGGCTTCCGTCCATACATAGATGCTGGAAAAGGCGCTGGCCTGCCCCATCAGATTTGGCATCTGGATCCCGATAAATCCAAGCAGTTTGGCGATGATGCCCTGACTGGGAGAAAGAAACAGAATGATCATACCGCACATGACCACCGTGGAGATAAAATGCGGCAGATAGGTTGACACCTGGAAAAACTTCTTAAACCGCTTTGCCATCATCTGGTTGCACATCAGCGCCAGTATGATCGGCAGCGGGAACGTGACAACAATACTGTACAGGCTGATGATCAGCGTGTTTTTGATCGTCGTCAAGAACTGATAGGAATTAAAGTACTGCTGGAAATATTTAAATCCCGCCCAGGGGCTCCCCATGATACCCTTGGCAGGCGTGAAATCTTTAAATGCGATCACAACCCCGTACATGGGAAGATACGTGAATAGAAGCATGATGATAAAAGATGGAGCAAGCAGCAGATACAGTGTTCCGCTTTTCCTGATCCGTTTTCCCAGACTGACCTGGTTCGGTTTGATAGCTGTTTTTGTTCTTCCTGACACTTTTTTACCACTCCCTTTAGTCTTTATTTGTTCATTTTTGCAGCACATGTTCCAAAATGACAAGTATTATTGTACAGTTTTTCTTAAATTTGCTCTATAAAATCTACGAACAGTTCATGACAATAATCTGGTATTTTTTATATGACTCCCTACGGGACAGCTGTTTTTTGTTAGTCGGGAACAGATTTTTGACATTCTGCCCAATATAAAAACCCCCGGAGCCGGCAGATGCAATTTCCTGTCCTGCGCTCCGAGGGTTTTGTCATGCTGTTGTTCAATTCTTTCGTGCCGCTTTTATCTCCCACCGTTTTTCTGTATCCTGCTCCGGTATTCTCCCGGCGTACATCCCGTATAATCCCGGAACGTCTTGGAGAAATAAGAGAAATTGCTGTACCCCACTTCCATTGCGATCCTGCTCACCGCCATCCCGGAATGCCGCAGATACTCCTGCGCCTTCTGCATCCGGCAGGAAGCCACATAGCTTGGGATCGATGTTCCCGTAGTACTCATAAAGAGTTTGGAGATATAGTCCTCCGACAAAAACACCATGCCCGCCAGCGTCTTCCGCGACAGATCTTCCTTCAGATGCTCCTCTATGTACCGCTTCATTCGCTCCACCACATTCTCCTGCCTGTTGTCAAGTCGGCACAGCCCCGCCGCCTTGTCCCAGATATAGCGGATAAACGCTTCCATATCAGGCAGCGTCATCACCGACTTCTCATAGTAGCCGTCAAACTCCCTGCCGTCAAAGACTCTGGCGATCAGCAGATCCTGTCTGTCAAAATACCGGTAGATCATCTGCATCATTTCCTTCCGGAAACGTTCCAGCACGGAGACCGTAACCTGATGATCCTCCCACAGACGGCGGATAAATGCCAGAACCTTCTTTTCCACCTCCCGCACCGTATCCGCGTCTACCATTTCCTGTTCCCATTCCTTCCACGGTGCCGTGAGTGCTTTCACATCCTTCTTCACCCACTCGCTCTCCCGCACCAGACCGTCATCCCCGGGAACCGCTTCCTGTTCTATCCATTCCAGATATTTCCTTCTCTCGTGCAGCTCCGCTTCCGGACAGTCTCTTCCTATGTAAATACAGATCCGCATGGAAAGCGTCCGTTCCAGACACTGCCGATAGGCGGATACGGCCTCACCCATACCGCCCGCCTCAAAGATCAGGAACCACTCGCTGTCACATCTTCTGACCACCGCCTCCAGCCTGCCGGCAGACTCCTCCCGCTCGAAAAATTCCTCCGTCACATTCCGCACGATAAAATGATTCAATGTGACGTCTCTGGTCTTCTGCTCCACACCCGGAAAGATCCGCAGAAGATGCAGACACACCCTGCGCTCCGGTTTATAGATTCCTTCCTGTCTGGCCCGCTCCAGCCATGCCCCGTTCCACGTCTCCTGCAAAAGATACGTCTTCCAGAACAGATGCCTTTTCTCTTTCCGGTCTTCCTTCTCCAGCACCTGCCGCCTGCCGCGTATGTCCTTTACGAGCGCCGCCAGCACCTCTTCCATCTCACTGTTGGACACCGGCTTCAAAAGATAGTTGCTGGATTTGAGGTTGATCGCTTTCTGCGCATACGCAAAATAGGCGTAACTGCTTAAGAACACACATTCCACCGGCAGATCACGCCCCCGCACCCATTCCAGAAGCTCCAGACCGCTCCCCTGCGGCATCTCAATGTCGGACAGCAGAATATCCACCGGCGCTTCCTCCAGAATCTTCATGGCCTGTCTGACATTGTTTGCCGTCAGCACGCTCTCGATCCCGATCCGCTCCCAGCCGATCCCCTTCGCCAGCTTCTCCACCACCAGCCTGTCATCATCCACAATCAATATGCATATACTCATCTTACATACCCCTGTATATCCTGTTGTGCCGCTGTACCTCAGCACCTCATAGTACCGTCTTTATTCATTTGTAATAAACCTCTCTATAACACAACTGTGCGGTTTATTCCGGTTATCCTTGTCATAATTCACCCCGACCAGCAAAATCTCCCCTGCATACCCTTCCAGCGCCCGCGGATATTGTCTGTCCCTGATCTGCTGTATGGCTGCATCTGCAGATCCGCCGTATTTTAGTTCTATGATGAGGACCGGCTTTTGGACCATGGGCAGCGGCAGGAACACCACATCTGCAAATCCATAACCTGCGGGCATCTCCCGAACCATCCTGTAATCTTTCCTGGCACTGTAATAAGCGAGACTGATCGCACAGCAAAGCGTATTCTCATCATTATAAGTCAGGATCGAAGCCACCTCCGTATGCGCTCTGTCAAGCCCTGCCGCAACACTTTCCGCATCCAGTCGCAGCGTGTCCTCCAGCAGCCTGTCCGATGCTTTCAGAATCCGCATGACCTCTCCCCATCCGCCTACGCTCATGGCATTTTCAAATTCCCCGGCTATTTCCCGATTCGGGATAAACGTCTCTTTCTTCTCGGCATCATAACCAAGATACCCAAGATGAATCAACAGCGTCAGCACGTCGTCTCTGGTCCTAAACGTACACATGTCATTCTGAAAACTGTGCGTATTGACACTGATTCGTTCCCCTCCCAGCATCCGTACAATATCCGACCGCAGACCGTCAAAATCCATTTCCATATAGACTTTCAACGCCTCATAGGTCTCCGTGGAAATCCAATAATCGGAAAAGTACCGGGACTTCATCGCCGCCACAACAGACCGCGGATTATACACATGTTTAAACCGCCGGAACTGATACCCGTCATACCAGCTGCCGGTCTCGGCAAAATTCATATCATACTGTCTGCACAGCTCCTTTACCTCTCCTTCCGTAAAACCCGTATACTCCTCAAAAATACTCTGATCCGTCATGGAATATTCCCAGAACATATTCAGAGCGGAATGCTGACCGTATTTTTTCACAGGGAGAATACCCGTCACATAAGCCAGCGCCACATAGGGCTGATCCTTCAATAAATTGCGCAGAAAATCAAGATACTGCTTCTGCAGACACTCTTCCTCCTGCCGCTCACGCATCACACAGTCCCATTCATCAATCAGAAAAATAAATTTCTTACCGGTATCGGCATAAATCTGTTCCAAAGCGGCTGCAAGGATCGTCTCCTGATCTGAAAAAAAATCCCCATATTCTTTACGGATGTCGCCAAGCACTGCCTGCTCCAGATATTCCGTAAAATCCTGTTTCTTTGCCCGTATCAGAAAATGCTGCATATTCAGAAATATCACATCAAACCGGTTTATATAGTCTGCAAAAGCAGGATCTCTTTCTATTTTCATACCGCTGAAAAGCTCTCTGGAATCACATCCCCTGCTGTAGTAGGCCGCAAGCATCCGCAGTGCCATGGACTTGCCAAAACGTCTCGGCCTGCTGACACAGATAAATTTTTGTTCTGTATTCAAATATTGATTCGTATAGGCGATCAGCCCGGTCTTATCTACATAAATCTCCGAATGGATCGCTTCCGCAAAACCGTCATTTCTCGGATTCAGATAAACTCCCATACAACACTGCCTCCCTAACCGATCTCTTCTGCTCTGATCCTGTTACAGTACAGATACATTATTCTATTATTTTATCATGGAAATACGCACACTTCCACTAAAACCACCTTAAAGGGTGTAATCCCGTAACAGCTCATAAGAAAAAGGCACCCAGACGTCTAAGCCTGAATGCCATAAAGTATTGCTTCCTTCTTATCTTTTCCGCACTTACACATCAAAACAACTACCACCCACAAACTCCCTGCACAGGGAATTCTTCGGCAGCTCCTCGCTGCTGACGCCCAGGAAATATTCCAGGAATTTCAGCAGCCGCTTGGCCTCGTGGTAACCCGGCTCACCCTTTCTGATATTGAAGAGCAGCGGCTCCGCATACTGCTTGATCACGGACAGCTCATAGGTCATGGCGGAATTGAACATGGCATCCGCATCCTCCTGGAAGGGGAATATGTATTTCTCCTCTCCCCGTCTCACAGAAGGCCACATGGCGATGGTCTTATCCGCCGTCGTCCCTCTCGTGCGGGCATCCCGCACCATACGGCGCAGCAGACGCCCGTCGGTGGTCGGTATCCTGTTATGTTCATCCACGTTCAGACAGGTGAGAGCGCTGATATAGATCTTGAATTTGCTCTCCGCAGGCAGGGTATAGGACATCTTCTCATTGAGTCCGTGAATTCCCTCGATGACCAGAATATCATCCGGTCCCAGCGTCGTGATCTTACCGCGGTACTCACGCTTGCCGGTCTTGAAATTGAAGCTGGGCAGCTCCACGCTCTCTCCCTGCAGGAGCCTGCTCATATCCGTATTAAACTGCTCCACGTCAAGCGCCTCCAGGCACTCGTAGTCCGGCTTGCCTTCATCGTCAAGCGGCGTCTTATCGTGATTCAGATAGTAATTGTCAAGCCCGATGGGATGCGGTTTCAGCCCGTAAGTACGCAGCTGTATGGACAGCCTGTGGGAGAAGGATGTCTTCCCGGACGAAGAAGGCCCGGCGATCATCACGAATTTCACTCCTTCGCGTCTGGCGATATCCCGCGCGATCTCACCGATCCTGCGCTCCTGCAGCGCCTCCTGCACAAGGATCATATCGGAGATATTACCCTGACAGATCTGGTCGTTTAAGTCGCCCACCGTATCGATCCCCATCTCCCGGTTCCAGTCACTCGTCATCATCAGCGTCTGGAACAGTTTCTTCTTCGGCACGAACGTCGGCAGCTTCTCCGGATCTTCTTTCTCCGGCAGAAGCAGGATCATCCCGTCCTCATAAGGGAACAGGTCAAAGCATCTGATATAGCCTGTACTGGGCAGCATATAGCCATAGTAATAATCGTAATAGTCGCCCATACAATACACGTTGATATTGGAGCTTCTGCGGTAGCGGAACAGAGACACCTTATCCTTCATTCCAAGCTCCCGGAACAGTGTCACCGCCTCCTCGGCAGGATAGGACTTCTTGGTCACCAGCAGATCCATATCCGCCAGCTCTCCCATACGGTCCTTCACCTTCTCAATGGTCGCCGCATCCATCTTCATGCCGCCCCGGAACGCACAGTAATAACCCGGGCCGATGGTAAATTCTACCTTCGTATTGACCGCCATCTCCATGCCTGCCACATCCTTGATGGCCTTCATCATCAGCATGATCGCCGACCGCACATAGGTCTTATGTCCGATATCATTTTCATAGGTAATAAATTTCAGTTCGCAGTCGCGGCTGACCCGCTTCATCAGCTCCTGTATCTTGCCGTTGATCTCCACAAGCGCGATCTGGCTGGTACACTCATTCTGATACTGCTCCGCGATCAGCTCATACTGCACACCATCCTCATAGAATCTGTCTTTGCCGTTAATCTTGATCGTAACCATAAGACCCCCCTCTTTCTTTTCCTGTTTTGTCAGCTTCCACAGCCCGCTCCCCGTAAGGCGATTTCTTTCGCCTTCCTGCATTCCGCCAGAAGCTTCTCCACTTCCGCATACCGCATCCTTCGTCTGTCACAGTCCAGTCCCTGCCCCTGCAGGCGGTCGAGAATCTCTGTATAGATCCGCTCTTCTTTCTGCAGAAAAGCCAGCAGCGTACGGTCTCCCCGCTGCAGCAGGAAACCGCCATACCGGTCGTATAGTTTACATAACTCCCCCTGCTTCATCCCGCGTATCTCGCCGCACTCCGCATAAACAGCGGACTTTCGCAATGCGGAATCGTCAGAACACCTGATTTCGTCGACCGCTTCCGTCGTTAAAGCTCCTGCTTCCGGCACCGCCCGCATCATCGGATAGAACTTCCCGTCTTCCTCCACCATCTTCTCATCCGTGATCCGCAGACCATGTTCTCTCAGCCAGGCCCGAAATTCCATAAGCTCCGACTGCGGCTGCAGGATCAACTCCCTGAAGGAATCCGTCTTCGCCTTCTCCTCACCCAGAATGCGCATCATCAGCCTGCCGCCCATACCGGCACAGATCAGGCTGTCAGCTTCTCCGATCTTATAATTATGTAAACCATCTGACAATCTCGTCTCGATCCGGGATTGCAAACCACGCTCCGTTACATGCTTTCTGGCTGCTCCCAGAGGTCCTTCTCTGACATCCATGGCCAGCACACACGGACTGATCCTGCACTCGACCAGCCAGATCGACACGAAGCCGTGATCACACCCCACATCACAGACACGCACCCCCGGCGCGACCATGGAAGCCACGGCCCGCAGCCTTTCCGACAGTACCACCGGTCCCATCAGTCCAGATAATCCTTCAGTTTGCGGCTCCTGCTGGGATGCCGCAGCTTACGCAGCGCCTTGGCCTCGATCTGCCGGATACGCTCACGAGTCACATTGAACTCCTTACCCACTTCCTCCAATGTCCTGGCGCGCCCGTCATCCAGGCCAAACCGCAGACGCAGTACCTTCTGTTCTCTCTCCGTCAAAGTCCCCAATACCTCCATCAGCTGCTCTTTTAACAGCGTAAAAGCGGCAGCATCCGCCGGTACCGGCACATTATCGTCCTGTATAAAATCGCCCAGATGGCTGTCTTCCTCCTCACCGATGGGTGTCTCCAAAGACACCGGTTCCTGCGAGATCTTCAAGATCTCCCGCACACGCTCCACCGGCATATTCATCTGCTCCGCGATCTCCTCCGGGGTAGGTTCCCGCCCCAGCTCCTGCAGCAGCTGCCTGCTCACACGGATCAGCTTGTTGATGGTCTCCACCATATGCACCGGGATACGGATCGTTCTCGCCTGATCCGCAATCGCCCTGGTGATGGCCTGCCGGATCCACCAGGTGGCATAGGTAGAGAATTTATAGCCTTTACGGTAATCAAATTTCTCCACGGCCTTGATTAACCCCAGATTTCCCTCCTGGATCAAATCCAGGAAAAGCATCCCGCGGCCCACATACCGCTTCGCAATGCTGACCACGAGACGCAGATTGGCCTCCGCCAGCCTTTTCTTCGCATCCTGGTCTCCTACCTCCATCCTTTTGGCCAGTTCGATCTCTTCTTCCGCATTCAAAAGAGGCACCTTGCCAATCTCTTTCAGGTACATTCTGACAGGATCCTCAATGCTGATACCGTCCGGCACGGACAGATCCAGATTCTCCACGTCTACTTCGTCTTCTTCGCTTAAGATAATCTCCTCATCATCCACGTCATCATCTTCGGAAATTCGAAGCACATCTACATTGTTCTGTTCCAATGTCTCCAAAATCTTGTCAAACTGATCCTCTTCCAGCGTCATTCCCTGAAAAAAGTCGTTGATCTCCTGATATTCCAGGACATTTTTTTTCTTCTTGGCAGCCGCCAGGAGCTCCTTAAGGCGCTCTTCAAACTTTGCCTGTACATTTTCGTCCATTATGTGGCCCATCCTTCCTATGTTTCAAGTTATAACACTTCCTAAATCTATGTTCATCCCTGTGCTGCAGACACACCTCCGTGCACCCGTTCTCCGGTCCGTCCGGCAGGGCCGCGCACACACCAACCCGCCGTGCTGACACGCCTGTGCCTCATGCGCTCTTCCTGTCCTTGTTGCGAATAGCTTGCCCGTATTACAGGGAAATATGCGTTTTGCTAAGTTCTTCCAGTGCTTTTTTGCCCGAGATCACCTGATTTATGGCATTCATATCGGTTCCCATCCTGCCGGAATAATACTCGAAGCTGTTCTTCTTTACGGCATAGAGAATATCGTGGAACGCCTTTTCCCGCTCCTGCGATGTAGTGATCTCCTCCAGTTTCGTATTGAAGATCTCCGCCACAGCCCGCTGTTCCTGCTCCTCCGTATAGGCGCTGATAATGGCCGCCGGCTGGTAAATTCCCTTTTCCAGCTCTGTAAACAGCCTCTCGGCCACATCCCGGTACAGCGTATCGGTAAAGTCGCCGGCCTCAATATAAGGGCTGATCTTTTGATACAGGTTCGGTTCTTCCGTGATCCAGGTTAACAGCAGTCTCTGGGATTTCCTGGCATTTTCCTCCGGCGTATTCTTCTTCGCAACCGTACTCTTCGGCCTCATCACCGGGCGCACCAGTCCGGTCTGCGCCGCATATCCGCTCACCAGTTTCCGCAGATTCTCAAAACCGATATGATATTTCTGCGCCGTCGACTCTATGTAGTTCTCCCGTTCCACCTCTTCCTCAAAACCGCACAGTTTCTTTGCGATCTCTCTGTGAAAAGCAGTCTTTGACTCCGGATCATCCATCCGGTAATCCCGCTCCAGCACACTCAACTCAAAAAAGAAACTGTTCTGCGCCTGGTCTATTCTCTCCTGGAATGCTTCCGCACCCAGATTCTTCATAAATTCATCCGGGTCTTTGTAGGGTCTCATGTCGATCACTTTACCGCGAAGCCCTGACTCCCGCAGGATTCCGATAGCCCGCATCGCCGCATTGACCCCTGCCCCGTCACTGTCATAGGCCAGCAGGACCTCCTCCGTATATCTTCTTAACAGACTGGCCTGGCCCGTCGTGAAAGCCGTTCCCAGCGAGGCTGCTGCCTGCGTAAACCCGGCCTGATGCATGGCGATCACATCCATATACCCCTCACAAAGAATAATATTCCCTTTGCGGGAAGCTCTTGCAAAATTCAGGCCGTACAAATTGCGGCTCTTATCAAAGATCATCGTCTCCGGCGAATTCAGATACTTGGGTTTGGCATCCCCCATGACACGGCCGCCAAAACCGATCACGCGATGGTTGCCATCCTGAATCGGAAACATGACCCGATTCCAGAATTTATCGTGTATGCCCCTTTTCTCATCAAAAGCGATCAGTCCCGATTCCTTCAGCAGATCATCGCCGTACCCCTTGGAACGCAGATAAGCCGTCAGATCCGACCCGGCCCCGTCTGCATATCCAAGACCAAATTTCTTCATAGTCTCGTCAGACAGCTGCCTTCCCGTCAGGTATTGAAAGCCGGTTCTGCCTCTCGGATTGCGAAGCATGTAATAATAATATCTGGCCGCTGCCTTATTGATCTCCAACAGCCTGCTCCGCCTGCTCTCCTTCTGCCTTGCTTCCTCATTATATTCCATTTCCGGCAGATTGATCCCCGCTCTCTCCGCCAGGATCTTAACTGCCTCCTGGAACGTGGCATTCTCATATTCCATCAAAAATGTAATTACGTTGCCGCCCGCTCCGCAGCCAAAGCAGTAATACATCTGTTTGCCCGGAGATACCGAAAAGGAAGGGGATTTCTCATTATGAAACGGACATAAGCCGAAATAGTTACTTCCCTTCTTCTGCAGACGGACATACCCCGAAATTACATTGACAATATCATTTTTGATTCTGACTTCTTCGATCAGTTCATCCGGATAATACATCTTGTCCCTTCTTTATCTATAGGATTCTCCACGCGCATTCTACCTGTGATCTTTCCGTAAACGAAAGCCCCCTGTCCCCGCCGCGAAAGCATGGTCAGCCATGCCACGTCTTCGGAATGTAGATTTCCTGATACTGCGCAATGGCAAAACGGTCCGTCATGGAACCGATATAATCGCACACGATCTTTTCCAGAGGCTCCCCCTCTTCCATAAGTCTGTACAGAAATTTCGGAAGCTTCTCCGTATGGTTCATATAATATTCATATAAAGTGACCACCAGATTCTCCGCCTTGTTCTCCTGTCCCTTGGCGACAGGATTGCGGTAAACATTGCGGAACATGAATTCCCGCATTGTCCGCATGGCCTCTTCCGCTTCCTTCGACATGCAGATGTCGTCCCTGCCCCTGCTGCTGGTCACGATATTATGTATGAAATAATCCAGACGCTGTGTACAGCTGCGCCCGGCAACGGCACTGACCTCTGCCGGAACATCCGACTCCTTCATGATATTGCCCCGAATCGCATCGTCCGTATCATGATGGATGTAGGCGATCTTATCCGCAAACCTGACAATCCGGCCCTCCAGGGTGCCCGGCATGGAAGCTGTCTGGTGATTCAGGATGCCGTCCCGCACTTCCATCGTCAGATTGATGCCCTGCCCGTCCTTCTCCAGCAAATCCACCGTCCGCACGCTCTGTTCATTATGGCGGAATCCATAAGGACAGGCTCTGTCCAGCGCCCGTTCTCCTGCATGGCCAAAAGGCGTGTGTCCCAGATCATGACCTAAGGCTATGGCTTCCACCAGATCCTCATTCAGCTGCAGCGCCTTGGCGATCGTCCTGGCTGTCTGACTGACCTCCAGCGTATGCGTCAACCGCGTCCTATAATGATCCCCCTCCGGCGTAAGAAAGACCTGCGTCTTATCCTTAAGACGCCGAAAAGACTTACTGTGAATGATCCTGTCCCTATCCCTCTGAAATACCGGCCGGATATCGCACTGCTCCTCCGGTTTAAGCCTCCCCCTGGAATGCATGCTGAGCATGGCATAGGGACTAAGATATTCCTGCTCCCACCGTTCCAGACTTTCCCGTATGTTCATGATGTGCCTTTCTCAAATTCCATTACTGTTCATGCCTTTACTGCCATAGCCCCGGAGCCTCTGTGGCTTTGCTGTTACGTTTCTACTGTTATTATTCGAGGTTTCTCCCGAAAATCCTTTTTATTCCTGTCAAAAATTATAAACTCTTCCCATTGTACCTTATCCGCCGTTATCTGCAGATATCATAGATAAATTCAGCATTCCTGTCCATGGCCTCATAGGCCGTCTTAAAAGGAGACATCTGGAATACATGCCACATACCCGGAAAGATATCCAGCCGCACGGACACATTCGCCTTCAGCAGTTTCTGATAAAGCATCTTTGCGTCATCCTGCAGCACCTCATTCTCCCCGACCTGAATATAGGTGGGCGGAAATCCCTCATATTCACCAAACAAAGGTGAAATCAACGGATTGGTCAGATCTTCCTGTGCAGCATAGTTGTGGATCATCTCCGCCAGATAAGCGGCATTCAGCACCGGATCGATCTGTGCCTTCGTCTTATGTGATTGTCCTGATGATGTCAGATCCGTCCACGGGGACATCAATACAAGCCCACGCGGCAGCAGCCGCTTCTCCTTCCGCAGCTTCAAAGTCAATGCAAGCGCCAGGTTTCCTCCGGCGGAATCCCCCGCCAGTATCACATCTCTCGCTCCATATCCAAGAAGCATGAGATAATCCCATACCTTCATGGCGTCTTCCAGCGCCGCCGGATACGGATGCTCCGGCGCAAGCCTGTAATCGAAACTCAGCACGTCCATGGAAGTGGACATCGCCAGCTTACCTGTCAGCGTCCTGGCATAAAGTCTGCTCCCCGTGGAGTAACCACCACCATGACAATAGAGGATCACATACTTCTTCATATGCGCCCTGTTCACGTAAACCCACTCTCCCTGCAGCATGTCCCCTGTCTTTGCATGGTCATGTATATCCACATCTTCGATCAGCACATCTTTACTGCTGCCAAGCAGCGCCCCGAAATATTTCTGGGATTGCCGGTGCTTTTCAATATCCGTATTCTCAACCACACCGTGCATCCGTTTGATCAGATTCATTAAATTCGCATTTCGTTTCTCGGCGATAGACATAGCTCCGCTCCTTTGTCGATTTTTTTGTAGTAATATTTTAACATATAAAGTCAGATTTATGGTATGATATGTGAAAGAAAGTTAATTGAAAAATCGGAAGGACCTGACTGCCATGCCAAACTACCCGCACAGCACAACCAGAAAACCAAAGCAGGCCAGGAACGGAAAATCCGGCAGAAACAAAAAAGACGTCTGGTACAAACTGGATCTTTCTGCCATTGTCTATCCGACTCTGCAGCGGCGGGACTTTTCGTCTGTTTATCGTCTGTCTGTTTTGCTGAAAGAAACCGTCGACCCTGTCTTGCTGCAGGCCGCTTTGGACAAAACGCTTCCCCGGTTCCCAACCTACCGGGTGGCGATCCGCAAGGGACTGTTCTGGCGCTATCTGGAACCCAATACCCGCCCCGGCCCTTACGTCATGGAAGACATCAAAAATCCGTGTATGCCCATGCCCTTTAAAGGTAACAACCGTTATTTGATTAGGCTGTACTATTTCGACAGGCGAATCTCTCTGGAGGCTCATCACTGCCTCGGAGACGGCACCGGCGGGATGTGTCTTCTGCAGACGCTCACCGCTGCCTATCTGGATCTGCTCGGCCACCCCGTAACCCCCGAAGGTTTCGTGCTGGATATCCATGCCAATCCGGATCCCGAAGAGCTGGAAGACGCCTATATGCGCTATGCCAACGCACAGGTATGTCCGCCCCGCCCGGCGGAGAAGACATATCGGGTCCGCGGCACCAAGGAACCCTTCTACACCCTGAATATCATCGACGGGATCCTGTCCGTTCAGGAAGTCATGACCGTCGCCAGGAAATACAATGCAAGTATCACGGAATATTTGAATGCAGTCCTGCTCTATGCTCTGCTGCAGAAGCAGAATGCCGATTTCCATATACGGCTGCGCCCGGTCAGAATTGCCATGCCGGTCAATCTTCGTCGTTTCTTTCCCTCGAAGACACTGCGCAATTTCATCACCATGGTCTATCCCTCCATCGATCCACGGCTCGGCAATTACCGGTTTGAGGAAATCGTGGAGCATATACATCATTACATGCGTTATTATATTAATGACAAATTCCTGCGCGGCGATATCACCACCAACGCCGCCACACAGCGCAACCCCCTGATCCGCATTGTTCCTCTTTTCATAAAAGATCTGGTGGTCCGCACCTTCTATACAAAGGTACAGGATAAGAACTCTTCTGCCGGGCTGACCAATATGGGAGCGCTGCACGTTCCGGCAGATATGAAGCCCTATATCGAACGATTTGACATCTATATGGGACAGCCGTTTTCCTCCCGTACCAACTGCGCCATTATCAGTTTTGAAGATATATTGACCATTAACTTTGCCAGCAGCATCATGGAGGCCGATGTGGAGCGTTATTTCTTCCGCAAACTGGTACAGGACGGCATCCACGTCAAGATTGAGAGCAACCGGACTCTCTAAATCAAACGTGCAAAGCTCATAAATAAATCAACTTTGCTGCACGAATTCAAAGCAGGGAGGAACCCCCTGCACCATAATCCAATGAATCAGGAAAGGCAGCTGCCGAAACGCCTGCGGCAGCTGCACAGAGGAAACGAATATGTCTTACTGCGTAAACTGTGGTGTGGAGCTGGAAGCATCCCTGAAGAAATGCCCGCTCTGCCATACACCCGTTGTCAATCCAATGCAATTAAATACGGAATTTCCGCCTTCGCCTTATCCCACCGACAAGGGACAGGTAGAAGTCGTGAAAAGAAAAGATCTTGGTATATTATTATCTGTGGTCCTGTCCGCCACCAGCATAACCTGCTTTCTGCTGAATCTGCTGGTTTTCGATGCCTCGCTCTGGTCATTGACAGTGATCGGCTGCTGTATCTGCCTTTTTGTCTTTACCTTTCCCGCAATTTTTTACAGCAAAACGCCGATTTACGTCTCGCTGCTTGCCGACGGCGTCTCTGTAGCCGTTTATCTGTTCCTGATCAGCTTCCTCACCTCCTCTACCACATGGTTCTGGCAGCTGGGGCTGCCCATTGTCGTAATGTTGACGGTCTGCGCGGAAGTCTTTCCGCTGCTGTCCCGCTTCTTTCCGCTCACGATGCTGCCCTGCTCCCTGTGTATCTTCGTGGAGATTCCTGCTTTCTGCGTATCGCTGGAACTGCTGATCAAGCATCTGCTCAACCGTCCCTACCGCATTACCTGGTCTGCGGTTGTCCTGACCGTCTGCGTGATCATCGATTTTGCACTGATCACCATACTGGCAAAAAAACGCCTGCGCAACGAAGTGCGCAGACGCCTGCATTTTTAACGGTGTTTTGCTTCCGCTTCCTCCAGGGATCCGTACCCATAGAAAAGCGTCTCATTGGCGATTGTCTGTTTCAACAGGCTCTCGCCCCTCTCATAGGCTTCTCTGGTCTCCTTCCAGATCAACTCCAGCGTGTGCATGGAATAGGACAAAAGCTCCCCGCGAAGATAGCTCTCCATGGAAGAGCCTGCCATGATGCCGTCTTCAGCCGTCGTAAGCACCCTGCCCCTGTTCCTGAGATTGGGATAGGCACGCAGCATATCGGCATCCCATTCCAGATTAATCCTGACGATCTTCTCCACAATCTCCAGCTTATCCGTCACATCGGGAAGATACCCTTTGATCTCCTCGTATTCCTCCGGGAAAGTGCTTTCCATCATTCTGCCATACTTTTCAAACATAAGATTTCTGCCGTCTTCATGCGCCTGTCTGCAGTCTTCCAGGTAACTGTGCAGCACTTCATCCGAATACACCATCCACTGACTCATCCGCATCTTGAAGAAAGTATCCGGATCATCCTGACAGGATGCCCTGCCGCCGGTATTATAAACATGCTGGAACATCTCCCATTCCGTCTGCGTCACATCAAATATAAGCTGTTCTCTCTCACTGATCTTCGCCATGCTCTTCTTCTCCTGCTTATCCCTCTTCCTGTATGTTCTCCGAATCAGATGCCTTTAATCTCTCGAGCAGTTCCTCCGGTGTACATTTTACAAACGCTGCCTCATACTCTGCATTCTTGGTGACCAGTGTCTTACCATTCACCACCAGATAAACACTGTCAGCATCATAATTCTCCAGAAACGTGTTTACCACCGATGCCAGTATAATGCATTCTGCCTCCCTGGACATGGTCTTCAAGTATTCATCCAAAGCCTTTGACAACTCCAGATGCAGCACCTTACTCCCGTCGCTCTCCTGTTCCTCGAAAGAAAGCAGCTTGGTATCCAGTGACACTATGTTACGTCTTGCCAGAGCATTCAGCAGCTCCTCAGCTGATTCTTCCTCTACCTGTATAATCTCCTGCTTCAGGTCGTAGGAACCTGCATTACCATAATAAATAACCGCTTCCTTCTCTTTCGGAACACGTTCCTGCTCTGCCGGCTTCTCTACCGCATTATCCTTCCTGCCTTCTTCTTCGTTCTCTGTATCTGTATCCGCATTCGACTCTCCGGGTACATCCGTATCATCCTTCGTATTTTCTTCTGTCTTCTCTGCCGTATCTTCCTCATCCTGCAACAGGAATTCCAGGGAGCTGACCAACAAATCTTCCGAAGACATCTCCGGGACCACGATCTCGCCTGAATCTACCCTTCTTCCCACCGAACTGCCGCAGGCCGCCAGAAGCATTGCAGTGACAATCAACGAAACTACCACTTTTCTTATTTTTTTCAAATTCATCCCCTCCCAGACTCTCTCTGTCACAAGTTCGTCTAAATCGGGTTATATTCTATCATACTCATGACAAAAAAGCAAAAGAACTTTTGTGTACACAAAATCTACTGACAAAAAATATTTTCTTCCATGCAGGACGGGCAGCGTGTTCAAGGGTGTTCAAACTGTCTGAATATGAAAATAAGGAAACCTTAGTATCTATAAGGTTTCCTTACTAATCAACCACTGCGGAAGATGGGACTTGAACCCACACGATGTAACCATCACAAGATCCTTAGTCTTGCTCGTCTGCCAGTTCCGACACTTCCGCAGGAACACGGGATTATGTAATTTCCATGTCGCGAATAACATAATAACATTTTAATGCAAAAAAGTCAATGCTATTTTTTTGATTTTCTGATTTTCATTTTTCAGGGGGCGGGGCAGAAGGAATCACAAAGATATAATCCCCCGCAGCGCCGCAATCGATAGCGTATTGCTCATAATAAATGCCGATTCCCTCCGGAAACAGGACAAATTGTTCCGGGTTATAGTTTTTCGTCAGAATATCATCTTCTTTCAAAAAGAATGTTCCCCTCCCGATGCCTTCCATATACTTGTAAACAGAACCGGTCAGATTGGCAACGGCTTCCTGAAGAGGTATACCGAGAATATCCTCCAGAGAGACTCTTTCGCCGGTCTGCTTATCGAAAGTGACCGGACAAAGGGTGATCCAGCTCCGTATCCCGCCGAAGTAACCTTCTTCATAGATTCCTGCCGTAATATATTTTTCCCCGATATAAATATAGTTATAGCCGATCGATTGATACCAACTTGCATCAAGCCGGTTCGATATGGACTGATCTGATCCGGGCTGATCCGGTTCGGGCTGGTTCTGCGCGCATTCACGGCCGTTTTCTTCCAGCATATCAAAAAAATCTTTCTTTTCTGCCACCGCTGTCTGGTAAGCTTCCTGGAAATATCGGTTGATTTTTTTATATCCGGGGATCCGGTCATTAAATTGGGGAAGGCATACCCGGTATGGATTGTATTTTTCCTCATTTTCCTCCGTGATATAAAAATCTTCATACTCCAGATAATCCGTCAGATAAGCTTCATATCCTTCGGTGCTTTCCAACATAGAGACGACGCTTCTAATTTCCCCGTATTCTATATTTTCCGCGGGCAGGGCGACGGGCGTTGTTTCAGCATCTTCCCATTCGTCTGCCGTCCATTGGCCGGTTTCGGCATTTTGAATCAGCGAAAACCAGAGGCATCCTTTTTCTGGGGAAACAAATTTGCGGAAAAAAATACCTTTTTCGGAAGCATAAATATCCGATACATAACCGCCTTCCGGATATTGGCATGAAAAAGAATCTTCGTAAAGAACTTTATATTCATTTTCACCGTAATCCATGCGGTAAATTGTTACTTTTCGTCCGTCCTCGCATATTTCTTCGTTCAGACCATAAAAATATCCCTTGTAAAAGCAGCAGTCCGTATATGCAGGAACCGCAGAAACGGTGATTTTTCCATATCCTGGATGATATTGGCTGACTTGTTCCCTTTCTCCGTAAAAATTCCCGGTATAATATATGCTGTTTTCATAGGCCGTGATTCGTCCGCTGGTATCAAAACGGCAGATTTCTTCTTCATTCCGCCCGTTCAAATCCATTCTGACGATAACGATTTTATTATTTACCCATTTGCTGCAATAAACGGAACCGGCATACTTGGCTCCCTGGCTCAGTGTATACTGCCATACATCCGTGGCGATTAGTTCTTTTTCCGAGCCGTCTTTTTTCATCCGGTATAAAAAGTACGGCATTTTCAAAGCGCTGTCAGATTCCTGGGATTCTTCTTTTATCCTTCCTGATTTGTCATATTCGGCCTCATAAATAGAGGAAAAATATATATATTCGGCGCTAAGCTGTAAGGAGTTTCCCTGCTCACATAATTTTTCCATTCCGCTGCCGTCTGTTTTCATTTTGCAGATCGTTCCATAGCCGTCGCTCTGGTTAATAAAATAAATTTCATCGTCCTGGACGCAGATATTTCCGGCATGGACTTTTGCCAGGCATTCGGGCTGGCCGCCGTCCTCGCTGACACGATATAAATAATAATGGTCTAGCTGGCTGGAATAATAATAATAGCCGTCCGCATAGCAAATCCGGGAGCCGTGGTTATTGGCCCATCCCGTTTTATCTTCTTCGATCCACCATTTAATTACCTTTGGGGTGCCGTCTTTTTCCCAGGTGATAAGAAATTGTGCGATGGCCACATTGTGTACGGTTCCCCCTTCCCCGTACAGATATTCCGAAGCCTGTAATACCTTTTTTCCATCGTATTCCGCGATGCATAGATTGAAAAACCCCCGTGCATTGGCTCCCGTAATTCTTGCCTTGTCGGATGGAGGATATCCCTCTATATTTTCCGCATGGAAAAAAATCTGTTCGTCAAAATAAGGGCAGTAAGCGCTGTAACGGTCGATTTCCGGCTCCTGGATCAGATCTACCTGGAGTCCGCAGTCATAATCTTCTTCCAAATCAGAAGGAAGCGACATCCGCTCGATGGCATGATCCCTGTATTTAAAAACGGCTTTATAAGAATCGCCGACCGCTCCGCAGCCCGTTCCCTGTGCGCTGAACACGATCTCCACATTTTCGTCATTGTTGATATCTTCCCAAAAAACGTCAAACCAGCCATAAAAAGAACAGTCTTCCTCTTTAAAACAGTAGGGTTCATCCCCATTCATATAAATCCAGAGGCACCCCGAACCATAAAAGGCTTTTTTCTCCGCATCCATGACCATAACTAGCATATCCAGCTGCCCATTCCCGTCAATATCATCGATCCGCAGTCCGGTAAGAGCCATATAGCCATTTTGAAAAATCTGATCGCTGAAAAGTCGTTCATACAATTCCTCTGCCGGTTTTATCCCTGTTTTCTGCCTCTTGGCTTCCTCAAAAAAGAGAGATTTATTTTTTGCAGACTGCTCCTCCGGGGAAAATACCTCTCCGGCTTCCAATAGATCCGTTTCCGCTGTCTCTGCTGCCGGCCTCTGCTCCTCCCGGCTTTCTTCCAATCCGCTGTCCTGCACCAATTCCTGCTCACGCATGCCCTCTATATCCGTAATATCCTGGCCGGACGAACAGGAGCAAACGACCGTCATACCCAGTAAAAATAAAAATATCCATGCGCCCTTTTTCCATCTTTTTTTCATAACTTTGTCCTCTTATGTATTACCTTACTTTTTCAAGATAAACGATGAGTCTGTCTGGCACATCGTTTGATATTTAATTTTACCAAGGCCATAGATCATAGTTGCATCAAAAATGCATCATAACTGCATCATTTGATTTGGGCTTCCTGTTTTTCCGGCCATAGCCTCCCGCCGCACCGCGCCCCGGACAGGGATTGCACCGATGGATTCTTGCTCCCGGAACAAAGCAACGGATCAAATCACACATATTTCACCTTGTACAAGCATATAAAAGCATAAGAGAAAAGGACAGGCGGGAGGAAAGGAAAAAATATGTATGAAAACAAGAAGGTTCGGGAAGTCGGACAAATTTTACAATGCGATACGGAAAAAGGACTGAGCAATGCGGAAGCCGCCGGGAGGCAAAAGCAATATGGAAAAAATCTGTTAAAGGAGCAAAAAGAAAAAACGAAAATTGTTTTGTTCCTGGAACAGCTGAACGATCCACTGATCTTTATTCTTTTCGTAGCTACCGCCATATCCCTGTTTCTTGGAGAAATGGAAGATGCCCTGATTATCGTTACGGTGATTACGGTCAATGCCTTCGTAGGGGTGGTGCAAGAGGGCAAGGCGAGAAAAGCGATTGAAGCGCTGAAAAAACTGACAAGCCCTCATGCCATTGTAAAAAGAGGCGGCAGACAAATGGAAGTTCCGGCGGGAGACTTAGTGCCGGGGGATATCGTCTGTCTGGAAGCGGGACGCCAGGTTCCTGCGGATCTGCGCCTTTCCAAAACGATGAGTTTGAAAATTGAAGAGTCGGCACTTACGGGAGAGTCCGTACCGGTGGATAAGGATGCGGACTATGTGGCGCAGGGCAAGACGGATATCGGGGATTGCAGGAATATGGCTTATATGTCCACGAACGTGACCTATGGAAGAGGGGAAGGAATTGTGGTTGCTATAGGCATGGAGACCCAGATCGGTCATATTGCCGGGATGATCAGCGAGGCAAAGGAGGAAATAACACCTCTTCAGAAAAGGCTGGCGGATCTTGGGAAAGTGTTGAGCGCCCTGGCGGTTTTTATCTGTGTATTTCTTTTCTTTGTGGCGGTCATGCAAAAAAGGGATGTGGGTGATATGCTGCTGACGGCTATTTCGCTGGCGGTGGCGGCTGTGCCGGAGGGGCTTCCGGCGATCGTGACTATTGTTCTCGCCCTGAGCGTATCCAGGATGGTGAAGGTAAATACGATTATCCGAAAACTTCCTTCTGTGGAAACGCTGGGAGCGGTCAATGTGGTCTGTTCGGATAAAACGGGTACGCTGACCCAGAACCGGATGACAGTGAAAAAATGCTATGCGGAAGGCAGAGTCTTTCCGGCAGATAAGGCGGACATGGAAAGGCACAGGGAGCTGCTGCTCGGCTGTGTGCTTTGCAACGACGGTGTGATTGCAGAGGGAAGCAGGATCGGAGACCCTACGGAACTGGCCCTTTTGGATCTGGCGGGGAAATACGGCATGACAAGGGAGGATATAGAGCGGGATTATCCCAGGGTCGGAGAGAAGGCTTTTGATTCCGACCGTAAAATGATGACAACCCTTCACAGGGGAAGGAACGGCAGTTCGTTACATGCGCAGGTGTCCTATACGAAGGGAAGTACGGAAGAAGTTCTGCGGCATTCCAGATATATGCTCGCCCGGGGAAAAAGAACGGCTTTGACAGAATCGGCAAAGCGGGAGATCCTCCATGCGGCGGGGCAGATGTCGGCAGAAGCGCTGCGCGTATTGGCGGTGGCGACGCGGCGGGACGCGCCGGATGCGGAGGAAAGGGAACTGACTTTCGTCGGACTGGTAGGAATGATGGATCCGGCCAGGCCGGAAGCGGCGGAAGCGGTGAAAGCATTCCGCCAGGCAGGGGTAAATACGGTTATGATTACAGGCGATCATGTGGACACCGCTTATGCCATCGCAAAGGAACTTGGGATCGCCGGGGGCAGGGAGGAATGTTTAAGCGGCGGAGAACTGGATAAAATGAGCGGGGAGGAGTTTGAAAAAAAGGCGGAATACATAAGAGTATATGCCAGAGTGTCGCCGGAGCATAAAGTTAAGATTGTGAGTGCGTTGAAGAAAAAGGGCAGGATCGTAGCGATGACGGGGGACGGGGTCAATGACGCGCCTTCCCTCAAAGCGGCGGATATCGGCATTGCCATGGGGATGAACGGCACGGATGTGGCGAAAAATGCTTCGGATATGATCCTTACGGACGATAATTTCGCTACGATTCGTAAGGCGATCGAGGAGGGAAGGGGTATTTATGAAAATATCCGAAAGGCCATCCTGTTTTTGCTCTCTTCCAATTTCGGAGAGATCATTACTATGCTGGCGGCCATATTGGCCGGGTTTCCTTCCCCGTTAAAGGCCAGCCACATTTTATGGATTAATCTGATTACGGATTCCTTTCCGGCACTGGCGCTTGGCGTGGATGAAAACGATGGCAGGGAATTGATGAGGCAGAAACCGAGAAAAAGCGATGAAAATCTTTTCGCCCATGGCGGGCTGGCATGCACCCTTTGCTATGGAGCCGTGATTGCGGCGATCAGCATTACCGCATTTTTGCAAGTTCCTTATGGAGCACTTGTCAGGCAGGAACTGCCGGTCAACTTGCACAATATAAAAGCAATGCTTGCATTGCCGGAGCTGCTCAACAAGGCGCAGACCCATGCCTTTACCGTACTCGGCATGAGTCAGCTCGTACACGCGGTCGGGATGCGGGACGTGAATAAATCGGTTTTTCGGATGAATCATTTCTCCAATCGTTCGATGATATTTGCTTGTGCGGCCGGCGTAGGGCTGCAGGCATTGGTAACGGAGATTCCGTATTTTGTCGGCTTGTTCGGGACAGTGAAGCTTTCGCTGCATGAATGGGGCTGGCTGGCGGCCCTGTCTTTTATGCCGTTGGTAGTCCATGAACTGCTGGTGGCCGGAGGGATGGCGGAGCACAGCCTGGGACATAAGAAAGAAAAGGGCTTGATCACAGCCTTTCCTGCCGGGGAGTCCGCGCAGGAAATCCCGCTTTATGAGGAACAGGCGGAAGGATCTCCATGGAAAAGGCCCTCTTCTCATGAGCCGGAACTGAAAAGCGCTTGGATGGAGAGGGACTAAACGCGTTACAGCAGTTTGGAGAAAGCCAGGAAGAGGAGCAGGAATCCGCCCACGATGGAAAAGTTGAATTCCGATTTGGAAGCCAGAAGCCTTCCCAGGCGGCAGCCGCCGTAAATGGCCAGGATGCCGATGGCGAAGGTGAGGACGGCGGTGACGGGAAGGGAGAATTCCAAAGAAGCGGCTCCGATTCCTGCGGCTGCGCTGTCCGCGGAGAGGGCAAAGCCGAGAGGGAGGGCTTCCGAGGGAGAGAGGACGGCCACATCTCCGCCGTTGGCTTCCGTAATCGTTTTCTTGAGGGAACTATCAAAAATTTTCAGCACTGCCAGCACGGCCAGGATGAAAAATGACAGGAGGGAAGCGGCCGGGGCAGGGATATATGCCTTGAAGAGGCCGCCAAGGGCCAGGGAAGAAACGAGAAGCAGGACAGACAGCAAAGATACGATTACGGCGGACAGAGGAGGAATCTTCACCTTATCTGTACCGTATGCAAAGCCGGCAGTAAACGCATCGGCAGAAAGAGCCACAATCAGCATAATTAATTTTGAAACAGAAAAAAACAAGTGGGATCACCTTTTTACATGGAAATTAGTTTTGGCAGGTTAGGAGGAGCGCCTGTCGGAAGAAGAAGGAAACGGAGGGAAGCGGGCCGGAGGAAGGCGGCAGGAAGGGCATGGGTTCTTGCGCCGGCTTCAGGAAATGGATTTTCTAAAATATTCCGGCAAAGCAATATCAGGCGGACGCAACCGCCCGCGATTCGCCATCCAGGCTCATTGCGGGCTTTTGGTGACATCCGTGTCACCAAATTGCTGTTTGCGATACGGAATATTAAGAAAATCTCATTTCCTTACGCAAGGCAGCTGCGAACCCATGCCCTTCCTGCCGCCTTCCTCCGGCCCGCTTCCCTCCGGTTCCTTCTTCTTCCGACAGGCGTTTTTAACGCTCCGCCGGAACTGATTTCCATGCCTTTCTTATTTGCTTTATTGTATGTGGTTATGATATAATTGACTTCAAATTAGAGGAGAAAAATTATGGATAACAGACAATATAAGACAAAAGAACTGCTGAAAAGATTTATTCCGTATTTTAAACCATACAGAAAAACTTTGTTTTTCGACTTGTTCTGTGCGGCGCTGACCACTATATGTGAGTTGGTGCTGCCGCTTATTATGCGCTATATTACCAATGAGGGGTTATACCGCCTGGCGGAACTTTCGGTGCAGACGATCGCGGGCCTGGGGATGCTTTATCTAGTTTTGCGAATCATTGATACGATGGCCAGCTATTATATGGCCGATATGGGGCATGTCATGGGGGCGAAGATCGAGACGGATATGCGCAGGGATGCTTATTTTCATCTGCAGCAGCTTTCCAACACCTATTATAATAATACGAAGGTGGGGCAGATTATGGGGCGGATCACGAACGACCTGTTCGACGTGACGGAATTTGCCCATCACTGCCCGGAGGAATTTTTTATTGCGGGAATCAAGATATTGATCGCATTTCTCATACTGGCGGGAATTAACCTGCCGCTGACCCTGCTTATTTTTCTCGTGGTTCCGGTGATGATCGGAGTATGCATGTCCTTGAATTTTAAAATGCGGGGGGCTTTTCGGAAACAGAGGAATCACATCGGGGAATTGAATGCCAGGATCGAGGACAGTCTTCTTGGGCAGAAGGTCGTGAAGGCGTTTACTAACGAAGAGGCGGAAAACAGGAAATTTGAAAAGGATAACGGACAGTTTCTGGATATAAAAAAAGAAACTTACCGTTATATGGCGGCTTTTCAGGCGACTACGAAAATGTTCGACGGCCTTATGTACCTGACGGTACTGGTGGCCGGAGGGATTTTTATGGTGAAAGGGATGATCGTGCCGGGAGATCTGGTGGCTTATATGCTCTATGTAACGACGATGATCACCACGATCCGCAGGATTATAGAGTTTGCGGAGCAGTTCCAGCGGGGAATGACAGGGATTGAACGTTTTTTGCAGATTATGGAAGCGGATATTGAGATTTTTGACGAGCCGGATGCGGAAGAAATGGTGGAGACGGAAGGGAATATTTCTTTTGAAAACGTCAGTTTCGAATACCCGGACGACCACAATATCGTGTTTACCGGGCTGGATTTGAAGATCCGGCATGGGGAGAAGGTAGCGATTGTGGGGCCTTCCGGCGGAGGAAAGACGACTCTGTGCAATCTGATTCCCCGGTTTTATGATGTAACGGAGGGCAGGATACTGATCGACGGAGAGGATATCCGGCATTTTACGTTAAAGAGTCTGAGAAAAAATGTAGGCATCGTCCAGCAGGATGTCTATCTTTTCTCGGGGACGATCTATGAAAATATTGTTTACGGAAGGCAGGATGCCTCAAAAGAGGAGGTGATAGAGGCGGCAAAGCGGGCGGGAGCCCATGAATTTATCCTGAATCTGAAGGACGGTTATGATACCTATGTGGGAGAGCGGGGCGTGAAATTGTCCGGCGGACAGAAGCAGAGGATCAGCATTGCCAGGGTATTTTTGAAAAATCCCCCGATCATTATCCTGGACGAAGCGACGTCGGCTTTGGATAACGAAAGCGAGTTTGCGGTGGCCAAATCTTTGGCAAGGCTTTCGGAAGGGAGAACTACGCTCACCATAGCCCACAGATTATCGAGCATACGGAATTCCGATAGGATTTTGGTTCTGACGGAGAAAGGCATCGCGGAGGAGGGGAACCATGAAGAATTATTGGAAAAACGCGGAATCTATTATCAGTTTTATACGATGGCGAACGAACTGAAATAGGGAAAAGCAGACGTTATACAGTAAATGTGGGGTGTAAAGCATCGCGTAAAGCCCTTTCATTCTTGCTAATAAGAGTCGATTTTTGTATAATGATGGAACAGGCAAGGCGCACTGAAAAAACAAGAATGATTCAAAGCGAGGAGAGAAAACGATGTTGAGGAAGAAAATATGCGTAGTCGTGGGAGGGGCAAAAGGCAGAGGATGCAGTCTTGTTGAGGAGTATGCGGGACGCAGATACCACATTGCCCTAATGGATAACGACAAAGAACACGGTAAATTACTAAAAGATAAAGTGGAAAAGGAATACGGAAGCAAAATGTTTTTCTTCCATGGAGATGCGGATAGTGAAGAAGACCTTGAATTGTTTGCGGGGGCGGTCATTGGACAATATGGAAAGGTGGACTATCTGTATTACCGGACGGATATTGCCGGGAGAGCGGGAGAAATGGAAAATCTGCTTGGAAACCATTTGAAGAATAACGGAAAGGCGTTTATATGAAATTAACTTTTATAGGTGCTGCCCATGAAGTGACAGGAAGCTGTCATTATTTAGAAGCCGGGGGCAAGCATATTTTGATAGATTGCGGTATGGAACAGGGAGTTCAGAACTATGAAAAGGCGGAGCTGCCTGTCGGGGAGGCTATGGTAGACTATGTCCTGCTGACCCATGCCCATGTGGATCATTCGGGCATGCTGCCCGCATTATATGCTAAGGGCTTCAGAGGACAAATACTGGCTACTGAGGCTACGGCGGATTTATGCAGCATTATGCTGCGCGACTGTGCGCATATACAGATGCAGGAAACGGAATGGAAAAACCGGAAAGCGAAGCGGCATTCGGGAATAGAACCTTATGAGCCGCTTTACACGATGGAAGACGCGGATGGAGCGATCAAGCATATCGTTTCATGTAAATATGGCCGCATCATAGAATTAGACGAAGGAATAAAAATAAGATTCACCGATGTGGGGCATTTGCTCGGTTCTGCCAGCATCGAAGTATGGGCGTCGGAAGAAGGGACGGAAAAGAAAATCGTATTTTCCGGGGACATTGGAAATATCGACCAGCCCTTGATTAAAGATCCGGCTTATACGGAAGAGGCGGACTATGTGGTCATGGAGTCCACCTACGGGAACAGAGCGCATTCCACAGGAAGGCCGGATTATGTGGCGGATCTGGCAAAGGTATTACAGGAAACTTTTGACAGGGGAGGCAATGTGGTCATACCTTCCTTTGCGGTAGGAAGAACCCAGGAGATGCTTTATTTCCTCCGGCAGATCAAAGAGGAAAAGAGAATCGACAGATTCCCGAATTTTACGGTATATGTGGATAGTCCGCTGGCGGTGGAAGCGACGGATATTTTTCAGAGAAATGTGGCGGAATGCTTTGACGAAGAGGCAATGGAACTGGTGAGAAAGGGAATTAACCCGATCCGTTTTCCGGGACTTCGTTTATCGATCACCAGCGACGAATCAAAAGCCATTAATTTCGATGATTCACCCAAAGTAGTAATTTCCGCTTCCGGCATGTGCGAGGCAGGAAGGATACGCCATCATCTGAAACATAATCTGTGGAAGCCGGAATGTACGATATTGTTTGTAGGATATCAGGCAAACGGCACGCTGGGAAGGTCGTTAATCGAGGGAGCAAAGGAAGTAAAGCTCTTTGGAGAGAAAATAGAAGTGAGGGCGGATATCAGGACATTGCCGGGGATCAGCGGCCATGCGGATAAAGACGGCCTGATCCGCTGGATCGAAGGATTTCGGAAGAAACCGGAAAAAATCTTTGTGGTACACGGTGAAAGCAGCATTTGCGAATCTTTCGTATCCTGTTTGAAAGAAGAACACAAGATGGAAGCCTATGCTCCTTACAGCGGCACATGTTTCGATCTGCTGACCGGAGAGGCGGAATATGTGGCGAAAGCGAAGCCGTTGAAGAAAAAACGGGCGGCTCAGGATATCTTCGACCGTCTGCTGGCGGCAGGGCAAAGGCTTATGGCTGTTATTCGGAAGAACGAAGGCGGGGCAAATAAGGACTTGGGAAAATTTGCGGATCAGATCAATTCCCTTTGCGATAAGTGGGACAGATAGGATGGCGGCGGAAGGCGCTATCCATGAAAATAAGGATGGAACCGCGGAAACATAAATTGGAAAGGGAAAACAAATGAGTCTGGCGGACAAAATTTTTATTCAAATGTGTAAGGACATACTGGAAAACGGAACGAGTACGGAAGGGGAAAAGGTGCGCCCCCATTGGGCGGACGGGACTCCGGCCTATACGGTGAAAAAGTTTGCCGTCGTGAACCGGTATGATCTGTCGAAGGAATTTCCGATACTGACGTTACGGAAAACGGCGTTAAAGAGCGCGACGGAAGAGATGCTTTGGATATGGCAGAAAAAATCCAACAATATCAACGATTTGAATAGCCATATCTGGGACGAATGGGCGGATGCGGACGGCAGCATCGGCAAGGCTTATGGCTACCAGATGGGGGTGAAGCACCAGTACAGGGAAGGGATGATGGACCAGGTGGACCGGGTCATTTATGACTTGAAAAACAATCCGTTCAGCCGCCGGATCATGACGAATCTGTATGTGCATCAGGATTTGCATGAGATGAACCTGTATCCGTGCGCCTACAGCATGACGTTTAACGTAACGTCCGCCGCCGGCGCGGCGCAGGAAAAAGAGAGTGGAAAACTGGTATTAAACGCCATATTGAACCAACGTTCCCAGGATGTGCTGACGGCGAATAACTGGAACGTAGTGCAGTATGCAGTGCTGCTGCATATGCTGGCACAAGTGTGCGGTATGAAGGCGGGAGAATTGGTGCATGTGATTGCGGATGCCCATATTTATGACAGGCATATTCCCATCATAAAGGAACTGATCGGGCGCGAGCCTTTGGAAGCGCCGGCTTTTTGGCTGAATCCCGATATTCATGACTTTTACCAGTTCACGCGGGACGATGTAAAAGTAGAAAATTATCAGGCGGGACCGCAAGTGGATATTCCCGTTGCCATTTAAGAGAGAGGAGAAAACGGGATATGAATGTGATCGTGGCAGTGGACAGCCATTGGGGAATTGGAAATAAAGGAGAACTGCTGGTGAGGATACCCAATGACCATAAATTTTTCCGGGAGGAAACGACGGGCAAAGTAGTGGTACTCGGACGGAAAACGTTGGAAACTTTTCCACAGGGGCTGCCTTTGAAAAACAGGACGAACATTATCCTTTCCTCCAATCAGGATTACCAGGTAAGGGATGCCGTGGTGGTACACAATTTGGAAGAACTGATGGAAGAATTGAAAAAGTACAGGAGCGAGGATATTTATATCGTGGGCGGCGACAGCGTTTACAGGCAGCTATTGCCTTACTGTGATGTGGCCCATGTGACCAGGATCGACCACCGGTATGAGGCGGACGCCTTTTTCCCCGACCTGGATGGGATGGAGGAATGGAAGATCACGGCGGACAGCGAGGAACAGACGTATTTCGATATCGCTTATCAGTTTGTGAAGTATGAAAGAGTGAAGGAAATCGAATAAAAGAAAGACGAATAAAAGAAAGCGCCAGGCGGGAAAAACGGCTGGCGCTTTTGGACTGTTTAGGGTATAGTTATGGTAGTGGTTGGTTTAGAAGAGGAAAATAGGGATAACAGCAGAAGACGGAGGCTGATATGGTGACAGGAATCATTAAAAATAAAATCGACAGGATTTGGACGGATATCTGGGCGGGAGGAATTACCAATCCGTTGACGGTAATTGAGCAGTTGACGTATTTGATGTTTATTCGGTCTTTGGATGAGAAAGAACTGGAAAACGAAGAGTTTGAAAATATGACGGGCGAGAAGATGGATAAGATTTTCCCACCATCAGAAGTGGGACAAGCCATGCGATGGAGCCAGTTTAAAGAAAAAGATGCCAGGGATATTTTTGACATTGTATCGCAAAGGGTTTTTCCGGCTATAAAAAAGATGAAGAATCATCAACTACCGGATTTTAACGAAAAGGGAGAACTCATCGAAATTTCTGAAGATGATACATCTTTGGATGAAAAGACTGCTTTTGCAAGATATATGGAGGGTGCAGCATTCTTAATTCCAACGCCTCAGGTATTGCAAAAAATAATTACAGGACTGGACGATTTATATGAACATGATATTTCAGACTTGGATATGCAAGGCGATCTGTATGAATATATGCTGGGAAAACTAGCGATCGCAGGGCAGAATGGCCAATTCAGGACGCCCAGGCATATTCGGGAAATGATGGTGGAGCTATTAGCGCCTACGCCTGAGGATTATATTGTAGATCCGGCTTGTGGTACCGCCGGTTTTCTGGTATCGGCATCGGAATATATTAGAAAAACATATGAGGATACTATGACAAACGAGCAATGGGATCATTTTGTGGGCGATGCGTTTACAGGATTTGATATGGATCATACCATGTTAAGGATTTCTGCGATGAATTTGATGCTGCATTCTATTACGAAACCGGAAATTTGCTATAAAGACAGTTTGTCCAAGCAAAATCAAATAAGCGGAAAGTATACGGTTTGTTTGGCAAATCCGCCGTTTAAGGGAACGGTGGATACGGAAAGCATCAACGATGATCTGAAAGCGGTTACGAATACGAAGAAAACGGAATTATTGTTTTTGGCGTTGTTTCTTCGTTTGCTAAAGGCCGGCGGCAGGTGCGCGTGCATTGTCCCGGATGGTGTATTGTTTGGAAGCAGCAATGCCCATAAATCGATCAGAAAAGAGCTGATAGAAAACCATAAATTAGAAGCATTGATTTCCATGCCGTCAGGAGTGTTTAAACCATATGCAGGAGTATCGACAGCGATTTTGATTTTTACGAAAACAGGAGCCGGAGGAACGGATCGCGTGTGGTTTTATGATATGAAGGCGGATGGATTTACATTGGATGATAAACGTTCGGAAATGGATGAAAATGATATTCCGGATATTGTTGAGCGCTTTCATTCTTTGGATAAGGAAGTGGATAGGAAAAGAACGGAACAGAGTTTTTTTGTGCCTAAGGAAGAAATTGTGACAAATGGTTATGATCTGTCCATTAATAAGTATAAAAAGGTGGAGTATGTGGCGATGGAGTACCCGCCGACTAATGAAATCTTAGCAGAGATAAAAAAGATTCAAAAAGAGATATCAGAGGGGATTGATGAGCTGGAGGCGATGTTGGGAGGATGAATTGGTCAGGCCAGCTATAGTATCCTGCTGAAATGGAGGCGGCAATATGGGAATGACTTACAAAAGTTTAGAGGACGTGTGTGAAATATTGGATTCGCGCAGGATACCAATTACTGCTAAAAATCGTAAAGCCGGGGAATATCCGTATTTTGGTGCAAATGGAGTGCAGGATTATGTGTCGGATTATATTTTTGATGATGAACTTGTTTTATTAGCTGAGGACGGAGGGAATTTTGGTTCCACAGAACGGCCCATAGCGTATCGGGTTTCAGGAAAATGTTGGGTGAATAATCATGCGCATGTATTGAAAGCAAAAAATTGTATTGATGTGGACTATTTATGTTATTCATTGATGTTCTATAATACGGATGGGATTGTAAACGGAGCGACGCGTCAAAAACTGACACAGGCTGCTATGCGGCAAATGAAGATTCCACTTAGAGACATGGATGAACAGATGAAGATAGTTCGTAAAATTAATTGTATTTTTGAATTGATAAAAAAGCAAAAGGAAGTATTAGATTTTTTGAATCAGGCTGTCCAAGCACGGTTTACAGAATTATTTGGCGATCCAATTAGCAATCCTTATGGATGGGAGAAGGTTTTTCTTAAAGATGTATGTTCTTCTGTTATCAGAGGGCCATTCGGAAGTGCATTAAAAAAAGAGTTTTTTGTTAAGCCGGATGAAACAACGTATAAAGTATATGAACAAAAACATGCAATTCAGAAGTCATCTGAAATAGGAAAATATTATATTACAGAAGAAAAATATCAAGAACTGAAAAGATTTGAATGCGTTCCAGGAGATATTTTAATGAGTTGTTCAGGTACTATGGGAGAATTATATCAGCTTCCAGAAGGATGTGAGCGTGGAATTATTAATCAAGCATTATGTAAGTTTACATTAAATGATAAAATATTGCCGATATGTTTTTTGGCTTATATGAAACAAACAATAGGAAATTTAGAAATTAAGGGTAGTGGTATAAAAAATATTGCGGCTGTTTCTTATGTCAAGGCCATGCCAATTAATTTACCGCCATTGGAAGTCCAGAAAAAATTCGAAGAATTTTCTGAACAAACTGATAAATTGAAATCGATAATGAAAGAAAGTTTAAGAAAATTGGAAACAATGAAAAAATCGTTGATGCAACAGTACTTTGGCTAGGGGGAAAAATGGAGAAAATAGTTGTTTGTCATGGAAGTTCTCAGATTGTGGAAGTGCCAGCGATACGGATAACAAAATATAATAAAGATTTTTACTTCGGCTTTTACTGTACGATTATAAAAGAACAGGCGAGACGTTGGGCTACAAGATTTGGGGAAGAAGGATATATTAATTTGTATGAATATAGGCCGAATCAAGAATTGAAATTGCTGACATTTGAAAAAATGACAGAAGAATGGTTAGATTTTATTGTGGCTTGTCGAAGTGGACAGGCACATAGCTATGATATCGTAGAGGGACCGATGGCCGATGATGTGATTTATAATTATGTGCAGGGATTTATGGATGGAAAATATTCAAGAGAGGCTTTTTGGGAGCTGGCTAAATTTAAGTATCCGACGCATCAAATCAGCTTTCATACTGCCAGGGCGCTAACAACATTAAGATTTTTAGAAGGAGTACCAGCAAATGAAAAACAATAACAATTTGTTTTATACTTGCAGCTTGATTGAATATATAGCGAGAGAGACTAAAAATCGCAGGGATAATATTGTAAACCGGCTTGGAAGCGATTTGCAGCAGATATATAATTATGCTGATGTTTTCCATTGTGAACCGATAGAAAAGGTTGCGGATGATTTCATACAAAGAAATCATATTGCAAATGGGGACTATGATAACCTAGCAGGATGCAGGTACACGATTCCTGATTACTGGGATATAGGAGAAGTATTTGCCCGGTTGATAGAGGATTCTTATGAAGAGGACAATATAATAAACGGAATGAAAGAGGTATATCAGTCATGGCTGGCTGATAAAATCTTGAATTTCAATTCGGATTTATATTATCAGTCCAGGGAATATATAGCGCTTTGTTATAAAGAAGGAGAAATACTATTAGCATAAATGCAGCAAGAGAGGAATAGTCGATGTCTAACTTTAAGTTTCTTCAAGATAAAAAAGAATACCAATTATTTGCGGCAGCGGCGGTTGAGGCCGAAAGAATTTACTATTCGTCTCCTGCGATGTGTGCGGTGGGATGTAGGAAAGCGTTGGAACTGGCCGTAAAGTGGGTGTACTCTGCGGATCATTCGGTGAAGATGCCTTATAAGGACAACTTGCAATCTTTGATTCATGAGCGATCCTTCCGTTTTGCGCTTGATCAGAACACATGGAGAAAACTGCCGTATATCGTTAAACTAGGGAATTTGGCAGTTCATACGGAGAGAACGATACAGGCGGGCGATGCGCTGGCCTCTATGAGAGGGGTCTTTGAATTTATCGAATGGATTGATTATTGTTATGGAGCCGATTATGAAGAGAGAAAATTTAATGAAGACATCATTCCGAAGGAAAAGATTGCTGTAGATATAAGAAAAATAAAGGAACAGGAAAGTTTGCTGGGAGAAAAGGATGCTGAGATCGAAAAACTACGCAAACAAGTGGAACAAATGTCAGAAAAGCTTATGGCGCAAAAAGAAGAGCATCAGCAGAGCAGGATATTTGTTGCCGAAGATATTACGGAATGGGAAACAAGAAAGCGATATATAGACCTTGATCTGAAAGAACTTGGATGGAAGTTGGATGGAACTGATTCAGATGTGTGGGAAGAATATCCCGTCGATGATATGACAGGAGTGTTGGGAAAAAAGGGGTATGTGGATTATGTACTTTTAGGGAGGGATGGATTGCCTCTTGCGTTGATTGAAGCAAAAAGGACGAGCAATGATCCGAATATTGGGCGAAGACAGGCAATGCTATATGCGGATTGTCTGGAGAGAAAATTTGGCCGTAGGCCTATGATGTTTACCAGCAATGGATTTGAAACCTATTTCTGGGATGATATATCTTATCCGCAGCGCCGGGTAAGCGGCGTATTCAGCAAAGGTGATCTGCAAAAATTGATGAACCGGAGAACCGAGAAAAAGGATTTATTATCCATTCGGATTGATGATCGGATTACAGACCGTTATTATCAGAAGGAGGCAATACGGGCGGTATGTGAGAATGTAGAGCAGGGATATCGGAAAAACCTTTTGGTTATGGCGACCGGCACAGGGAAAACGAGAACAGCGGCCAGTCTGGCGGATGTACTCAGTCGGGCGGGATATGCGACCAATGTTTTGTTTTTAGCAGATAGAACAGCGCTTGTAAAACAGGCGAAAGATGATTTTAAAAATTATCTTCCTCATATGTCGCTTTGCAATTTATGCTCCGACAAGGACAATAAAAATGCCAGAATTGTATTTTCTACCTACCCGACAATATTAAATGCTATTGATGATGTGAAAAACGACGAAGGTAAGAGGACGTTTACACCGACGCATTTTGATTTAATCATTATAGATGAAAGCCACAGAAGTATTTTTAAGAAGTATAAAGCGATTTTTGAATATTTTGACGCCATATTGGTAGGGTTGACAGCGACACCGAAAACGGATGTGGACAGAAATACCTATGATTTCTTTGAAATGGAAACAGGAGTGCCTACGTATGTTTATGACTATGAAACGGCGGTGCATTCCGATCACGTATTGGTACCTTATTATACATATATCGTGAAGACAGAATTTTTAAATGATGGTATTACATACGAAAAATTGTCGGAGGCGGATAAAGAAAGGTACGAAGAGGATTTTGCAGAGGATGATAATATACCGGAATGCATCCCTGAAGCGGCTTTAAACAAATTTGTATTCAATGAACTGACGGTGGATAAAGTCATACAGGATCTAATGGAAAGAGGAATTAAAGTTGCAGGTGGGGATAGATTGGGTAAGACGATTATATTTGCTCAAAATAAAAAGCATGCGGAATTTATTGTGGAAAGATTCAACAAATTATATCCAAGGTATAAAGGAAGATTTGCGCAGAGGATTGTCTGTGATGACGCTTATGCGCAGACAGTGATTGATGATTTTAAGAAACCGAATGCGGAGCCTCATATTGCGGTATCCGTAGATATGATGGATACGGGTATTGATGTGCCAGAGTGCGTAAATCTTGTTTTCTTTAAAAAAGTGCGTTCAAAGACAAAATTTTGGCAGATGATAGGCCGAGGTACGAGGCTTTCGGAGAATTTAGCCTGTATCGACCGAATAGATGGGGAGTATGTTGGCAAAAGACGTTTTTTGATTTTTGATTATTGTAATAATTTTGAATTTTTTGGCTCGAAAACGAATGATTATGGAGGAAGTGATACAAAGACGCTGTCGGAAAATATATTTGGAAAAAGAATACGCCTTATAGCAGCTTTGCAGGAAAGTGTTTTCGGAGGGGAGGAATATCAGGACTGGAGGCAAAGCCTGACGGAAACATGCCATGATCAGATTATGGCTTTGAACGATGATTTGATATCGGTGAGGCTAAAGAGGCAATATGTGGAAAAATTCAGAAACATGGAAAAATTTCAGCATTTGGGAGAGGGTGATAAAGGAGAACTAATCAAAGAGGTTGCCCCTCTCGTTTCCACAAATGAAACGGATGAGGCGGCAAAGCGGTTTGACAATTTTATGTATGGGATGATGTTGGCGAATATGGAAGGAACAGCATCTTTTCAACGCGCGAAAAGACAGTTGTGCCATATTGCAAGTACTTTGGAAGGGAAAGCGGGCATTCCACAGGTCAAAGAAAAAATGAATCGAATCAAAGAAATAAACACGGATGAATTTTGGGAGGGGAATCGGGTTCTACTATTCGAAGAGGTCAGGAAAGAATTGCGAGAATTGATGAAATTCCTGGTCGATGAAAAGAAATTGGTGTTTACGAAGCTGACAGATCCCGTGATAGAGGACAAAGAAGGCGTTTCGTTAGATTCTGCCTTTGATTTTGAAGATTATCGCAAAAAAGTAAACCGTTATGTGGAAGCGCATAAAGACTCATTGGCAATCCACAAGCTTATGCATAATAATCGGTTGTCAGAAGGAGATTACAGAGAGCTGGAAAGAGTGTTGACTGAAGAACTGGGCAGCAAGGAAGATTATCAGCGTGAATTCGGAGATATACCCTTTGGACTGTTGATCAGGAAAATTGCGAAGTTGGACCATGAGGCTGCGATGGCTGCGTTTTCTGCGTTTATCAATGATGCATCCTTAAATCAGGGACAGATACAGTTTGTTTATAAGATTATCAATCACATAGAACAAAATGGTTATATGGAAAATATTATGGATTTGCAGAAGCCGCCGTTTGATAAACCGGTGCCATTTACAAGAATGTTTGATGCAAAAACGAGAAATTCATTGGTGCAGACAATTAATGGAATCAGGGAGAACGCGGTGAATGTGATTGCGTGAAAGCGAAACAATATATCAGGGCAAATGGTTCAATTTTATTGACTTTTCCCCCAAAAAGTATAATAATAAGTAAGGAAAATTTTACATGTTTCGGAAAGGGCAGGGATGTGGATATGGAAAAGAAAAATTTAGACTGGGCGAATATTGGCTTTAACTATATAGAAACGGATGAAAGATATGTATCCAATTATAAGGACGGCGCATGGGACGAAGGCGGGATGACGAAAGATCCGGTGGTGGCCATCAACGAATGTGCCGGCGTGCTGCAATATGCGCAGACCGTATTTGAGGGAATGAAGGCTTACACGACCGAGGATGGGCGCATCGTGACTTTCCGCCCTGATTTGAATGCGGCCCGTATGGCTGATTCGGCAAGAAGGCTGGAAATGCCGGTGTTTCCCGAAGAACGGTTTATCGATGCGGTAATCAAAACGGTGGCGGCGAACAAGGCATATGTTCCTCCTTTCGGATCAGGAGCCACGCTTTACATCCGGCCTTATATGTTTGGTTCCAATCCTGTGATTGGCGTAAAACCGTCGGATGAGTATCAGTTCCGCGTGTTCACAACTCCGGTAGGGCCTTATTTTAAAGGAGGAGTAAAGCCGCTTACGATCTGTATCAGCGATTTTGACCGCGCTGCCCCAAGGGGAACGGGACATATCAAAGCGGGACTCAATTATGCCATGAGCCTTCACGCGATCCAGACGGCACATAGGAACGGATTTGATGAAAATATGTATCTGGATGCGGGGACAAGGACGAAAGTGGAAGAAACGGGAGGCGCTAATTTCCTGTTTGTAACAAAAGACAATAAGGTTGTCACGCCGAAGTCGGACAGCATCCTTCCTTCGATTACAAGGCGTTCCCTGATGCATGTGGCGAAAGAATACCTTGGCCTGGAAGTGGAAGAAAGGGAAGTTCTGTTAGAGGAAGTGAAGGACTTTGCGGAATGCGGTCTTTGCGGAACGGCAGCCGTTATCTCTCCGGTAGGGAAAATTACAGACCATGGGAAAGAGATCTGTCTGCCTAGCGGCATGGACGGAATGGGACCGGTTACGCAAAAACTGTACGATACTCTGACAGGAATCCAGATGGGAAGGATAGAGGCTCCCGAAGGATGGATTGTGGAGATCAAATAGCGGTAAAAAGGCAAAGGCAGGGCATGGGAGAATTTTCCTGGGAAAATTTTCCCATGCTTTTTCAGTATGGTGTTATGATAAATGATCGATAATGATTTATGATGATGCAGAAAGGACAGGTGTCGCTATGAACGCTTTTCGAATAAAATTGCCTACGGAATACCCCTATCTTTATGAAACGCATTTGCATACTTCCCAGGGAAGCGCCTGTGCGGTTCATACGGGGAGCGAGATGGCGAAGGCATGTAAAGAGGCGGGATATACCGGGATCATAGTGACCGACCATAACTGGGGCGGTAACACGGCGGTCAACAGATATGTGTCCTGGAAAGAATGGGTAAATACGTTTGTAAAAGGCTATGAGGATGCAAAGAGGACGGGGGACCGTATCGGGTTGGATGTTTTTTTCGGGTATGAAGCGGGATACCGGGGAACGGAGTTTTTAATTTATGGCGTGGATAAAGAATTTATGTTATCCCACGAAGAATTGCGGACGGCGACGGTGGAGCGTCAGTATCAGATGATCCGCGAAGCGGGAGGGATGGTAGTGCATGCGCATCCGTTCCGGGAGGAATATTATATTCCCGAGATTCGTCTGTATCCCGAATATGTGGATGCTGTGGAGGGGATCAATGCCACTCATTCCAACCATAGGAGCAAATCCCACAACAAGGCGGAATTTGATGAAAAAGCGGTTGGCTATGGAAGGCAGCATGGACTGCCGATGACTGCGGGATCGGATATCCATAGAACGGATCTGCTTGGCGGAGGCATGGCATTCCGAAGGAAACTGGAGTCGATCCAGGATTTCATGGAGGCGGTGAGAAACGGGGAAGATTATCTTTTGACGAACGGAGACGACTGGTTTGCAAAAGACGGTTCCCGCATAACGCTTTGAGGCGGCAGGGGATATGGCAGCGTAAGGACGGAGGAACTGCATGAAATTAGTGCATACGGGCGATCTGCACATTGGGAAAATAGTAAATGGTTTTTCCATGATGGAGGATCAGAAGTATATTTTAAAACAAATTTATGAAATATCCTGCAGGGAAAAAGCGGATGCTCTTATTTTGGCAGGGGATATTTATGACCGGGCGATTCCTCCGGCTGAAGCGGTGGTTTTGCTGGATCATTTTCTGACGGATATGGCAGAGGCTGGCATTTTGGTTTTCTTAATAAGCGGGAACCATGACTCGCCGGAAAGGCTGGGGTTTGCCGCAAAACTGCTGGAAGATAAGAGGATTCATATCGGGGGCGTATATGAAAATTGTTTGAAGGAAGTAAAGGTTACGGATCGTTATGGGGAAGTAACCTTTGTTTTGATGCCCTTTGTCAGACCGGCAACAGTGGAGGCGAAAACCAGCGGAGAGGCAGCGGAGAGGATATTGTCCCAAAGAGTCAAGGGAAAGGAAAGGGAGATATTGGTTTCCCATTGTTTTGTGACGGACGGGGGCAGGGAACCCGAACTTTCCGACGGGGAAACAACGGTTCATGTAGGAGGCCTGGACAATGTGGAAGCTTCTCTCCTTGGAGGATTTGATTATGTGGCGCTTGGGCATATTCATAAGGCGCAGAAGATAGGGCGGGGAAATATCTATTATGCAGGGGCGCCTTTGGCCTACTCCTTTTCGGAGGCCGGGCAGGAGAAGTCGGTGAATCTGGTGGAACTGGGAGAAGAGGGAGAAACTACGGTACGGCGGATTCCACTGAAGCCTTTGCATGATATGAGAAGAATAAGAGGAAGTCTGGAAGAGCTGATGCGGCCGGAGATCGTGGCGGCGGGAGATGCCGGAGATTATATACGTGCAGAACTGACGGACGAAGAGGAATTGATTGACCCGATCGGTACGCTGCGAAGCGTGTATCCGAATATTATGCAGATCGTGCTGATGAAAAATGAAGAAAAGGAAAATACGGCCTATACGAGCCGCTTGCAGGAGAAACGAAAGAGCATCCCCGAGCTTTTTCAGGATTTTTATGAGATGATACGGGGAGAAAAACCGGATGAAGAGAAAATGGAAGCGGTCAGGGCAGCCGCCCGAAAAGCGGAGGAGGAGAGCTGATGAAACCTGAAAAATTGACGCTTTCCGGCTGGGGGCCGTACAAAGACCGGGTGGAAATAGATTTTACCGGGCTGGAAGGCAGAGGACTGTTCTTGATTGCAGGAGCTACCGGTGCGGGTAAAACAACTATTTTTGATGCCATTACCTATGCCCTTTACGGAGATATGAGCGGCGGCATGAGGGATAAAAACAGTGTGCGAAGTGATTTTGCCGATGAAGATACGCCTACTTTTGTGGAACTGGCCATGCGGCATGGCGGGGAGGAATACCGTATCGTGAGGAACCCCGAATATATGCGCCCGAAGAAAAAGAAGAGGGGGAAGAGCGCTTTTACGAAAGAGAAGGAAAATGCGGTTCTTTATCTTCCGGACGGGAGGATCATCGAAGGCAGCGGGGAAGTGAGCCGGAAAATACAGGAGATCCTTGTCCTGGACTACAGACAGTTTAAACAGATATCCATGATCGCCCAGGGCGAGTTTTCAAAGCTTCTGACCGCCTCGCCGACGGAGAAAATAAGAATATTCCGGGAAATTTTTTCGACGTCTGTTTATGACGGTTTTGCGAAAGAACTGAAAGAACGGTCCGGGGAACTTTTGAAGCGCATTATGGAGTGCAGGAATAAGATGGATGAAAATGTCCATATGCTGAAAATGGGAGAACTGGGCCGGAAAGACGTTTGGGCAGGACTGGTGGAAGAGGACAATCCTGCACCTGGCCAAAAGTATCATTACGAAAAAATAATTGCGATGCTGGAAGAGGAGGAGGAACGGTACCGGGACGAGCTGGCGAGGGCGGAAAGCGAACACGCCTTTTATGAAAAAAAACTGGCCGGACTGGCGGCAGAAATCGATGCGGCGGAGCGGATGAACGGGAAGCTGGAAAAGCTGGAAGAATTGCAGAAGCAGAAAGGGAAGCTGCTGGAAGAGAAGGATCAGGTCGCGCGGACGGAAAAAGAGTTAAAGGAGGCCGGAAAGGCGGCCGCCCTGAGAGAAGATTATGTCAACTGTAAAAATGCAAAAGAAGCGCTGGCATCCACAGAGGAGAAAATCAAACGGAACCAAAGGGAACTGGAGGCATATATCGGAAAACAGGAAGAGAAAAGAGTCTATGATGAGAAACAGGAAGAGGCAAAGGCTTCTTATAGATTATTATCTGCTTATGAGGAGAAGAAGAAGCAGTTGAAAGATGCTGACAGGCGTGCAGGGAAAAAGGAAGAGGAGTTAAAAAGGCTGCAGACGCGTTATCTGGAACAGGAAGAAAGGACGGAGCAGAAAAAGAAGGCGTTTGAAACGGCGGACTTGGCTTATAAGCGGGCGGTAGTGGGAATCGCGGCCCGCCAGGTAAAGGAAGGGGAACCCTGTCCGGTATGCGGCTCCCTGGAGCATCCCTGCGTGGCAGCAGCTGCGGAAGAAGCGCCGGACGAAAAAGAGCTGCAACGGCTGCAAAACCTTTATGAAGAGGAAAGGAAACGGCAGATGGAACTGCACAGCAGGGCGGCGGTGTGCAAAGGCGAAGCGGAAAACCAGAAAAAGCAGCGGGAGGAATGGGAAGAGCAGAAAAAAGAGCTGGAGTCCGCCATCGGCCAGATACCGGAGGAAGTCAAAGCTATTTTGGACGTTTTGACAGAGAGGGAATATGAAAATATTTTGCAGCAGTATCACCGGCTGCAGGTTCAGATAGAAGAAAAAGAGAAGCAGATTGCCGGGGAAACGGAGGAAGCCGGAAAACAGGAGAAGAGAAAGCGGGAGCTGGAGGAATTGTTTGCGGACGGATACCGGGAGGCGGGATTTGCCTCGCTTCAGGAGTATGAAGAAGCGCTGCGACCGGCCGGGGAAATAGAGAAGAAGGAAAGACAGATCAGGGAATATTATGCCAGGGCGCAGATGATCGAAGGACAGATCGTTGCTCTGGAAGAGGAAACGAAAGGGAGGAAAAAGGAAGATACGGCCAGTCTGAAGGCACGTCAGAAGGAAAAAACGGCCGGGAGACAGCGGACGCTGGAACTGATAAATGCCAAAAACCATAGTCTGCAGGAAGCGAGGAAAATCAGGAAATCTTTGCAGGAGAAGGAGAAGAAGCGGAAGGTTTTGGAAAGGGAATATGGGATTGTCAAAGATCTGGATAATATGGCATCGGGAAACAACGCCAAAAGACTTGTATTTGAACAATATGTTATGGCCGGGTATTTTGAAGAGATTTTACGGGCGGCTAACGTGAGGCTGGCGAAGATGACAGGGGGGCGTTATGAGCTTTCCCGGAGAGAAGAGATCGGCGACGGAAGAATCAAAGATAATCTGGAAATGCAGGTTCTTGATTATTATACGGGAAAATACCGGGCGGTAAAGACTCTGTCGGGAGGAGAATGCTTTAAAGCATCCCTGGCGCTTGCCCTTGGCATGAGCGATGTAGTACAGGGCTACAGCGGCGGTATCCGGGTGGATACGCTCTTTATCGACGAAGGGTTTGGGGCTTTGGACAGCGAATCGCTGGATCAGTCCTGCCAGGCGCTGCTTTCCCTGGTGGAAAAGGACAGGCTGATCGGAATCATTTCCCATGTGCCGGAGTTGTCGGAAAAAATTGAAAAGCAGATTATTGTTACGAAAACAAATGTAGGCAGTAGGGTGGAAGTTGTGGTATATTAGTGTGGAAAGAAGTTCTAAAGCTCACGCCAATGGGCGTTTCGCTAAGAACTTCTAGACTTGCTTTGCAAGTCTTTCCACACCGAAGAACGCCTGAAATGCGGCGTTCTTCCCGTTGGCGATAGATGGTGGCGTTGGGAGGGTGGGGGTTGGATTAGGGGTTGAGTTGTGGTATGGATGTTGTAAAAGAATGATATTATGGAGGTTGGGATGGAAAATAAGTATGATGTGATTATTATAGGAGCTGGGCCGGGAGGGATTTTTTGTGCGTATGAGCTGATGCGGCAGAAAAAGGAACTGAAGGTGCTGGTAGTGGAAAAAGGGCGTTCCATTGAAAAGAGGAATTGCCCGAAGAGGGTGACAAAGCAGTGTGTGGGCTGTAAGCCTTGTTCTATTACGACGGGATTTGCAGGAGCAGGAGCTTTTTCGGATGGAAAGTTATCCTTGTCGCCGGATGTGGGCGGCAATCTGCCGGCGATCCTCGGGTATGAGGAAACGGTGCGGCTGATCCGGGAATCGGATGATATTTATTTGCAGTTCGGAGCGGATACAAATGTATATGGAATCGATAAGGAAAAGGAAATCCGGGAGATCCGCAGGGAGGCGATCAATGCTAATTTAAAACTGGTGGAATGTCCGATCCGGCATCTCGGTACGGAAGAAGGATATAAGATCTATTCCAGACTGCAGCAGCATTTGGAGGAAGAAGGAGTGACGCTTCTTTTCCAGACGATGGTGGAAAATATTCTGATAGAAGATGGAAGGGCGGTCGGCATCGTGACCGACAAAGGGGAATCCTATTATGCAAAAGAGATCGTATCTGCGGTCGGACGGGAAGGGGCCGACTGGTTTAAAGATAAATGCGGGGAGATCGGCATAGAGACGATGCCGGGTACGGTGGATATCGGCGTCCGCGTGGAGGTAAGAGATGAAGTCATGCAGTTTTTGAACGAAAATCTGTACGAGGCCAAACTCATACTGTATACGCCGACCTTTGATGATAAAGTGAGGACTTTCTGTACCAATCCTTCCGGAGAAGTGGCAACGGAATATTATGAAGGCGGATTGGCAGTCGTGAACGGACATGCTTATAAGTCGCAGGATTATAAAACAAATAATACGAATTTTGCTATTCTGGTGTCTAAAAACTTTACGAAGCCTTTTAAGACGCCTATCGAATATGGAAAGCAGATCGCCCAGTTGTCCAATATGCTTTGCGGCGGCAGGATTATGGTGCAGACTTTCGGCGATTTTAAGAGAGGGAGAAGGACGACGGAGGAGAGGCTTTGCAGGAATAATATTATTCCCACTTTGAAAGACGCGGTGCCGGGAGATTTGTCGCTGGTATTCCCTCACCGGATCATGGTGGATATTCAGGAAATGCTGGAAGCGCTGGACAAGGTGACGCCGGGTATCGCATCGGATGAAACGCTGCTTTACGGCGTGGAAGTGAAGTTTTATTCGAACAGGGTAGTAGTGAACAAAGAATTTGAAACGAGCGTCAAAGGGCTTCGGGCGATTGGCGACGGAGCCGGGGTGACTAGGGGATTGCAGCAGGCGTCGGCCAACGGCATCAGTGTGGCGAGAAGCATTTTGAAAGGAATGGATTAAGAAGCGGTGTTTTGGAAAAGGAAGAGCGGACAGAAGGGAAAGGCGGCTGGAAGATATCTGGCGGTTGGAATCGTGCTGGCAGTTTTTTTTACCGGCTGCGGCCTTCCCATAGAAGGCAATACAAAGGTAGTGCTGACGACCGGATTTGAAAAAGACGAGATTTTCCGTATCGAAGGAATATCCTGCCGCGTGCCAGAGATCATGGTATATTTGACCAATTCCCAGAACCAGTATGAGAGCGTGTACGGTTCTGAAATCTGGAAGGCGAACGCGGAAGGGGTTACGCTGGAGCAGAATATCAAGGATACCGCGCTTGCCAGGATTGCCCAGATCAAGACAATGAACCTGCTGGCCAGGGAATATAAGGTGGAACTGTCGGAACAGGAACAGGGGATGGTGGCGGAAGCCTCTGCCGCTTATTTTTCCTCTTTAAACGACAGGGAAAAGGAACTGATGGGAGTAACCCAGGAGACGATCACCGGCCTGTATGCGGAGTATGCCCTGGCGAATAAGGTTTACCAGTTTATTATCCGGGATATCAACCCGGAAATCAGCGACGACGAGGCAAGAACGATCACGGTTCAGCATGTGCTGATCAAAACCTATGCTCTGGATGGCACGGGGGCAAGGGTGGAATATACGGAAAACGCCAAAGAGAAAGCTTATAAGACGGCCAGAGAGGTATTAAAGCTGGCCAGGGACGGAGAGACGGATTTCGAACAGCTCATCGCGAAGTATAGCGAGGACAATAAAGGAACCTATTCCTTTGGCAAAGGGGATATGGAGGAGAACTTTGAAGAAGCGGCTTTTAATCTCGGCACAGGGGAAGTCAGCGATATTGTGGAGACAAAATATGGTTATCACATTATAAAATGCATTACGACTTTCGACAGGGCGGAAACGGACGCCAATAAAGTGAAGATCGTGGAGGAAAGAAAAAAGGAAGTATTCGGGCAGGAATACGATACTTTTGTCAAATCGCTGACAAGGAATCTGAACGAGGAACTTTGGAACAGCGTAGCATTTTTGAATGATCCTGAAGTGCGCACGGCGGATTTCTTTGATATTTATGAGGAATATTTCAGGGAATAAATGCTGTAAATTGGAAATTAATTTTGTAATGGGAGTACAGTCATGAATCATTTAGGAACGATTGACCTGAAAACAAAAAGATTGCTCTTGAGAAAATTTTTTGTTGATGATGCAGAAAAGAGTTACTATAATTGGACTTCAGATGAAAAAGTGACTGTTTATTTGCGGTGGCAAAAACATAAAAGCATAGAAGAAACCAAGCAACTATTTACCCAATGGAATGATAATTATAAAGCAAATAATTATTATCAATGGGCAATCATATTACGAGAGGACGAATATCTCGGCCCAATTGGAACGATAAGTGTAAATAGGCTGGATGAGCATATCAATATGGCACATCTGGGATATTGTATTGGAAGTCAATGGTGGCATAAAGGAATAACTAGTGAGGCACTTCATGAGATTATTAGATTTCTATTTAAAGAAGTGAAAGTGAACCGTATTGAGTCGTGGCATGATCCTAAAAATAAATATTCTGGGAGTGTTATGAAAAAGTGCGGGATGATCTATGAGGGAACCTTAAAAGAAGGGGATTATAATAATACTGGAATTGTAGACGCTTGTGTGTATGCAATTACTTCAAGAGAGTTCAAAAGTTTTAACATTTATGAGGAATATTTCAGGGAATAAATGTTGTGCCGGAAAGTTTAGAAAGATTTTAGAAATAAGGAGATCTCCTGTTTTACAGGGGAAATGAAGAATTATTAGCACTCGTTTTAAATGAGTGCTAATTTTCTCTTGACTTTTGGGCAGGTTGGAATTAAACTAGGAAACAGGTTAAGAAGTGAAAGAAAAAATAAAAAGGGAGTGGCGCATTATGGCAGTAAAACACGGTAATTTATCAATAAACAGCGATAATATTTTTCCTATTATCAAAAAATGGCTGTATTCCGATCATGATATTTTCATGAGAGAGATGATTTCCAACGGGTGCGATGCGATTACGAAGCGGAAAAAGCTGGAAATGATGGGAGAATGCGTTCTGGCGGATGATTATAAGGCAAAGATAGAAGTGGTAGTCAATCCGGAAGAAAAGACGCTGAAATTTATTGATAACGGTATCGGCATGACGGCGGACGAGGTGGAAGAGTATATTAACCAGATCGCTTTTTCCGGGGCAACCGACTTTTTTGAAAAGTATAAGGATAAAACGAATGAAGATCAGATCATCGGACATTTTGGCCTTGGTTTTTATTCCGCATTTATGGTGGCGGATCAGGTACACATCGATACGCTTTCCTATAAAGAGGGAGCCGAACCGGTGCATTGGGAATGTGACGGAGGAACGGAATTCGATATGGAAGAGGGGAGCCGAACCGAGGTAGGAACAGAGATCACCCTCTATATTAACGAAGATTGTCTCGAGTTCTGTAATGAATATAAGGCGAGAGAGGTTATTAAGAAATATTGTTCCTTTATGCCTACAGAGATTTACCTTTCCAAAGCGAATACGACGGAAACACAGATCATCAAGGCGGAAGAAAAACTGGATACGGATACCGTCATAGAAGAGATCGAGAAGGAAAAAGAAGAGGATGAACAAAAGCTGAAAATCGCAAAGAGGCCGGAACTGTTGAATGAGACGACCCCTCTTTGGACGAAGCATCCGAATGAATGCACGAAGGAAGAATATCTGGAGTTTTACCGCAAGGTATTTCAGGATTACAAAGAGCCGTTATTCTGGATTCATTTGAATATGGACTATCCTTTTAATTTAAAGGGAATTCTGTACTTCCCGAAAATCAATATGGAGTACGAGTCCATCGAAGGCACGATCAAGTTATACAACAATCAGGTGTTCATTGCGGATAATATTAAAGAAGTGATCCCGGAATTCCTTCTGTTGTTAAAGGGAGTGATCGACTGTCCCGACCTGCCGTTAAACGTTTCCAGAAGCGCGCTGCAAAATGACGGTTTTGTGAAGAAGATTTCCGATTATATTTCTAAGAAGGTAGCTGACAAATTGTCCGGCATGTGCAAGACGGAAAAAGAAGAATACGATAAATATTGGGATGACATCAGCCCGTTTATCAAGTTCGGCTGCTTAAAGGATGATAAATTCTGTGAGAAAATGACGGATTACATTCTTTTTAAGAATCTGGAAGGAAAATACCTGACATTGCCGGAATGCCTGGAGGTCAATAAGACGGACGCGGAAGAAAATGGAGGCGAAGACGGAGAAGCTGTAGAAGCTCCGGCAAGCACTTCCGCAGATGCAGAAGCCGGCTCTCCGGCAGAAGGGGAAGTTCAGGATACGGACGGCGATCCCGTGGAGGGAGAAGTGTTGGATGCAGACGGCAATCCGGTAGAAGAAGAGGAAGAGAAAAAGGAAAAGATCGTTTATTACGTGACGGATGAGCAGCAGCAGAGCCAGTACATCAATATGTTTAAGGCTGCAAAAATGGATGCGGTGATCCTGACCCACAATATCGACCAGCCCTTTATTTCCCAGCTGGAAGCAAAGAACGAAGGAATCAGGTTCCAGCGCATTGATGCGGACTTGACGGATTCTTTCAAAGCCAAGACGTCCAAGAAGGCTGCAAAGGAAATGGAAGAACAGGCGGAAGAAATCGCGAAGGTTATGAAAAAAGCCCTCAAAAAAGACAACCTGGCAGTGAAAGTGGAGAAATTGAAAAATAAGAAGATTTCTTCCATGATCACGGTTTCCGAGGAAAGCAGACGGATGCAGGATATGATGAAGATGTACGCCATGAACGGAATGGATATGGGATTCGGCCAGGAAGGGGAGACTCTTGTGCTGAACGCGAACCATCCGCTGGTGCAGTACGTATTGGATAACAAAGAAGGCGACAATGTGAAGATGATCTGCGAACAGTTGTATGATCTGGCGCTTTTACAGAATGCACCGTTGAAGCCGGAAGCTATGACGAAGTTTATCGCAAGAAGCAATGATATTATGCTGCTGCTGACGAAATAAAGAATCTGTTTGCCGGCCGGCTGCCGGCGGAATAAGCGGGAAAAGAGTTTCACAGGCGGAAAAACCTCTGCATATAATGGGGTAAACAAATATGCAGAGGTTTTATTATGTCTGTAAATATTATACATGCCGCACAGAATGCAGGACCGGATACCGGGAGGCTGAAAGTCAGCGTAACTTCCTCGTTGGGGCTCATTCCCATTACGGATGCCACAGTGAAAATTTCCTATAAAGGGATGCCTGATTCCGCAATAGAAACATTAAGTACCGATATGTCCGGGCAGACGGAAGAAATATCCCTGCCAGCCCCGCCTCTGGAATACAGTTTGGAACCCGGATCGGAACAGCCTTATTCGGAATATAATATCGAAGTGAATGCGCCGGGGTATGAGCCGGTGATGGTGTCGGGAACGGAGATACTGCCGGAGTCCTTGGCATTGCAGCCCATTCAGATGAATCCCATGGAGATAGAGCAGAGGGAGGAAGAAACGATCGTTATCCCGGATCACACACTGTATGGGGAATATCCGCCTAAAATCCCGGAGGACGAGATCAAACCGATCGATGAAACCGGGGAAATTGTACTTAGCAGGGTTGTCATTCCGGAATATGTGGTCGTTCACGACGGCGTGCCTTCGGACGCCTCTGCCCCGAATTATTATGTAAAATATAAGGATTATATTAAAAATGTGGCTTCTTCGGAGATCTATGCCACATGGCCGGAAAGCGCCATTTATGCAAATGTGCTTGCGATCATGTCCGTAACTTTGAACAGGGTATATACGGAGTGGTACCGGAAGCGATAATATTCTTAAGAAATTGGGAATATATTGCTTTTCTGAGGCGAATATTGTATGATAACTCTATATAATGTGTTTCGGATATCAGAATGCGCATCCCTTATTTTACAGGAGGATGCGGTTCCTTGTTTGCAGACTATGAAAGGGTATGGATATGAAGAAGTGTACTTGGACCCAAAAGTATGCATTGGTAAAAATGCATAAGGCTGTCAAATTATATATAGCGGTTTTCCTTGTGCTGGGAATAGCCGTAGCTCCCTGGAATCGGATGGAGGCTCATGCGGTTGAGATTCTGGCGACGGTGAATGGAACCGTTTTGTCGGGAACAAATACCGGATTGCTGAAGCTTTCCACCAGGGAAGGCTATATGGAGATCAAGCTGGACAGCGGAACGGACATCACTGCTTGTAAAATACTGCTGCCGGACAAGCGGGTAAGCGTTGCGGTAACTTATGGTTCTGACGGATACCTGCATGCGGCGAAGATTACCAGCGAAACGCAGGAATCTTCGGTAACTTTGGATTCTTCGGCAACAGCGACTATAACAGGACAGATAGGCGATAAGACGACAGGCAATGTATTGTATGTTTCCACGTCGCAGGGAGAGATGGAAATAAAATTAGATGCGACTACCGATGTGAGCGGTTGTTCCCTGCTCGTAGTGGGGAAAAGTTATAATATTACATGCATGCGCGGGTCGGATGCGTATATGCATGCGGCGAGGATTTATGATATCGGAGTGGCGGCTCCAACAACGCCCATAGGTACACCAGGGACAAATCCACCGTTGATAAATCCGCCGGTGAACGGGACTACGGGGACTCTTCCGGGCACTACCACAACGCCGGTTTCAACCATATCGCCGGCACCGGCTTCTCCGGTAAACGTTTCAACCGTAACAGTGTCAGGAACTGCAACAGAGAAAACGAAAGAAGGGCTTTTATACTTATCCACCAATGAAGGAGAGATGCAGCTTGTAATCGACAACAATACGGATACCCGGAGCGGTGTTGTCCTTACACCGGGCAATAAGCTGACGGTTTCCTGCTACCGTGGTTCCGATGCCTATATGCATGCTGCCAGCATCGTTGGAGTAAAGGACAATACGGGAACGGTAGAGATAGACAAGTCTTCTCCGGCAACTGTCACCGGAACGGTGGCGAGCGGATCGACACAGAACGTGCTTTATTTATCCACCAGCGGAGGAACCATGGAGTTAAAACTGGATGCGGTAAACAGCATTAGCAACTGCAAGGCATTTGTCAACGGTAAAAAACTTACCGTGACTTGCGCGCGCGGTTCCGATGCTTATATGCATGCATTGGATATCGTTGGGAATTGATTCCGCCGTACCGGAATCAGGGCTACAACTTTACGATTACATCATCCACCGCTTACGACCAGAAGTGGATGCGAGGAAGAAATATTTTTGATAATATCGATTATCTGGTAGATACTATTTTTGCAAATTATTTGTCACGCCCCGGCGTCCGCCAGCCGATCTTTACTTCCTATTGTGACGGAAACCGTGTGACATGCAGCGGATTGAGCCAATGGGGTTCCAAATATCTTGGAGAAGAAGGATATTCGGCAATAGAAATAATACGGTACTATTTTGGAAATGATATGTATATCAATTCGGCGGAAAGCATTGCGGGAGTACCCTCTTCCTGGCCGGGCTATAACCTGACGATAGGCTCCAGCGGGGATAAGGCGCGCCAGATGCAGCAGCAGCTGAACCGGATCGCCCAGAATTATCCTGCCATTCCGGTGATTGCAGCGGACGGGATCTATGGAAGCCGCACGGCGGATGCTGTGAGGGCTTTCCAGAGAATATTCAATCTGCCGCAGTCCGGCATAGTGGATTATCCCACCTGGTATCAAATATCCAATATATACGTAGGGGTCAGCCGGATAGCGGAACCGGCATAGAATCTGAAAGAAACATGCATCTGAAAAGGAGGATGCCCGAAGTGAACAAAATGCGCAGACCAAAAAGAATAAAACGCACTGCATGGCCGCCATATGCGAAAAAGATCGGAAAGCCGCTGGCGGATATACTGAAAGAGAAGCAGAAGACGATAAAGCTAAGAGAACAAAACCAGAGAAAAACGCTGAAACAAGACGGAAAAAACCGGATCAAGATGCAGAAAGTCAAAGCAAAACTCCACCGCAAAGCCGTAAAAGCGCGCAAAAAGAACGTGGAAAAGAAACTGGACTGGTTACTGACCGGCAGCTGCTTCCTCGTATGCCTTACGGCGTCTCTGGTAGAGGCGCGGCGGGAGAAAAAGAGGAATATGGCGAAATAATATAACGAAGTTATATAGTTATAGATATAATAATGGGAGCGGAGGCAGGGAAATCCATCGTCCTGAACGGCAAGGCGTAAGGGAACCCCGGGGCTGTCAGAACAGGATTTTTCGGCTGGAGCTTTCCATCAGATTTTACTAATGGAATGGAGTATAGCATGTGGTATGCGGACGGGGTGAGATCGCCCTCCATGGCGATTTTCCCCTGGGTTTTGACCATTTCATAAGTAAAATTGCTGATGGTAAGCAACAGCCGGAAAATCCTATTCCGACAACCCCGGGGTTCCCTTACGCCTTGCCGTTCAGGACGATGGATTTCCCTGCTTTCATAACTATATTAT
>OFFE01000001.1_pt1 | contig 198549 bp, 162 predicted proteins | sample 1521371 | NCBI WGS metagenome assembly OFFE01 (sample SAMEA3504131, study PRJEB24116) | mouse gut metagenome | biome: mouse gut; feature: mouse-associated habitat; material: faeces | place: Denmark | collected 2011 | reverse complement strand
CATGGATGGCCATGCGGCCCGCCCGACGGCAGGCTGAGCATGATGTAAGTTTACTGTCTGTTTCGCTGATATTATAAAAAAAGCAGCCATAGAATCAGCTCCTTCCTTTACTTACCATATTATAGTATCCCGAGGCTTTTGCGTCAACACATCGTATTCACATCACACACAGATATTGATCCATTATGATTATGAGCAACTCTTAAGCCGTACCCAACGATCATTGCACATATCCTGTAACAACCAGTCAAATACCTCACGACATTCGCCAAATGGCTGCTTTTTAATGTTCTGTTAGAGCCACCCGGAAATCTTGAAATCGGTGATAATATTTTATCAAAATCTGTACCGGTAGTTTTGATAGCACCGTCTCTAAAAGAATTTTGTCCATATCGCCAAACAAGCCCTTGAATTCTCTTCATTCGCACTGCCAACGACTGACTCCTCAATACTTTTCAAGTTCTTTTGCAATATCGCATTGAGATTTTCATCTAAATCCGTAATTTCCACTTCTTTATCATTTTTCTACTTTTTCTTTGGCCGCTTGATCGTCCTCCTTAATTCTGTTCAGCAACTACCCAAACAATTCGGTAGGCTTGATAAAGAATCCTTTGATCTGTACCATCTCATTCCGGATGCTTTCCCCAGATCATCCTCTATTGCGGCATAATCAAATTCCTTATTCCCGGCATCCCATTCGCCTTTATTTATATATGATGTAAGATTTTCAGAAATATATCTGTAAAACAGCATGGTCATCGTAACAATCTTCGCAGTCTTAATACTGCTCAACAGTCCATATCTTAACTGGAATTATAATAACCCTGAAGCTGCCGTTGCCAGAGTCATTTTTCACGCATTTGAATGGCTGTTTATCATATTCGCTCCCCTAGTATGATCGCTGGAATTTTCCTGACACGAAAGAAAAAATATTTCATAATATATCTAAAATACCGCAGTGAATTCATCCGTCATATCACACAGTTCTCTGTAATTTCCATCATGGTCCAATCCGACGAAAGAAACCGAGATACTGTCTGTACTCCATGTCGATTCCATCCACAATATATCACCAAAGCAAATGTTGCCATCCATATTGAGTCCGTATGAATACATCCTTCCGGAATCATAATCCTTTACATGAATATAACAGTCGCTGTACCCCCCCCCCTACCTATATCGGCTCTTACTCTGATTGCTGTTTTGATCGTCTGGTCAGCAGGAAACTCATCTATCTTTTTGACTGCCACATCAACAACAGTATTCCCCTGCTCTTTCATCACCTCAGCTCTGATCGGCCTTGTATATCTCAAAAATCTGGCTTCCTCACAGGAATCTACGACCGTCATAGTCACGCACGGATCATAATAATCCCTGATATAACCATAAATAACCGCATTCCTAAGCGGAGCGTATTTCACCAAAATATCTGCTCTTTCCAACATATCATCGAACAGGTTCTGCACACCCACATTTGCAAGCTGTGTTCTCTCTCCAGTAATAAAATGTGCGTTTAAAAATACAAGATTCTGCAAATATTCCGCTTCATGGGACGCCCAGATATTATACGTCCTGTAAAACTGCAAAGTTTGATCCGCTCCCACGTACACTATATCGGAATTTTCATTGATATGCTCCAAAACCGCCGCCTGCTGTTCATTTATCGTCTTCGCCACCGGAAGTGTAAATCTCCCCTTCTCCGTCTTAATGGCCATGCCCCAGACCAGACAAAGCATTACGGACAATACTGTGGCTAAATATCTTTCGTATACAACATTTCTGGTCGGTATACGGGCAGCCCCCATATGTACAGACATTACAACAAAAGAAACAACGCCGGCCACTATACAGCCATTTGTCACTCTCCAGGCAAAACGTCCAATATGGACAAAATATACGGCACATGCAGTAAACGCAAAAATGCACCCTGTAAGCGGCAGGATAATTCTTCTTATTCCTTTTAAGAACCCAATATAACCGACTAACAGGGCAATACTGATCCACAATAATCCATGGCCCATCAATGAACCTGCAAAGTCTCTTAGCGTTGCTTTACTGTCCTGCTTCAAATCGGCCATTTTTCTTAAATCCTGTGATGAAAAATAATTCAGATCTCCCGTCAAAAAATTATTTACCATATTGATCCATGAAGGCGTAATCCCCAGTTCTTTATACACAGATTCAGCCTCTTCATAGCGCGGATACCGTTCCGGATAGTCGCAGATCTCCTCTCGTAAGGCATTCGCTTCCACATACTCCCCAAGCACCGGATCTATAATTCCATATACTTTATGAATCCCATCCGATGCAGCCACTATGAAAATAATCAACACAGCCAAATTAAGAACCCTTCGCTTATGCGCAAAAGATTCCTTCAAAGAATTGGCCAGATCAGACAGTACAAGCGGCATTGTAAAAAGATAAAGCAGACACATAATACCGAATGGCAGCATAAGCAGCAATGCCTTCCAGCGTACCGCGCCGGCCAGAAAAAGAAAGCCAATCCCTGCCAGAACCTTAGGCGCCGTTACTTTCTGCTGTTCCCTCTCATAACAACTGTCCACGATCAACAGGATCCCCGACAGACCTGCAATAACGGCTGTCTGCGTAAAATTGATCTCCCACTTCAAAATTGCTTCCCAGAAGAACAACACAAACAGTACCATTAGAAAAATTTTTGACTCTTTACTTTCCTGATGATTTCTTTTATTCAAAAACCACAGAAAAACAAATAATCCCGTAAACATTACCGCTATTGAAAAAACAACCCACCAATTTGCCCGTATAACTTTATGCAGCATTCTCAAAAAACCCGCCAACACCGGAGAAATAAAGAAGAATCCCGGACTGATCTTAGACGACGCGAGATGCCCTGCAATGTTCAGGTCACCTGCCCCTGATATTGCAGGCTCTGTCAATAAAAATACCAGCATTGCAGGTAATGTAAAACAGGCGGCATTGACAACGACACTGCTCTTCTTATGTTTGATTCGTTCCTCCGCTACAGGATTCATCTAAAAACCTCCACATGATCATATACTGGCATAACAGTTCCTGCTCGTTTTAAATCTTTGATATTTCAGCAAACATTTTTCTGCTATTTTACATATATCTCCAAGTATTCCTTTCTGATAAATTATAAATCGAACCCACATTTGTATCTGCTCATCAAGGGAATATGGTCTCCTCTCTCCTACCGGAAAATCCTGTTGGAGAGAATGCAGTCCAATTATAATGTAATCCTCAGCCTGTTTTACCTGCAGAGATTTATGATAGTATAAGATATAACCACAATCTAATGCCAGAGAATGAAAATCCTCTTTCTCAATTTCATCGCTGCAAATAATAAACTGTCTGTCATCCATTAACATCTCTCCTCTTCTCACCTTTTCTCAACACTCTGTTTACGGTTCCTGAAATCATATTTTTCAGGTAAGTAAATTCTTCTGTTTTTCTAAAAAATATCCATGTGAAAAAATTAGGAATAAGCAGACACAGAATACTTTTTATTCCCAAATTAATAAAAGTAGCTTCGGTAAATGGAAGACTTATGATCTCTAATATGCCAATATAAACTGCCACAAATGCCACTGCACAAAAATAACGCACAAAATACATTTTACAAGACATCCCAAAAACATTCCGATAGATCAGCTGCGGTTCAAACCACCATGTTGTTAGCAGACGACTGGCGATAGTACCTAAAACAACACCAAGAACACCTAATTTCTGCACCAACAATAATGACACCGCTAAATTAATGATCATAGTTGCTACCGGACGATACTTCCCTTTCCAGAAAAGTCCGCAGGCATCTTTATAGACAATGGTAACTACTTGAAAACTTTTGATAAGAAACTCCAGTATTATGGCAACTACCACTACTTTTTCCAATAAAAAATCGTCTCCCCATACCAGCGTAATAAACGGATCCAACAGTACCCATAAACATATTGTCGCAAATCCGAACATCCAAAACATTGCAAACATCATGACTCGAAACAGAAACTCACTTTGTTTTTTTTCTTCTTTCGCAACAAAATTTCCGATTCCTGCCGTTGCCGAGGTAAACAACGATCGTATGAATGTAAATACACTGTTTGAAATCATATAATAGTTATCATAAACTCCTGCGGCAGCTATGCTGATGAACGCTGATATAACAATATTGTCTGTAGAATTAATCAACATTGTATTCACTTTATACGCAGCCGTACCGATCACATTTTTATAAATTTCTTTTTTTTCTGCCCTGGGCAGTGGTTCTGCTTTTTCTTTTAAAAAAGGATAGCAGACATCCACCCTGTGTGCGATCATAAAATTGCCCAGTATATTGATCAAAATTCCAATTATCGCATACAATACATACGATTTCAAAGTAAAAAGAACTACAATTTGACAGGCAGTTCCTATGATTTTAGCAAAATAGGAATACAGATTAACTACATATCTCTTTTGATCCGCATTAAATATTAATGATTTATAGGAACAAAACCAATAAGACGATACCGTTTCTATTACGTAAAGCATGAATATAAACGGAATATTTACCAGGTCTGTTGTTTTCTTCATTAAATATGGCAAAAAAGGAATCAGTATAATGCCAGCAGCCAAAATAAAAGCACCAATCAGGAAATATGCCCGCCGCAGCATCCGCATGATTGAATTTATTCTCTTCTTATCATCATTAGCCAGCGGAGCGTACAAACTAAAAGTCACCGCCGCTCCCAGTCCAAGTTCCGTTACACTCAATACACCAATAATATTTGAAAAAAGACCGGATATTCCAAGATATTCTTTTCCTAATGTGTATATAAATACAGTACGGCTTATGAACTGCAATATATAGGTAAACATCTGGCCGCCTACACCTACCGCCATGTTTTGTAAAAAACGCTTTACTCTCATACCCCTAACCTCTTATTTTTATAAGCAGCCTTTGATAAAATATCTTTCGTTCCTTTCTTGCATTATGTTTCCTGATCTGTTTTGACGATTCCGGATAATTCATACCCAGTTCAATTGTTTCGCAGGCAGCGACGTAGCTTTTCCTGATATCCTCTGAAATACTCTGCTTCAAAAAAGGATACCATTGCGTACCTAATTCCTCTCGGGCAAGAACAGCATACGCACAATTCTTTTCCCTCCTTTGTATTCCCTGTGCATCCTTTATTTCTTCAATCGACACGGCTTCAATCATAATATCGTCTCTGATCATTTCCATTGCTCTTTCCCCTGCTTCGGTTCGGAATATAACCAGATTTTTCCCATTCACCTGAATACTGCTCTCGCGACTTGCATAATCATCTCCTAATGAGATATCCGCAAACTGATTCAATTTATCACAGCAATATAAGCATCGTTTTAACTGAAATAACTCTTTAACCCGCATTCTCTGTTGCGCCGGAATAAATTCATTTTCTCCATCCGCATATTCTATTTTCATATTTCCGGGCCAACCTGCCTGCTCTTTTGTCCGAAAATAGAAGCCCGTGACCTTTTTCTCCGGCCTTCTGTCTTTAAAATAATCCACGATACTGTCTCTTTCACATCGGTCACAAAACAGACCCAATAAAAGATAATTAGATCGTTTCAACTGTAATCGATCGATCGCTCTTAAAATACCATGTACGGCACATGAAGTCCCCGTAATGATCAACTTTTCCTCCGGATGATTTCTCATATATCTAATGGTCTCTGCATGGCTGACCGGGACATACCTTGACTTCGGCGTTCCGTCAAGCCGCATATCTGCAGTATATCTCTCGCTTTCCACCTGTCTCTCGTATTGGTTCTCACCCACCAAAAACGCCGCATCATACTCCTGCCTGGAAAGAAGTCTCGATACAAGCAACGTAACAATTCCACCACTGACTGCCTTCTCCCTGATTCCAGTATCCTTACAGTACGCTGAAAAGCATCCTCTGTGTGTTCCCCATAAAAATTCTTCTTCTCTCCATTCACAGCCATTGATCTGCGCATATCTCCTGTAATCTTCCCCCTTAACAGAGGATGGACATACATCTGCACAAACGCCACAGTGAACACACCTGTCATGGTCAATACGTGGCAAATACTGGCCCCTGTCTTTATCGAAAGAAATACATGCCACCGGACAGGCTCCGGAGCATATTCCGCATGATACACATAATCCCTTATCAACGGTAATTTTTTCTATCGTCTCTGTCATCATCCAATCTCCACCGCATCAAATACATTTTCCTTCTGAATCTCTTCTAATTTCTGCTTCACCTGTTCTGCATACTTATCACAATTCTTTTCCATTTCCATGATCATTGTACTTAACTTGACCTCGTCTATTTCTCCTCTGACGTCAAATACAAACTTTTCCTGCCCGAAAAGTGAAAGCAGTTCCCTGTATTTGACTGACCATCCCAGTACAATGCAGGGAACCCCTTCCTTATAGGCATGTATGATCGAATGATATCTGGAGGCAATAATAAAATCAAACTGTTTTGCCAATCGTCCATACTCAACACAGGAAAGCTCGTCCTGAATCAATATTACTTTTTCTTCCTCCGCGAAAAATGCTTTCAGTCTTTCACAGATTTTCCGGTCTTCACTGCTGTGAAAAATCAAATATACGAAATATCCTCCATTCAGCATCCCGCTTATCACATTTTGATATAAAGACAACAATTTATCTTCCCGGCCGAACCGCAACGTCTTAGCATTCGGAATTACTGCAATACTACGGGGTTTTATTTCAAATCGAAGCATGTTCGGAATTACTTTATATACATTCGAGAGATCTATCTTCTGATTCTGCAATACAAGGTCGCACGATAAACGCACATTCGTTAATCTATATTTGCTGACAAGAAGATCATATCCCTGCTTCTCCCGTGCAAACAACACATCTGCACATGACAGCCATTTTTTCAACAGGATTTCCGCACATTTTCCTTTTAACCCACTAAAATTACATGGTCCGAACGACTGTGGCATATAATAAACTTTTGCACCAAATAAAGCGGCAATTTTCCCCCTGAGTGCCGCCAAAAGTGAAGTAACAATCCCCCAATCTGTTCCAATAGAGTATCCGCTGATATCGATCAATAAATCTGTTTCCTGCCAGAGTTTCCTGTACGCTTCATGATATACCCTTTTTCCATACCGCATTTCCAAAAGCAATCGCATAAACCGATTCACACAAGCCAGACCTTTCAGATCACAAATTGCAGCATCTATAATTTCAAACTGAAAAGGCTCAGCTTTCACCCTGTCCTCTGCTGTTCCTGTACCAGCGGCCAGATAAATCCTTTCTTCCGGAAACCGCCTTTTGATCTCATCAACCGTAATAAATGTCATTGCCTGAGCACCCTTGTTTTTCAAATCACCTCCGGTAATAATCACGTTTCCCATCCGTCAGACCCTTTCCCATTATTTCACGATATATTTCCTGTCTCTTCTGCGATTCAGTATCTGTTCAAATATCACCCTGATATAATGAAATATCTTTGGAATCAAATCCCAGTCCCAAAACCGAACTCCATATCTTCTATACTGCTTTAAAAGCTGAAACGCCTTTTTCATTCCATATCCATTCTGTAACACCTGAAACACCTTTATACGGCCATTGATCTCCATATATTTCATCTCTTCCTCACTCAGACGCTCCTTCAAAAAAGTAAAACGCCGAAAGAAAACGGCAGTTTTAATATCGTATATTTCTTCGCTCATTTGATTTGTAAGAGATCCTTTATTCATGGTAATACAATAGATCACATGTCTGTCTGCAGTGATCTGCTCTGCCGCATATCCACATTTCATAGAAAACATTACATCATTTGATACCCTGATCTCTTCAAACCTGATTTCATTTTCCTCCACCATCTCTCTTCGTATCAGTTTAGAACACGGACTTTGATATTTATAGCGTAGTTCAAGTGTATTCTTCCAATCAGGACTCTCACAGTAATCCTGTACTTTCTTTGCCGTTCCGACATGTCTGTCAGAAGCCTGCCCTGTCTCAATCTCGATGCTTGTCGGCGGATAAAATACAATATCATATTCCGTATTGAAATAACGGCTGACCGCCTCATAAAATCCCGGCATAAAATAATCATCCGAGTCCGCAAAAAGAAGCCAGTCTCCGGTAGCGTGCCGCAGACCAATATTTCTACATGTACCTGCGCTTTTTATCTCGTCATTATCATAAAATTCTATATTTCTATCTGAAAATTCTTTTTTCAGGCACTCATATTCCTGCTGATATTCCGTACTTTTATCATCAACAACAATCACCTGTATTTCTTCAAGATGCGGAATCGACAACAGCAGTGTACGGAGATAATGCGGACGATTATAATGTGGTATGATAATAGAAAGCTTTTGGTTCATAAAAATCTCCATTCTATTGTCGTATCAGACAAGATATCACTCATTTTGCCGAAACAAAACATTTTCTCTAAAATGTTATCTTGGAAAAACAAAAGTTCAAAAAGGAGGTACAATTAGATGGGGACAACACAACCGATCAGAAGAAGTGAACAGATTGAAAGTTTAAAAGAATTTTTCTTATGTAAGGGGGAAGTACGTAACTACGCATTGATAACTCTGGGGATCAATACCGCGCTTCGAATAAGTGATCTCCTGGGATTAAAATGGAAAAATGTGTGGAATTGTTCAGAAAATTGCTTTCGAAAATATCTGATAATAAAAGAGAGTAAAACGCAAAAGGAAAAAATCATATATTTAAACAGGGCATGTATTGATGCCTTGCAGACACTTCGGGAAAAAACAGGGGACTTTATAGACGGTGAACAGTATCTATTTCAGAGCCGTGTAGGATATAACAGACATATCAGCCGTAATCGTGCCTGGGCTTTGATCAAAGAAGCGTGGAATGACTTGGGATATGAAGGAAATATCAGCTGCCATTCATTGAGAAAAACGTTTGGCTATCATGCATGGAAAAATGGAGTTTCACCTGCAATTATCATGGATATCTACAATCACTCTTCCATGGAAATTACCAAACGTTATCTCGCGATCGAACAGGATGATAGAGATCAGGTATATCGCAGTATGGTATTATAAAATTTAGCCGGGTAGATATACCCCTTAAAGGTATGACTGAGCTGAAATCCGTCCGAACGAAGCAGCCTCTTTAATTTCTCCTTGTCCTGCCTGCACTTTCCTTTCCTCTTTCCTGCCCATATATTCCTTCCCGGCCGCTGCATGACAGATTCCGTCTGATTCTGCCGCTCCCCAGTCCTTCCTGTATTCTTACAAAGGTTGAATAAATTCTCTGATGAGCAATTTATTCAACCAGGAGTTTGTGACGCTTTGGAATGGAGGAAAATATGGCTGATAACGCCGGAATCAGAAATATCTGATCTTTCATCCTGAATGATAATGAGAATTTCACTTGAAAAGGGAGGATTCCCTTTGATGACTGGATTATAGTGGAAGGCGTGTTCTGTATTAATATGATTTCAAATTATTTATGTACATTTTTTCGTTTTTATAGCTGCTGTTACAACCAATCAGATGAGTAACGGAGCCACCAGACATAAATGATCATCAGGATAAGAAGGAATTCAAGGGAAAGAATGTAAGCAGCGAGATAAAAATATTTGCATTAATAAAGCAGGTATATTACAATGGATATGTGCCAAGATAACATTTTAGAGAAAATGTTCTGGTTTCCCAGATGGTAGAAATGAGGCAGGTGGGATATTGCAGGCGTTACTGACAATATCGAAGTAGAGGTCAAAATGAATAAAGTGAATATATGCTTCGTTGTATTGCATTATAACACAATAGAGGATACAGAACGTTTTATCGTATCTGTTTTCGAAAATATTGATGTTGACAGTTTTCAAATTGTTATAGTAGATAATGCGTCGCCAAACAGATCCGGCGAAATATTAAAAGAGAAATATAGAGAGAATGATAAGGTCAGTGTCATATTAAACAGTACAAACAAAGGGTTTGCAAGAGGAAATAATACCGGTATCAAGTATGCAGAAAAAAATTTTGACCCGGATTTTATCGTTATGACAAACAGCGATACGTATCTTATCCAAAAGGATTTCTATTATCAAATTCAAAAGGAATATGATTTTAGTCATTTTTTTGTTTTGGGTCCACAAATTATTACTCCAAATGGCATAGTTCTAAATCAGGCGCAGAGCCGAAACCCATACGACAGAAAACGGACACAGCAAATGATAAGAAGCATGAAATATCATTTGATCGTAAATTATTGTGGTATGGCAAAATTTTCAGGGCGAATTGGAAAATTTATTTCCAAAGCTCGAAAGATGAACCCGGCGATCGTTAATATGAACGAACGACGGGAAAAGGTATACCTGGAAGGATCCTGCCTGATTTTTTCCAAAGACTATATCAGTATATATCATGGAATCAATCCGCGGACTTATATGTATTTTGAAGAAGAAATATTATTTTACGAAATGGTGAGAGACAGGCGGAAAATAGTCTACAACCCTCTGATTAAAATATTTCACAGCTCTCATGGTGCTACGGAAACGGTATACAGTAAAAGACGAAAATATATGATTTTCAAATGTCAAAACCAGTTAAAATCTGCCAGGATCCTGTTGGATATCATTGATGGGACGCTTGTGGAGGATAATGTTGAAGAAATACAATAGGACTCAAAACGCAAAAAGAAATATTTTTTTTGGTGTACTAAACAGGATAATCACTCAGCTGCTGCCATTTTGTATTCGTACAGTAATCATTTACACGCTGGGCGAACACTACCTTGGGGTCAGTGGACTGTTTACATCTGTCCTGCAAGTCCTCAATCTATCTGAGTTGGGATTTGGCAGTGCGATGGTATACAGCATGTATCGGCCAATTGCTGAGGAAGACACAGACAAAATATGCGCATTGCTTAATCTATACAAAAAAGTTTATAGAATTATTGGTATGGCTGTTTTTGTATTCGGTTTCTCATTGCTTCCTTTTATTCCCAGGCTTGTCAAGGCCGGATATCCGGAAGATATTAATTTATATATAATATACGTAATATATTTGTTCAATACGGCGATCAGCTACCTGCTGTATGCATACAAAGGCTCTTTGTTGAGTGCACATCAAAGAAATGATATTGAAAACATCATTTCTTTGATCATGTCCGCGCTTCAATATGGCATCCAGATCGTAATTCTTATACTTTGTAAAAATTACTATTTATATATCATAATTATGCCCATCGTAACAGTGGTCACAAATCTGGTACGATCGAAAATTGTAGATAGAAAATATCCACAATATACTTGTCGAGGTGTATTGGAAAAAAGCGTACTTGTTGATATTGTGAAGAGAGTAAGCTCGCTTTTTGGGCATCAACTGGCATATACGCTGATCAACTCAGCCGATAATATTGTTATTTCCGCATATCTGGGACTTACCATGGTGGCTGTATATAACAATTACTATCTTGTTTTGACCGCTGTCATCAGTTTTATTTCGATCATTATTTCTTCCATCACCGCCGGAATCGGCAATAGTATGGTCATTGAAACTGTTGATAAAAATAAAAGAGACCTGAAAAAATTCTCCTTGCTTATGCATTGGTTGGTAGGTTGGTGCTCTATCTGTCTCTTTTGCCTTTACCAGCCTTTTATCAGGTTATGGATGGGAAAAAGAATGTTGTTATCCGTAGACACCGTTTTTTTGCTGGTGTTCTATTTTTATATTTCTGAGATAAGACGGATCATCAACACCTTCAAAAATGCAGCCGGTATGTGGTGGGTAGATAAGTTTAAGCCTTATGTCGTTGTTTTTGCAGATATTGTTTTAGATATAATATTGGTACAGCTCACAGGCGTTAATGGCGTTATTATAGCCAGTATTATAAGCGTTCTGTTTATCTATATTCCATGGGAAACAAATGTTTTCTTTAAATATTATTTTAAAGAAAGTTCCGCGCCATATTATTGGGAATTGTTGAAAAAGTGTACTGTGTTTGCATTAACTGGTATTTTTACTTTTATCATTTGTAATGTTGTTCAGAACGAAGGAATATACGGTCTTTTACTGCGGGCAGGAATTTGCGTTATTGTACCAAATACGGTACTTTTAATACTCTATCATAATACTGCGGAGTTTAAAGGACTTCTTGACTTATTGAAAGGACGGTAACTATATGGATGATGAAATTCATTTGTTTATATTGTGGGAAAATGCCAGAATCCTGCAGGACAAAATTATCAATGATATAAAAGAAAATTTTGAGCTGCTTGATATGTTGGAAATTCAATGGACGGCGCAGTTTTTTGCACATAATTTAAAATGCTTTTACGGCATAAATCTTCCTAAAAATTCAAAAAAGGAGCAGCATTGTGGAAATGGCCCATTTTTATTGTTGATCGTAAGGGATGCTGATCCCCTGTATAGAAGAAGACGTACGTCATCAGGCAGTAAAACAGTTAATGTAAATTTGTTTGACAGCAAAGAGATGTATAGAAAATGGCTTGGTGGCGGCCATAAAGTTCATGCTTCGAACGATGTGAACGAAAGTAATCACGATCTAAAGTTATTGCTTGGATATAATACAGACGAAATCAATTTGTTATACAGCAGAAACCAGAAAATCAAAGAATATCGAAAAGTCTTATAATTAATCTGGAGGGTACGGGTATGTCAACTCTAAAAGATATGGCATATGCAGTTTGGTGTGTGCCTAAAGGTGCATTTGACCAGGCTAAAATAATTTTTTATTCTGCAAAATTTCGTATCTATCAAAGAGCCGGAATATTGAAGCGTTTGAGTGATGCGGGCTTTCATACAATAGAACCTTATCAGGAAAAGGAATGGGCGCTGTTTCCTGTTTTTAAAATCTACTATACTGCGTGGAAAGATGAACAAAAAGTGTTCATTAAAATAGGAAATTATCAGAATGTAATAGAACGTGAGGTTCGTGCAATCAACTATATACAGGAAAACAGTCTGCTCCTGAGGAAACATCTTCCGATGTTAGTTGGGTATTCCACACAGGGTGCATATCCGTATATTGCAGAGAATTTTATTGAAGCAGTTTCCAACAGGATAACCAGAGAATATGTGGAAAATCTTGCGCAGCAGTTAACGCTTATCCGAAACGAACTGTTTAGAATGCGGGTAATTCATATGGATATAAGAGCCAAAAATATTCTGGTGGATGAAAATGGCTGTGTATACTTAATTGATTTCGGAATGTCCTATATACAGGATAAGATCCAGGATGATAAGGTATTTAAAACAAATACTCTGCCGTCTAAATTTTGGGGATTGGGCGGCAGGCGAAATCCGGGAAGAGGAATCTATGATGATGCATACTCTATTTTATTATATTTGAAAGAGATCTATCCGGATTTTAAGAAAGATTTTAAAGAATACTGGAAAGAATTGAATGCAGGAACAGGCGAATTTGAATATCGCTTTAAAAAGATTCCTCGAAAATGCAGATAAATCCTGTTTGTATCACGAGCAAAACCTGCACGGAAACGGAGACCTGAATGAAAAAGCAGTGGAATTCCCTACAACAGTTTTTCGATGAACTGAATTTACAATGCAACTATGTTGTACTTAGAAATTTTGACTATCTTCCCGAAAAATACAAATGTGACTTACATGGAGACATTGATCTTTTAACAGACGATATCAATAAGATGGTGGCTGTAACGGGTGCCCGGAAAACCGTCCTGAAAAGATACAGGACTCACTATATCTGCCGTATAGGAGATCAGGATGTAGAATTTGATTTTAGATACGTCGGCGATGGATATTACTGCAAAAAGTGGGAGGAAAACATCTTAAAAGCAAGGATCATGAATGATCACAACATATATATACCAAACAGTGAGGATTATAAATATACTATATTATATCATGCATTAGTGCATAAAAAAGAAATCGCCGCGGACTATTGTGAAATCATCACAGGCATCTTTGGCGAAAGTCCTATGAACTTAAAAGGACACTTAAAAAAATATATGAAAAACAACCATTATAAATTCAGCCAGCCCTTCGATCTGAGTGTTATCTATAATTTCAGAAACATTCCGGTCATCCTGACTCCACGTAGATTTATATATAGATTTTATTTGGACATAGCAATGAGATTACGATATAAATGGTCTGTTTTCACAAAAATCTTACGGTAAAAGTAATGGAGGAATCTTACTCTGTCAACATATCTGGTGTTATACTATCCGTATATATCCCTGCCAATCCCTGCCGGAACAGATTCTCTGCATTTTCCACATCGTTTTCCGTATGCGCATACCAGGGAATATCATATGCCCTGGCAATCTGCATCAGTTCCGGCGTTACATAATAATTCCAGGTTGTAATGCCGTCAATATCATGTTCATAACAAAAGCGGACACAATCACGAAATGTCTCTCTTGCCCCCCCCCCAGAACTTATATAGCGTATATATCCAAGACCTAAAGGGATATATATTGTATACTGTATCATACATTTCCTCATTGTAAATCTGTACGATCAGCCTGTCCAGAACAGATTCCATTCCACATTCCCTGGCTGTATTGACTATCATTTCAAAATCCTGTTGAACGGCTTCTGTCTTGGAATTCTTGGTGTCTGTCACTACCCATATATCAGGATATTCATTCATTAACTGACACAATGTTTCAAAGGAAAGTGGAGTATACTGTCCAAGTATCGGTGTACTCATAAATGTCTGCTCATCCATTGGCGTATCTGGCGTCCCACCCTCCTGTAATACTGTTTTCCACCCATGTTTACATACCAGTTTATTGTCACTGGTAACAGCAAAATCAATCTCGAATACCCGATGCCCGTTATTATAATTGGTTAAAATTGCTTCCAGGCAATTTGTATAATCATATCCGTCAATTATTCCTCCGGCATGCGCAATCGTCCGTGCCCCATCCCACGTGCTCTCATGCTTTCCGAATATTTGAGCACCCATTGTAACGGCCAATAAACCAGCAGCTCCCACAACAGGTACTACCATAAACATTCTTTTATGCTTTCTAACAGGTCTAATTTTCGCCATATGAAAGCAGCATCCCCTGATTCGAACCTCCAAATACATGACAATGCAGTTTTCAAGAAAGAAAATAGACAGTATACCAAAAACTGTGATAAATACGGTTACTGGCAAAAAAATCTTTGTCAGATATATTCTGTTATCTCGAAAATCCGAAAACAGATCATATAGAAACAGCTTCCATGGAAGCTGCTGTTGACAGTTGATCACCATAATAACGATATACCATATTGATAATATCCATATAACTGCCCACATCAAATGTAAAAATATTTTCTTGATCACAGCCTGCAATTCCTCACTGATTTTCTCAATCCACAATTTTCGTTTTAGAGTCAACACTGCCGCCCGCATCCTTGTGAATCTCAAGGGATACGTAAATATTTGCTTTAATGATCCTCAAGATGTGCGGCAATATGATCGCAAACGCAGAAGCAATAAACAGATATTTTGTAAAAAACGGAAAACTGTCAAAAGCGTCAATTGTTACCGTTCCCAAGTCAAAGACATAAGAAACCAGCGACTGCGTCATTAATACATTACAAATCAAGAACCCTGCATATTTACAAAGATATTCAAACCAGCACCAACACTTTCCATCATTCTTTCTATATTCAATTCCTACACTTATAATTGCCGGAAAAAACAATGCAATATATCTCATCTTTATCCTCCTGTTCCTCAAATGGCAAAATCCAATTTCCAAATGCAATCATAAAATTATCTCATGGATATAAGATTTCCCTGTTATAAAATATAGACTTCTTATTCATCTCTTCAAACATTTCTTCATACCCGTATTTCTCCGGCAATGTCGGTTCTTCTGAGAACAAATTTGTTCCAAGGCCGATCCGCTCACCTTCAATCTCAACTCCCAGTGCCGCCAATATGGAAGGACAGAAATCAAGCGTTGTGAATTTTCTGTTTTTAGTTTCTACCGGTTCAACCACAGAATTGATAAAAACATTGTAGACATTTCTCTCCGTGCTGCCATTATGCTTATCATAAACATACTCCTCAATAAATCCACCCTGCATGCTGGAGTGATCACCGGATATATATATCACCGTATCATCATAAAAATCCTGTTGTTGCAGCCAATCAATAAAATCCGCCAGCTGTGCCGATGCGCATGACCATGCTTTGGCATAGAGATTTTCAAATTTATCGGGACATAATTCGCATATAGCATTACCCCCACTGTTCGCATGAGTATCTACCGTCAACATGGAAAAATTAAATGGCTGTTCTTCTTTTGCCAGAACTAATAATTTCTCCTTTGCATATTCATACAGCTTTCGATCTTCAAATCCCCAGTTAACATAGTAATCTTCCGGAATTTTACCCTCCTCTATAGCGGATAGATAATCCCATATTTCGTAATTTCCATGTTGTGTGAAATATTCTTGTCTTCCACCATAGGTAAATTTCGAACCGGCCATAAAAAAATTATGATACCCCTGCTCAGCCAATACTTCTCCTATGCTGACTGCCCCCGGCAGAAAAAACTCAAATTTGCCCAAACGATTATCGCCTTTGGTATACAGTTTTAACGGAATTCCAGCTGTCTGTGCTACCAGTCCAGCAATCGTCCATCCTGTTCCGGGAGCCACAGCAGCGCCATCCAAAAGCTCTGATTGAGAAAAACTGATATTTTCTTTTGCGATCTCAGTCATTTCCGGGATGATGCTTTCTTCAAATATGCCGCCATTTTCTTTATCCTGAAAAGTTGTCTCGGCGGATTCTATATAAATGCATATTAAATTTTTCTTTTCCTCCGGAAATTTTACAGCAATCTCCTCTATGTCGACAAACTCGTTTTCTATAAAATCAGATGTCTGGATAGAACTCTTAATGTAATCAAACAGCTGATAGTTAATGTTGGTTATGATGATTAAAATCACAAACCATGCAGTTGGTAAAATCCATCTACGCTTTGAAAACAGATGCGTAATATTGTTGATATGCAGTCTGCCACGCAGCTTAAATAATTTAAAGTGCAAGTAGATATCGAATCTGGGCAATTTCTTTATCACTTTGGGTAATACAATGCGTAAGAGCCTGATTGCGATATATCCTGCTATGGAAGATAAGAACGCTTCTACAAAATAAGCAAGAAAATACTCGTCTGGCGCGTCTTTTAAAGGCACATTCAGCGTAAAAATAATTTCGCCCATACTTATATTTCCAAAATGGTCTGTACACCATTTCATACTGAATGAAAGCAGTATTAAGAAGTATAGAGTCAATTCATACACTATTATCGGTAACCGTTTTTTTCCTGTAGTATTTTTCATGACTTAAATCCTCAATCCGTTCATTTTGACCGTTTTCCATCGACCCAGACTTCTGCAATTTCAATATTCCTGAGTTCTTCCGCCGGAACTGTCAATATATTCCTGTCAAGCACGACAAAATCCGCCCGTTTACCCGGTGTCAAAGTTCCCAGCCATCCTTCTATCCCATACTGAAAAGCCGCATTGCATGTGACGCCCTTCAACGCCTCGTATACGGAAATGCACTGTTCCGGTGCAATAACCGCTCCCTTCTGCGTGGTACGGCATACAGTATTCCAGATCAGTGTCAACGGAGAAGGCTCTGTGACCGGCGCATCATTGTGAAGCGTAAAGCACATTTGCCGTCCCACCGCCGAACCTACAGGATCGATCCTGCTGCCTCTCTCCGCTCCCAGAAACGTGTGCACATGACTGTCTCCCCACACATAGACATGTGCCGGAAAGAAAGAAGGCAGCATCCCCAGTTCTTTCATTCGGTCAAGTTGATCCTCTCTTGCAGTCTGGCAATGGATAATAAGGTTCCTTGCTTCTTTGTCTGCATGTGGAGCCTGCGAAAAAGCATCCAATACCATATCCAGCGCCGCATCACCATTGCAGTGTACCGCGAATGTCCGCCCGGCCTTTCCGATCTCATCAAGCGCCTGTTCCAGTTTCTCCTTCGGCATTCCCGGATTACCGCAATACCCTTCCGGCTTTGGACGTGTGGGGTGATTCTGATAATAAGGAATGGTCAGATACGCCGTGTATGCCTGAATGCTCCCATCTGCGATCAATTTCACCGGCCCGTCAATCAACCGCTTCCCATCTTCGAATACAATTCTTGAGGGCAGTTTTCCGTCCGCTTTCAGACTTTGGCAAACGATCGCTCTGTTTTTCATCCGATGGCATTTGTAAGCAAGTTTATAGATCCCGGCCATATTTCCGGCACCTTCACACACAGTTGTTATCCCTTTTTGGAGATAACGCTCACTTTCCTCTTCCATTGCTTTCAAGACAGAAAGAACCATTTTGGCCGACAGCACCTTTTTGACAATGGGCATCATCGCATCGGATTCTTCAAAAATACCGGTCGGCCTGCCGTTCTCATAGTACACCCTGCCGCACTCCGGCTGAAAAGAACAATCCACAATGCCAGCCTTACGCATGGCCGTCGTATTGGCCGACAACATGTGAAGGGATGTATGCAGCACGATCACGCTTCTTTCTGCAGACACCTGATCAAGATCCTCCGCTGTCGGCATCCGGTATTCTTCTGCCAGCGTATCGTCAAAACCAAAACCTATGATCGGATCTTTTCCCGGATGCGCTTTCCCATAATTTCTCAATGCATGAATCAGCATTGAAATATTTCTTATTTTACCGATCGGATAGCAGCTCACATCCGCAAACAATTTATGTGCCATAGCAGAAATAAAAAAATGTCCATGAGGGTCAATGAACCCGGGAAGTATCGTCGCCCCCTTCATGTCCACTACATCTGCCCCCTTTACCTTATCCAGGATCAGTTTTTCTTCCTTTCCGACAGCAAGAATTCTCCCATTATCGATTATCATACAATCTCCGGAAAACTTCTCATCCATCGTAATCAGATTTGCATTTTTTATCAATACCCTCGACATTCCAGATTTTCTCCTTCTAAATTACCAGCTTGTCCCCGAGCCACTTTTCACCTTCATCTGTAATATATCCGTTAACGCATCCCATCGGCGTAAAGGTCATTTCCCCAAACAGAACTTTGCCATCACTGTTATACAGATCTACTCTTACAAAGGGAAACGGCTTTGCCAGCTTCTCTGCTATTTCAATCATTTCATTCAGACAGGAAGGCCGCAACGCCTGATAGTCAAAATCTTTATCCATCTTTTCCCTGCAAATCTTAAGCAATTTAAACTCCCGGTCTGTAAAAAAGCGCTGTGTTTTCTCTTCTCCGCCTTCTCTTCCTGCAACCACAAGAACACATTGTACCTTCCCGTTAAGAACAAAGAATTTGTAATCTACAGGAAGAGTATTCCCACCTGCTCCCTCAACATTTCCCAGACCATGTATAAACTCTTCACAGATAATCCCCGGTTTGATCAACCTGTAATGAATCTCTGCTGTATATCCACCGAATTTTATTTTCATCCAACGGCTCAATTTTTCTTTTGCCATCGCCTCTGAAAATCTACGTTTATCATCTACAATGATATTATACCCACATCCATGATTGCACTTTAACACAAACTGCTCCGGCAATTCCTGCCATACGATTTCATCCGCACTGTTGTATTCTGCAATTTCCGGTACAAGAATATCTGAAAGACCACACTGCTTTACATATTCTCTCACCCGGATCTTATCCGCCAGGTCCGCAATCTGCTGGTTATCTTTATATAAGTCAAATTTTAGACACATAAGCTTATCGTCCAGATATTCAGGATTTTTAAATTTGATGTTCCTGCCAAATCTTTCACGAAACATATAATTACTGGCAAACCTGGGGAAATACCACCCTCCGACTGTTCTGATCTTCGCTTTGATGCGCTCGATTCTTGATTCCATCACCTGCTTCTTTCTCCTCTCATCTTTCTGCCACAGATTTCTGCCCCACCAAAGCACAAAAGCATGGCCACTACATTGATTCCCATCCAGGTCCAAAACCCGATTGCCGGTGCAGTCACGGCGATTCCCATAACAACAGCCGTCAACATCTGCAGGATATTCCACCAGACTACTTCTGCCGCCACCGACGTCCTGTATTCCGAATCTGCCATACGCAGAAGCAGCATTCCTGTAACCGCTGTTCCCGTTGCAAACCCGAATAATGCCATAAAGCGTTCTGCATAATACTGCCCACTTCTTTTCGCAAGTCTATATCCGACCACGGCCGTCAGTGCTACGACGACAACACACACCACAGCAATGGGCAGCATATACTGAAAGATCATCTGCACTGAAATACTCATCATGCACGCAATGATCAACGTGTCTGTCATAAAATTCGTGATACTCGTCTGCAGTTCACGGTCGATGAGATAATCACATTTGCTCCTGCGCATAAAGACCCGCACTATGTTCGCCGAAAATATTCCCCAGATAAACATCATATTATATAAATTATCTGCAAGGCTCTGATCCGTTATCACAGAACACAGCATCCTGACCACCAGATAGGTCAGAAGATAGGTCCCCATAAGAATCGATATGTGCGTAGTCAGCGTATCAACATTACATCTATGGGATGTCTGACACCCCATGGATTTACCCTGCTCCGTATAGACACCGAACTCCATTGCCTGCCCATACTCTCCGACATCATGGACGATCACATTCTTTTTTCTCAAAGCATTACAAATTGGGACACCCACTAATGTGGCTGACAGATATCCTACCGCTGCATAAAAGCATCCAACCTGCGCAGCGTCAACAATTTGAAATCCTTCCCATGTCCTGCCGATCGCAAGCGCCTGTCCCGGTCCCTGTGCAAAACCGGAGGCGTTTAAACTTCCCAGAAATCCCGAAAAATCAAACCCGACCGCACGAAAGAGCTCTCCCAGGACTCCCCCACAAAATGCCTGGAGGGAATAGAGTCCGCTCCACATAAGCGCAAGCCATATTCCGCCCTTGAGCGCTCCCTTTTCCTGGCTGCCCTCCTCTTTTCTTGTCGATGCCAGCGTAATCGACATAAAGCTTAGATTCATAATATGGAAGGCCAGGTCCTCGAAAATTTTCTGTTCTATGGGAATGACACCCGTATTGATCAATATGAATCCCAGCACACCCGCAATGATACTGGCCGGCATCAGCGTTTTACGAAAAAACTTGACATGCCGGCGTAAAAAAATGCTGATCAACAGCAAAACCGCCATAATGCCGGGTACAATGAAAACCAAATCATTCATTTCTTTCCTCAATTTCCCGAAATCTATTGATGAAACATTTATTCTTATCTATTTCCAGATAAAAAATCATTTACAAATCCACAAACCAACTCTCCATTCTGTTGGGCATCTTCTTTAATCTTACTGATGTCCATAAGCGGAGCGTCAAGAACCGCCTGCAGCATCTGATATGCCTGCCCTTTCTTTATTGTCCGGATCAACGTGCAATAAGATTCCCTGTTTACCTGTTTATACAATCGCAGTGTTTTGGGATGATTTGCCACCGAAACCACTTTTTTACCAAGATTTATCCCCACAATACCAAGATGAAGTTTATCTGTTAAAATCAGATCGGCTGCTTTGATCAATGCCAACATTCCTCCCGGTGTTCGGTACGGATAATACATTGGTGACACTTCTGTCAATTCCCGATACACTTCCTTCGTCCTGTCATATACATCCTGTTTAGTCTGGTCACATAAGATTACCGGTTGATACTCTCCATGCTCTCTGCAGAATCTTTTTATATCTTCAATTACTATTTCCACGCCGGTTCCTTTTTCCTCCGACATGGTCACCAGATGTATCAACATAATCTTTCTTTTAATACAGTTCTCGCTGACCCATGAATCTCCCTGCTGATCCCAAATATACTGCGCACCCAGGATCCAGTCAGCATGCACTTCTATCGATCTTTCCACTCCAATCTGCTGCAGAAATTCTCTGGATTCCACATCTCTTACAGACACGACTTTAGCCCGCTCAAAGACCTGCCTCGCCACATTCCGGGAAAAGCCGTAATTTAATGGGCCGGCTCCTACACCTGCCACCATAAACGGCTTACCGCTCTTTGCAATTGATAATGCCCGCCTTCCAAACAACTGCATAAATTGAATGTTTGGTACAAGCCTGGGAACCCCCACACCGAAATATCCACCACCACCAAATACAATGACATCCGCTTCTCTCAACGCTTCCCTGTGGCTCATGCGTTCCACTCGTGTATACTTATCATAGAATGGGGATATATCCGTTGTCAAAACTCTGATCTTATCTCCAAACCGTGCATACAGACAACGAATCTCTTCTTCATATATCAGGAAATCCCCAAAATTGTCATTCATAAAAGATCCAAACAAATACAGGTTAAGCATCTCTATAACTATGCCTCCTTCTAAACTTACAGGTCTGAATGAAAAGACAGATATAATTCTTCAACAGTGCCAACCGACTCACATGCTTACGTTTCTTATACTCTTTCAGGATTCGCTCCTCTATATAAAACGGCTCGGGTACAACCGCTGTATTTCTTGAAGAGAATGAATCCTCTTCCAATATTTCCATGCAATGTGTACCGCTTCCATCCTGTCCGATATTTCGAACCAGTGAATACCTTGGAAATACCGTGTATTTTCCATGTTCAAACAGGCTGTAGCAAAACCGTATTGCCCATGAATCAATGTCTCCCCGCATCTGGCGATCAAGCATGTAAGCCAGGTCATTCCCGGCCACATTGAACGCACGGCGTCTACCCAGGTTCAGGCAAAATCTACCATAGCTGTTCACGTCCCAATCTATCTTCTCCCAACATACTTTCCAGGTCCCCCATCCCCAGCTGCTCAAACGGGGAGCAAAATAAACATCCTTCGTAACGGATTTCATGTGCGCTGAATATGCGGAAACGCCCCAGATCCTGTCGTCTGCGTTGTAATGATCCAATGCGTCATTCATGTAATCCAAAAAAAAAGGATCCGTTAACAAATCATCCTCTAATACGATAACCCGGCCAGCCTCCTTTATGATCTGGCTCACTCCTGTAATAATAGACTGTGCAAGTCCTTTATTGCGCGCGGATTTTATCACTTCTACTTTCTGAAACCAATCGCCCTCAGCCACCCGGTCAATATACTCCCGCACGTCCTCTACGCCTTTCTTATCTTTTGGCGATCTGCAGCCATCCGAAAAAATATAAAGTCTACTATCTTTCGCCAGCGTATTACGGGCAAGTGACTCTAACGTCTGCCTCGTATGTTCCAGGCGGTTATATACAAACAAAATCACAGGTGCCTTTTCTTCCATAACAATCCTCCATTCCTGCTCAACCTGCGAATTTCGGCGCAGACACAAATCTTCTTTTCGTTGACTTATGAAATCAAATCTTCAAGCAGCTTACGATATTGCACTCCGATCACATCATAACTATTGTGAATCTCGACCCATTCCCTCGCATTTTTCCCCAACCGCTCTCCATGCTCTATACAATATACGATTCCCATTGCCAGATCCTTTTCTTCAAAAGCACTTGCCAGATACCCATTCTCATGGTGAACAATCATATCTGCCATCCCACCTATATCAAATGCTGCAACAGGTACTCCGCATGCCATTGCTTCCGTCACCGCATTTGAAAGATTCTCCTGTCTGGACGGAATCACATAGACATCTGCCATATTATATATCTCCGCCATCTGCTCCTGCGATTCTACTCTTCCCCAAAACCGATATTCAAATTCAAGTCCTTCTAATACTTGTCGTTCCGCTTCTCCCACTACCAACAGTGTATATTGTTCTTTCGGTAAATATCCAAATGCTTTTATGAGCAGATCTAATCCTTTCCGCTCATCACGCAAAGACATTGCTCCAAAAAGAACCCTTTTCTTTCCCTGAGATTCCCGCCTCCGGCACTTCGTCTGATAAATCTCGGTATTCACCGGATTTTGAATGCAAAGACACCTTTTTCCATTCAATATTAAACTTTTTCCTGCACATTCCGTTATCCACTGACTGCATCCGACGGCCGTAAAATTGCCGAATGCAAGCATCTTCTTTTTGCGTTTCTGTAAACGACAGGTAAGGCTTACTCGATTTCTCAACAGCGGGCAATCCCGGCATTCTCCCTGATACTTCCCACACTCTTTATCATAATGACAGCCCCCCGTCATAAGCCACATATCATGCAGAACCCAGATAACCGGCTTACCCGATCGCAAAAGCCGCTCCACACCTCTGTAAGACACAAAAGAATTTACCCAGTGCAATACGATAACATCAGCCTCTTTCACAAGAAAATGCCTGTGGATCTCATATCCAAACCTGTCATTCACTACATCACCGTGTGAAATCAGCAGATTAAAAAAATTCCGCATTTTTGAACGAAGAAGGGCCAAACGCGTATCTATGGCAGGCACAACACTCTCACTGCCGCTCTTCTCTCTGACCAGCAGGACAGACTCTATTCCCTGCTTCCTCATGGCAATGCTGATATTAGATGCCGCACGATATGCCCCGCCATAGTCTGTTGTCGTTATATGCACTACCTTCAACTCTTATTTTCCTTTCAATCTGCGCTCCTTGATCTTCACTTGTAAATAGTGAAACACTTCTGAAATGCCCTTAAGCAATCCCATTGATGAGATCAAAAATTTCCACGCAACAATCTTCTTACCACAATATTTCCGATATATACGATCAAGCTCCGCCTCTTCCATGCTAAGCAGATAGGGAATCTGAAACGGAAGCACCGTGCTCTCATGCTTTTTTGACCTAAATTCAAATGCTCTTATTTCCGGTATATCCTTAACCAAACCTGCCTGATATTTGTCCTTCTCGTTCTCATCCGGCCAAAAATAATAGATTTTGGCAGTCACTTCCCGATCCTGCAGTACTGTTCGCAAATCATAGAACCGGCTTCTATTAAAATCCGCTTTATAGCGTTCCACATACGGTGCATATTTTGCATCCGTGATATCCCACTGACCGGAAAAGGTAAATATCCTTTCCGCCCTCAGCAGAACACCAAACAAAACTGCGGCATACCCTCCGGCAGAATTTCCGGCCGTCGTTACATGATAGCCGTCCGTTTTTGTCCTGAGAAGCGCCACTGTAGTGACAACATCCGAACATTTCTCATTAATTCCTGTGACATACCATTGTTTATGAATATCCCTTACAAAAATGATTCTCGTGAACCGATGCAGGTAATCCGACCTGGCAAGATTCTGATACTCATAACGGTCTTTTTTTACTACGATATCATGAAAGACTTCTTCTTTATTCGGGTAGAACAATCCATTCCCTGAAAAAAGGATTAGACAATCCCTGCCCTCACCATTTCTATCCCATATACAATAATTCTCCCCTTTATATACATTTTGAACAATCTCATTCTGCGGATCCCACAAATCAAACTCTTTCATTTTCCATCCCTGATAAACAAAATCCGATAAACCCCATGCAGTAATCCGGCAAATACCCTGTTGTTCCTCATAAACTCAAACACAGCAAACACAGGATATCCGAGTGGATAATGTTTTTTCATACAAAAAGCCGCCTCTTTCTTATAAACATCCTTCTGCAGAACGCTCACGCCGTCATAACTATAGACACACACCGGAAAACCCATCGCCTGCAGGACTGCTCCTGCCCTGCTCTTCTTCATCATCCAGTCTCTGTCCGCACAGATTTTCAAACTGATATCAAACAAATCTGCCGCAAACAACTGCCTCTTTACAAACATAGCCTGATGATTAATGCAGTCACCGGTAAGATAATAGATCTGTCTGCCGCACTTACCATCATAATTTCTCCGTTCTCTGCTTCCGTCAGGATACAGATACTCTATGTCGCCATAAACAATATCAGCCCCTGTCTTCTCAATCCATGTTACGGTGCTCTCTATCACCTGGTCATCATGATAAGTATCCCCCGCATTTAAGAAATGAATATAATCTCCTCCTGCCAGGCCGACCCCTTTATTCATGGCATCGTAAATCCCCCGGTCCGGTTCTGACAGAATCTTTGCCGAATGATCTCCCAGCGTTTCTCTTATGACCGTCAGCGTCCTGTCATGGGAATTTCCGTCCACAATAATATACTCTATATCCTCATACGTCTGCCGCTTCACCGATTCAATTGTTTTCGCAATATTCTCCTCTGCCTGAAAGCAGACCGTGATCACCGATATCTTCATATGCTTACATCATCTTATTGATCTTTTCTTTCATTGCATCCTTGTTTGCTTTATAGATAAACCACTCGTACGCCGCACGAAACAGATAAATAAAGAATCCCCGTGGCAGAAAACGATACAAAACTTTTTCAACTTTTAAAATAATACCAGCCCCGGATGCGGTCTTCACATGATCACTGAATTCAGATTTCGCCAGATATTTGTCAAAAATATCATTATCCGGATGTAAATTATCCCGATTCCACGGGAATTCCCCCACAAAGCGAAAGAAATGATAAATAACCGGTCGCTGCCGATCCTGCATCACTTCTTCCGGTTTATAATATCCATTCTTTCCGAAACATCTGAAATAACTCTTCACCGAAAAAGCCAGATGAATCGGCTGGAAATTGTACTTCGGCGGCAACACCATGATCCTTCCCCTGCAGACCACATTCAAAAGATCCTGATCCGGAGATGGATAGTGGGCTCTCACCTTTCTGACATGCTCTGCGATCTTCTCAGAGCATCCCTCTGCTCTCCAACGATCCATGGCAAATACGATGACACCCGAGTTAAAATACGGTTCTCCTTTGGAAAAACCAAGTCTCAGTTTGTGCATCCGAACCAGAGAATCCCGCACCATGGCTGCCGGATAGTCTCCCATCGGTATCCGAGTCAACTCATCCAATCTGCCGTCCACAACCGTATCCGCGTCCAAATACAACAGACGTTCAACGGAACTGTCCAGCAGCTCCGGCAGAAAAAGCCTTATATTAGCTGCATAAGAACCTCTGTAAGTCGGCATGTTCAGCATCTTCATCTTCTCGATCAGTTCCGCTGTTTCCACGAATCGGATCTCTCTGTCATACCGCTCACCGGTGGCCTTAAGCCGCCTGATACTTTCCTGCGACAACCCCTCTCCCAAAATAAAGATTCTTATCTCCTGAAAATGCCGGTTATTCTCAAAAAGGGAAGTGATAGAAGTACCTGCATAGGGTGCGTATCGCTCATTAAACTGATAAAGCACATCAATCTTCATCAAAATTGATCCTCTTCTCTTCCACAACCAACGGACGATGCATCACCCTCGTGTTAATATTCAGAATATATTCTCCCAGAAGCCCGATAAAGAAAAGCTGAAGGGAACCTAAAATAAACACACCGATCACCATCGGTGCATATCCGGCACCAAATTGATCCCAATGTGTCAGCTTTAGTATGAGATAGATCAATGCGATTACCAGACTTATTCCTGAACTGATAAAGCCAAGCAGTGTGGCCAGCCGCAGTCCCACTTTTGTATAGGACGTAATACTCAGCATTGCCGCATCATACAGAGAATAAAAATTGTTGCTGGTCTTTCCGGCACGCCGCTGCGCCTGCTCATAGGCGATATCTTTTCTTTTAAAACCATACTCCGCAACAATGCCTCTCAGGAATGGAATTGGGTCGTCAAGCTGGCTGATTAACGTAATAAAACTCTTATCATACAAACCAAACCCGGTAAAATGCTCGATCATCTTGACCGATGACATATTCTTTATCATCTTATAATACACTGTCCGCAGGAAGTAGATAAAGCCATTCTCCCTGCTGGAAGTCTTAATGCCACTTACGATCCTGTACCCATTCTCCCACTCTTTTACAAATTTAGGAATCATTTCCACCGGATCCTGAAAATCACAGCACATCGAGATTGTACAATCCCCTGTCGTCTGACACATGCCATAGAAAGGAGAGTTAAACTGTCCAAAGTTGGTCACATTGAAGATTGCCTTAATCTTCCTGTTAGAGGCACAGATTTCTTCCAGCTTGTCCCTTGTTCCATCCTGGGAACAGTTATCAATAAACAACAGTTCGAAATCATACTGCGAGAGTTCTTCGGTCATGATCTTCACCACTGCCTCACTCATCGGTCCAACATTTTCCACTTCGTTATAACAGGGAATCATTATACTTATCTTCTTCATTCGACCATTGTCCTCGTTTCTTTCTTATCTCTGACCACCTGATACACTGTGATATTATGATCCACCCTCCCATAACCGTAATGATCTGATCCCGGTATGTAAACATAGGGTGTACCTGAGCATGCCTTGTTGTAACTGCATACCAGAGATATGGATATAACATAAGTATTCCAATCGGAATATAGGATATCAATTTATCCGTTGATTCATGAAACCGTACAAACAGAATTGCTAATATTACTATGCAGATAAATATAACAACAAAAAACGGCATCCAGATATCCAACTCTATTTCATGCGTCAGTCCTGGAGGTAGAAGCGCGTATACATTATAAGCCAATGCCTTAAACAAAGAAGAAGAAACATTTTCTCCTCCACTCGCCCCAAGCTCAACACTCCCCTTTGTCTGTACACCAATGCGCATAACCGCTTCCGCAATCAGGTTCTCTTTTAAGATCGGAATTGCCAATATCCATTTCATCGCCCAACAGCCAATATAGCCTGCTGCCCAGGAAGCAGACAACGCCGTCATCATTACGATATTGCGCTTACAAGACACCTCTTTCTCTAAACGTATCCTGATCATAAGAAAATACAATAATGGTATTCCAAGAGTCAACAATGGCGCAGTCAATAAGTCTATAAAACTTGTCAACATACCTGTCACCAAAAAAATGGAAGCAGCACTTACACTGTCGATCCGCCTGTTCTTACCATAACATCTGTCTATATAACACAACACCCCGTACATAATGAAGAAGACCCAGCTGTATTGAAGAGAAAATGGCAACGCGACAAAATTTACCGCTATCATGGACACGACCCATCCCCACATCATTTTCCTGTCGAATCGCTTCTCTATTTTTAACGCAATTGCCACAAACGCGATCATGTGTATTGCCATATACAGATAACGAATCTGCATATAGGACATGACCGATAACAACGGTCTTAATATTATTAAGTATCCATGCCAGTATCTTGCATAATCATTACAATAAAAAGCTTTATAAAAAATGGACTTACTTTTATCCGCAGTAGAGACAGCCCGGTCAAGCATAATCAAATCCGTTGTATTATCCAGCTTTGCTCCCCATGCATAGGTAAAATGTTCTTCCCAGGCTTCCTCATTCTCTTTCAGCAGCTTAATGCCTTCCTTTGCATGATCATAAACCATCGTCTCCGGTATCAGCCATGCCATAATCAAGAGACCCGTCAAGATCAACAACGTAATCAAAAAGATTTTCGCCAACTGTCCAACTGCCTTCATGTTCCCTCCACTCTTATAATACCGTATATTTACATCATTTGGAAAATGACATACTATACAGTATACACTAAAGCTTCCCTTAATTCCACCCCATACCTCCTACTTTCCACATTATTCGCAGCTGTCCAGACCGCATCGTGCATTTCATTACCGATCCTCTCTCATCCACTGCACCGTCTCTCTGATCCCATCCCGGAATCCCACCACAGGTTCAAATCCGGTATCTTTCTGCAGCTCCGAAATATCTGCACACAAATACATGACCTGTTGTTCCGCATAGGGCCTTGCACCAAACTTAAGCGGCAGTCCCGGGGCAATCTCATCCCGTATGATCTCAATGTATTCTTTCAGCGGTACAGCCTGTCCGCTTCCAAGACAATAGACCGCTCCGTCCTTTCCCTTCTCCGCCGCCAGATAAAATGCCTGTGCCGCATCCTCGCTGTAAAGATAGTCCCACATCTGCTCCGCCGGTGTATACTCCGGTGATTCTCCCCGCAGCATCCGCCTGATACTGGACATGACCATAGTCTGCTCACCGTCATATTTACCGTACACACTCAGCACCCTGAACCAGATATGCCTGATCCCCAGCTGACTGCATCGCAGCCTGCCAAGCTGACCGGCACACAGCTTCGCAATGCCATAGCCGTTTTCGGGAAATGTCGGTGTTTCGGCACTCAATCTGCCCTCAACCCGTCCGTATTCCGCCTGAGAACCTGCCCCTACAAAGCACGTGCACCCCAAACATCCGGCCGCTTCCACTGCATCCATCGTATATTTTATATTCTGCGTCTGGGCATCCGTATCATTTCTGCCCTCTCCGGCAGTACATGCCCACGCCAGATGGATAAAGACATCATAGCGGCCCTCTAAGAGTTCCGGCAGAGTCTTCATCTCGTCAAGGCTGCACTCCACGACTCTAACCCTGTCTGAAACCGGAATCCTTGAAATCCTTCTCGACCCACGGTGGCATACCGCTGTCACCTCCGCTTCCATCTCTGTATATTTCCGTATCAAAGCCATACCGATCGCACCGGTAGGTCCCGTTATGATCACTCTCTTCATTCTGTCTGATCCTTACCTTCCGTTACCGTTCACTTTTCGGATAATGAATCTTATCGAACTCCTCACGATCCAAAAACGGCGCCATATCGTCCAGGGATGGCGATACGATCTTACCGTCCGGCATTACTTTGGATGACGATTTCGGTTCAAAATTCTGATGCGGATCAAGCATTACCTCACAGATACAGGCTTCTTCACATCCCAGAACTTCCTGCAGCAGAGCGTCACAGTCCTCTTCACTGCGTATGCAGAAATACCGCAGGCCAAAAGCTTCCGACAGCTTTCCGAAATCCGGAAATCCGATACCGCTCTCCTGATCTATCCCAACAAATGGCGGTTTAAAAAGATTTGTCTGTGTCTGACGGATCGAATGATAGCCGTCATTATTCAAAATAAACAGCTTAACGTTCAGGTGATTATACGCGATCGTTGCCAGCTCCTGGATATTCATCATTACACTGCCATCGCCGTCAATGCACACGACACGCCGGCTGTTATCTGAAACAGCAACGCCCAGCGCTGCCGGGAGTCCATATCCCATTGCCGCACAGCCCGAATTGGTAAACATTCTCTGTCCCTGTTTGATCTTACATGCCTGAAAGGTGATGACACAGGCACTGCCATTACCGCAGATGATCCGCTCATCATCACTACACTGTTCAAACAGTTTTTCCATAAAGACATAGGGATTCAGGCAGGCTGAGCATGATGGTAGTTTACTATGATAACTGTCCAGTACTGCCGGGTACTCCCGCACCAGATCCCTGCACCACGCTGTCCACGCCTCATGCTGTTCCTGGGGCTGGTATTCCTCTTTCAACATTGCTTCCAGCAGTTCCTTCACATCCGCATTTACCGGCATATCCGAGCAGATCGTCGGTTTCTGCAGCTCCACAGGATCAATATCTACAATAATCTTATACGCGTTTTTCGCAAAATCAAACCGGTTATAACCGATCATCCTGATATTCAGTCGACATCCAAGACTTAACAGAAGATCACAGTTCTGTACGGCAAAATTACCCGGCCTGGTTCCCACCGTTCCCGGCATTCCTGCAAAGAACGGATTATCCCACGCAACCGTATCATTTGCATTCCAGGCCGTCACTACCGGGATTCTCAACTTGTCGATCAGTTTTAACAAAAGTGTCTCCGCTTTACCGAGTCTGACTCCTGTTCCCACCAGAATAAGCGGTGCTTTCGCCTCCCTGATCTTTTGCAGGATCGTCTGCGCCGCTGCCTCAAGATTCCTGCTCTTCTCTGTCTGCACGCTACGTGTCATTTCCTCTGCACGCTGCATCAGCCCTTCTTCCTGTGCATCAAAATGCTTCAGCTCCTCCGTCTCCACCATTGCCCCCTGCACATCCAACGGTATGTCCAGCCATACCGGACCACCTCTCCCGTCTTCGGCAAGAAACAATGCCTTTTCCAGATGATAAGCGATCCTCTCCGGCTCCGTTATCATCACGGCATATTTGGTCATATTGGAAACGGACTGTACGATATTAAATTCCTGATCTCCCAGTTGCCGCAGGTTCAGTTCCGGGCATGACCAGATGGTGGTCTCCCTTTTTACCTGTCCCGAGAGAACAAACATCGGGATGGAATCCAGCCAGCCCCCCATAACGCCCGTAATGGCATTCGTTCCACCGGGTCCGCTGGTCACACAGACTGCAGCCAGTCTTCCGGTCATGCGTGTATATCCTTCCGCCGCAATGGAACATGCCTGCTCATGATGATTAAAGATGCACCGCAGTCCCTCCTGGTGTCCCAAAGCATCATTAAGATGCATGGCACCCCCGCCGGTAACCATAAAGCAGTCGATGATTCCATGCTCTACAAGAAATTCCGCTATATATCTGGCAACTTTAATTTTCATGATCTCTGTTCTCCCTCTTCCCCAGTCTTTTGTATATTCCTGCTTCAAAAGATGTTCATCATCTATCTTTACTGTACCGTGAATCCGTCAGAAAAGTCACTTCCATTGTGCCGCGTATTCCTTCCAGAAATCTGCATGTATACGCATTCAGATACTCCGCCATATTTTTCGTAAAATCATATTCCATCTCGACATTATAGTAATTGGAAGTTTCCCTGGAATACCCGTCGAATCCCGCTAATGTTATGCTTTTGCACCCCAGACTGTTCAGTGCTTTCAGAAGCATCACCAGAGAATTATCAACAATCTTTGCTTCCGGATCCATCAGCGTGCTGAAGTTCAATACATAATCAAATGCTTTATCGCTCGTTCCTGTCACATTGGATGTGGCAATGAGCACGTATTTTCCCTGGCTCAGCCTTGTGGCAAGCTGCACGTATCTTTTGGCATTGCTTAAGAAAATATAATCCGGTTCAATCCCCTCGGGTACATAATTGATGGATATGACCGTCGGTTTATGCGCACGCAGGTACTCATCAATTTTTTCCCGCTGTGTCTTCACGGTCGTGCCTGGTCCGACCAGCAGGATCTCCTGATCCGTCAGAGCCTGTCCCAACCGCTCTCTGTCTTTTGCATCATTGACTTCATTCTTCTGATATTCCACATACAGCTTTTCGATATGATCCTCATCATATAACAATTTCTTTTCATCCAGAAGCTTCCTCAGGATCTCATTGACAGACTTAATGGAAAGTGTCCGTTTATTCATTAAGTATGCCACATATTCCGGATGACAGTCATTGGAAGCCGCAATATAATAGAACATGTTATACCCCCATGTGGCAGGGCGGTAAAATTGTGAAATATTAGCATCTATCGCTTCCAGAATCTGGCTGACATGATACTGTTTCCCCAGAGAATTATTCATATACATGGCAACAAGTTCCAGCGGTGCATTTCCGGCACTCTTCCCCATCCCATAGATACTGCCATCCACAATCATCGTGCGCTCGATTCGGTTATTCAACATGGCAATACAGTTGGCATACCCCATCTGAAAGTTATTATGCGCGTGATAGCCAAGCCCGATCTCCTTGTCAAGATGCAGATCAAGCAGATGAAAATAGTGCAGAAGATTATTCTGATGCATTAATCCGTAAGTATCCACCATAGATACCGCATACGGCATGATTTCATTCGCCAGCCTTATGACATCCATCACCTCATCATCACTGTAGCTGGTCACCGATACAAGCTGTGCAAATACCTTGTACCCCATATCTTTCAATTCTCTGCAGAAAGCAAATGCCGGTTCTCTCAAATGTTTCTTAAAGATAACACGGATTCCATCCAGAAAGCTCTCTTCACACGGTCTGATATGCTCTACAGCACATGTTCCGTAATCGATCATACCTACAACCATTGCCTGCTTCCTGTCCAGCTGCCCGTAAATTGCCGCAACGCTGTCCGTGTCAGGCATAATACTGCAATCTATATCGAATGGTCTTCTCTCATCCAAAAAACCAACCTCAATAATATCCAGATTAGCATCCACCAGCCTCTCAAAAATGCTGACAAGATTGTCATGTCCAAATTTCCAATCATTTATGTACCCGCCGTCGCGCAGAGTACAGTCAAGTAATTTTATATCATTCATAGTATTTCTCCAACAGTCATAACAGGGACGAAGGGCTGGTTTCAATTCACCAAATGCGGCAGTATATCGAGCAAAAGCTGATTATCCGTCTGCAGATTACTGAAATACTCCCCAAACATCACCTGCACTACATACCCGGCAAGCGGAAGCAGCAATACGCCAACCATACATAACGTTCTGAATGCCAGCAGCCCTCTCATACCCACTTCTTCCTGCCTGTGTGCGAAAGTGTTCTCCCGCTTATTAAAGGCCGGGAAATTGATGATCAGCATGACCAGCATGCAGGCATAAAATACTGATCGGAGCATGTTGATCGGGGTCACCAGGGGGCCTCCCTCCTCTATCAGCCTGCCCATCACTGCCGTCAGTCCTCTCCTGTAGAAGTAGGGTTTTCCCAGCAGATAGTAAAGCAGCATGCCCTCGCAGTTCTCACTGTAGAAAAGGTACGGTTCTCTTGCAAAATGCCACACCAGAAAGCTCCCGACCCCTATCAGTTCCAGTGATATGTTTACTTTTCTGTTCTCGGCCCTGCAGTAGATCACCAGAATCATATACGGCACCATCACGATAGCCCAGTATGGCGTCGATGCGGTATACAAAACAAATACTGCATTGATGACAAATGCGATATAGATCACTTTATAATAAAAGTTGTATGTCTCTTCTCTCTTCTGCAAATAGCAGTAAACCCAGATCAACGCAATCAGAAAAATGAACACGGACATATTGTCAACACCCATGGGTGACTTTAAATGGAACAGATACTGCACCCGTGACGATAAAAGCAGCGTCCCGACAACCCCTTCGCTTCCCCCGGTATGCACTTTTTCCACCGTCGGATGAAGTGACGCATAGCTCTTGCCAAAGCTGAACAGTATTTTTTCTATCACTACCAGATAACATCCGGCCGCCAGATTCCTGATAATATACAGGATCCTTTTCTCATGCAGCAGCACCAGGCAGACAAACAGGAACACTGCGAAATATTTACAGGTGATCGCCGCCCCAAAGTACAGATAGAATCTCCTGTAGTCCTTATCCAGAAAATAGTAGACTCCATAGACAGCAAACAGAACACCGATAATATCATACTGGCCGACAGAATACGCCGACATCATCAGAATACCGGAAAAGGTATATGCATAGATCATCGCCGCCGTATCCCGGCTGTTACCGATAATAAATTCCAATATTTTTTTCATGCCTCTGGCGATCACGATCGCGATCACCGGCAGCATCAGTTTCGCCCACATCATACAGATCAGGCTTGACTCGGCATAGTTCCCCGAGATCCGTTCATACAGCCATGCCGGGAAATTCCATATGGCAAAAAAGGCATATATGGTAAAATCGTATGCCGCCCCGCAGGTAATGACACGGTTCGGCGTGCCCCCTTCGATCGCTGCCGCATAAGAATAGTACGACAACGGATGTCCTTCAAACAGTGCGTACCAGAAGTTAATCCCGTCTCTGAATGTGGCAAAAAAATCAAAATACATTGCCGAAAATACAATAAGAAGCGTAAAAATACCGCCGATCAGATATTCCCACTTATATGGCATAATATACAGCTTTATGCTTTCATTCATACTGTTACGGATCTTCGTAAATACTTCCGTAATCTTCTTTCCTTTAATCGCTCCCAGCGCACCTTTGCCCATCCTGTCCACCTCTCTTCTCTTTCATCAGCAGCCTGAAAAATATCTGCCTTAAGAAAAGATTTCCTCCTTTTCTTTTCTGTATGCCTTCCCGTCCTTAATCTCATAGATCTCATCACAATTCCGTATCGTCGTCAGGCGATGCGCTATGATCACCAGCGTCTTATAACCCTGCAGCGCATCGATCGCCTCCATAACGGCATTTTCCGTATCGTTATCCAGAGCCGCCGTCGCCTCATCCAGAATCAGGATCTCAGGGTCATTGTAGAGCGCCCTGGCAATCGCCACACGCTGTCTCTGTCCCCCTGAAAAGCGCGTTCCCCTTTCTCCGAGAACAGTATTCAGCCCGTCGGGCAGCGCCGCGATTGTCTCTGCCAGCTGCGCTTTCTCCACTGCCAGACGTATCTTATTATCATCGATATCCTTTTCATCTACTCCGAAGGCAATGTTGTGTCGAATCGTATCGTCTGTCAGAAAAACCACCTGCGGCACGTATCCGATTGTTGCCTTCCAGGCGTCCATCATCTCATAAATACTCACACCATCAACCGTAATATCTCCCTGATCAGGCACAAGCAGCCCCAGCAGAATATCAGCCATGGTCGATTTACCTGCTCCGGATTCACCGATCAGAGCCACCGACCGGCCTTTCTGTATCGTCAGATTTAAATCCCTGATCACATGGTGTGGAGAATTCGGATACGTCCACTGCATATTCCTGACAACGATTTCCTGATTGAAAACCTTCCTGTCTATTTTGGCATAGTTACCCTGCACTCTGCTCTCTTTCTTAAACGCTTCCACCTCTTTCAAATTCCCATAGGCCGCGTTCAGCGCCGGGCAGGAACAGATCAGCTGGTTAAACCCCGCCGATATCTTGCCGATCGTCGGCAGGATCCTGAAAGCCGCAATTGCAAATGCGGAGAGCTGTGGAATAAAGACTGCCGTATCGCTCCCTGACATGATCTTTACTCCCACCACAATAATCAGCCCGCTCACAAATACCGCCTCTATAAAATAAGCCGGGCTCTCTGCCGCAATCGTCTTCGCCACTTCCGCCGTCTGTTGATTGGTAAAGCTTATGGCGTATTTATTGACAAAATACGGCTCTTTATGAAATACGATCACGTCCTTAATCCCCTGAAACGCTTCGTACAGATATTTGTTCACCTGTGCCGTACATTCTCTGTAATAGTCGCCGACTCTCTTCATCCTGTTGCGAAACACCATCAACAGCAGGCACAGAGAAAATCCCATCAGCACGATAATACTGACTGCCATCACCACATCCGTCCGTATGATAAATATGCAGATGCACATTGCAGTCAACCCATCTGCCATAATGCGGAACAGTTGAAAAAGAATCTCCTGCACTCCGCTTACATCATAACCGACTCCCCGCAGGATATCTGCCGTATTCACCCCCAGAAAAAAGCTGTATTCCCGCTCCATATAGGAATTCATCATCTTTATGGACAATTCTCTTTTGACTTTTACCGAAAATTTGACCCTTATATAAGACAACAGCACCATATACATATTTTTCAGGATATAGATAACGATCACCGACAACGATATCAAAACCAGCAATTGTCCCGATGTCGTAATATGAAAGATTTCGATGACCGGTGCGATATACTCATTCTCCATAAGCAGGTCCGGCGAAAGAAATGAACTTACCAGCGGAATGATGATCGACACGCCCAACGTCTCGAAAACAGCGCCGACCACTGTCATTAGTAGAACAATAACACTGAGATTCTTCTGTTTCCTGTCCAATATATAGTTAAGTTTCTTAAATACGTCTATTAAACTGGCAATATCTTTATTAAGAGATTTTTTCATGGTTTCCTCTGCGATTCTTAAGTGGTGGTTCAGGCATAAGGTTCTAACCATTATAACCCATTTTAGATCGATACGCAATTATATGGAAAACGACATAAATTTTGCCTTATTCCAATATACTCTTTGCCTTTTACATTCTTTTTGCTATACTGGCACTATACCCCTGGTATAACAATGTTGAAAATTTCCAGGACATGGAGGCGGGAAGCAATGCATCTTTTTCATAAATATCTGCACAAACTGTATCTCGTATACTTTAAATGGAAAAACACTCACAGCAGAAATGTCATCTTCCAAAAATCCTGCGTCATCTCCGATGACGACTTTTTCGAGGGAAACAATAATGTGGGCGGCCGCATCCACAGATCTCATATCGGATACGGCACCTATATTGTCGGCGAAAACGGCTACATCCATGACTGCCGAATCGGCCGCTTCTGTTCGATTGCCTCAAACTGCCATATCGGACTGGGCGACCATACCCTGGATATGGTATCTACCTCACCGCTCTTCTACAGCGCTCACTCGCTTCTGCCCGAGAATTTTCTGACAGAAAATATTCCCATGCCGGAACAGACCATCGGCGATACGAAATATAAAGTCATGATCGGCAATGATGTGTGGATGGGATATAATGTCTGCGTCAAGGAAGGAGTGACGATCGGCGACGGCGCCATCATTGGTGCAAAATCTCTTGTTACCCGTGATATCCCGCCTTACGCCATTGCCGTCGGTACGCCTGCCAGAGTCATCAAATACCGGTTTACCCCGGAGCAGATCCAAAAGCTGCTGGAAATAAAATGGTGGGATCAGGATCCTGCCTGGATCAAAGAGAATATCCATGTTTTTCATGATATTGACACTTTCATTGCCGCCGCCGAAATTTCAGCTCCTTCTACCGGGCATCCTCAACAGGATCCAGGCAGATGACCTGCTTATAGCGGTCCTGATTCCAGAGAATGACCACATTTGCGACATTATCATGACCGCAGATCAGATAATCACATTGATTTAGAAACCATACATCCTGCAGTACTTCTTTTCCCATAAGATACTTGTGAAGTTTCCTCGGATTATCCAGTTTGGTTTCATGTACTCCCGTTCTCTTCTCTTCACCATGATCCCATAAGCGGAACGCTTCGTTCATGAACAGCTCCCACTTCGAATCGCGGAACTGTTTTTCATAAAGCTCTTTAATATTGTTTTCATCTGTTGCCAGAAAAATCTTTGTAATCTCCGGGTGATCCTGCAGGAGCCGATACGTCTTCTCCAAATAGTCCTGAACGGGAGCCGGGGTCGGATGTCCAAGCCGATTCTTCATATCTGTTCCCCGTATGTGTATTCCCAGCACAACGTCCTTTTCTCCTGCCCGCCTTGACCACTCCGCAGCATACTCCGCTTCCAGATCTTCCCGTAACCGCATATGCTTCTCCACGAAAGGCGTATAAAACCGGATCGTCTTTTCAGTAGGATAGCGCCATTTCGGCATTACGTATTTGTCCGAATATTTCTCCAGATACTTACCGTTACAGTTCACACAGCGTCCGCTTGCATATGCTTCTTCCAGTGTAACTCCACCTGCGTCCTGAAAATAATAATTCCATGCATTCTCAGTTCCTGCCACCGGAATGTCTTCGCTGTACAGTGTCTTGTAGTTTTTCATATCAACCACAGGAATATAGCCGAATTTACGTGCCAGTACGATATGCCCCAGGACACACATATAATTAGAAAAAAAGCCTGCGCCGCCTTCTTCCCGATATATAATATAGTACTTCGCCTTTATCCTGTGTAATAAATAATACCCTTCCAGCTTAACATACTTCTCAAACGCTTTATACATCCCGTAGATCCAGCTCTTTATTTTCATCCCTTTTTCTCCTGTTAAATAAAAGATCCTGCTCAAACCACTCCACCTTATCCTGAACCCGGCATCCCTGTCCGCGCACCCACTCGCAGGCCGCCATGCCTCTGCGCGCTCTTTCCTGTGCGCTGCCATACAGGCTCTCCATAGCCTCACGCATCTGCTCTTCGTCTTTCACGATCCAGGCTCCTGAGATCTTACCATACATACCGACATCCGTACTGATAATCGGCATTCCGGTCGCCGCCGCCTCATGTGCCACGACCGGATAGATCTCTGACCTGCTGGAACAGACGAACACGTCACTGGTCCGATACAGATCGATCACCGCCTCTCTGCTCACATGCGTATGGAAAATTACTTCCTTGTCCTTCTGGCCGGATAACTTTTCGCGGATCAGTTCCTGCAGAAAATCATAATAGGCGTTTTCCTCGAATCCCACCAGGTTTAACCGGCTTTTTCCCAGCCTGGCCGCCGCAAACGCCCTCACTAACATCTCCTGATTCTTGTTCTGATTATAGTTTGCCACAAAAAGGAAACTGACGCATGCCTTCTCCTCGTAAGTGTGCCGCATATCCTCCTGAAAAAACCGGTCGTCAATGGCATTTTTGAGTATCCTGCCGTTTGTCAGCCCGTACTTCTTCGCGTACACTGACGCATTGCTGTCCTCGGACAGATAGATTACCCGGTCAAATAATTCGATATGCCGATACAGTCTCTCAAAGTATCTCCTGCACTTATACTCAATCCACGCTCCCACCACATTGCGCCTCAGCAGCTGTTCCCGGCAGGCATACTGTTCTTTCCACGCAGAATATCCGTGGGAGTAGAACACTTTTACACAATCCAGTTTCTTTAAGTACGGCATTACCCAATCCAGTGTCCAGGTCTGGGCACAGACCACCACCAGCACATCGGGAGCAAATTCCCTGATCTGCCTTCGATATTCTTTCTTCGTACTTTTCTTATCCCTTCCCCTGATCAGCAGCGGCCATCTGGTATAAATGCGCATCCTGGCAATCTTCACGCCTTCATGCTCGTCTCTCTCCGGAAGCTTTTGCAGACCGCCATTGCCGGCGCTGGCCAGCACGAACACTTCATGACCCCTTGCCGCCAGCCCCTGCGCCAGATAGCTGGTAATGATCGTCACGCCATCCTGCGACGGCCAATAACAGGGAACCGCAAACATGATCCGCATCCCTGGCCTCCCTCCTGCAGTATGTTACTGCGCTTTCCTCCACCTTTTCAACACAAATACCTCATTGAAACAGACTGTCATAATCATACTGCACATAAAAATCTCTCATCCGGCCACAGTATTCCTCATAATTTTCCCAGGTCAATTCACCCGTTCCATCTTTCATCCAATACAGGATCTGCGTGTTGACCGCTTCGTGATAGTGTAGGATATCTTTATAATTATTCAGGTCACATATCATCCAGTGCTCCGTAAAGAACGAAAAAAGATGTATATTATCACACTGCAGCATCAGCTCTATGGCATATTTCTCCGCATCCAGCTGTCTCTCCAGAATCCCCTCCTGATGAAGCTGATCCCAGAAATAGATGCTGTACGGCGAAAAAAACAGATAGAAGTCGATTTCCGGATATTTCTTCGCCAGATCCGTCACATTCTTCGTGATATTCTCTTCGATGGTCTTATAGTCATCTTCCGTGATGTCGGTGATCTTCTCCGCTTTAACCGGTCTTTCATACAGTTGGTCCAACGCTTCTTTGCCGAAGGTGCGTCCCTCCATCCAATTACCATAGGTATCAAAATCCGTAGTGGTGCCTCCCGCCTTCGTGTATTTGATCACACCATAGGTATCGCCCAGCAGGATCTCCTTATTAAACACATATTCGGCATCATTGAGCAGAAAATCATCGTACAGATACCACGGATAGGAATCTTCCTCATAATTCATCATATCCGCCGGACTGAGCAGATCGTCATAATCCAGGCAGCGTAAGATCATTTTAAGCTTCGGATTATGACCGGCCGCCACTACCAGATTATCATTGATCTCCCTGTAGCTGGAGCCGGAAAAGGGTACCTTCACGGCGTTCACCCCAAAGATCTCATTCATTTCCGAAGTCTTGAAATTTTCGGACATCGAAGTGCCCGTGATAACCGCATCATAATCAAAGTGTTTCACAATGCCGTTATTCTGATACCGCTGGTTCTCGATCACATACTGATACCGCTCCAGCGGCTTATGGTAATGAAAGTACGGATCGATCACAGCGGTGACCGCTCCCATCCCCATCAGGAGCGCCAACAGTACTGCGATAAAGGCCGCCGTCCATTTTTTCCCCGAGAGAATCATACCGCCACACCGCCTCTCTAAAAATTAAAATACAGAAAAGTGCTGATTCCGCTGAAATTGAAAATGCACCATACCAACAATCCGGCACTGACCAGGATCTTGAAGACCGAAGCCCTGAACTTCTCCGTCCGCCCGTACACATTCCGGCATCCTAAAATGATCAGCATGGAAAAGGCAAAAAACAGGATCAGGATGAGCGGCGAATCCGCCTCCATCTCGATCTTCAGTCTCTCCAGCAGAAAATCAATCTCCGTCAGCCGGAATTTCCCCAGAATACTGCCCCGGATCTTCCCGAAATCCCAGGCGGTGATCCTGCCCAGAAAAAGCCAGGCATCCGCCATGGAGTCCGCCCGGAAGAAAATCCACATCACATTCACGAACAGAAACGTTATCACCCAGTTTATGACTTTCGGAATCTTCTGGAAAAACTTCCCGCAACAGCGGGTCACCACCATAAATGCCCCATGGCATACTCCCCAGAACACAAAGGTCCAGTTGGCTCCATGCCAGAAACCGCTTGCCAGAAAGACGATCATCATGTTCAGGTATGTCCTGCCTGTCCCCTTCCTGTTGCCGCCCAGCGGGATATACACATATCTCGTGAAAAACCGCGTCAGCGTCATATGCCACCTGTCCCAAAAATCCGTGATCAAAACCGCCTGATACGGTGAACGGAAGTTCTGAGGCAGATCCACATGGAACATCCTGCCGATCCCTGCTGCCATATCGCAGTAACCGCTGAAGTCGAAATAGATCTGTATCGTATAAGCCAGCATCACGATGAGCGCATTGGTGGAATCCAGCTTCTCAATATGGCCATACCCCCAGTTTACCGCATTGCCAAAGGTATCTGCCAGCAACACCTTCTTGGACAGCCCCAGCACAAAAATGTAGATGCCTTCCGCCATGTAATCCCAGTCAATACGCTTTCTCTCCCTGTCCAAAAACTGTGGAACAAGCTCATCGTGCGTAACAATCGGCCCCGCCACCAGCTGTGGGAAAAAGGTGACGAAAGATGCATAGTACAACAGACTGTATTCGGGAACTTCTCTCTTATAGGCATCGATGACAAAGGAAAGCTGCTGAAAGGTAAAGAAGCTGATCCCCAGAGGGAGCAGAATGCCCCATAACGCATACTCTTTCCGAAATACCGCGTTGATATTCCGGATAAAAAAGTCCATATATTTATAGTAGATCAATATACCGATATTCAATAAAAGACCGATAAGCAAAAGCGCCTTCCTGGCCTTTGCTCCTGATATATGCCGGAAGAAAAGGCAGATACAGTAATTGACCGCAATACTGCCTAAAATGATAAAGAGATAACTGATATTGAAATAAGCGTAGAACCACAGAGACATCGCCAGCAAAAAAAACTGTGCCAGTTCATACTTTTTAAAATGATTGATCGTATAATATCCCAGGATACACGCCGGGAGAAAAAATAAAACAAATAGATAGGAATTAAAAAGCATACGTTTATGTCCCTTCAAAGATTCCGCAAAACAGTAAGCATATCCTGAAACACTGTACTGCTGTCAAATTCCGCCTGCCATTTCCGGCAGGCAGCACATTTCATATCCTGCAGCTGTGACCCTTTCTGCGTCAGGATCTTCCGGATTGCTGCCGAGATCTCACCGGCATCCGGATCCGCAGACAGAAGTATGCCGTTATCGGCGATCATTTCCGTAATACCGCCGACATCCGTTCCGATCACCGGGATCCCACATGACATTGCCTCCTGGATCGATACCGGGCAGCCCCCCTCTGTCTTCGATGTCGTGATAAAGCAGTCCACCTGGTGATTCCCATAGTAAGCAGGTACATCCCGCACAAATCCTGCGAATGTATATTCTATATTGTTCTTCCTGCCCAGCTTTTCACCGGCATATCGCTGCAGTTCCTGTAATTGTTCTCCGTCACCGATGTGGGTCCAATGGATCTTAAGATCCTCTATCTGTGCCAGTCCGTCGATGATCAGCGGGATCCTTTTTAAGGGGATCGCATTGGAACAGCTCAAAAGCTGCAGACAGCCGTCACCGCCGACCGGCATCTGCCGCAGAGGCCGCTCCGTACCCAATCTGCACACATGCATCTTTGCATCGTCCGTCTTTGCCGCCTTCACATAAGTGCCGTAGTAATCCGCTCCGTACTCACAGGCAAAAACCATGGCATCCAGCTTTTCCTCCATCTGATGCCGAAACGGCTGCCTGCCCCCCGGTATTCTCTCATGGTACAAATCCACACCGTGCATACGTGTCACCATGCGCACCGCCGGAAATCTGCGTTTCACACGTGTCATGCTGTAGCAGAAATAGGTGTACCAGAACGAATAGTAAATACATTGCTCCCTTCCCGACAGTACACCGCTCCCGCACAGCTTCTTTTCGTCTGCCACCGCCTGGGCATAGAACGCAACAGACTGATACAGCCGTTCTCTTACGTCGCTGCCGGATCTCAGGATCTCTCTCAGCTCACTTCTTCCTTCTTTGTCCAGCAGAAAACGAAAAAGCGCCCTGATCTTATCCGCTCCCGAAAGCTCCGGTCTGCCCGGACAAAGCACTTTGATCCCCTCGGGCAGACCGTCACAGACCCCCTCTTCTCTCTGCTGTCTTGTGGCGTGAGACAGGATCGTGATGTCATAATGCTGTCTCAACCGCACAAGCTCCGGCAGGATAAAGCTCCGCTCCCCTCTGCCATAGGGAAAACATTCGGTTGCCAAAATCAACTTTGTCATTTACGTCTGTCCTTCCCCCATGCCATCGAGATCCTTCTGACAAACAACGATAATCCAAAAGAAACCACAGCGATCACCGGTACTGTCAGGCAGGCAGCCCAGCCATAGTCCGACACCAGGCACAATCCCATCAGCAGCAATGTCATAAACCCGATCGTACACAATAATATATTTCTATAGGTGACGTTCTTTGCGATCTGCTGTTGTTTTTCCCGCGTTCTATTGTAATATTGCCATTGTGACTGTATATATTCCTTATAATATGGACTGTCTGCCGCATATTTCCACCATTCCCGGTATCCCGGAACCAGAAAGACCGGATTCCAGGGCTTGCTGTAATCTCCATAAGAGGAGAAATGGATGATCTTCGCCGTCTTCTCGCACGCCGCTATATGATCATAGCCCAGCTCTTCCATATATCTTTCATTCTCATCGATACATGCCGTGCGCGCCGGAATATACTTGATCCTGCCCGCAAACAGCAGTCCAAAGGTAAGTTCCATCATGGAGTTTCCCGTCAGTTTCCTGATTCCAGCGTCCGCATTCAGAATATCCTCCAGGGTAAAATCCCGCCTGATCCTTTCCACATCATACATGGACAATACAAACGTCAGACAGTCTCCTCTGATCTTCTCCATGAAGTCCCTGTGATTCCTGGGCTTATGTTCCGGTCCCGGACATATGGCATAGGCCCCCTCGAAATCCGTGCCGTAGATTTCTGCCAGATCTCCGACGATCACAGTATCCGACTCGATCACGATGATCCGGTCAACCTCTTTCGGCAGAAGCTCATGAAAAATCCAATAACTGGACATGGCCCCCACCGCCCAGTGCTCACCGGCTGTGAATCGGATATGTCTGGCCGCCGCCTCCTCATCAAACCGCAGTATGATGATATGATGTCCGTATTGGCGGGCCAGATCCCGTTCATATTCCAGATCGGCCTCTTCCAGATCCTCCGACACGATATACAAATAGATCTCGGAATTCTGATTCTTCTCAAACAGCGATCTTATCGCAACGTATGCATATTTATAATTTTTCCTGCCTGTCGTCAGGTAAACATTCATTCTCATCGTAGTTGTTTATTCCCTCTGGCATTCTCACTCTCGCTGAAACTGTTATCGTTATGGAACAGTCCGTTATCAATCAGGCAGTAATCCTCCCAGTTCCTGTCGAACCATGCCCGGCGCATCACCCGGGCAAGAAAGGTAATATTGGAATACCCGCAGACGATCCCTTCACAGTGTGTCAGCGTATACTGGTCCCGCAGCACCTCAAGTCCCAGCCTGTAGTGATGATTTTCCCGATCCGACTGACTGAACGCGATCGATTCCCCGCTGCCGTCGTCTCTGTAAGTATCGTCATACACCCTGACCGCATCTCCAAACTCCTGACGGAATTTCTCTACAACGGCATTTTCATCTGTCGCCAGGAAGATCTGCTCATACGCCTTCGCGTCCATCAGCTCCCTGGCTTTTCGTATCTCCTGCTCCACCTGGACCGGTACGGGATGGTTGTTGTACCCTTTATTAAAATCAGTTCCTCTGTAATGCACCGCCAGCGTTTTCCTGTCTCCCAGCAGCTTGTCATATGCGTCTTCCAGATACTTCCTCGTCTCATCATTATAGCGGATATATTTCTTAAGCATGTCCGCCATCGCATCCACATACGCCTGCGATACGTCATAGCTGACTGCGCCGTACAGAGCCTTCACCTGTTCACAGTGCCATGGTGCCTGGCCTACCACATGCGCCGCACATTCGACACCGGCCACCTCCGACACCGGCTTAAAATAATGCAGGAAAGCGTTTTTTTCGCCCCTGATCCCATCCGGTTCATAATATACGTACCGGTCTCCCCAGCAGACATACGGGACAAAACCTCTCTCATCTGCAAAATACAGCTTGATCAGTGTCATCCCCAACTCCGCGAAAAAGCCTATTCCATTCCCCGTCTCCTGTATATGATAGACCGTGCAGCCCCGGTACTCGTCTCCCCGGTGCACCACCTCCAGAAAATCAGGACTGTGATAGCCTTCCAGAACCATCCTTCTGAAATCTGCTTTCCCGCTGTGAAGCCTGCACCGATTCCAGAACACGAGCTTCTCTGATCTTCTTAAGAAATCCATTATACCCATGAATCTGTTTCCTTCCTGAACCCGGATTATAGAACAGCGTGTGCCATGGTATCGGTATTATACGCCGATGCCATAGATTTCCCTGGTTGCCTGTTCCCATTCACCCCTGTCTCTCAGCAGATGTTCGATGATATCTCTCACGGCTCCACTGCCGCCTTTCACAGGGGATACATACTGCGCGCTTCGCTTCACTTCCGCGCAGGCATCCGCAGGGCAGCCTGCAAACCCGCATAATGCCATGGCCGGCAGATCATTCAGATCATCCCCCAGATACCCCATCTGCTCTTTGGTGATACTATGCTCTCTCATAAACTGCGTCAGATACGCCACTTTATCCCTGCAATTCTGTACCAGATACTCTACTTTCATCTCACCCATCCGTCGTGTGGTGGCGGCACACTCTCTGCCGGTCAACACCATGATCTTAATACCGACTTTATGTGCGGCGAAAAACCCCGCCGCATCCCTGGTGCAGAATTTCTTCAGTTCATTGCCATGTTCGTCATAGTAGATGCCTGCGTCCGTCATTGTACCGTCCACGTCTATAACGATATATTTGATCTTTGTCCAATCGTTCATTTTACTGTCCTTTCAGGCTCTGCTCTGATACAAAGACTCTGTCAGATAGCGGATATTCAGCTGTCTCTCCATCTGCATCATCCGCTCCCTGATCTTCTTATTCTCCTCGTCACCTTTGGTATGCTGGCTGGCCATATAGTCCGACACATAATTGGCCTTACTGTCCGTCCGGTAACCGTCAAAGCCGGCCAGCGCCACATCCTGGACATCCAGTTTCTTCAAAAGCCTCAGCAGCATGATCACGCTGTTGTCAGAAGGCCCCATCTCGTCAAAATGCAGATCCATATAATTGACCGGAAGATATTGTCCGGCCTCTATCCTGCCGTCCGGACACATCTCCAACAGATTGGAGGTAAGGATAACCTTCGGCGTCTGCGCTTTCCCAAGGATCGTCTCGAATCTTCTGGCATTACAGCAGAACGTATAATCCGCCTGATAGAAATCCGGCACAAAGTTCGCGGAGATGACCACCGGTCTCTCTTCTTCGATATAACGCTCTATTCTCTGCCGCTCTCCTTTGATACTGGAACCCGGTGCAAGGATCAGGCACTTCCTGCCCGCCATGGGACGGGCAAGATTTCTGCGCGTCTCCCTGTCGTCTATCGTCTTATTTTGAAAATCCTGATATAATCCTTCAATATAGGCTTCGTCATAGGCAGTCTTTTTATGGTCTTCCAGGCTTCCAAGGATCTGGTTGATCTGCTTTGCCCGCAGCCGTCCCTTATCCAGCAGGAACTCTGCATAATTACGATGCAGATTGTACTTGGCAGAAAGGGCATACGCCGTACTGTATCCCCATGCCTCTATCTGTTTGAGCTGCTCGATATGATCGTCAATCCCATCCAGCACCGGATTGACATCATAGTGTCCCGACTGACGTTTATTCATATAATCCATGATCAGCTCCATACACAGATTCCCCGGAGACCGTCCCATCCCCAGCATCGATGCATCGATCACACACTCTCTGCCGCTGGCCTTCATATTGATGAAATCCTGCGCAAGAGAATAAGAAAGTGCCAGATTTTCATGCAAATGAAGTCCGATCACGATATCCCTGTCCAGGTTATGCTCGATCAGTGAATAAATCCGCAGCAGATCATCCTTCATCATAGAACCGAACGTATCCACAATCGAGAAAGCATAGGGCTTGATCTCATTCACTTTCAAAAGGAGCTGCAGGATCATCTCATCTGAGTATCCCATGATATTGATCGGGTTGGCAAACACTTTATACCCCTTATCCTTAACCTTCCTGATATAAGTAAGTCCTTCCTCTATATCATAATCATGAAAAGTCACACGCACCGCGTCGATGGTCCTGCCGTCATAGGGCTCCAGCTTATCAAGCGTGTATTTATTATGCAGGGACATCGCAGTAAATTTGGTTTTGCCGCGATTCTCCGGCAAAATCTGTGCGATCTCGGCACAGTTATTGTAAAGCGTCCGGTTCGGTTCATAGTCGCAGTCCCGCAAAAATCCCACTTCAATATAATCCACGCCCGACTCGACCAGCTTGGACAGGATTTCCCGAATCGTATATTCTCCAAAATTCCAGTCATTGATATACCCGCCGTCCCGGAGGGTACAATCCAACAATTTGATATCTGACATATTGATCCACTTTCTTCTACTATTTCCCCTGATTGTCGGTAATCATTTCAGTCAAAGACCCACTCTTTCACCGGTCAGTCACCCTAAACCGTCGGATGCGGATCCTTCATGGCATACAGCGCCTTCGCCATCTCATAATCGTACAGATCGTCAATATCTGCAGCCTCCCGCTTATTGACCACCAGCTGATAGTACCTGGGACCGTAATTATAGTGCCACTCTCTCACTTTCGCGGCAGGAGCCAGATCGATTCCGTTTGTAAAGTGATACATCATCGGAAGCTGTTCGGAGTTCTTATGCTCCAATCCCATCTTAAAGTTAAGCGGTCCGTTATCATCCAGCAGATAAGTCTGGTACGGTGCTACCGTGATCAGGGAATCATATCCCTCTTTCAGCTTCTCGAAATAGGTCCTGATGGCCTTTTCATACAGGTACGGCTCAACGCAGGGTGATGTCGCACACGCATATAAAAGATGTTCTCCCTCGATGGTATCACACAGATATTCCAAAAACATGCCGAACGGCACAGACTCATTGGCATACTCAATGGGTCTTTTAATGGCCTTAACACCGCACTTCTCGCCGATCGCCAGCATCTCATCCGAATCGGAAGAGACGATGATCTCATGCAGCCCCTTCACCTGCTTAAGCTGCTCAATCTTATGCTGCAGAAGATTTGACTCCCCAAAGGGCAGAATATTCTTGTTGGGCAATCTGGAACTGTTTCCCTTCACCGGTACTACTGCTGTAATCGTGTCACTCATTTTCTTTTCCTCCATTTCTGTACGGTCATGATCGTTTTCTTTACACACAAGCACATTTTTCGCTTATTGCCGCCGTCTCTCCGGCATCTTCGTCGTCTCCAGCTGCTTCGCGATCTTACTTATGATCGCCGCGATCTCTTCATCACTGGTCTTTTCAAATGCATGGGCAATCCCTTCCAGCTTCTTTCTGGCGGCCCGTTTCCTCTCCAGCCACTTCCATCCCGGTCTGTCATGCTCCAGCATCGTCAGATACACATTGTACAGCGGTGTGATCTTCGTCAATGCCCTGGTCAGTTTCTCCGCCGGTCCCATCTTATGATAATATGCCTTCAGCTGTTCTTTCGTCAGCGCATAATACGGATCACGGAGCACTTCTTCCGCCATATCGGCAAATTTCACGTAACTCGGCTTATCCCAGTCTATGGTGTATACCTCATCGATCAGCTTCTCACTGACCGGAAACGGCCTGTCATCTTTCCGTGTCGTCTCCTCAAATTCGTCAAAGCTGCTTATCTTATCCGCCTCCCGCAGAAAAGCCAGCTCATAGTCTTCCGGGACCGGAACCGGAAAGAGCAGATAGCACATTTTCCTGCCGAAGAAAGCCTCCACGAAGGTAGAGCTGTTGCCCGTATATATTTTATCACTGATCAACGTCCACTGCCTCACGGACTGCTCACGGATCACTCTGAAATTCGGGTAATCTTCTGTCATCGCATCCGCCTGCTCGCTTTCCTCTCCCGGATGCGGCCGATAGATAAACACGATGTCCTCCCGCTCCCGGCATATTCTGCCGATCCAGTCGAGAATGATCTTTTTGGACGGCAGCATACAATCCCTGTAATAATATCTCCATCCTTCTCCAAAGCGGTCGCACATTTCCTGCAGATAGGATTCCGTGTGATGATCGGAAAAATAGGGGGATACGAAGAGAAAAATCTTCTTATCCGTCGGAATATTGTACTGACTGAGAACTTCCTCTCTGGAAAGATAATAGCCGCGCATTTCTTCCCGCAGAAAATCCATGCCCACATGGCCGATGAGCTTCACTTTTTTCGGATTCAGCCCCGCCACATCCAGCATGCGCCTCTTATTCATCTCCCCCCAGGATACCCGTACCACTTCTTTTGCCACCCCGGAATAATTCTTGAATGCGTTGGCATTCTTTTCATCTCTGGGAAATACGATATTCTCCCACTGCATATCGATGAGCTTGTCAAATTTAACAAAATTCTTCGTGTGCCACTCTATGGAACTGTTCTGATAACACGCCATAGTCACCACCACTTTTGTATGATAGATGGGCCGCATCGCCTTAAGCGCCTGCGCATCTTCAATATGGATGATCCTGACTTTATACCCCCTGCGGTCCAATTCGTATTTCAGCAGACACAAATTTTCAAGTTCCCTGACTTTATGCTCGTAAATAAACAGAAAATCAAGTTCTTCCATCTTATATTTTACCATCGCTCTCTGATTCCTTTCGGCTGGTCACAACGCCTGCTCTTCCTCTGCTTCCTATGGTACAAAATACTGCTCCACCGTGGCCAGCACGGTAAGCGCCATACTCTTCTCCGTCACATTTCCCTGCCCAAACAGCAGGGAGATCTCGTCCCTGAGCGCCCCGTCGAGTATCCCGCACCGAATGACGCGCTCAAAGTATGCTTTGTAGAATCGCTGCAGATCCGCACTGCCCGCATACCAGGCATCCACGGGATTCATGGAGTCCATATTCTCCATATTCAGTATCCTGCACAGCGTCTGTTTCGCCAGCCGCCGGGCAGTCCTCACCCTCCGCTGCATGAGATGGGATTCCTTCGGTTTGACGCCGCCCCATTTCTCCCATCCGTATTCAGCCGCCCCGGCATATTTCTCCCGGATCCACCGCAGATAAAGATGATGCCTGTTCCTGTATGCGAAAGGAATCGAAAAGACGGTATCCATAAAATCCACATCCATAAACGGCGAAGCAGTCTCCACATAATGCTGTCTGATCATGTAAGAACTCTGCATCCCCAGCATCCCCCTGGTGGAGATCACAAATTCTTCCTGCGTGCGATACTGCTCCAGAAGCTTCGGGTCGAAATCATACCGCACCCTGGCCGAGTACTGGTTATACCCATACCTGGGTGCTCCCCTGCTGAAGTTCACGTCCTGATAGTAGGAAGAAAGGATGACATCCCCCAGCATACCGGTATGTTCTATTCCAAAACGCTCCGGGTTCAGTGTTTCCAGCATTCTGCCGCCGCCCGTGATCCCGGAATACAGCGCTGCCCCGTTATTCTGCCTGACCCGCTTGTCGATATCATACAGCCACAGCGCATCATCCAGCGGCTTAAACAGATACTCGTGTCCCAGATCACAGGCAATCTGCCTGGATATCCTGTCATCCAGATACCCCGCGCGGCTGTATGCGATATTCAGCTGATCGCCATACCCCATCTCATGGGCCACCCATGACACCATACGGCTGTCCAGCCCGCCGCTTAAATCTACCAGATGCTGATAACCATATTCCCGGTCTTTCTCAAACTCGCGCCTGACGGCCTCCCTGAACGCCAGATCAACCTGCTCCACAGCTTCCTGCTCGGATCTGTGCACCTCCTGCACGGGGATGGTGTAATATTTCTCCACCACGACACGCCCCTTTTCCAGCACCGCATAACAGCCCGGAAGCAGCCGATGTATCTCCGCCACCGGGGTACTGTCGTCAAGCATATAACCATAAGACAGCATGTACCGCGCCGCCGTGCAGTTAAAATGATACGGCACACCGTTGGCCCGCAGGACCTGCACCATAAAGTACACGCTGTTCGATACGATCCAGCGCTCTCCATCCACATAATAATACAGCGCCTTATTGGAGACCTGATCCGTGTAAAGCATCATGCGTCTGTGTGCTTTGTCATATGCACAGCCGCAGAATGCTCCTCTCAGCTTCTGCAGATGAGCCTTCACATCCCTGCGCAGGGAAGAAGCGAAAGCATGCTGCCATTCACCTTCTGCCGACGCGGCCATAAAAGCATCTTTATTGTACACATACCCGTCCATAAAGCAGGTCCATTCATCATCCGACACCCAGACCGCATCCTGCGGAAATTTATTAAGAAGCCGGCTGTACCAGCTGCATTCACCTGTCTGCAAAACGACGCCGGGCCATTCAATATTCAGATTTCCCGCGGCAAGCCACCCGTATAATTCCGTTCTTTCATCCATGCCTCTGCCATCCATTTTACTCTGTCGTCAAACCGTTACCGCGCGCCTTATGCTGCTGCACACGGCCTCGATCTCGCCATCCTCCATATACGGATGAAACGGCAGCGAGAGACATCGGGCACAGACATACTCTGTATTCTCGCAGGGTACCGCCCGAATCAGGCCGTCAGCAAATGCCTTCTGTCTGTGCATCGGCTTATTGTAATAGACCGCACTCGGTATCCCGTCCGCCTTCATCTGCGCGATCACCCGTTCCCGCTCCTCAGTATCCTGCAGGCAGACCGTATACTGCGCCCAGCTTGAACGTGTATTATCTACCTGCCGCGGTATTCTCACGATATCCTTCAATGCTTCACTGTACTTGTCCGCCACACGGCCGCACGCTTCCAGTTCTTCGTCAAAAAACTTAAGCTTCTGCAGCAGCACCGCCGCCTGCACCGTATCCAGACGGGAATTCATGCCGATGCGTATATTGTCATATTTATCGCTTCCCTTGCCATGTACGCGCAGAGAAAACAGCCTGTCCGCCCATTCATCATTCTCCGTAAAGACCGCACCGCCATCCCCGTAACATCCCAACGGTTTCGAAGGGAAAAAGGAAGTTGTGGAGATGTCTCCAAAGCTGCCTGTCTTCCTCTCTTCTGCCACAGCGCCGAAGCTTTGGGCCGCATCTTCCAGGATCAGCAGGCCGTATTGTTCGGCGATCCTGCGTATGGCCCGGTAATCTGCCGGCTGTCCAAACAGATCCACTGCCACCACCACCTTCGGCCGCAGATCGGTATTTTGCAGTACATAGGTCACCGCTGCCTGCAGGCTTTCAATGCTTATATTATAAGTCTCCCGATCAATATCCACGAAGACAGGCGTTGCACCGGTCAACGGCACCACTTCGCCGCTGGAAAAAAAGGTGAAATCCGGCACGAACACCGCGTCCCCGGGGCCGATCCCCCACGCCATCAGGGTCAGCTGCAGGGCGTCCGTCCCATTTCCACAGGCAATGCAGTGTTTGACCCCCGTGTAGCCGGCAAGTTCTTTCTCCAGCCGTGCAACCTGCTCCCCCATGATAAAATGGGTGGAATCGATCACTTCCTGCAGCGCATTGTCTATCTGCACCCTGTGTGCCTGATATTGTCTCTTAAGATCCCGAAATTCCATACCTGAACCCCCATTTTCACTTGTCAAATCTCCCCTGAAACCGCATGGTATCACAATCCTTCAGCGGAAACTTCACAACACTTCCCGTCGCGGCAGACTGATAGATCGCGAGTACCAGTTCCAGCGCCCGTCTGCCTGCATGCGCATCCACATACGGCTGCGTGTCCGTCTCAATGGCATGGATCACATCCTCATAGAGCGGGGTATGGCCATACCCATACACATTGGGCGGATTCTCATGAAACTGCCTTTTCACCTCTTCCGGGTTATCCAGCATATCCGAAAAGCACCATTCCTCAATGACATTCACGGACGCTCCTCCCGCCTTAACAGTTCCCTTCTCGCCAAACAGATACAACGTCTCCTCCAGATTCCGGGGATAAACATTGGTCGTACCTTCTACAATCCCATACGCACCATTTGTAAACCTGATCAGCGCAATCCCCAGATCCTCCGCCTCGATATAGTCATGGTGCAGACGGTCCGTCATGCCTGTCACACACTCAATTTCGTCTCCCATCATCCAGCGTAGAAGATCGATATTGTGAATGCACTGGTTCATCAGCGCCCCGCCGTCCTGCTCCCACGTCCCACGCCATTTCGCTCTGGAATAATACTCGTAATCCCGAGCCCATCTTACATGCGCCGTTCCATGGAACATCCTGCCGAAGCGTTCCATCTCCACCGCCTCCCGGATCTTCCGGATCGACTTATTGAACCGGTTCTGGTGACAGGCGCACACTTTCAGGTGTTCCCGGTCCGCCACCTCTATGATCCGGTCCGCATCCGCCAAAGATAAGGCGATGGGCTTCTCTATGATCAGATTTGCATGTCCAAGTTCCATACAATCAACCGCGATCTGGGCATGTCTGCCGCTCTCCGTGGCAATCGCCACCAGCTCCGGCTTCTCCTGCACCAGCATTTCCTTATAATCCGTATAGCACTTCACAGAATCCGGCAGTCTGAATTTCAGGATCTTGTCCTTCATGTTCCGCTCACTCAGGTCGCAGATCGCCACGATATCCAAATGATTCTTCTGTGCCGCCACAATATGGTTGGGAGAGATTCTCCCACAACCGATCAATGCATATTTCATAGTCAGATCAACCCTCTTTCTCTAAGCTTTTGCACCATCTTAACTGCCGCATGGCCGTCGCCGTAATGCCGCGGCCTGTCGGCTACGGCAACCCTTTTCGCCTGCGCGGCAAAGCGAAGCGCCTCCGCCACACTGTCCTCATCCCCGGGATCAAATTTATGCATCCACTTATCCTGCACCAGATCTTCCCACATATCCATTTCCAGCATAAACAGACACCTGGCACCGGCAAAGGAGGACTCCTTGGAAAGTCCGCCAGAATCCGTCACAATCAGCCTCGCCCTGTTCATGAGCGCCACCATCTCCGTATAGCCGAGAGGTTCTGTCATCTCAAAATTGGCAATCCTCTGCGCCCGTTCCAGCAGGCCAAACTGCGCAAGGCACTTGACCGTCCGCGGATGCAGCGGACAGATGATCTTCTCTCCAAGCCGCTCCACCAGATTCAAAATGCACTCCATGCGCTCTTTGCTGCAGGTATTTTCCTGTCTGTGCCAGGTCATCACAATGACCTCCTCCACAGGATCAGACTGCTCAATCCTGCCGGCTATGGACAGGTAAGTATCATACATGATATCCCCCGTCATACAGGCCGCTTCTCCCAGACCTTCCCGTTCCAGATTCTGTAAGGATATACGATCCGGACAGAACAGAATATCCGCCAGATGGTCCGTAACGATCCTGTTGCACTCTTCCGGGTTCTCTTTATCGTGGACTCTCGGGCCTGCCTCCACATGGGCAATGGGGATGCACAGTTTCGCTGCCACCACGGCTCCCGCCAGCGTCGTATTCGTATCACCGTAGAGAATAACCAGATCCGGTTTACAGATCAGAAGCTCCTTCTCCAGTCCCACCATGATCCTCGCCGTCATCTGCGCGTGGCTTCCGCCGCCCGCCTGCAGATTAACGGCAGGCATCGGTATCCCCAGCTCCTCAAAAAAAACATCCGACATATTCTCGTCATAATGCTGTCCGCTGTGTATAATACACTGCTCATACCCTTCCCGCTCCAATTCGTGATACAAGGGCGCCAGCTTTATAAATTGTGGTCTGTTCCCTACGATATGTGTTATCATTCTTTCCTCCATGCCTGAGCAATTTATTCAACCTTCTCCATCCGTCTTTCCGTCATTACGTGCCGCATTTTCGCCTTCAGCTCCGGTACCATTTCGCTGTGGCATTTCTATATATGTCACCACCGGTTTCATTACTGCTGCCATACTGACATGTTCCTTCGCGTACTCCCTGATTCTGTCGGCCAGTTCTTTCTTGTCGGCCACTATGTGCCTGATCCGCCTGTACAATGCCGCAATCTCTTCCATATTCACCGTACTCCCGTCATTGGGAAATACTTTCGCAAAAGGATAGTCCTCCGGCAGGACATCAATCTCGCATCCCGTGATCAGCGGCATTCCCTTGGCAAGGCATTCTCGGGATTTGAGCGCTCCCAGCTTACCGTAAAATCCCGCCTTGTACATCCCGAAGGATACCAGTGCCAGATCACTGTCATCATACAGCTCGTCCAGTTCTTTCCCCGACATCGTGGGATAGAACTGGACGTATTCCTCCAGATGATATTTTTCCACCAGTTCCTGATACATCGGCTTCTCCGGCCCGTCACCCACCAGCCGCAGCCTGATCTTCAATTCCGGCGTCTGTCCTCCGTCATAATATTCCCGCATTCCCTCTATAATACGCTCATATCCGTGATGCCGCTGCATAAATGCCACACCGATCATATTGATCTGTCCGTCCTGAAACGCACCCGCAATCTGCGGAACACTGTCCACATTGATCCCGTTAGCCGAACGGATCGTCGGAATCCCGAATATTTCTTTATCGTCCGTATATGTCACAAATCTGTCCACGTATTTCTTAAGCCGTGGACGGTAAAGAAGCTCCTTTAAATAGAAAGGCCATGCGTTCCACTTCCCGAAATCATCTTTATCATAAGGATAGGTAAATAATTCGATCAGGATCCGGCAGTTCGGATACCGTTCTTTCACCTGTTTCCAGAAATGCAGATACTCCCTGTCCGCAACCGTGCGCCTGACATAGAGAAAATCCGGATCGTCCATCTGCTCAAGCGCCGCCTTATAATCCCGGGTTATCGAAGCAACAGGAAACAGTCCAAGCACCCTCCACGCCAGTGAGCGGACCGGTGTTTCGACTGCGATCTCCTGCATCTCATAAAATTTGCCCAGTTCCTCCATCTGCATGTCAATTTTCTTACTGACTCCAATAGACTGGCGGCCCTGAAAATGGATATAATACCCTTTTTTCATAATAACATACTCCCTTTTTCATTGCAAACACAACGTAATCCGGACAGCTTCTCTTTCAGGTTCCGCAGGAAATCAGTATGATCGATTGCAAAATTACCGGTCACCGTCTGTCCCTCGGCAACATTCTTCGTCACCACGCTTCCAAGACTCACGCGCGCATGATCTCCGATCCGGATCCGGTTGGATACGGTCGCATTCACCCCAATCCAGGCATCCGTGCCGATACAGACATTGCCGGCTATAACGGCCCCCTCGGCAACCAGCGTCCTCTCTCCGATAACACTGCCGTGTCCGATCTGCACCAAAGCGTCGATTTTCACATCGTCCCCGATATAAGTCGTATCCGTAGGCAAAATCCCCTTTGCAATATGCGCCAGCGAAAAGATTTCCACCCGGTCACCGATCACCACCCGTCCCAGGTCTTCCATCCCCAGCAGGGAATTCTCCCTGGTTCTCGCAAAAGTAAATGCCTTGCCACCCAGCACCGCTCCGCCTCGTATCACACAGTCATTTCCAATCTTTACATGATCGTATACAATGACATTGTCTTCTATGACAACCCTGTCGCCTATTTCAACATTATTTCCCGCGATACTCGCCCTTTCACTGATCACACAGTCCGAACCGATCCGGTTGCCGGCTGCCGGCAGACAGTACTGCGCATTTCCGCTCAGCCCGTTATGAATGATCTGAAAGCTCTCCCTGGGCGCCTCCGTTACAAATACACCCGTGATCCCCTGCGGCAGCCGGTCCACAAGTTCCCCGCTGCACAGGACACAGCTTGCATACGGACTCATACGGTCCAAAAATCTGGCATTGCCCATAAACGTCAGAAACGGCACTTCCAGCCTGCCCGTACAGTACTCCAGCGTCTGAAATTCTCCGTCCCTGACCAGCCTGCCGTCCATCCCCTTCGTCACTTCGGATAAATACATCCCCTCTACCTGTCCTCTCTCTTTGTTTCCGTCCCGGCAACTCTGTCTTCCAGCTCCCGCACCTTTTTATCCAGAATACTCATCTCCTGCGTCAGTGTCCTGATCTTACGGTTCTGCCGGGAAGCGATGGAAGTCAGGGACAAAAGGATCATGATGACAAATCCGATGGCAAAGATAAACAGGCCGTTCATGTTGCTCTGGATGCCGAATATATGAATGATGGATACCAGCAGTTCCGGTACGATCACCAGAATACCCATAACCACCCCCGCCAGAATCCAGAGCAGTGTATATTTTAAGTTCAGTGCTTTCTGCTTTAAGAAATAGAGAATAATGATAAAATAACATATTACGGCACTGATCAATGTAATTCTAAGTGTAGCAGGTATCATACTTGCACCCCCATATCCATTTAGACACAAACATGGTCATCTTTTCTTTCTGCCGGCTCTCCGTACCCCATAGCTCATACGGCAGATCAGGATCGCCAGCGTCACTTTCAACATATAATAGATGGATTTCTTAAAGGTGATGGAACTTGTGCCGCCTTCCCTGGCCCGCATCCGCACCGGTACTTCTTTCACCCTGCCAAGATGCATGATCGCAGATACGATCGCCTCCGGTTCCGGATAATCCATGGGATAGTCCTTACTGTAAATCTCTATGAACATCCTGTTCACCGCCCGGTACCCGCTGGTCACATCCATGATCCGCCTGCCCGTTGTCAACAGGATAAGGAAACTTAAGATATTAATGCCTACCCTGCGGCTGAAAGAAGACTGAAATCCTTCCTTTTCCAGAAAACGGGAACCGATCACAACATCCGCCTCATGATCGAGAATGGGTGCTATCATCTTATCCAGAAAGGCGATATCATGCTGCCCGTCCCCATCCATCTGCACGGCAATATCATAATCATGTTTGCGGGCATAAATATATCCCGCCTGCACCGCTCCTCCGATTCCCATATTGATCGTCAGATCCAGATAATGAAAGTTTTCTCTGCGGCACAGCCGCAGTGTTTCATCCGTAGACCCGTCATTTACGACCAGATAGTCATACTGCGGAGCCTGCTCCATCATATGCTTTACCACGCGCACGATATTTTCGGCCTCATTATAAGCCGGTATGATGATCAAAATCTTTTCCTTCCGTTCCATTTCCATTCCCTTTACGCTTTGGCTTTCCCTGCCCGTATCAGATATTTTGCCAACAGAGCAGATAATCGGCAGTTCCACAGTTCCCGCAGCAGCACATAATAAGCCGCATAAAAAATCCCGAAATTATATACCAGATAACGCTGCTGTCCAAAAAACACCATGGAAATGATCCCGATCATCACCAGATTACTTCCCAGCACAAGCGCCATAAATTCTGCACACCGGTTTGCCGCCTTCCTGTCCGCATAGCCCCATATCATCAGCGCCAGTGCCGACAGATAAAGGAACAGCGTCACGAGATGGCACAGAAGATAGATCGGTTTGATCTGAAAGAAGACCGTACAGATAAATGCCTGCGGCAGCATCATCAGAGTATGATACACAAACCTGCCAAAATGTGCCTTAAGCAGTTCCATACCGATGGTCTGTAAGCTGTTGTTCCAGACTGCATTAAAGTTGTCCGACTCGTATATCTCGGGCCAGTTTTCCTGAAAATAAACACCGCCCGTGGCCACCGCGGTCTTCCCCACGCTCCCTATGCCGCCCACGATGTCTCTCCACATCCACAGCCCCTTCTGCGCATACGCATATCGCTGCCGTTCCTGGTCCACGGCCGCATACAGCGTATCATAAAGCCCGCTTATCATCTGATCCTCAAACAGCTCCTGGTCTTCCTCCTCCGCTTCATACATCCCTCTGGAAAAGAGAAGCGACGTATACTGGCTGGTAAGGATCGGCCGTCCCAGCGAAGTCATCTTTTCCTGCTGCTCCCGGATGGCCTGCTCGATCTCCTGCCCTGCTCTCTCCTCTCCGTCTCCCCCCAGCCGAAACTCCTCATAATATTCCGGCTCCTGCACCTTCATGATAAACATATTGACTTTCATATTATCAGTGATCAGCCTGTAGTATCCATTGGCCGTCACAGCTACCAGTCCTATACCCGCCAGGCTGATCAGCATACAGCCGATGACTCCCGCCAAAAATCCCAGTGTTTTTCTCAAGACCCCTGCAAGCCTGGTACTCTCCCGCCGGCCTTGACCGCTTCTGTGCCAGGTCAGAAAGAGAAACAAAATCCCGCATACCCCAAAGAGGATCTGCAGCTGGGAACGGAGCATGGCCAGAAAAAACACCATCATAAAAGAGCCCGCAAGAAATCCGTAGCTTTTTCTCCAGACCGCACGTAGAAATAAGATCGTGAGCAGATAGAAAAAAGCGTACGCCAGGCCCTCCGTCAGTATCGTCTGCGTGATCATGGCCGTCGGCATTTCTGTCGTAAAGGAAAGCAGCGACAGGAAAAAGAGCAGATACCCCTCCCAATACCGCAGCCCGAAATGTCCCCTGATCTCCCTGACAAACAGAAGAATACAGACGCCTGCAAACACCGCCTGCTCGACAATCACCACCTGCAGATACCGCTCACTGCCGAACAGATACTGATTCAGCAACAGAAAAAGCGGGTAAACCGGCATGACACCTTCAAAGCGCTCCACCCGCATATAGGATCCGCTGTCATCAAACAGCACGGGAACATCCGATCCAACAAACAGAAATACAAAAAGCGCAAGCATAGCCAGGGATACGTAAAACAGCGTATCCGTCTGGCGTCTGTTAAGTTGTGGCATATGCATTCTACTGCCCATACCGTAATTTCCTCCGCATTCACTGCAACATAATCAGAACAAATTTATAGTAAACTTACATCATGCTTAACCTGCCGTCGGGCGGGCCGCATGGCCATCCATACTGTGAAAGTCGAAGACTTTCATAGTTAACGACATTAAAAATTTCGTTTTCAGCCTTGCAGGAGCTGCCGTGTATGGCTCCTGCAAGAGACGGAAACAGAAATTTGTTATGTCGTTTACTATAGTATAACCTGCGATAATTATCAACCCTTTTCCCTGATCCGTGTTTCCATCCTGTAACAGTTCAGCCTTCGGCTTCTCTGTTACGGAATCTGCCCATACTTTCTCCTGCAATGATCCCGGATTCCTCTGCCGGTCGCCCATACAAGCCTGCTCTTTCCATGAAGCAGCCACAGAATGCAGCACGCCGTTCTGTTGACGGCATAGTAAAGCAGAAAAAGCGGATACCGTGCCCCCAGATGCATACGATTACATAAGAGCCAGTTGCGCGCTATATAGTATGCGCACAGCGGACTGTCCGCTCCTTTGGAGCTGGCTCCCACCTTATGATACAGTCGCGCCGCCGGACAATAGTAGAGCGCAATTCCCATTTCCCGAAGCCTGAAACTGTACTCGGTATCTTCATAGTACAGAAAGAATCTTTCATCAAGCCCTCCTGTCCGCTCGATGACGGCCCGGGGAATCATAAGGCAGCAGCCTGTCCCGAATCCAACCTGCTGTTCCTGATCAAACTGTCCTCTGTCTTCCTGATCAAGCCCGATATGCCGCACCTTCCTGACAAACGGCGATACGGCTCCTCCAGCCGACCAGAGAACATTCCTGCGGTCACTGTAGTAAATCTTCGGTACGATCACACTGTCTCTGTGTCTTTCCGCACATGCCATGAGCTGCGCGATCATATCCGCCTCCGCTTCCGTGTCATTGTTGAGGAGCAGCACATGATCCGCCTCCCATTTCACGGCCCTGCGGATTCCCACATTGTTGGCATGGGAAAATCCATAATTATCATCCAGCAGGACAGTCTCTATCCTGTCGTCTCCCCCGTAGCGCTCCTCGATGGCCTGCATGGACCCATCCCGGGAAGCATTATCCACGACAATGATCTTCAACAGACAGTCTGCCTGCTGCCGCAGAAGCGATTCCACGCACGCCGTATTATACCGTAGCCCATTATAATTTACCAAGATCACCGCAATCTTCATCCGTGCACTCACTCCTGCATTACTCTCGAAAGCAATTCAAAATACTGTCTCGTCAACCTTTTTTGATCATATGCGGAAAAATCCACCTCGCTTATCCTGTCCACCGGACTTGACATCACACGAATCCATTCCTGCACATCGTACGGGTCCGACACATAATTGGCCCTGTCCTGCGTCACCTCCGGAATACATGTCCGCTTCGTGGTAATCACCACCGTCCCAAAGAGCATCGCCTCGATGGGCGGCATCCCGAACCCCTCAAATACACTGGGAAAAAGAAAAGCCCTGCTGTACTTGTAGAGTGCGTTCCGCTCCGCATTATCCACAAATCCCGTCAGGGTCACTTCCCCCGTCAGCCCCCTGTCCTCGATCTGCCTTTCAAGCTTCACCCGGCTCTCTCCATTCACCCCCGAGATCAACAGCCTGCACGGCAGATCGATCTGTTTTACTTTGATCTCCCTCATCACTTCAATCAGCGTATCCAGATTCTTATGCGGAATCAGCTGCGCTACCGTGTAATAGTACTCTTTATTGCCAATTTGATATTTCTCTTCCAGTTCCGGCAGAGCGGCCGCTTCCTCCGCATCCACCGTGATCGGATTATAAATGGTCGTGATCCTGTCCGGCTTCACAGGGTACCGGCTCATAATATCTTCCCGCACCCAATCGGATATGGCCACGATATGCCTGGAAAAGTGGACATCCAGCCACCAGCACAACCGGGAATAGGCAATTTCATGAAACGGATGATACTCCGGATAATGAGCTGCCTGCAGATCGTGGATCACATTCACATAAGCGATGCCGCCGTTGAAAAGAGGCCTGCAGTAGACCGGAATGAAGCATTTCCGGATATGATGCCTGCGCAGCAGTCTGTTCTGACAAAAAAACTGCCACAGGATACGTCCTGCGATATTGGCAGATTCCACGTCGGCCACAAGCAGCGAGATCCGCTCATCTTCCGCATAGTGTGCCAGAGACGCCTTATTGTCCTTCGAAACCAGCAGGATAAAATGAAACTCCTCTTCCAGTTTCAGGAACCCATCCAGTAAATTTCTGATATAAAATTCCGTCCCGCCCACTTGTTTCGGCCTCAGCCATAACAGGTCAATCGCAATCTCCATAACCGCACCTCATATCTGCACCCGCCATATCGTCCCGGTCAATTCCCGAATACCTCTTCCTTCCGCTTTCGGACCACTTTTCCATCCCCCACCTCATAGATCATATCCACATTGCGGATCGTGGTCAGCCTGTGGGCAATGATAATCATCGTCTTCGTGCCCTGCAGATTCTCCACAGCCTCCATCACAGCCGACTCCGTATCATTGTCCAGGGCGGATGTCGCCTCGTCCAGCACCAGGATCTGCGGATCATGATAGAGCGCCCGTGCAATACCGATCCGCTGCCGCTGTCCACCCGACAGTCTTACGCCCCTGTCCCCGACGATGGTATCCAGGCCGTGCGGAAGACTGTGGACAAACTCTGCCAGCTGTGCTTTCTCCATTGCCTGTACCACTGCCTTCTCATCGATCTGCGAAGCCCTGATACCAAAAGCAATATTATTGCGGATCGTGTCGTCCGACAGATAGATCACCTGCGGAATGTAGCCGATCTGTGCGTGAAAGGTCTTGGGCTTTTCATGTACATTGATGTGGTCTGCCATGACCACACCCTTCTGTGGGGTCAGCAGTCCCAGTATAATATCCACCATAGTCGTCTTGCCCGCACCGGAAGCTCCGATGAATGCTGCCGTCTCACCTTTTCGTATGGACAGACTGGCATCTTCGATTACCGGTTCCTCCGTGTCCGGGTAGCAGTACGTCACATTCTGCACCTCGATGCTCCCCTGCAGATCCCATTCCTCTCTGACCTCACTGTCCTGTTTTCCGATGTAATCTTCAATCTCCACCAGATCATGGTAGATCAGATCCACAGACGGCAGCGCATACAGCATATTTGTCGCATGCTCATTGATGCGGCCCACACTGGGCATCAACCGGAATGCCGCCACGGCAAAGACCGTCAGCTGCGGGATGTAGTAGGTCATATCGGCCTCCCCGAACAGCAGCTTGACAATGATCCCCACCAAAAGCCCGGAGATCGCCACCGCCTCCACCGCATACTTGGGCAGGATGGAAATGGTTCTCGCAATCCTGAGCCCTCTGGCAAACCTGGCATAGTATCTGCGGTACTCCTCCGTAAAAAATTCTTCTCTCTCCAGGATCTTGATCTCCTTGATACCGCCAAGCGCCTGGTTCATCCACTGAAAGATCTTACCCTGATATCCCTGATTGTCCTGTCCCAGCTTACGGCTGTATCTCCTGGTCAGGTACAGGAATGACCCCACACACACTACCAGCAGTCCCAGCACAGTGAGGGTAATGGATTTACTGACGAACAGCAGATAGACTACCAGCACGAAACATACCGCCAGTTCTGCCACCAGCTCCAGAGAATACAGAATCACCTGCATGAACTTTGCCGTATCCTCCTGCAGACTCCGCTGCAATGTGGCGATATTCTTATTCAGGTGAAACGTATACGGCTCTTTCATATACGTATTCAAAAGCCTCGTAGACAGCTTCATCTGTGTATTGTAGGAAAATCTGTAAATATAACTTTTTTCAATGATCAGATATACATTCTTGACAATATAGATAATGATGATAAGCGCTGACAGGGCCGCCAGAAAACTCTTGGCCGACTGAAAATGAAAAGACTCATACAGCAGTCTCAGATACCACTTTCTCTGAATCTCCTGCGGCTCTGTGATAATATTGATAAAAGGCATGAAGATCGTTACACCCAAAAGCTCCAGAAAACTTCCGATCACCACTGCGGCAAGCAGCGCTCCGATCTTCCATTTATCCCTCTGGTCAAAAATATACACTAACCTGGTGAGTATTCCCACTTTTCTGTCCTTCTTCATCTTTACCTCCATGCCGAAGCAGTTCTTTTGCGAAGGCCGCGCATCCCGTCTCTTCTGTTCAGTATACGATCTGTTCCCAGCGCATCTCTTCCACCGTATCTTTAAACTTCACTGTCACATTCATTACCCCATGCTCATGTATGGAACGTATCACATAGGCCTCCCCGCCATCTCTCATGACCTGCACATCCTCTTCCCTCTCCGTGTCGTCCTTCCCCGTCACATGAATTTCTATATCGATATCCATGTCGCGGTCCGGCGCATTCGTCACAGGGCGAAAAAGATAGATCACATACTCTTCACACTGCTCTTTCGACATCTCCGGCATAAAGCGCTCATAGTCCTGTGAAGGAACAAACTGCAGCCCGAATATTTCTTCCGGCAGGCTTTCAAGCTTCTCTTCATAACTGTCATAAAAGCAGTCCCCGTAAGTGTCCTCTCCCGTTTCCTGCGCCTTAAGAAAACTGCCGAGAAACTGCGAGTAGACTTCCGCCCCGTCCCTGTTCATATGCCCCATATCAAACCAATAGCGGCCCTGTCCCAGATCCAGATACTCTCTCCTGCAGAGATTAAAGTCATAATAGGGCACTCCATAGCTCTCTGCCAGTTCCCTGACCTGCCTGATATAATTATCATACCCGCCCTTATGCACCAGCTCAAAATCAGACGTCGGCGAACTGATCCACGTCAATTCGATATCACGCTCCCGGCAATAGGCCACAATCTTCTCAAGATACTCCATGGATTCCAGCGTCATCGGGTTCTCCTCGATCCCGGTCTCCCTGTAACCGGCATAAAAATTGCCGTGCTCAAGCGTCCCATAATAGATCCTGAACCCCTTGCCGCCGCGTTTCCTTACGGTCTCCCCCTCCGGCGTCGTATAAGTATATTCGTAATTCTTCCACTCCTCAGTCTGCTTCCCCTTCACGGTTCCGGCGACATGCTCCCAGTCAAATAATTTCTCCCGGTAACGCATAAACGGCAGGAAAGTTATATAATAATACTCCGGACCGCTCAGATCAAGCATATAGGCAAGTTTATTTAAGGAAGGCCGCATCTGATCCTGGACAAACCAGCTCTTTGGAATCCACTTATAATCGTGCAGGTTGCCCGGCCCCGCACTCGTGCATTGATAAGCCAGATCCAGATATACTCTGTCAATCTCATTTCTCCCGTCTGCTTCTCTTAACAGAAAATAAGATGTATTCAGCTGCTGCATACTCGTCGCCAGGTTAAAATTATTTTCCATGTTAATACCGTCCAGTACGACAGGATCGATATCACAGAACACATGGGATGATCCCAGATATAACCGGTCAATATTCTCCCTGTTCTCATAAAACTCGTGCATCATGCATCTGGCAAATTCCTGGGTGTCATCAAGATATAAATAGTTCATACCTTCCGTCACCGCGACCACGACAGCGGCAAACAGGACAATTTTCTTAAAATGCGAAATAAATGAACGAACCCACATCATAATTTACCCCATATACTCCGAAAATAATAACTGCCATCATCATGCACGCACACAGACATGTAGAAACGGCCCAGTGCCATCCTTTCATGCTGTCCAGAACATACTTCCGGCGACTGTGCAGCAGATCCACCGCCACCACCACCAGAATCGCCAGCAGCAGGAAACAAAACTCCGCCTGGCCGATCCCACAGGAAAACAACGATCCGTCCCACAACACCGACAGACGAAACTCCGCTGTCATCCCCTTCAAAACGCCCAAAGCCTTTCTTGTGCTTTCTGCACGGAAGAATACAAACGAAAAATCAAACAGTATCACCGTCACCGCCGTCTGCAGTCCCCTGTACACAGCTCCCATCCTCTCCAGTCTGAGCGCCCCGGCAATTTTCTTTCTTACCGGCATAAGCACCTCTCCCGCAATCTGATAGAATCCGTTCAGGCCGCCCCAGATCAGATATTTTATACCGATACCGTGCCAGATGCCGCTGACCAGAAATACGATCATGATATTCCGGTACTTTCTGATCTTTCCCTTACGGCTTCCTCCCAACGGAATATAGACGTAATCCCGCAGCCATCCGGTCAGAGACCTGTGCCACCTGCGCCACAATCCACTGACTGTAGTCGCCAAAAAAGGAGCCTCAAAATTCTCTGTCAGGGAAAATCCCAGGGTCCGTCCCATCCCCAAAGCAAGTGCCGAATACCCCGCAAAATCGCAGTAAAGCTGTATGCCGTACAACAGCATCGCCACGATCGCATATACGCCGCCCAGAGCCTGTCCATACACCGCATCCACAAAGATCGCGATCCGCTCGGCAATCACCAGTTTCAGGAAATATCCCCACAGCATGATGCACAGGCCCCTCTTAACATTCTCCGCCCGAAATGCCGTCCGCTCTTCCTGCCCAAGCTGGCTTAAGAGGGTGGAAGATCTCTCGATCGGGCCGGATGCCACGATCGGAAAAAAGGCCATGAACAGCGCATACCGCAGGAAATTCCGCTCCGCCTTCGCCTCCTTACGGTACACATCCATAAGATAGCCAAAAGCCTGCAGCGCATAGAATGAGATCCCCACCACAAAAACAAAATATTTACAGCAAAATACCGCCCCAAAGAGCAGGACCGCAAAACCTCCGATACAGCCCTTCTTTAACCGAACTTTCGTCCTTTCTTCCAACGGACTCCTGTCAATCCATACCAATCCCAGTGCTCCCAAATAAGCCGCCCCTGTGACCGCCAGCAGCACAAAGCCATATTTCACATTCCAGCTCATATAGAAATAACAGCTGGCCACCAAAAGCCAACTTAACCGGAAGCGCCTGGGCACCACATAATAGGCCAGTACCACCACCGGAAAAAAAATAAGAAAATCAAAAGAAGTGACCGCCATCCCGATTTCCTCCCTCATCGCCTTACTCGAAAAGAGCGCTGCACAGACTCCTGTGGGAATCGTGATCACTGATCTTCCTCGCCGGTACACCGGCCCAGGTAGTGCCGGGTTCCGTAATATCCTTCGTCACCACCGCTCCCGCTCCCACCGCCACATCATCCGCTATGGTGACCGCCCCGATCACCTTGGCTCCGCTTCCAAAATAACAGTTGTTCCCGATCACCGCGGCATCATGACTCCCATTGGCGGCCCCGATCGTCACACCTTCCTGCAGTCTGCAGTTTCTGCCGGCTCTCACATTACCATGCACCACGATCGTGCCATAATGCGGGATCGCCAGCCCTTCCTGAAATACATTCGGGGGAATGGTAAACCCCAGCTTCACACTCAGACGGTGAAATCTGAATTTATGATATTTCCCTGCCAGAAGCAGTGCCAGTCCCTTCCTGCAGTTGATATCATACTCGACCCTGCGCAGCAGGATCTCGAATTTCCATATCTCATCCTTAAACAGACGCGGACGCCTGTCGTTCTTCCTGTTAAGCGCCAGACGGTCCTGTTCCAGATACCGTCGCAGATCTTCTCTGCTCTCTATCATACCTGCACCCCCAAATCAGCATTCCTTCCCTTCCTCTGTTTACAGCCGGTATCTCACCTGTTCCAGATATCTGCCATAGGCCGCATCCTGCACTGCCGCCTCACGATTGGCCGCTTCTCCGACAATTTCATGCTTTGCCAGGGGCATCTTATCCGGCGCCTGCCGCACATACCACTCATATTCCATGTCCATATTGCCGATATCCAGTACCCGATACCCCTGCAGGAACAGCTCCTTTGCCAGGAACTTTGCCGCCACACCCACAGACAGGAGGAACAGTCTGTCCTTTTCATACCGCAGACATACTTCCAGAATCTCTCCCAACGCTCCATAAGCGTCTTTGGGCGGACAGATAATCCGCTCGACAGACCGCGCGCTGTCTAACAGATCATTGCCGACGCCATTGTGCGTCCTTGTTCCCTCCACGATGACAACGTCTCTATTTTCCCATATTTTTCTTATTTTTGCAAACCATCTGTCACAGTTGCTGCGGTCGCTGCCAAAATAATAACAGCGGGACACAAATGTAGAATAATAGATCCTGTCCGGATTACAATATTTCCCATATATTTTCCGGCAAAAAAGCAGATGATCTCTCCAGAACTGCCTGCTGGCCCTGTGGTGATCCGACAGCGTAGTGAAGATATCCGGAATCGTCACCAGCAGATCATCGTAAGGATACGCCAGGATCTCAGCCAGCCCGCTTCCGATCTCCGGCGCGGACTTCTGCAGCATCAGGTCCACCCCTTTGATCATCACGATCTCCCCATCTCCAAAGCGTACCATGCTCTTCTCGGTCCGGAGAAGCTCATCGATGGTCTCATCGATCGAATGGACCCGGATCCGCTCTCGCAAAATCCCCTTTTCATATAAAAAATAGACAATTGCAGCAATAATATCTTTCCATTTCCGTTTCATTTGCACACCATCTTCTCCCGCGCTCCTGCAGCCTGTCCGCCATGATCCGTCCACAGATCACACCGGTTTCAATCCCGCATACTCAAACAGCCGCCGATAAACTTTCTTTTCAAGGCGGATCAGCACCTTATAAATAAATCCAATCATAACACAGGTATACAGCACTGCTGCCAGCGCGCTCCCGATCTCGATCCGAACGCCGACGATACCCGCCGCGGCAGTAAAGATCTTCTTGACTATAAACTCATTTCCACACAGCCACATGGTCTCTTTCCCCACCGCATGTAAATTGCCGATCCCTGCAAATAATTTTGCCAGCACAACCTGGAACAGAATCAGCAGCAGTCCCCTGATGACCGGATAGACAAGCTCTACCCCCGGAATCGTACGGTACAGGGCATCTGCCAGCACATCCTTTTTCATATATACAAGCAGCGTATATCCTGCCAGAAGAACCGTACCGGCCAGCCGTACCACTTTCCCCTGAACGGAGAGATCCCCTCTTTCCTCCTGCAGCTTTTCGCGAAGCAGAAACCCTGCCGTATAATAGATCAGATAGTAAAGCGCCGAATCGATGTTAAAGATCCACGACGGTATGACATCCGGCTTGTTTGGGAGCAGAAATATCGTGATCAAATAAATGACAACGGAAATGACCAGCAGAAAAATGTCCTTTCTGAATATTCTTCTCAGCAGATCAAACAGAATGCTCATAGTAAAGAGGCAGGAAAAAAACCATAAAGAAGAAGCATACATTTGATTTCTGATGCCGAAAACAAACTGTTTACCGTATCCGATATAGACATATATATTCTCATCGGTTGTCAGGATGATCACGATCATGCTGATCAAAACAAAAAACAAATAGGGGAACATGATCTGCCGAAATCTTTTCCTGACAGCCTGCCAGATACTCAAATCTTCCAGATTTCCGGCAAAAATACCGGAAGCAAAGAAAAACAGCGGGACATGATAGAGAAACACGAAATCGTACAGCCCGCCCGTTTCTTTCCCCAAATGCCCGCAAAAGACCGCCGCAATCCCTGACAGCTTCAAAATATCTATCCATTCCACTCTCTGCTTCTTCATCTGTTGTATCTTCTTTCTTCCGTCTTTCGTATCTATCTGCTGCCTGCGGACAGCATTTTCATGACAGCCTCATAGTAATTTTCAAAATTATACTTTTCTACTATCGCCTGATATCCCGCGGCTCCCATCCTCTTAATCCCTTCCCGGTCAGAGAGCAGCCGTTCCAGTTTGTCCTGCAGATCCGTCCGGTCACAGTCTCTGAACCGGTATCCCGTCACGCCGTCCTCCACGTAGCAGGCCGTGCCGTTGGTATCACTGCAGATCACCGGCAGAGAGTAGCTCATGGCCTCCAGCTGGGAGACCGAAGCCATCTCTCTCGTGCTGGGGATCACGTAGAGATCCGCCGCCAGATACTCCTTGTCCATGGAGCTGCGGGGCACATTGGTCTTTACCGTAACGATATCCTCCATATGATGCTGCGCCACATACCGCCTGACCTGCGCACAGTATTCCTTCTGGAAATGGTTCGTAGCCTCTCCCACCAGCGTCAGCCGGATCTTACGATCCCCGGCGTCCTCCTGCTCCGCCGGACGTGCCGCTTCCCCGGCATCACCGCCGTCCGGAGTCTGCTGCAGCAATTTCTCCACCGCCTGCAGCAGCAGCAGATGGTGCTTTCTGATTTCGTATTTACCGATACAGAGGATGTGCACGGTATCCGCCGCAAAATAGCTCCTCTCCGCCGGCCCCCTTCGGGGTTCCACCACAAAAGGGACAAAAAAGTCAGAAGCCTTTATGGACGTTCCCGCCTTCTGCATTCCCATAACAGGTGTCATTCTTAATGCGGGCGACAATCTGCCCACAATGCGATGCGCCGGATCCCGTTTCTCCGGCTCCGACCACAGCGGGTTTTGATTATACAGAATACACGGATATCCCTTTTTCCTGCAAAGCAGGTAAGCTGCCATGGAATAGACCGAGCGCTCCCGCAGGATCACCACGTCAGGAGCGAAGCCGTAGATAAGTTTCTTAAGCTTACGCACCGGCGGAAATCCATGCCGGATCTTAAATACAACGGCTTCCGGATCTTTGCGGTGGATCACCTTCACATACAGGAAGTCCACGATCTCATACAGCTTCGAATATCCCAGTACGACCGGCGTCACATAAGAATAATCCTCTATCGCAGCAGCATAATGGCTGATAAAACACACCTCATGTCCATGTTCTATCAGCCCCTTCATGATATCCATCTGATTGGTATGATAGCGTGGGGCTATATACAGGAATTTCATATAAATTTGTTCTCCTTTAAACTGTACTTGCCGCCCTTTAAGAATTTATGCTTGATCACCCACCATCCGGGTACCCAGATATATTTATGCATTGCCGGTGACGCCGAACCAATCATCCAGCAGTTTCTGTCACACTTCCTCGTACACTCTCTCACTTTCTGCGCCTCTACGGAATTCCACAGTTCTTCCCAGCTTTGCTTTCTCAGATTGCCCATAACCGCTTTCTGCTCCATGCCGTTGCACGGGATCACATCACAGAACGGGTCTATGAAAAAGGCATTCCGGGACATATCGCAGGGCAGAAGTCTTTTGTTGCCGTAGATATAGTTGATCAATCCGTGATTGAAATAGGCGCGGAACCATTTCTTCGGCGACTTACTTCTCAACAGTTCATTGATCAGCTTCTCGAAATTCTGCGCCACCTTATATTTGTCATCGATCCGGTTGTCCGTCTTCCGGAAATAGAAAGAATTATGCAGTGTCGCCGTGGCAAACTCCATCCCCATGTCATTGGCTATATTGTAAAGCGGCACCAGGTCCTCACAGTTCATATCCTGTACGGTCATACCGAATCCGACGTCCGGATGCTTCATCTCCACCAATGTCTTTAATGTCCGATATCCCCTGTTGAATCCATCGGGAATCCCCCTGATCGCATCGTTGGTGGCCTGCAGCCCTTCAATACTGATACGGATGCCCACCTTCGGGAACTCCCTGCACAGGGCAATGATCCTGTCCGTAAAATATCCGTTCGTGGATATGACGATTCTGTCCGATTTCTTATACAGTTCCCGCACGATGTCCGGTATATCCTGTCTGATGAACGGCTCTCCGCCGGTAATATTCGTAAAAGCCATCTCGGGCAGTTTCCGGATATCCTCAAGCGTGATCTCCTCGTCGGGCCTGGTGGGGTCCTTAAAGCAATCACACATATTGCAACGGGCATTGCACCGGTAAGTCACGATCACAGTGCCATATAAGGTTCTTTTTGCCATGGTCAGTACTCCTTATCAAGTTTTGTAAAGCCGTCACAGGCATCTCTATCTGTATATATTCTTCACTATTTTAGCACAATATTCCGCCACTGTGTCAAAATTTATATTTTTACAGTTGCGGCTGTACTCCTCACACAGCGTCTCGTCCTCCCACAATTCCCTGATATGTTCTGTCAGATCCTGCACATCCCCGCCTCGAAACAGCTCCCCGGTCCTGCCTGCCTCTACCAGTTCCGGCGCTCCACCCAGGTCCGAAGCCAGTACCGGTGTGCCGTATGTCTGCGATTCCATGACGGAAAAGGGACAGTTTTCGTACCATTCGGAAGGATAGACACTGAATCTGGCCCCCGCGATCAGGTCACGCAGCGCCTCTCCCGTCACAAAGCCCAGGTTCTTTACATTAGGTACGCGATCCACTTCCTCCGTCAAAGGCCCTGTCCCTGCAAAGACAAACGGAATCTCCTGCAGTGCGCGGCATGCTTCCAGCAGGGTTCTCGTACCCTTTTCCTCAGAAAACCGCCCAAAGTACAATACGTAGTCCCCCCTGCTTCCCCGTCCGGGAGCTTCCATGCGTTCGGTATCCATAAAATTATGCATCACCATCGTCCTGTCTGCCAGCAGCGGATCCGAATCCAGCTGTTTCTTCATAAACTCGCTGGGGCACACGATCACATCCACCATCCCATATGTCCTGCGCAGGGCATAATATTTTGCCTCGATGGTTCCCAGAATACTCTTAATCCTGGAATTATGAATGCACCGTTTCCGGCTGCACTGGCTGAAATCACCCCCGCGGCAGGCAAAGCAGATCTCTCCCGTCGCCGGAACCCGCATCATATGGTTTGGGCATACCCACTGATAGTCATGCGCCGTATAGACGATCTTGATTTTTTTTCCGGTCTTTTTCCCGCAGTCGCGTATGGCATAGAGAATGGACGGTGTCAACTGGAAATTGATATTGTTCAGATGCACCACATCGGGCCGGAAATCTTCCAGAACACGCCGCATTTTCCTCTTTGCCTCGCCGGAATAGATGATCCGGAACGGATAGAGCAGTCGCTGCAGCCCGCCTCCGTGAAAATCCATATCCGTCGTATAGCATTCCAGACGATTGCCCACGATTCGTCCTGCATGTTCCATCCCGAAGTACTGCACCTCGTGTCCCTTTTTCTGTAACTGTTCTCCCAGCTTAAAGATATAGGTCTCCGACCCGCCGTTGGGATAGAGAAATTTATTTACCATTAGTATTTTCATAATCCTGCATGCATCCCCATTTCTGCCATGATCGCGCTCAAGATTCGCAGCATTTCCGGTATACTGTCACCGTCTCGTCCACAACCTGATCCCAGTTATATTTTCCGCAGATGAAATCCGCACTCCGGCTGCCGTACTCCTGCACCGCTTCGGGATGCTCCAGCATATATGCCATTTTCTCCTGCAGATCCTTCACGTTCCCACGGTCAAATACCACCGCCCTGTCCTCCACGACCTCCGTATTCTCACAGATATCGCTGACCAGGCAGCAGTCTCCGTAACTCAATGCTTCCAGCAAAGTAAGCGCCATCCCCTCCACGTCGCTGGGCAGCACAAAGGCGTAGGCGTTGGAATACAGTTCTTCCAGCATCTGTCCCTGCACAAAGTCCGTCATGATCACCCGTTCATCCTGTGCCGCCATCCGGTGGATCTGCTCCATATATCCCACCGCCTGGCTGTTACCGCCGGCGATCACCAGCTTCTTGTCCGTATCCAGCCCGGAAAAGGCTTCGAGCAGATAGTGTACGCCCTTTTCCGGCACAATCCTTCCCAGGGAAAGAAAATAGCCGTCCTTCTCAAGGCCGTATCTGTCTTTGATCAACTGTGCCGGTTTCTGCTCCGGCCTGCCTATGCCATTGGGAATATAAGTGACTTTCCTCTGGTAGGTATCGTCAAAATACTGTTGTACATTGCGCGACAGCACGATCACCTCATCGGCATATTTCGCCGCCATCTTCTCCCCGAATTTGATGACGTAGGAGGCGAAATTCCCCCATTTGGCACGCTGCCAGTCCAGTCCGTGAATGGTCACCACGACCCTTCTGTGAAAGAGTTTCGGGATCCACAGCATGGCACAGGGCCCCTCCGCATGATAGTGGATCACATCATATCTGCCAAACAACGCCCTGAGTGTGGCCAGAAAGCTGTACACGATCGCATTCAGGCTGCTCCTCTGGAAAGTAGGCACAATATATACCCGGACGCCCTTGTAAAATTTTCTGCCTTTCCACCCATATTCATCATCATATTTTTTGCCGGACACATGATGTCCATACCGGTTATAGGCATCCACACAGTGCCCCCGCTCAGCCAGCCTGACCGCCAGCTCTTCCACCACGATCTCCACTCCGCCCTCCCTGGAAGGAATTCGCTTATGACCGATCATGGCAATGCGCAGTCTGTCCTTCTTCCCACAGCCGCGGTTCTTTCGTGCGGCAGTATCTTTGCTTCTCTGACTTCTGGATTCCCTGCACACATTGTACAGAAACGCAAAGTTGGTATTCAGATAGCGCGGCAGCATCCGCCCCGGATTCTGCATAATCCGAAAAACCCATTCCATACAGAGCTTCTGCATCCACATCGGCGCCCGTTTTACCGTACCCGCCATAAAGTCAAATGCGGCCCCCACGCCGATCATCAGCCCCTGAATCCTGTTCCGGTGCGCATACATCCATTTTTCCTGCTTGGGTGCTCCCAGCGCAACCCACACGAAATCCGCCCCGCTGTCGTTGATCCTGCGGACGATCTTCTGATCCTCTTCCTCTGTCAGCTCCCGGAAAGGCGGCGCATACATACCGGCAATCTTAAGCCGCGGATACTTCGCCTGCAGCACTTTTTTCAGCTTATCCAGCGTCTGCTCCGTACTGCCGTAGAAATAATGCGTATACCCTCTCTCCTGGGACAATGCCAACACCGCAGGCATCAGGTCCGGTCCCGGAACGCGCTGTGCCTGCGTGTATCCTCTCCTGCGGCTGACGATCGCCAAAGGCTGTCCGTCCGGCAGCGCCATGGCCGCGCTGTTCTGTATTCTCCGATATTTCTTATCCCGCAGCGACATCACGGTCGTATGCACGTTGGAGACGCAGATATAGTTTCCCCGCAGTTCTTCCAGATTGTCCGTGATATAAGCGATGGTGTCGTCCATATTTGTAACATTGATATTGGTCTTTAATATTGTACAGTACTGCAGTTGTTCTTTCCCCATCATCCTACCTGTCCGTTTCCGAAGCCTGTTCTTCTTTTCCTGTTCTCTTCCGCTGCAAAAAGCAGCAGACCCGCCGCCCCGCTGCAAAAACCTCCGATCAGTATGCTGCCAGCGTAATACCTTGCCGTCTCAAGCATAACCGCCTGTCCCTGCACGAGCTGCATCGGGGTCTCCGAATCCACATAATTCATCACTTTCCAGCCCGCATAGGCCTGATCCTCCGGTCCGCTTAAATACACGGAACTCTTTTCCTGCCCGTCCGTATAAAAGCGCGGCACTACATAACCTTCCGGCACCGTATGGAAAGCCCGGCATGCTCCCGCCCCCAGGATCATGCCCACCGCCACGAGACATGCCAGCTTTAACCGACAGCGCTTCCAGACACGTCCTGCATCCGCCGCCAGACGGTCCGGCAGGCCGGCAAACGGAATCCGTACCGTTCCTTTCCCCCAAGGCAGGAGACTGTATTCTACGGCTCCTTCCCGCTGCCCAAAGAGCAGGCTTCCGAGGAAGAGCAGCGTGACATTCTTGAAAGAAGTATTGAACAGCAGCGGTTCCGTCCACCCGGCACCCAGAAAGCACACAAGGATCATCAGCTCTTTCGTTCTCTGTCTGTGTGTATCATAAAACAGCAGCATAAAATATCCCGCCATCAGAAGCACGAAAAAGATCAGCCCATAATTAATATAGCCCCACACATAGGAATTATCCATCGTCATGGAAGACTGCACTACCCGGGAGATATCCGCTCCCCACAGACTGCGGTACTCGGATCTTAAAAACTGCTCCGCCAGCCATATCCTTGTGTTCAGCAGGGCGTTCAGATTCTGTACCGGCCCGGCATACTTATTTTCAAACAGAAAAAACGGCAGCACGAACGACAACACCAGGCAGACCGGCAATACCAGATTCGCCAGCAGCTTCTCCACGATGCAAAATCTCGGCCTGATCCGCACATACAGCCCGCCGGCCAGCAGAACCGATACGATCCCGAATCCGGTATAACTGACAGAATAGAGAAATACCAGCAGATTGCCTGCCAACAGGATACAGAAATGGCGCAGCTTATAGCGGTCATCCAGTTCATAGAGTAGAAAGGCACACAGTGCCATATAAGTAATATGCAGGATATTGGGATGACTGAAACCGAGACTCCAGCGAAAAATATGGCCAAGCCCCATCTTGGCATGCACCCGGTATACCGTATGCTCCAGCCGAAAATACGAGAAAATACTTAAGAATACCGCACAGGCCGACCAGACCCATAATCCTGTATGGAAAACCTTCTTCACGGAAATATTTTTCATGCCCAGCACCGTAAAGGCCAGAAACAGGACACCCCGCTCACGGGAATTATAATACACGATCCCCGTGAGAAGCAGAAGCAGGATCTGCATGATCCATTGCCGCCTCGTATACGGCGTGATCAGAATCTTCGCGGCCGCGAACAGAAAAGCCGGTACCACCAGCAGTTCAAACAGCTTCTGCCCTTCGTAAAGCCCCAGCCCCTTTGTGACGGACAACAGTATAAAAAAACCGAAATAACAGGCTTCCTCCCAGGTTATCTCCAAGCTGCTCTCCGCCGCCATTTTCCTGATACCGTCTGTCATGGCAAACCTCCCTGCGGTGTGATCAACGTCCACCCCTGCCAGAGCTCCTTCATCTGCTCCGGTACGCATTTTTGTGTATTCTTATGGATAGACGGCCGTATCATACACTTTGTTTTGTTATCGTTCAGCCTGGCACCCCAGAAACTGAACGTGCTGTTTGCACAGATATTATGTCTGCAGCAGCTCATAAGCATCATATCATAGAAGCTGTTGCGTCCCACATTCCAGTCGATCACTTCATCTTCCCCATCTGCATAGTGTTCCCTCACATAAGCCGTGTCATCAGAAAAAAAGAAAAATCTCGCTGCCGGATACCGTTCCCTGATGAACCTTATGGCCGCATCGTAATAGGCATCCGTGCAGATCTCACCAAACAGCGCCCGATTGGCCGCGTCCAGATAATCCCCCCTGCGGACATGGACGCTCACCGATTCCACCGCTTTCATCCTGGCTGCCGCTTCCTCGTTCCGTCTTCCAATGTCTTCGTCCTCACATGCCGGAAACCGTATTTCCTGCCGCAGTCCGCTCAGAATATCCGCGTAGTACTTCTCACACGCCCAATACCCCACCAGATATTTATCCGTAAATTGAAACACCTGTTCATGATACAGATCCCACTCTTCAAAACAGGGATTGGAGCCGGGAAATACTTTCCTTCTGATCTTAGCCATCGCAGATTCCGGTTCTTCCCACAGCCTGCCAAGCACGCTGCGTATCTCCTCCGGTGATGCTTCGCGATACGTAAGACGGGTGAAATACTCCAATTCCAGCTCCCGTCTGGCGAGCACCGACTGCTGTTCCCCCGTATTCCTGAACCACGACACATCCAGCCGAACATCCCTGCCGATGCTCTCCAGCTTTCTGTATAGAGCGTATTGCTGCAGCTGATTTCCCAGGCCGCCCATAACCTTAACGATGACCATATGTCTGTTCCTCTACGATTCTTTCCTCTTCCCTACAGCATGAGCGCCGTGCCCAGCGCCCACGGATATGCTCCATACCGCTGCGGATACTGCCCGAATCCTTCACATTCACCCGAACACTGATATACCCTGCCTTCTCTGGTACATTTCTCTATAAAAGCCACGCCTGACTGCAGCGCCCGCTCATATTTCTCTTCCTGCAGAATCCCCAGCTTTATCCCCTGTTTCAGGGCCACGCAGATCATCCCTGTAGCCGAAGTATCCGCCGGCCCCTCCACCGCCTGCAGCTGCCAGCAAAAAGCTCCGTCCCTGCGCTGAAAGGCAAGCGCCGCATCCACTGTCCTTATACAGGAGTCCTCCAGCCGCACCCTTCCGTATTCCGTCGTCATACAGCCGGTCATTCCGCGCAGCAGCCATCCCACTGCCCGTCCCCATCCTATTATACCGTATTTGCAGTCGTCCGCAATGGAATATCCATGATAAGGAAGGCCTGTCGAGGCATCCATACCATACGCCAGGAAATTGACGATCTGCTTCACCGACTGCTCCATCGCCTCCTGTCTGCCGCAGAATACGCCGTACCGGTACAGAAACGGACAGGCAAGCCCCACAGAATCCACAAAGATCCGGTTCCTGTCCTGGTCTTCCCGGTAGGGGAAGCTGCCCGTCTCATTGACCGGATATATAAAGCTGTAAACAGCCAGCTGCTCGATCGCCTGCCTGTACCGCTCACAGTTCTTCGCATGAACGATCCCGTTGTCCCCGCCTGCTGCCCGGTAATCCTCATAAATGTCCAGCAGAGTCTCCCCCGCCAGCAGATCGTCCAGCCACAGGATCGGGCATCCTCTGCCAAACCATCTGTCATAATAGGCTTCCAGCACCAGATCGATCATCACTGTCCCTGCCTGCTCCCGCTTCATCTCCTGTCTGCAATGCCACAGGCCTGCTGCCAGCAGCCCTGTCGGCCAGAAGATCGTATCCTCCGGCGCGGCCTTCCTTCTGAGCACATATTTCCGGAGCAGATACTTCATCCTTTTCCTGCCGTCCCACACGCCATATGTCAACAGATCCTGACAGGCTGTCTCTATCAATGCATGTTTATCCAATTCCTTCATCTTCATCCCTGTTATCTTCTCTTTCCTGCCCTCTGCCGCACCAGCTTCCACAGATACCTGAATTCTTCCGTTTTCCTGAAAAAGAGGAAAAAGGCCGTATTATAGGCTGCCGTGATAAGCAGGATCATACCCGCAAAAGTAAACGGATCGACCCGCTGCATAAGAACCTCCTTCACCGGGATCATGGCAAGCACAACACCCACGATCACCGCAATATATTTCAACGCATCCCTGAAATAGGGCCACGCGCTCTTTCCGAAACAATCCCTGTACACGATCACCGGCTGAATCAGATTTGCCATCAGGCCGGACACCACCGTCCCCACATAGACGCCGGCAAGTCCGATATACTGGATGCCGACAATGGACAGTACCAGATTTACCGCCCCCTGGATCAGGGCAAGGTATTTATCCTGTTCGAACACGCCAGCCGCTATCTTGAAATTCACCAGCACCACTCTGCCGCCCTTAAAGTACAGATCTATCAGGATCAAAGTCAGCACCGTCTGACCCAGTCTCCAGCTCTCATCCAGCCACAGCCCCGTCACAAGCGGTGTCAGAAGAAGCCAGAAGCCAACCGCAGCAAATCCATAGAGCCAGCACGCAAAGAAGCGGTATACCCTGAACATGGCGTACTGCTTTTCTCTGGACTCCGTGGCCACCAGATTGCCGAATCCGGAGATCACGGAATTAAAGATAACGCTGATAAAATTAGCAGCATACGTAATGATCATCGTATAATTGCCAACGATCCCCACCCAGACCACATTCATAAAGTAAGTGATAATAATGCTGTCCGTCGAGAGTCTGGCCACATCGCCTATCTTATGAAACATCAGCGCCTTCGTCTTCGTGACAACAATCCTGGTCTCTTCCGGCTCCAGTTTCTTCACATCCCGTTCCCGCAGATAAGGATACAGCCTGTTGAAATAAATGCTGACGAAGATCTTCTGCACCAGCTCCACCACAGCCTGCGTCAGCAGATACAGCAGAAAATTCCTGGTCAAAAGCAGGATCACGATCTGCGCAAAAACCGTGGCAATTTTCGTTATCGTCGCAATGTTCGTCTGAATATAATTGCGCTGCTGGGCATTGGACAGACTGTACTTATATGCGACGAAGTAGGTGCTGACCGTGTTAAACAGAAAGATCAGATAATAGATCGTCAGATCCCTGACCGCTATCTGGCCGCTGTCCTTCAGCAGATGCGGCAGAAACGGTGTCAGAGCCAGTCCGATAACGGCAATCACCCCTGCGATGGCCAGATAGGCTTTCTTATAAAGCCGCATATAGGACTTGATCTTCTCCTGATCTTCATTGGCCACCGGCTTATACAGACTGTAGTTTAGTGCGCTGCCAATCCCCAGCTCTGCCAGTGACAGCATACTCAGAATATCCGTATACAGGCTGTTCACGCCAAGCAGCGTCCTGTCGAGGACCAGGATAAACACAGTCCTCTGCAAAAGCCCTATGAGTAGGATCGTGAAATTACTGATATAACCAAATAAAATATTTTTCCCGGCCTGTCTGACTCTTCCCATTTATATGCCTTCCTGATTTTGCGAAGCTGCCCCGTTAATGGCACGCCTTCCAGATCCTGCGGATTTCCTCTCCGGCTTCTTTTGCCTTTGCGCAATACGCCGGCATCAACTCCTGCAGGTGCGCGCGGATCTCCTGCTCCCTTTCCATCATCCAATCGTATGCCTGCAGCAATTCCTCCGGGTGCTCCAGCGCCTGCACCGGCAGCACGTAATTTTCTTCCGTGCCGAACAGATCCCTTGCGATTCCCCTGGCTTTCACGGAATACCCGACCACCAGCGTCGGCACACAGCTGGAATACGCCGCGATCGTCGCATGAGTCCTTGCCCCGATAAAAGCTCTGCACTGCGATATGACATATTTGATCTTCTGGCAGGACATGTCCGGAAAGACCAGCACCCTTTCTTCCGCCTCAAAACCGCGGTAAAGCTCCTGCAGAGTCAGACGGTCATCATTATTGTTCCACATTACATGCGGTATCAGTGCAACGCAGTCGTCCGTAGTCTGCAGAATATGATCGATCAGTCTGCGGAAATTGGCAAGCGTGATACCGGAACTCTTCTCATGACGCACGATCATGGGACTGATATTAATGCCGATCGTCCTTCCCGTCCTGAATCTTTCCGGCAGTCTGATCTGCTCTGCCTCCAGCGCAAACGCAGGATCGGGAAACAGCTTCACATTCCCGGTGATCCCCGCCTGCTCCAACGCCGCCGCAGTGATGGATTCCCTGGGTGTTATCAGGGTATATCTTTTCATATCCTCGACTACTTCCGGCTCCTTTAAAAGATCCGGTTCCAGAGAACATCCCAAGAGGATCGTCCTGGCCCCCGTCCTCACAAAGGTGCTGTTCGCCACCATCGCTTCTCTCTTCGATATTTCATAACAGTACATATCACCGCCCGTGGAAATATACACAGGAGCACGGTTTCTCCCCAGAACTTTACGGAAACGGTAACGCATAAAGGATTCCGGATCATGAAACACTGCACGCCATACATAATACCACACATGTGCAGGAAAATTCTCCGCAATCTTACGTTCCTGCAGAATATCACACAGCGGGGCCAGCGAATAGAACCTGTCTTCCTTCTCGCTGTTCGTTACAAGAAGCTTTGGAATCTCCTCTATCATATGACACGTACTGTTCACAATCGCTTCACAGCCATGATTCCCGCTGCCGCCATGCAAATACATAACAATCTGGTCTTTCATTCCCGTAGCCGTTTCCTTTCTTTCCTCAGTCTTTTGCGCACTGTCTACGCATACTTTTATCTCCTCCGGTCATATCCTTTTATGATCAGTCTCAGGATACGCAACAGCAGGGCATTCGGATACCGGATGCCAAGAAACAGCAGGGCATTCGCCCGGCTGGTCACATGGACCGCTGTCCCGTCTATCCTTCCCCGGACCTCCGGTTCGGTAAAGATCGACCTGATCCTGCGCACATAGTCCCGCCCCGGACTGCGCAGCTCATTCTTAATGACATACAACATCATGTAGCAGTACTCCCGGTCAAGTTTCGCCTCTCCGTCAGGCACATGGTGATCACATACGATTTTACGTACAGCACGGTACCATCTGGCCACACTCTCCGCCATGTTCGGATCATAGTCATGCACGATGGAATCCTCCACATAGCGGTAGTGATAGAACAGGGCATTTTTCATGATCACGATCCGGCTGGCCGCAAGAAGCGCGGGATAGATCAGATTGAAATCGTCTCCCAGGCGGATCTTCGTATCATAATATTTCTCGTTATTTTCAAAGACCGATCTCTCGCACAGCTTCATGCACCGTGACATGGAAATGATCCGTTCCTCCCTGCCCAGCAGTTTGTCCCTGATCTCCTCCTCCAGTCGCTTCCCCTCATAAACTCCCGGCTCCAGCGGCAGTAAGACAGGCACCGTCTCCTTTTGCTTCTCAAGCACATGATTACAGCAGACGATCTCGCCCCTGCATCCGCTCAGACATTCTGTCATCTTTTGCAGCATATCCGTGCTGACATAATCGTCACTGTCCACAAAAGTATAATACTCGCCCACGGCCTCCCGCAGCCCGGTCATGACCGCCGCTGTCGGACCGCCGTTCTTCTGGTGGAACACTCTGACACGGGCATCCGCATCCCGGTATCTGTCACAGATCTTTCCGCTTGCATCCGTAGACTCGTCGTCTATGAGCAGCAGCTCCAGCTCCCCGTATGTCTGGGCCAGGATGCTGTCGATGCACTGTTCCAGATACTGCTCTTTATTGTAAACCGGCACGATCACGCTGATCTTATATGCGGCTCTGTCATAATGGTCCTCAACACTCTTTCCGGCGCCCATTCACAGCCTCCTCCCCATAAGAATCCTTCCCCTCACAATCCCTTTCCCACAAAAAGTCCTCTCCCTCAGGTCTGTTTCCTCAACCCGTACAGATACAAATACAGGTCCGGAAACAATAGAAAAAACGCCGCTTTCACCCGGTATCCCGCCGACAGCCTCCCAAAAGTCCCCGAAACCCGCAGCACCCCGCGCAGCCGTTCATGGCACACCCTGGCATACTCCCGAAAACCGCCTCTTTCTTCCCGCGGCAGCATGGCAAGCTTCCCTGCAGTCAGCATAATCCCCATCACATAGTGGACACAGACCTGCGCGTCCAGACTCCTGTCCATACGCAGAATCTCTTCTCTGGCCAGCTGCCAGCAGGTAATCTGATCCATGTAGGCGGGCGTAAACTTCCGATTGATGGCGCCCGCCGGATTCTGATAGTACCCATATCCCGGATATTCCGTCTCCGCAATCTTATGGACCCACGGAAGCATTTTAATCAGCAGAAGCATGTCCTCTCCTATCGTAAGGCCCTCCTGAAAATGCACCCGCTCCATAACATGCCTTCGATACAGTTTACTCCAGCAGCGGCTGTTTCCACAAAGAATCGCCTCCCGCAGATATCTGTCCGGCTCATAGACCTGAATCTGCGCCTCCGTCGCTTCCGCTGCAGACCTGTCCGCCCATTCCTCCTCACTGTGCCAGAGGAAAAATCCGCAGCCTGCCACATCGCTTCCGCACGTCTCCATACAGTCATACAATGTCCGCAGCATCCCGGGCCGCAGTCTGTCGTCCGCATCCACGAAAGTGATCAGCTCACCCTGCGCCGCCTTTAAGCCGGTATTTCTTGCCGCCGATACTCCTTTATCATCCAGCGTAAAGACATACACATTGTCATAGGATTCCCGCAGCCTGTCACAAACCACATCCGTCGCATCCAGAGAGCCGTCATTCACGACAATAATCTCCAGATTATCATAGGTCTGGCTCTCAATGCTCTCAATGCAGTTTTCCAGATAATCCTGCCCGTTATAGACAGGAACGATCACACTGATCAACGGTAACTTCTCATCCATGTCAATACCGTTCCTTTACTCGCTGCCGCTCACTGCCTTATAGACGGCCAGCAGCTGTTCTACACTGCTCTCTATGGAAAAATCAGTCTCCGCTTTCCTGCGGGCATTTTCCCCCAGCAGCCGGCACAGTGCGGGATCGGCCAGCAGCTTATCGAGCTTCTCCACCAGGCTTCCTGTATCCTGCGGTCTGGATAAAAAGCCCGTCTCTTTGTCAACGATCATATCGGGTATATCTCCCACTTCCGATGCCACGATCCCACAGGCATTTGCCATGGCTTCCAGCACGGATACCGGCTGCCCTTCGAAATAGGAAGGCAGTACAAAAATATCACACTCTCTTAAATACTGCTGCTTTTGCCGGCCGCCGATCCAGCCCGGCTGTGTCACACACCCTTCCAGTGTCCGCACCTGTGCCCGCAGCTCTTCCTCCTCCCACACCCCGGCAAGATACAGATGCAGATCAGGGTATTTTTCCCGAAGCTGTCCGACCGCATCGAGCAGTTCTCCAATCCCTTTCGCCTTACACAATCTTCCGAGAAACAATATTTTATGGGAGCCGTACTGCTTCTCTGTCTTCTCCGGGATTTGCACTGCATTGGGAAGCACCGTGATCCGCTCCTCCCCGATCAGCGCTCCGAAAAAGTTCTTCCACTCCGTGCCGAGCACAAGAAAGGCATCTCCCATGGAAAGCACTTTTCTGGCACTTCTTCTGCCTTTCTCACTCAGTTCCTGCTGATAAAATTCCTGAAAGCTCCCGCCATGCTGGTGGATCACCACCTTCCTGCGGCATGCCTTTGCCGTTCTGATAAAAATGGATTTCCGATAATAGCTGGAATCCGAGGCCATATTCACATGTACGATATCATACTGCGGCAGCTTCACCAGAAATTGCACATATGCCCGGACGGCCTGCCACAGTTTCCGGTATTTGGAGCCGTCCACCATCGTGCCGATATAACACAGATCTACCTTCCGGTTCAGTCCGGCATCAAAATAATTATTCACCATACCTGATACGCCGCCGTGGACACTTCTGTCCGGGCCAACCATCAGAACTCTCAGTCTGTCATTTCCCATCTCTACACCCAGGCGGATCCGTCAAAAAGTAATATCCCATCATCATAAGCATAAAATTCCTTCCGATATACACGGAGATCAAATGCGCCTCCACCACAGTATAAACTGTCAGTATCATAAACACAAGCAGGCCGCAGGCATCCTTCTGCTTATACAGTTTCCACAGAAATACAAGCTGTGCCATAAGATACAATATACCGGGAATAATGCCATAACGGTAGAAAATCTTCACCCAGCCCATGTCAAAATAGTATCCCATATTGTCCGGCTCCGAGAAGAGCGACCATGTGTGGATCATTCCCTCCCTGTCCGTCGTGCCGGCCAGGGACACGATCCTGCCGCTGAGCTGTCTGTCAATTCTGGATAATGCTACGATATGCGCATTATCCCGCGGTTCTCCGTAATAGAATTCATTCCACTGAACATCCCGCACCCGTTTGGCATACACCGCCGCATCCACGGAAAACCCGATGCACAGCACGAATACGAGAAACCCCATCAGGTAAGACAGCGCATTTCTCCGTAAAAACTCACAGTAGCGCAGTATACATGCCCCTGCCAGAAAAGCCGTCGTGATCAGCATGCTTGTCTTGGACCCCGTGAGAACATACACACCGGCATTCAGCAGCAGCAGAAACAGATACAGATACCACTTCAAGTTCCAAAACCAGACATAGACCCCCATTACGACAAGCATCAGGAACATGCAGGACAATGCATTGGGGTGTCCCATCCCCAGCGTATAACGGGTCTCCTTCGCCGCCTCCACGCCGATATAAACAGTACTGCCCAGATCCTGCCTTCCATATGCCTGCGTCAGACTCATCTCACCGTATATGCCGGTCACGGCCAGCATAACAATGACTGTACAGCCGGCAAGCGTCACATAAAAGGCGTATTTGACCATCTGCCTGAGCGGAATATCCCGGCATGCTGCCACGAAAGTCACCAGCCGAATCAGGTCATTGGCTCCCGTCACCCTGTAAGACACGACAGCCACCGTCTCCAGCGCCAGAATCACACACCACTCTTTTCTGCCATATGTCGTCAGCATCAGTTTCAGGAAAAAGAGCAGAAACGTAAGCTGAAAGAGCCTGCCCTCTATCGGATTGGTGCAGTTGCTCTTATCAATGACAACAATAAGCAGCTCAATGGTCAGCCCGATATAGAAAAGATACCATGGCACTTTGCCACGCTTTACCCTGCGGTATAATTCCATCTTTATCCACGCCTTTCTCCTGGCTTAGCCGCCTCATTTCCGGGATAGCCCGGATTCCATGTATCGCATCTGCGTCATGACCGCAGCTTAAGCCTGTCATCCTCCGCGCAGGCGCGCTGCCGCACCATGAAGCCGACGCATCCCCTGCATACATGCCAGCTTTGCTTTCTTGCGCCAGATCCCTGTTCTGCTCACTTCGGGGGCGATCAGAAAGGCATACTCTTCCTGATGCTCCCGCAGATACGCAGGGTAGCTTTCGTCAATCGGCACCCGCACGAATCTGGCGCTGCGTCCGAATATATCTTCACCGCACAGCAGTCTGTCCACTGCCTCATTCAGATATCTGGATTTATTATACTCCTGATGTGCTGCTGCCTGTACCTTAACGCCGATACGCTTCGCGACGTCTCGATCGCCCCCCATATAGCCGAAGTGCCAGCCGCCGTCAGCCACCCGCACACTGCGCAGATCACCGGGCGCCACTTCCCGCAGGTACACAATCCCCTTTTCAGGCAGATTGCCGAAACTGCATATCTTCGTTCCCAGCCACTGTTTCTGTGTGATCCCCGGAAATTCTCCGGTAATGGACAGCAGATTCCCTGAGATCTCTTCCATATTCAGGAAGCAGTAAAACATTCTCTGCGCCAGATGATAGATCTTATCCGGATCAAACTCTTTCAGGATTTTCTGCAGTGTCTCGGGTTTCGGAATCTCATCCACATCACTGAAGATCACGATATCATCAGGCCCGCACGCCTGCAGGCCGCGGATCAGCTGGTTCTTCTGAAACTTATCCCGCTCATGAGTCGTAACACCGCTCACAGGCGAATTCTCCACTGCAATATAGATGATCTTGTCCTCAAACTCCCGGAACATTTCCCGGTTCTTTGCAAAGATCATCTCTTTCGGTTCCCCGGAAAAAGTGACTGTCGCCTCCTCCAGCACAAATTTGTCTACATAAGGCGACAGGATCTGCATTCTCAGCCTCAAAATATCCAGTTCATTAAAAAACGGGATGCAATCATAAATCATATTCAACAGCTCCTGCTTTCCACATATTATAACAATTCAGCTATGCTGTTCACAGCATGTCCCGGTCACGGCACGCTGATCTTTGTCACAGCCTGCCTGTCTTCCCCGCAGCCTGCGCCGGAACAAAACGGGCATCGCCCGTTTGCGGGATTCGCTTCGCGAACCCGTATCAGCGGAAGAATTTCCTGTACCAGAATAACAACGGTCTGATCAGATCTTTCACTTTCTGCCATCTCACCTTCCAGGGATTTACAAACCTGGGATACTGTTCATTCCTGCCGCGCCATTTATGGAACAGAAAGGGTGCTTTCACATCCATGATCTCCGGGATCATGTGTTCATGTCCGAAATATCTGGCCACCTCAATGGGGGCAAACCGCATACCCGCATCTTCGATCACATTTTTATTTTTACAACACAGAAACGTATCCTCATTATAGTCTCCGTCCACGGATTTCTCCCATTTCAGGTTCGCCTGCTTCGGAAAATCCAGCAGACGCTTACTCCGGATCGAAACGCTGTTTCCCACGCGACAGATCTGCCCCCTGGAATCCCGATAGGAATACTCGTTGGTCGGAAGCGGCCATGGTGAACCGATATAATCATAATCGAGGAATTCATCCCGCCAGCTTTCCGGATGTACTACAAAACCATCCGCGTGCACCAGCAGCATATAATCCGTATGGATGTGCTCCCCCAGCTCATACACCATTTTGTAGTTGAATTTATCAATATCATCCAGCTTTGACGTGTGAGAATAACGTATGCTTTTGGGCAGCATAAAAGGCTTTCTGTGGGTGATGAGCACCACATCGCCGAATTCGATCTGTCTCATACTGTATTCCATGGCCCTGATGGTCTCATATAAGTCTACACTGGTCATTGCCGCCAGCGTGACGTTTGGCAGTCTTAATTTATCAGACATGTGTCCCTCCGCTGTTATCCGCCCTGTTCACCGTTCTGTTTGTAACGTATGTTATTATTCTGTCACCCGTACACTGTTCTTATGATAATACCGTGTGACTGCAAGATTGAGCCAGTTACCCGCATCCGCCTTCAGATCTTCGAAATCAAAGAGTGCCGGTCTGGCGGAATACGGCTTTACAATAACATCCGTAATCGTTTCGTCCGTGTAGATCTCATGCCGCTCCATGGCTTCCTCATAGAATGTCCGTGCATCCCCGTTGGCTAAAGAACGCAATGCGGACACACTCGTGTAGGTGTTCTTATCTGCCGTGCAGACCCACATTACCAGTGTCAGAACAAGAAATACCGCCGTCATTCTCCTGCCTGCCTTTTCCAGGAAGCAGCCGAATACCTGCCCCGCCGTCATCCGCTCCACGCTGCCCGGCCAGACCGCCTGATCCGTTTTATCATCCCCGGCGGCTTCTCTGCCTTTGTGGGCAAAATATCCCAGCCAATATGCCGTCACCATGATCAGTCCCAGATAATATACCATCTGAATAATATTGTCTACTCTCGAAAGTCCCACCATACCCACCGCATAGAGCGTAGGCGTAAACATTGCGGAAAGTACGCCAAAGACGCCTGCCGTCACCCAGACAGGATGCCGGAATGTCTTATTCGAGCGCCTGACCAGCTTCCACAGAACCGGCAGCAGCAACAGCCAGACCAGGATCATAAAGGGAGTCGTCCAGCGAATCATAAAAACTACCGCATGATAGAAAGACAACAGAATAGACACAATGGCCGAATATCCTTCATCCGTATCCAGACTGCCCCGCCGTATATTCCCCGGAGCCAGCGTATTGACCAGAAATCCGATGCTGCCCGTGATAAAAGGAATTGCCGCATTCAGGATCCTCTTACGATTGACCGCCAGCGCGTACAGGAAAAGCATCGCCATCACGATCTCCGCCTGCAGGCCGGTCACCAGATTGCCGCCTCCCACGATCACTGCCAGAATTGATGCCACCGCGCAGTAAAACACCGCTTTCGCTCTCTGCTGCGCCAGTATACCGGCAGATATCGCCGTCAATGTGAAAAACCAGATCGATTCCATCAAAATATAGTGCGTCGCACCGTTATACCAGTATATCCCCTCAAAGGGCGCCTCCAGGATCTGATAGAACATGAACAGCAGCATGAACATGACAAAACAGCTGCTTTTGTTGTCCGCCCCCAGCCAGCTGCACAGTATATGCCTGCCCAGCACAAAAGTTGACACGGCAAACATGCCGATCATCAGGACCGGAACGACACCGGCGATTCCGTAGTGGAAATTCATGGGACACATGGCCATCAGAAAGCAGGAGATATAAGTTCCCTGCCAGTCCTGATAGAACTCCATATTCTGTCGCCATGCGGTCATCACCGACTGCCCCAGAGATCCCGTCTCCATCCATGTATCATGTACCTGCCTGCCATAGTCATAGTCATCAATGCACATCACATTATATCTGCCCAGCCACAGCAGCGGAAGCAGTGACAACAGAAGCAGCAGCCCTGCAAGCGCCGCCATTCTGCCCATATTCCACTCTTTTTTCTTATCTTCACCGCCCATACGATACATTATCCTCTTTGCGCTTTCGCAGTCTTCTCGCCACACCGCTGGCAACCCTGCACAAATACGCCTTCTTATAGATATACTGTGCTCTGAGCTTTGCTCCCAGTAAAGCCGCCCCCACCGGTCTAAAGTTAAGCCGCGCATATTTCTTCGAATGCTTCCTGTACGCCTCCAGCTCCTGCCTGCACTCCCTGGCCGTAAACAGTCTGCCCTGCCTGTCCATATAATGAAACAGACTGTAAATGTTCTGCTCCGACGCCCAGTAACCGTCCGACACATTGTGCCGCGCCCAATATTTGGGTGCAATGGCAAATTTTAAAGTCTCGCTGGTATGGGCAGGCAGACAGGCAAAGGAGGAGTTGGACAGCAGCAGATAATGGGCGTTCTTCAGTGTCACATAATCCATACCGATATCAAAGTGATGGGCTTCAATCCCCGGCAGCATCCTGTTTGCTGTCTTCACATCATCGGTAACGATCATAAATTCCATATCCGGGCGTATCTTCCTCATCTCCGCCATGCCGTGAAGCCAGTACTTCTTATGGATCAACAATTCCGGACTGCCCGTATACTCCCCGCCCCGCATGTTGATAATGCACAGGTTTTCTCTGCTGTACTCATACGAATCGTACTCCGGCTTTACTTTCAGCCACTGCCTGACCTGCGGCAGGTATTTGATAAAATATGACTCATCCTGCATATTGCCATAGAGCAGCGTATGATCCGGCACATCATGAATAGCCGGGTCAGCTCCCGCCACATAACACCCGTGTGTCAAATCATGTCTTGAATTCCCGATATATAATCTGGCCTCCGCATCCTGATAAACACGAAATCCCTTCTTTTCTTCCTGCGATATGGCTTTCCCCAGATCTACATCCATGAAATACATGCCTTTGTCGCTGTGTATATTGACCGCAAAGCGCTCCTGTCCGGCAGTACCGAACTCATAACCGTTTTCCAGCGCGATCGCTCTGGCTGTCACATAACAGAACAGCTGATTTCCCAACCCCTGTCCGTCAATAAATTCTGTCCCGATCATCCCCAGGATCTCCTTCTATAACCTGACTGCCGTATTTACAGTGTCGTCTCCACAATCTTTTTTCCATCCACCTTGTAGATCACATCGCACTTGGCGATGGTATTGAGCCGGTGCGCTATGATCACCATAGTCTTCCTGCCGTGGAAGCTGTTAATGGCATCCATAACCGCTTTCTCCGTGTCGCTGTCCAGCGCCGAGGTCGCCTCATCAAATACAAGGATCTCCGGATTATGGTAAAGTGCTCTGGCAATGCCGAGTCTCTGCCGCTGTCCGCCGGATATTCTGACACCTCTGTCACCTATGGTGGTATCCAGCCCCTCAGGGAGTTCCTTCACAAATTCTTTCAGCTGCGCCTCCTCCAGCACCTCCCAGATCCTGCTGTCATCGATCTGATCCGCATCGATCCCGAAGGCAATATTATCACGGATGGATTCGTCAATCAGATAAATAGACTGCGGAATATAGCCGATCTTGGAAAGCCAGTCCGCATAATTATCAAATATATTCACACCGTCACAGGTGATGGTGCCCGCCTGCACATGCAAAAGTCCCAGCAGAATATCCACGATCGTTGATTTTCCTGCACCGGAAGGCCCCATAATACCTACCGACTGTCCCTTCTTTACTTCCATATGGGCATCCGTAAAGATATTTTTCTCCGTATTCGGATATGCATACGTAATATGATCCAACACGATCCTGTCCTGCAGCTTCGTCGGCGGTACCGCAGACTGCCCCCTCCCGGTCAGTCCTGTCACACTGCCATTGACATCCGACTTCATATTGGCAGTCAGATTCTCATACAGATAGTCAAGACACGGCTGTGCATAGGCAATCTCCGACAGATACGTGTTAATACGGTTTGTTCCCGGCATCACGCGCATTGCCGCCACCGCAAAAGCAGACAGCTGCGGAATCAGGATCCCGATATTACCGCCCTTTAACATATACAACATGATAAAAAGAAGCATCGCCGCCATGAAGATCGTCTCGATCAACAGACGGGGCAGATTGTTGAACACCGCATAATTTCTGGCTACGTCTGCTCCGATGGCACCGCTTTCATAATAATTGCGCACGAAAAATTCTTCCCGGTGCAGCACCTTCACGTCTTTCAGGCCATAGATAGACTGAATCCGCCACTTGGCGATCCGAGACTGGATCGTCTGATTTTTATGTCCGATGGCATTCAGCCTTGGCTTCAAAACCTTCGTGATCATCAGCGTCATGCCAAGAAAAATACACAGAATAAAGAGGGACATGACCGGACTTACCACCACCAGTACGATGCACAGCGATACCGCCACCACGATCTCCGTCACCATCTGGATCAATACCAGGATCAGCTGGAAAGCATTGGGAATATCACTGTCTGTCAACCGGAACACGGTAGGGATATCCGCCCCCAGATACTCCTCATAGGGCCTGTTTAAAAATTCCCGCATGACACGGCTGATCATCCGGTTACGATTGCGCGTCACGAAAGTATTCTGCACATAAGTCAGAAAAAGCAGATACGTATTCTTCACCACATACAGGGCGATCAGCGAACCCAGCATGAGTATGATCAGCTGCCGGCTTGTCTCGATCTGCAGAAGATCCGCCACGCTTCCCACCAGCTCATTTTCCATGATCGCCTCCGGATCCATGATCGCCTGTACTACCGGCAGCAGCAGCGATACCCCCATGGTCTCCAGCAGACCGCCGATCAGAATGAGCACCGCCAGCCCCAGGATCTGTTTCTTCTGTTTCCTGTCAAAAAGATAGCTCACCTTGTGAAGCATATTGACCCTTTTTTCTCTGTTTTCTTCTGCCGTATTTTTGCTCATCCGGTTCTTTCCTTTCCCCTGCTTCCTCGGCTCCTTTCGCCTGACAGGCATGCCCACAGCGTAAATTGCTCCAGTTACTCATGCGCTGCAATCTTCTGCATGTCTTCCCGGTATATATCTTCACAGTTCCACCCGTTCAGCCATCTGTCCGGTGCAAACACAGTCTTATGCGGATTATTGTTCAAATAGGAAGCCCACCAGCTGAAACTGCTGTTCGCCAGGATATTGTGCCTGCATTTGCTCATCAGGGCAAATTCCGCGTAATCCCGGTCCATCCCGCTGTCTGACAGTTCTCCCAGATCCACAACCCTGATCCTTCCCGCCGATACGGCTTCTGCCGGTATTTCCGCTTTCCATTCCCCGTCTTTTCCACATGCCGGCTGCTGTCCACCGGACTGCTCATGCACCGCCCATTTCCCGGCCCAATCCTTATCGTTGGTAAACAGATAGAAAACGCACGCCGGATACTTCTCAAGCATCCGTTCCATGGCCACACGATAATATGACCCGGTACAGATATCACCGAACAGCTTCTGATTCACGGGCAGAAGATAATCGCCTCTCCGGATATGCACACTGACCGCCTCTTTGGCTGCGATCTCTTCCAGCCATTCCCGCAGGATCCGGCCGCCTGAAGTCTGTCTCTCTATATGGGAAACAAGCCTGTCCGTGTCGAAAATCTTCCTGACCTGCTCCCTCACCGGATGGAAATACTTCTCCGTCTGCCAGTATCCTTCCAGATAAATATCATCCCAGTCCAGGATCTGCGGCCTGTAACATTTGTCTTCCTCAAAATAGGACTTCTTTTTCCTGCCGCACAGCTTTCTCCGTATTCTGGCATGCAGATACGGGGAGGAATCCAGCATCCTGCGCAGCTCTTTTTTGTCCGCGCGCTCATACGTCGCGCCAAAAGGAGCAAGCGCCAAAACACGCTGTCTGTCCTCCACAAACCCTGACACATCATCGATCTTAACGTCTTTGCCAAGACTTTTCAGTTGTAAATATAAGGCATACTGGAACATCTGATTGCCCAGACCGCCTGCAAGCTGTATAATAACCATATTTTTCCCGAAATTAAAAATCCATAGCCATGATCAGTGCGCGGAACCTTTATAAATAAGCTTCTTTACTTTCACTTTCAGCGGAATGACCACCCGCTTTTCAAACCGGATCCTGCGGCTGTACCGTGCGGGAGACTTTAAAAACAGCTTCATTTTCCTGTAATCACGCGGATCCGCCTCCGGCCTTTTAAACGCTGCCTCGAAATACTTCCTGTTCTCCCTTATGATCCGCGTAAGCCGGTCCAGATAATCGTCTCTCTCCGGCTGTCCGGACGCCTTCACCTGATCATAAAAAAGCAGCAGCCTTTTATAGAAGAAATAATTATGAAGATCGGCCAGATCCTGTCTGCCCATCCCTTTTAGAAAAGCCGTCTTCTCATAATAGGCCGGAATCTGATCCGTAAACGTACGGGAATTGATCCGCACATTCATGATGCTTCCTTCTCTGTCTATTATATAGTTATAACAGGCCATGTCAAGGTAAACACTGCATTCCGAACGGCTGAGGGCCTTCGTCGTGAACACGATATCCTCGTACCATCTCCCCGCCGGAAAAGAAAGTCCTGTAAGAATCTCCCGTTTATACAGTTTATTCCAGGCCGCATTCTGGATCGCATATTCCCTGGTCTCCAGCACATATTGCTCCAGCGCCTCCTGTCCCTCAAACAAAATAACTCTGTCCCGCGACTCATCCACGGTACGGTTCCGATGCACCTGCCGGTATCGACAGATTCCCGTGTCCGCCGCCTGTGCCTTCATAGCCCCCAGCATCCGCTCATACATATCCGGATCGATCCAGTCATCTCCATCCACAAAGCCGATATAACTGCCTGTGGCAGCCGCCATTCCGGCATTTCTCGCATCCGAAAGACCGCCGTTCTCCTTGTGGATCACCCGTATACGCGTTTCTTCCCGGGCCAGCCGGTCACAAAGCTCTCCCGTATCATCCGTCGAGCCGTCATCCACCACTATAATCTCCAGATTCCTGTAAGTCTGTGCACATACAGATCCAAGTCCCCGCTCAAGGTATCCTCCTATGTTATAGGCCGGCACGATAACAGAGATCAGATCCGTCTGCTCCTCCTCCCTGATCCGGGGATGATACTCTTCCAATATCTTCATATATCCTCCATTCCTGCCCAGTCTGCGAATTTGGGTGCAGGCACAAATTTGCGTCTCCTCTCAACCGTCAATTCTTTCTGCGCAGCCCTTCGGCTTCCCGGTTACCTTTCTCCCTGTATGCCATCCACTCCTGGAACATCAGTATATACCAGATCTGCAGGCGCCAGATATCCCGCTCAATATAATCCCGCCATATTCTCCACACCACGTCCGGGTTCAGTATTCCCTGCCGTTCCAGTACGGCCCGGTCGATCAGGCTCTCCGCCCACGCCCGAAGGCCCGGCTCCCTGAGCCATTTCTGCAGCGGTATACTAAATCCCTTTTTCGGACGCTCCATCAGTTCACGCGGTACATATTGATACAGAACATTCCGAAGTATCTTCTTCGTGGCGTCTCCAACGCAATAGGCCAACGGCAGCGTCCATGCAAATTCCACCACGTCCCTGTCCAGCATGGGAACCCTTGTCTCCAGCGAAACCGCCATCGCACTCCTGTCAACTTTGTTCAGAATATCATCCGGATGATACATCAGAAGATCCATCAACATCAGGTTATGCCGCGGCTCCCGAAGCAGTCCCGCCGGGTAGGTGTCCATCACCGTGCGCTGCGCTTCCCTGCCTGGATCCCGTCTCACAATCGAAAATCCCTCTCCGATCTCGGAGCGCAGATACGTATCCTCAATACCATGCGCCCCCAAAAGCCTGGCCATCGTCATCAGCGTCCCCCGCCTGCGCCTGCACGCAATCTCTGCCGCAGCGCCCGCCGGTCTGCGGATCCAAAACGGAATCCGTCTTGCCTTATTCCAGACCCGGTCAACGGAAGCATAACTGTTATAGCCGCAGAACAGCTCATCCCCGCCATCACCGCTCAGGGATACCGTCACATGTTCCCTCGTCATTCTGCTTACAAGATACGTCGGAATCTGCGAAGAATCTGCAAAAGGCTCTCCAAACATTTCCGCCAGCTTCGGGATCACGCCGCGGGCATCCTCCTCCGTAATATACAGCTCCGTGTGATCCGTTCCCAGATGTGCGGCAATCTTCCCCGCCACATCCGCCTCGTTATATTTCTCATCCCACATACCTATGGTAAAACTTCTGACACGCTTTGCAGACAACGACTGCATCAGCGACACCACCGTGCTGCTGTCAATCCCTGCCGAAAGGAAAGCTCCTACCGGCACATCCGCCATCATCTGCCCCCGGATCGACTCTTTCAGCAGCCGTTCCAGTTCCTCCGCCGCTTCCGTCTCACTTCCCCGAAAAGGATTCGCTTCTCCCCGCTGTGCAGCCTCCGTCATCGACCAGTACGTCTTTCTCTCATATTGCTGAAACGGATATCTGATCTCCAGTATCGTCCCCGGCTCCAGCTTATAAATCTTTTCATAGACCGAACCGGGTGCCGGAATATACCCATACCGGAAATACTGCTCCAAAATTCCGGTATTTATGGGGTTATCAAATCCTTCCAACGCAGCAATGGAATTCAGATCCGAGGCAAATACAAATTTCCCCCCGCTTGTAAATCCATAGTATAACGGCTTCTCGCCAACACGGTCACGGGCCAGGTATAACATCCGTTCTTTTTTATCGTATACCGCCAGGGCAAACATCCCCTTCGCCATATCAAGCGTTTTTTCCAGTCCATATGCAGAGACTGCCTCCAGGAGGACTTCCGTGTCCGAAGCCCCCTTAAAAGCAGCCACTCTATTCTCCTCACGCAGTTTCTTCCGTATTATACTGTAATTATAGATCTCGCCGTTATAGCTTATAACGTATCGTCCGTTATGTGATTCCATCGGCTGTGCCCCTGCCGCGCTCAAATCCACGATGGACAGGCGTCTGTGCCCCAGAACTACCGAGGCGTCTTCCGCCGCCCAGACGCCGGATGCATCCGGTCCTCTGTAATACATCCGTTCGTTCATCCGCTCTATATTACGCTGCCATCCTTCTCCCCAATTACAAAAACCGGCAATTCCGCACATGACTCTCTCCTTTTTCATCCAGTTGTGCTCTCATCCCACTTATTCCTCAATCTGCGCATACTCCTGGCGGGCAATCCTGTCCAGAATTATTTCTCTCGCCTCTTCCATCCTGCTCATCCACAGCGTATACGCTGCATCCCATGACCGGTATTCCTCCTGCCCGCGCTTATCGGCAAATTCATAATGTTCCTGCAGATACTCCCGCAGAAAACCGGAGCATTTCTCCGCCCCAATGGCATTGGTATGACTGCCGTAATCTGCGAAATCCTCCTCAAAAATAATTCCAATCTCTCCATAATGATTGTTCATATTCAGAAAAGAATAGCCGTAAGAAGAAACGATTCCTTCCATATAATTATACATCTGCTGTTCTTTCAGTGATTCTCCGTAGGGGGACACGATAAACAGGGCCTCTTTTCCCTCCTGCTGCAGAAAGGTCAGCAGATCCCTCAGATAAGCCTCCTGTTCCGGCGGCATTGCCTGCTCCCCCGCCGCATTCCCACAGTCAGGCCTGGGCTGCGGCCCCACCTCATCTTTGAATTCAAAGCCTTTCAGCGGATTCGTCTTATGATAAGCCATATTTGCCCACTCGGATGGCAATGTCAGCATCTTCCAGTTGGTGTGGTATTTCATAATATCCAGATAGTAACTGAGCCGCCCCTCTTCATCGTCCCTGGGGACCAGTGCCCGAATGGTCCTGACCCGATTGCACGAATATTTCATATTGTCGGTCACACCGCGGGTATAAGCCATATTATCGGTCAGTCCCTCATCCTCCATGGTAAACATCCGCATCTCAAAAATATACAGCTGCGGACTCTGCGTCTTCTCCGCCTCTTCCACCAGATACTTCATGGCAGCGGGCCGCTGTACATTGGACGACAACGGATACATTGCAATTCCTGTTTCCCCCCACAGTTTTGGTGCTGCATAATAAGGAAATACCGGACTTGATCCGATCATCACAATATCAAGTGTATGGTCCTTTTCTGCATAGAAACCGGAAAAACGGTCTTTTACAGCTCCATTTGTCCTCAAAATATAGGATATCGGAATCAGCAACAGCACAAAGACAGCCAGAAACGCCGTGATCTGTACTGCCGTCCATATATTACACCTGCTACTCTGCTTCATTTTACTTTCTACATCCTTTTCGTCTTTTACTTTTCCATGATCCTCTCAAAATATTCCCGCCACAGCCCGTTGACCCGTTCCGGTGCCAGTTTCTTCTGGATCTGCGCCGCCTCACGGCCCAGCCGCTCTGCCAGATCCGGATCACCTAACAGCCTGTCCATGGCTCTCTCCAGCGCTTTATCGTCACCCACAGGAATGATCAGACCGTTCACTTCATCCGTTATCAATTCTACGGTCCCGCCGCTGGGCACATCCGTTGCAATCACGGGCAGCCCGGTCGCCAAAGCCTCGATCAACGCATTGGAAACACCTTCCGAGCAGGACGTCAACAGAAAAAGAGACGCCTTCTCGATCCGTGCGGCCACATCCGGAATAACACCTGGCATCATTACTCTGCCTGTTATCCCCAATCGCCCCGCCAGCTCTTCCAGATACCCACGAAGTTCCCCGTCACCATAGATTGTAAGCGTATAGTCAGGATAGCGGTCAGCCAGCGCAGCAAACGCCCTGAGCATCATCTCGTGATTTTTGTTGGCATCCATCCGCCCCACCGAGACAATCTGCCTGTCCCGTTCTCCCTCATATCTTGGTTTGATGAAATCCGGATTCAGGGAGTTCGGCAGAATGACCGCCCGTCTCCTCACCCTCTTATGGAAGAAATACCGGGAGCGCTCTGTCTGCAGAACAATCCCGTCCGCAAAAGGAAACAGGTGATTGGCTAACACGCGCATCAATCTGTTGGGGTATTCTTCTTTTGCTTCTCCCACCACTGACACCACAGACCTCGTGCGGGTAAACATTGTCGTAACAATCGTCATGAAATTATTCTTGCCGATACAGGATAACACCAGGTTTGGTTTCTCCTCCTTCCAGACTCTGTGCAGCTTTTGTACACGGCGGTAAAAATTGACAATACGGCTGTTACTCAATTCCGATTCTGTCAGATCCGAGATCACTCGCTTCACGCCCGGCGGCAATGCATACTCTTCCCCCTCCGGAAATTTGTACTGTGTGACCATTGTCACCCGATATCCTGTATTTTGAAAATATTCGGCCAGATTTACAAATACCCTCTCGGCTCCCCCTTTGTGCAGTGAGCCGATGTAAAAACATATGTGTTTCTTTCCACTCTTCCTTTTCATATCATTTGCATAAAATCCTTCATTTCATTTTTTTCATCGCCGTTTTTTCCTGTTTTCCTTCTTTTTTCCTGCATTTTCGTCAAATAACTCATTTTTATCAAATCATAATTTAATTTATTGTTTTAAATTGTGCGCACTATTTTAGATATTATCTGACATTATTTTTCTTTTTTCCTCATATATCCGTCATAATTTTCAATGCTTTTTAGAATTTCGCAAGTTACAATTTTCTCTATTCCTACAAAATATCCGTCAGCATTTTTGGGTGTCCTCTAATCTCACTTTTTATTAATTTCACCCGTTTTATCTTCCTGCATTTCGCTTTTTCCAACTCCTGCCGAATTAAAATTCCCACACTCTATACATGGAGTTTCGTACAATCTCATTCATTATTTCCACCGGCTATTTTCAAGACATCTGCCGTTATATTATTCATTCTTTACGTCGTGCCGTCGAATGCTCTTCGGCACAAGACTCATCCTCTATACAAGCTATAGAGACCACATTACAAATTTCTGCCGTTATATATTGCAGGCATTCTCGATACACCGTACAACTATATACGTCCATCATTTGACATTACGCCCGATATTTCTGATGCCACTGCTGGAAAACAAAGAAGGACCATGTCAGTTTCGAGTAGTTGGCTCCTGTCGCCGGCCCTGCATCTCCCGTCTCCAAATAGCTCCTTACCATATCAGATACATACTTCGCATCAAAAATATCCTGCTTCTTCAAATAATCATAACTGCTGTAATCCAACACCTGCTCCCGCAGCGGGCCACGCAGCCACTTATCCAACGGTACACCGAATCCTACCTTCGGACGCTCCAGCAGTTCTCTCGGAATATAATCATATGCGATGTCTTTCAGAATATATTTCTTGTTACCGTCAGCATATTTATACTTATGCGGGATGCGGAAAGAACACTCCATCACCTCTTTGTCCAGGATCGGACATCTGGATTCCAGCGAATATTTCATAGAGGCACGGTCTACCTTACACAGAATATCCCCCGGCAGATAGGTATCCATATCCAGCAGCATCCTGCGAATCTGCCAGTTCTCCACCCCATAGCCGCTCTCATTCAGATAATGGACCGGTATCATCTTCGCCTCCGCCGGCTGTACCTTGACCATGGCCCGCGCTCTAATCGGGTAATTACCGGCACCGAACTGCGTCTTGCTTTCTTTCTCACGGTTTCCCGCTATCACCCGTACCTTAAAGGGCAGGCGATCCTCCATGTGCAGCTGCCGAAGTCCCGGCAGGGAGCAAACACCGTGGACCATCCCTCCAAGCCTGTCCAGGCGCTGTGCACGTGCCACATTGTCATAAACATTATACCCACAGAAAAACTCATCACCGCCGTCACCGGACAATGCCACCGTCACCTGCTCTCCGGCCAGCTTCGACACCATCATGGTGGCGATCTGGGAACTGTCCGCAAAAGGCTCATCATAATACTGCGGAATGCTCTCCACCAGATCAAACATGTCCTGTTCATCAATATAGAGTTCCGTGTGCTTCGTCCCCAGGTGTTCTGACACTGCTCTGGCATAGATCGCCTCGTTGTACTTCTCCTCATGAAATCCGATGGAAAAAGTCTTCACCGGGCTGTCTGAACATTCCTGCGCGATCGCCGTGATCAAGGACGAATCATACCCGCCACTCAGGAAAGAACCCAGCGGAACATCCGCAATCATCCGCATTCTCACCGACTTTTTCAAAAGTGATTTCAGCTGCTCCTTCGCATCCTGATACTCTTCAATCCTGACCGTCTGAGCCTGACGATAAACCTCTTTGATATCCCAGTATTTCCAGGTACTGATCTCGCCATGCGAAAACCTGAGGATTGCCCCCGGTTCTACCTTATAGACTCTCTGCCAAATGCTCTCCGGAGCATTGACATATTGTTGAAAAAGATATCTGGATAACACACGTGTTTCAATTTCGCCCTTAAAACCGGGACATTTCATGATCGGCTTCAACTCCGATGCAAACACCAGCTCTCTGTTCTCATACCAGTAATAGAGCGGCTTCTTACCGATGCGGTCCCGTACAAGAAAGACTTCCTCCGCCTGCCTGTCATAGAGCGCAATGGCAAACATGCCGTTAAATCGCTCTACACACTGTATGCCCCATTTTAAATAGGCGGCTATGATCACCTCCGTGTCACAATCAGACCGGAAGGAATAGTCCGCCAGTTGTTCTCTCAGTTCCCGAAAATTATAGATCTCACCGTTATAGACGATGGAAACCCGCCCGTCCGGCGAATGCATGGGCTGATGTCCCAGCGCCGAAAGATCCAGAATGGACAGCCTTCTCTGGGCGAACCCCACCCGCCAGCCTCCGCCCATCTCATAGATTTCTTCGCCGCTGTCATCCGGTCCACGGTGGTACATCGTATCATTCATCGCCTTAAGCTGTTCCAACGCAATATTCTTCCTGCCGATATATCCGCATATTCCACACATAGGCCGCCTTTACCTCACATCCTTCTCCAGAAAATATTCCTTATACTCTCCGAAATCCTTACATTCATGATCCACAGATTCCACCAGTTCTACATATTTCTCCTGCAGCAGCATCCTGTAATTCTCGAAATTATTACAGCCCTTCTTGCTCCATGCAAAAGGATGCGTCAGAATCTGCACTTTGTCATAACTCATGATATTTTCCTCGTTCGGATACCCATAACGCCAGATATGGTTCGCATCCGACATATACTTGACTCTCAATTTCGTATCATCCGTTATTTTATCTGCAAATGTAAAAAAGTCATCCTGGTAGGCATTCAGCACTCCCTCCAGCTTGATATTCTCCCGCAAAATGTCTTTGGATGGCCTGTGCACGGAAAATTCCGTGATCTCAAATCCAAACATTTCACTCAGGATATCCATTTCCATCTTAATGCGTCTGCGCACCTGCTGCATGTCCGTCATGCCATTCAACGCAAAATGAAGTCCGATATGCTGTCCTCTCTCATGCATGTCCTTGATCATATCCATATTCCTTCTGGAAAGAATATTGTAAGAATTATTCGTCCACTGAAAGAAGTAAGTAGAAACAAAGTCCATGCTCTGCTCCACCCTTGCCATCTGATAGGCTCTGTCTACACTGTACTCCACATCATGACGCATGATGATAAACCGTTCTTTCCCAAGTGCATCTGCGTAGCTGCAATATCTGCCGTCTGCCTGTATGATCCGAATGATCTCTCTGTAATCATCATATGAAAACATATTATTTCCTCGCTTCTTATTCATTAGAATTTGTCTGTTTCCCTGCTGTTTTCTATTATTTCCCATATATTATAACCTCCTGCATAAAATGTGGCAAGCATATCGTTACAGTTTGCAGCCGGCTGGGCCGCAGGCCTATAGCAGTCAGTTGAGCCGGACATACCTGCCCATAAACATCTGCACATCCAAAAATCGCAATCAAATACCCCGCTGCAAGCAGCCACTCGGCTCGTTGCTCGCATGAATAAATAATCTGTCAAATCTGAAAATAAAGATATTACAGTACGGCAATTACTGTTATAATACAGATATGGCAGGCGTCAGATCATTTTTTTGTTTGCTGCATCCCTCACAGGAATACGCGCGATTTTGCAGGACAGTTCTCACGCTTCATAAACGTTTCGTGTAAGACATATCTACATAATAAACCTTCATCATGCTCAGCCTGCCGCCGGGCGGGCCGCATGCCCATCCATACTGTGAAAGTCGAAGACTTTCACAACAAAAATCGGTGCAGGAAACGTCATAAAGAATTATGCCGTTTTCTATTATAATTAAAATACGGAAAGAGAGGTTATCATTATGAAATTCAACAACGGCTGCTGGCTGTTCAAAGAGGGGACAGTCTGTTTCTCACCGCATGAGGTCTACTATACGAAGGTGACCGATACAGAAGTAACTCTATGCGCACCCACCCACCCGATCACACATCGCGGAGATACGCTGGGCGGCATCAATCTCAACATCCGCATCTCCTCCCCCATGCCGGATGTTCTGCGCATACGGGCCGACCATCATATGGGCCGGCTGGAGCGCACGCCTTCCTTCGATCTGAACCTGGATACACCGCAGAAACTGCAGGTGGAGGACACGGAAGACATGATCGTGATCACCAGCGGTACTCTGTCTCTTGTCATCACGAAAAATCCCTGGTCCATGACCTACAAAAGCGGGGACCGTGTGCTGACCGAAAGCCGCGGCCGGGATCTGGCGTTGATGAAAACCACCTATAAGGGCGATTTCTACGAAGTTGACGGGGATCTGGAAAACACCTATATGCGGGAACAGCTGGGCATCGGTGTGGGCGAACTGCTCTACGGCACCGGCGAACGCTTCACCCCTTTTGTCAAAAACGGACAGAGCGTGGAAATCTACAACGAGGACGGCGGCACCAGCACGGAACAGGCATACAAGAACATCCCCTTCTTCCTTTCCAACAAGGGATATGGTGTACTTGTCAACCATCCGGAGCGTGTGTCCATGGAGTTTGGCACCGAGAACGTGACGAAAACTTCCTTCTGTGTAAAAGGCGGCAGTCTGGATTACTTCTTCTTCAACGGCCCCACCATGAAGGACGTGCTCATGCGATACACGGATTTTTCCGGCAAACCTGCTCTCCCGGCCCCCTGGACCTTCGGCCTGTGGCTGTCCACCTCCTTCACCACCAACTATGATGAAGAGACGGTGATGAGTTTTATCGACGGTATGCTGGACCGCGGCATTCCGCTGCGCACCTTCCATTTCGACTGCTTCTGGATGAAGGGCTTCCACTGGTCCGATTTCGTATGGGATGAAGAGGTGTTCCCCGATCCCGCAGGCATGTTGTCCAGGATTAAAGCAAAGGGCCTGAACATCTGTGTTTGGATCAATCCCTACATCGGTCAGGAGTCTGTCCTTTTTGCCGAGGGCAAAGAAAAAGGGTATTTCGTGAAAAGGCCAAACGGCGACGTATGGCAGTGGGATATGTGGCAGCCGGGCATGGCGCTGGTGGACTTCACCAACCCGGCGGCATGTAAATGGTATCAGGATAAGCTGGAAGCGCTGCTCGATATGGGCGTAGACTGCTTCAAGACCGACTTCGGCGAGCGGATTCCCGTTAACTGCGTCTACCACGACGGCTCCGACCCGGAAAAGATGCACAACTTCTATACGTATCTGTATAACAAGACGGTCTATGACCTGCTGGAGCGCAAACGCGGCAAAGGCGAAGCCGTGCTGTTCGCCCGCTCCGCCACCGTGGGCGGCCAGAAATTCCCCGTACACTGGGGCGGCGACTGCTGGTCGGACTATGTATCCATGGAAGAAAGCCTGCGCGGCGGCCTGTCGCTCCTGATGTCCGGCTTTGGCTTCTGGGCGCACGACATCGGCGGCTTCGAGCACACCTCCACGGCAGATGTTTATAAGCGCTGGGTGGCTTTCGGCCTGCTGTCCTCCCACAGCCGCCTGCACGGCAGCCAGTCCTACCGCGTGCCGTGGCTCTATGACGAAGAGGCAGTGGACGTAGTGAGAGCTTTTACCAGGCTGAAAGCCTCCCTCATGCCTTACCTGTACAAGACTTCTATTGATACCTCCCACTCCGGCGTGCCGACCATGCGCAGTATGGTTCTGGAATATACGGAAGACCGCAACTGCTGGTATCTGGACAAACAGTATATGCTGGGCGATAACCTGCTGGTAGCACCGATCTTCAATGACCAGAGTATCGGATCCTTCTATCTGCCAAAGGGCACCTGGACGGACTTCTTCACCGGAGAAGTGACAGACGGCGGTGTCTGGGAAGAAAAGACCTTCGATTATCTGCACCTGCCGCTGATGGTACGGGAAAATTCCATCATCGCTATGGGAGCCTGCAATGACAGGCCGGATTACGACTACGCCGACGGTGTGGAACTGCGTGTCTACGCCCTGATAGATGAGCAGGAGTGCTCTACGGTGGTGTATGATATGAAACAGCAGGCAAATCTGCAGATCAGTGTTGTGAAGACCGGCAATACAATCACGATCAAAGCCGAAAATACCGCTGGCAAGCCTTATACGGTACGCCTCATTAATGTACAGGCAGTTTCCTCAGACGGAGCTTCTATGGTTATTGACGGAAAAGATACGGTATTGACACCTTCTGACAGTACAGTCTCAGTAACGCTATAGACCTGCAGCTCATGAAACACACTTTTCAGATAAAGGCAGAACCGCAAAACGGTCCTGCCTTTACACAATAGTACACCTTAATACGCAATATCCTGTCTTTCTTCCTGTAATCTGCCATCACGTATGCGCCATATTCCCCGTAAAATGCACTGCCCATACACTTCCTTACTTCTCAGCAGCGTCCACCGTTTCCTCTCAATCAATCTTTGACCTGACAGCAGCTGCAATCAAATTCCCTTCCGGCACTTCACGCGGCGCACCGTCTGCCCCGTCGAATCCCGATAAGACACCGTATACTCCGTATTCCGATCCTTTAAGCACAGCTGATCATCCACACAGAACGCTTCTATGAAAAGAGTCTTTGCCAGCTCTGTAATCTTCTCCGGATCGGTTACCGTATCCTGTGCTGCCAGATAACGCACGTTGTAGAGCAATCCCGTCTGCTTCATATATTTGTCCACCACGATCTCCGTGATCTCATAGTCGCATATCTTCTTCCCGGCATGAATCCCATAGTCTGATAATACAGCCAGCGTCTTTGTAAATCCGGAATAAATATAGCCGGATACATCTCCCTGGTTTTTGGTTGAAGCAAACGTTAGCTGCCCGATCGGTGTTTTTGTCCTGATCTCTGCGAAAGTCATCTCTCCCAGATCTGTACAGTAAGCCTCCCACAATACCTGCCGCTCCTGTTCATTCAAATCCAACGTATATTGCTCCATTCCATTGGTCCAACGGATCTCACAATATTTGACACTGTCCAGACAGAGTATGTCATATGTTCCCTTTTTGTATGCTTCCTGCCGATAAATGTCACCAAAACTGCCGAGCGCATATACCGGAAGCCGGCACTTATAATATGCCGTCCGGCCGTTTTTCAAATAATACTTTACCAAAATATCATGGGAATTTTCAGCATCACTTTTCTCCCCGCTGATCTTCCGGATCCAGGCATAAGCATCTACAAGCCCGTCGCCTTCTATCTTCATGCGGGACAATGCCTGTTCACTGTCACCGCCGCTGGCAAGTGCCGGCAGGACCACCGCCGCCGATTCGATCTCCTCCACAGCCGGCATTCTTCCACTCCTGCTGCCCAGGACAGAAAATACACCCAGTACCAGCAGCATCACACAAAACTCCACCAGCAGATGCCCTTTGGCGGAAACAAATTTTCTGGCATCAAAAGCCAGGATCATATTCAGCAATCCATGCACGACCGGCACACCAAACAGCACGGCGATACCGGCCATCGCCATGGAAAATCCTCCAAACACAAATACCTGTACCCCATTCACAAGCCAGACTGTTGCCAGCACCAGGCAGACATACCGCACCAGATACTCCACAGACCGAAAGGTAAACATCCTGCTCGTCCGTTCCGCCGGACGGATACAGAAGATCACAAGACACAGAACCGACAGGAAAACCGCTGCAACCGCCAGCACCAGAATGTACGACAGATGTTCCTGCAGGAGCCAGTAGGAACCATCCGCATATTCCTGCACGCCCGTCGATCTTGACAGCAGGGAAAGCGGCGACAGATACTCCTTCATCATTTCCAGAACTTCCGAGCGGTAAAAAGAAGGCACCATCATCCCGAGCAGCTTCTCGATCAACCGGATACCTGCATCTGGCCCCAGCAAGAACAGTGCCAGCAGTCCGATCCTGCAGCCCGTATTCTGTGCAAGAAGATACGCCAGCATGGACAATCCCATCATAAACAGAAATCCCAGGATCGGCACGAGACATCCCATCCGCACAGAAAGGATACTTTCCTCATACCGGCTGTACCCCATGGCAAGCGAGATCTGAAAAAACAGCAGCCGACACACCGTAAGCGGCACGGCAAAAATCAGCAGGTTATTCACCCACCCCGCCACAAACAGCTGCGGTCTCGTAAAAGGCAGTCCAAAATACAGATCCGTCTCCGGTTCGGAACGCAAAAACCGGAACGCTCCTGCCCCCATCAAAATGCCGAACAGCACCATGACTGCAAAAAAGGAGGTATTTCCCGGGCCCACATAGAGACTGCGCACCTCCCCTGTCGGAACCGTCGTCTTCATGGAAAACACAAGGCAGAGCATACCCATGCTGTACCATGCTGCCGCGATCATTCCCAGTTTACGTTTTAAGTCTTCCCGCAGAAGACCGGTAAATCGTTTCATTCCGTTCATCTCTTTTTCCGTACCCAGCCACAGCCGCCCGGCTTTAACCTTCCCTGTTACACCTGTTCATCTGATTCCTTTGTTTCATCCTGAAAGCATACTGGCACAGAGCTGCTAAAATTCCGTACAACAGCATACGTCGACCTGATACCAGTCACAGAAGTTCCTGCCACTCCTGTTCCGTCAGGATTCTGCCCCGATGCAGATAGCCCTTACACCCGCAGATCTTATTCAGTTCCTCCAGATAATGTGATACGATCAGGATCGTCAGTTTTCTCCCCTCCACCGCACCAAGCAGCAGGTCATTCACTACTTTGCGGATCTGAGGATCCAGCCCGTCAAAAACCTCATCGCACAACAGATATCTGGTATTGGTGCAGAGTGCCGCCGCAATAAACACCTGCTTCTTCATCCCCTTGGAAAAAGAATCCAGCAGTGCATTCTCCTCCAGCCCGAACATCTCCAGAAGGCCCCGATAGTCTTCCATCGAAAAGCCCGCATAAAAGTTCCTGTAAAAATTACCGACAGTCAGCGGCGTGGCATTCCTGTCGTAATACTGCCTGTCCGGCATGTAAAAGATCTCCTCTTTCGCCGCAACGGCGGATGCGCTTCGCCCGTCTATCCTGATCTCTCCCGCATCCGCACGGTAGACCCCGGCGATCAGACGAAGAAGCGTACTCTTACCGGCACCGTTCTCCCCCACCAGTCCATATACCATACCGTCCGGAATCTCAAGCGAGACCTGATCCAGACAGACAAATTTCCCGAATCGTTTGGTTACATTGCAGATTTCAATCATTGGAATTTCCTCATCCCCGCTGCATCTGCAGACCGGCCAGCTGCGCAAATTCCTCCACACTCCTCACACGCGCAGCCAGCTTCTGCCAGTTCTTCAAAGTCTGCAGCTCCTTCTGCGCTAAGACCATATTTCTCAGCTCAGAAGGAATCGGACCGTATTCTTCAAGCAGGTTGAATACACACTCGGCAGTTGCCGTCAGTGTTATTTTCATGCCGGCTTCTTCCGCCAGCTTTGCTACTCTTTCTTCCGCCATTTTTTCCGCCATGATTACAGCTCTTTCTTCTGCCATGACTACAGCCCTTTCTTCTGCCATGATTGCAGCCCTTTCTTCTGCCATGACTACAGCTCTTTCTTCTGCCATGATCGCGGCCCTTTCTTCTGCCATGGCTACAGCCCTTTCTTCCGCCATGATCACAGCTCTTTCTTCTGCCATTTCTTCCAATACTTCATCAATCACACACCCCATCTCTTCTTCCTCCCCTTTCTCTTCTCTTTTTCTTTCACTTCTCTGCCGGAACTGCTTTTCCAGGCTCTTAGACCCTGTCAGCTGTTCCAAAAGCGACCAGCTTTCATCATCCATCTGTCTGTGCCAGTCACCAGCCTCAAAATATCTGCGGACACTTTCCCTGCTGTTGCGCTTCTGAAATATTTCAAGGAGCGGGCCCAGCTCTGTCCTGAAATACTCAAAATGACAAAATGACGACACATCCAGAAAATGGAGCGGATACTCCGGCAGCAGCTTCTTCAATGCCTGCTCCATCTCTGTATTCATATCATCAAAACAGATCATCTCATGCAGACTTTTAGGTCCTTTCCATGGCTGCTCACCCCAGTACACAACAAGCGTCACTACCGGCAAAAGCCAGTCTGCGCTTCTCACCTTATACAGAAATTCTCCCTCATCCTGATAAAACTCCCTGCAGGCTGTGCTGTCGTTTCCTTCCTGGTATGCCTTGTACCGCCGTTCGTTTTCACGCCTGATCTCCCTGAGCTGGCGGTCATATTCAAGGGCCTCCTGTATCATGACACGGACCGGCATCGCATAGTCTGTTTTCTCCTGATTTTCCAGCGCCAAAACCACAAATCTCTGCCCGTTACAATACTGCTTCATAACCAGATCACCCTGCCGCTCCATCGCCTCGTCATGTTCTGATCTGACGTGCACAGGCGACGCCTCCCGCAGTTCTTCCGCCTTAACGATCTGTCTGCCCTGAAACACACCGCCGTTCCACAGATCCGCATACCGCGCAGTATCCCGCAGATAAGTTTTCAATCCGATATCTTTCTTTCCCACCATACCTCCTTCGCAGGAGATTTGTGCTTCCAAACTACAGATCCGGGTCTCCGGCTGTTCCGTCACGATTACCGTTACCCTCCGCACCACGCATAGTAATCATGCATACTGCTGTTGTTGTCTTTACAAAATCTCCCGCCTTATTCATTTTTTCTGGAATAAAAGCATGATTTCGTTCGACACCCAATGGGATTCAGTAACCGTTTTTGTTTTTACGGTTAGAAATGTAATAGAATTATGAAATAAATGCTTTGATTAGAGTATAGCATCGGATGTCAGGTTTGTCACGTGCAATAATTTGAACGGAAAATTGACAATCGTCATTCTGCACAACACAAAATCTTGTACAGTCATCGTTTGATTTGAGACGAGTCATACATTATCTTGTATATATTCTGTCTACAGCCCGGACAACAGACCAGATTTTTCTACAAAACCGGATAAACGGTTTACCGTCATTGTGCTGCGACTTATAATGCATCCAGTACACCCCGGATTCCTTTTTCCTCATAAATCTGCTTATAGAGCGCGACCTCATCCCGGATCAGTTCGTCAATGACCTGCATCCCCAGAAGCTCCACCGGCGCCTGATCGTCAGTCATAATATGATCCCCCGCTTCATAAGCCGTCAGCTGCCCCTCCACTGTCTCCATCATCGCCGCCAGATCTTCCTCCACGATCTTTTCACGATGCGCCGACAGATTCTCCAGCATCTGCGGATTGTCGGATGCAAAAAGCTCCCTGTTGGTAGAGCCTTTCACGTCCACCGTATATACCTCACCGAACACACTGCCGATGGTATCCGCCAGATGTTCGTTAATGCTGCCCTCGTTGCTGCCGCGCATATTCATGTTCACTACCATCACGCCGTCCTCTGTCAAATGTTCCTTCACCAGCGTAAAAAATTCCACGGAAGACATCTGAAACGGAATGGTGATATCCTGATAGGCATCTACCATGATCACATCATACTTACCGTCGACAGCGTTTAAATAGGCTCTGCCGTCATAGGTCGTCACCGGCACATCCGCCGGCAGCTCGAAGTATTCTCTGGCCAGCGCGGTAATCTTCTCGTCGATCTCCACCCCTTCAATCTCCATATCTCCGAAATAATTCCGGCACTGCACGGCATAAGTTCCCGTTCCCATGCCCAGGATCAGCACCCTGCAGTCTCCCGGATTCTCCAGCTCTGTCATCAGTGGGGCCGCCATGGCATAGTCATAGTACATGCCCGTCAGCCCTTCCTCTTTTACCAGCAAAGACTGTACCCCAAACAGCACATTCGTCGACAATATGACAGCTCTGTCATTCTCCTTCACCTGCAGATAGTTATAGATAGATTCCCCCTCATAGGTCAGACCGCTCTCCCAGAAAGCAAAGCTGTTCGACTTCCCCAGAAAGCAGCACAGCACGAACAGAACCGCTGCCACTGCACTTTTGGCCGCACCTCTTTTGCCACTCACAAAATAGACCAGCGAAAGCGTGAGCAGGATTCCCGCAAAGATCAGGAACGTGATCGACGTGCCCACCACCGGAATGGAGATGAAAGTCGGCACAAAGGTTCCGATGATACTGCCGATCGTGTTGGATGCGTTCAGCATCCCCACCGTCTTGCCGCTGTCCGCCAGGCTGTCCACGGAATACTTGGCCAGCGACGGCGTCACCGTCCCCAGCAGAAACAACGGAAACACAAAGACTGCCATACAGGCCGCAAAAGCCGCCCAGATCAGGAAATTCGTATTCACCGTAAAGATCAGCAGCGCCGAAATCCCCAGGATGATATATTTTCCCACCACCGGAATGGCCGCAATCCAGACAGCGGCGATCAATATCCTGCCATACAGCCTGTCCGGGTCGGGGTTTTTGTCCGCACTGCGCCCGCCGTATATATTCCCCAGCGCCATGGCGATCATGATCGTTCCGATAATGATCGTCCACACGATCTGCGAAGAACTGAAATATGGAGCAAGCAGCCTGCTGGCTCCCAGCTCCACCGCCATCACCGACATCCCCGCGAAGAATTCCGTCAGGTAAAGAAATAATTTATTGCTCAATACAGGCGTTGTTTTTGTCGTATTCATTCCTTCTATATTCCTTCCTTACTCCTGTGTATTCTTTCCGGCATGCCCTCTCCATCCTGTATGCCCCAAAAGGACCAGCACAGCATCCATAGCCCGACTCCTCCGCAGGTCTCACCCTTCTGTAGATCCCGGAATCCTGTATCTTCCAGACAACCCGAAAACGGGGCCATGTCGCTTCACAAGCCCCGTCTTTCAGTATATACAATTTCTGATCCCTTTTCCACGAAAATATTTATAAATTTTGTCAATTATGAGCGCAGGCAGAAGCATGGTCCAATACCAAAATACCTACACACTCCCTTTCACCACCAGAATCTTATCCCCGGCGCTGATCTCCTCCGTCACCAGCTCATTGACTTCCTTTAACTGTGATATTGTCACATAATACCGTTTCCCGATATCCCACAGCGTATCATTAGGGCCGGCGATATAGATAACCATGCCTGGCAGCTCACTGAGCTTGTTTAAATCCAGTTCTTCCACCTTGATATCCGTAATCAGATTACTTTTCTGCACCGCAAACACGATCACCTTAAACAAAAGCGCCGCCTTCACATCCAGTTCATCACTGTCAAGCATCGTTACAGTCAGCTGCTCTATGCTGCAGCGCATCTTAAAGATACTGGTAGGGGTAATATTGTCCGCCTCGATCACATACTGGAAAGGCAGCACGTTCCTGGACGAATAAATGGATTTCGACCCATTACCGCACAGATACAACGTAACTACTGTCAGCGTTCCCGTAATGGCAATCCCGTTCTCCACGATTGCCTGCTCCTCGATCTGGATCTCCCCTTCAGAATGAATCAGCTGATACATGGGCATCTCCGGATTCTGGATTTTCGCATGTTCCGCGATCTTACATTTGCCGCTGCCGCACAGCAGCAGACTCTTAAGCTGTACCTCCGTAGTCAGCGCTTCGATCTCCTTCTCCACGCCGTAAATATCGGAAAGCACTTCCATATTTTCCTCTTCGTACAGATGAATATCCAGATCCAGCACCGGCTCTACACAGAAAACCCTCTCTTCTCCGTCAAAATCCTGCCTCACTTCCACATTACACTGCCCCAGGCTGTAGCGGATATCCGGTATCATATTTTCCCTGCATCCGTGGCATTCTATAATACCACTGAACGGTACCGTATTCTCATACCAGAGCGTTCTGTCATTGTCCCCTTCCCCCTCATAGAGGAAGAAAGCCCTCATCTCACCCTGAACCGATATCTTCTCATCCAGCGCTTTAAATTCCACGTGATCAAACGTGATGTGGTGCCAGATCGTCTGAAACACGTTGGGAAGATTACCCGACAGCTCCATCTCCTCTTTTAATCGGAAGATATCCTTCTTCTGCAGCACAAGCTCCGCCATCGGATACGTCCGTTTTCTGTATTCCACCGGTTCCTCATGATAGATATCCACCGCCGTATCCTGCTCCACATGCTCCTCCAGCTCCAGTCCAAAAGAGGTTACCGCCTGTACGCTGATCTTCCTGGAATTGATCAGTCCCACCGTCAGATCCTCAATCGACCAGTCTGTCAGGATGATATCCCCGTTGGATACCCCTTCCATATTGACCCGTTCCTCGAAGGGAAGTACCGCCTCCATGCTGGCACACATTCCCTCCATATCCGTCAGATACAGGATCGATACCACCAGTCTGCCTCTTAGATTCACCACATTTTCTCCGGCACGGATCTCCTCCATGATGATCTCGCCCTTGCTGTTAAGCAGATGACTGGCGTCAGGCTTGTTATCTGAAATATTCACATCTTCTTCCAATACCATCTGGGTGCCGGCTCTGCTGCTGATCCGATCCATATGTATCTTCTTTTTTACTAATTCCACAAAAATAAACCTCCATGCGTATACTTAGTAAAAGTATATGCCGCATGGAGGCCATGTATGACTCGTTGTACTGTTTTTACCAGATCCGCACCTTATTATGCCCTGCTTTCAAGCCGTTAATCGGACCAGCAAGCACATGATCGTCCCCTCTTTTCTCTCCGAGATAGTCCACATCAAAAACAATCGGCGTTCCGTCCGGATTCTCAAATAATCCTTCTACGGCCCGGGTACAGCCCAGATCCTTCGTCTGCATGATCACAGCTTCCTGCTCCAGCACTTCCGGATCCACATCCAGCTCGAGATAAACCGCCCGACCGTCCTCCGTCACTTCCTGCGTGATCCTGGCCTTCAACATGCCGCTGCCACGATAACTGTTGTGCTCACCGGCATAGCCCTGTGCTCCCTGAAGGTAGACATTACGGTCGATATATACCGGCTGTTTCACCTTCACATACAGATCTTCATCTCCCGGAAATGCCTCGTTGATCAGCCGGATATACTCCTCATAATCTCCCGGATGACCGTCAAAGGCTGCCGTGCCGCAGGATACCCCCTTCACTTCGCCCAGGGTTGGCGCCCCGCCCACAAAAATATTCTGATAGAAGCGGTCGTCCCCGCCATAGATAAAGGAGGAAGCCATGATCTGTGTCATATGCGGAAAATGATATGGGGTAGAACGATCCAGCACGGTCCAGTGCTTCATATTACCCAATACCAGATTATGCAGGTAAGCGCCTCCCTGGGAAGCATTCTCAAAGCTATACGGAGATCCGAGGATATTATGATCCACCAGATAGGGTCCGTGGGATACCTCTACCATCAGATCGCGGATATTGCCGCAAAGCAGATTGCCGCTCACCCGTGTGCCCTGCGTCTCCCAATCCAGCCAGATTCCCAGCGTACAGTCATGAATATAATTGTGATGAATCTGCGTATCGATGGGAGCATGAAACTTGATGCCCGCAATCTCATACCCGTAGAACTCATGCTTTGTGGCGATATTATAAATCTCGTTGCCGCAGATTTCACTGAATATACAGCCCAGATGCCCCACAATGCCGTTCTGGCCGCAATCGTGGATCACATTATTGCGTACGATATGGGAACCCACGTTATCTTTGTGCCAGCCCTGCAGAAGCGCCCTGCCTACCGCTTCAAACTGATACGTATAACCGGGTTTTCTTCTGGTCCTGGTAAAAAGATTATCGCCGGTCTTCTCGTCCTTCCCCAATGTCACGGCGCTGCACTTGGCGTCATGGATATGATTGTCCTCAATAATCCAGCCCTTAGACCAATGCGGGCCGATCAAACCCGGCTGATCCCCCGTGGGCGGCGCGAAAGGACACGCCGCCTGTGCCATTTCAAATCCTGAGACAGTAATGTAATCCTTACCACCCTGCGTCGGATAAAACACACATTTACGTACATTGATCTCTACCAGCTCCTGATTCGGATCCGCTCCCTGGAAATTCGCCCAGATAGAAGTCGTCTCCGCCTCCACCTGCGCATACCACCGATACACCGTACCTTCCGGATCCGCGATGGGTTCCCTGTAATCCTGCCAAGGAACATTGAAACCGGTCTCCCTTCTCTGCGCCTTCTCCACCTCTTCCAGTGTGAGCGCTTCATAGAAAGAACTTCCGTTCAAATATACGTCTCCCAGATGAAGCGTGGGATAGGCCGGCCCGATCATCCAGTCCCCGTACAAATAGGTGTCATAGGGATTAAAATCTCCAAACAGGGAATTCGGCACCACCGCTTTCCACACTGTGCCCTTCACATTTTCCCAGTTCGTGATTCGCTCGGATCCTTTAATAACGGGCTTCTCACCTTCCGCCGCACGGTAAGTGATCCTTTCCAGATCACTGATACCGCCCATCCTGGGATCCACCCACTCCCGATACACTCCTTCATGAACGATCACCGTATCCCCGGGCATGGCCACATCTGCCGCCCGCTGAATCGTTGCGAAAGGCTCCGCCGCCGAACCGGCCGCCCGGTCATTCCCGGTCACTGCCACATGATATTCTCTTATCATCTGCATATCCAAAGTCCCTCCTATACCAGCTCAATCGTGTTCTTCCCGTCCTCAAACGGACCGCATACCGGATGGATGCCCCGATGCTGTCCGAAATAATCCGTATCAAATATAATCTCCGTCCCATCCGGATTCTCGAATCGTTCCTCCGGCTCAAAAGCCATACCGAGCGTCTGCGTGGAGATGGTCTGCCAGGTTTTCTGTGGAAGATATTCATACAGATCCGTGACCAGTCTGCACCCGTCATCACCGCACACCAGCTTCAATTCCACTTTATGCTCCGTATCCAATACGAAGTCTTCCTCTCCATCATAAGGCTGTGCACCGTTAAAATACACATTGCCGCCGCTGTAAACAGGAAGATGATCATAATACTTATCCCGCTCCTCCCGGATATTATAGTTCTCAGCCGTAAATCGAGCCAGATACTCCTCTTCCTTCGGGTATCCGTCATAGGGCTTTGTACCGCAGATCTCATTCAGCCAGCCCGGCCCTTCCAGATTCATCTTCTTCGCATACTCCGTATAGATTGACCGCACAGGCATCTGTACGAAGATATTGTTATAAAATCTTGCGTCTCCGTGCAGTATAGTCATGAAGCCATCCACCTCTGTCCTGTGCGGCACATGATAGGGCGTATATCTGGGTGTCGGGAACACTTTCCCTCCATTGTCCACTCCGTTCCCCACATAGGTGAAGGTCCCGGCAATCAGATTATGCACGAAAGCAAGTCCCTGGGTGCTCAGACGGCCCGCCGCCTCCGACAGCAGCAGATTGTTGTCGATTAATGTCGGTCCATGGGACACCTCCACGAAAATATCCTCTGCCAATGCCAGCGGCATGGTAATTTCCGTACCTTCCGGCGGCATATTATCATGGAAAAGGTTCTGGCTCACGCGGGTTCCCTGCGCCTGCCAGTCCAGCCAGAGGCCTCTGGTACAATATTCGAAATGATTCCTGCGAATAATCACATCAATCGCTGCATGCAGCTTGATTCCGCCAATCTCTGCGCCTGCAAGATCCTGCTTGTTATTGATATGATGAATATGGTTGTCCTCAATAATAGAAAATACACAGCCCAGGTGGCCCACGATGCCGGTCTGTCCGCAGTCATGGATATCACAACGGCGGATGATATGAGAACCGATCAGCTCCTTTGTCCATCCCTCTCTCTGCGCCTGGCAGATCGCATCCCGCTCGTTCTGTGTGCCGTCCTTCACAAATTTCGTACACCATTTATTCTCATTGTTCGGCTGCAGATATTTGCCCAGAGAAATCCCGCTGCACTTGGAATGGGCCACCTCACAGTCCTCGATGATCCACCCCCTGGACCAGCGCGGGCCGATCATACCCTCCTGGTATGCAGTGGGCGGAGCCCACTGCGTGGCTGCTCTTGTCACCTTAAATCCGGACAGCGTAATGTATCCGACACCCGATTTAGAGGGATAGAAACAGTTCCGTCTGACGTTGATCTCCACGTCTTCCTGATTGGGATCAGCCCCCTGGAAATTCGCATAGATCACCGTGGTGTCCCCATCCTGTTCCGTGTACCATTTATATAAGGTCGCCTCCTGATCCCAGGATCCCTTATAGATAACCGGATTCTCCACTTCCTCCAGCCGGGCAGCCTCGTAGAAGGATTTGTCTCCCAGGTAAATCTCTCCCGTATGTACCGGTTGTATCGCATTGTACCAGTCGCCCCTCACATAAGTCGTATACGGGTTATAATCACCGAAAAGCCCATTGGGAATACGCACCATCCACACATCCTTCTTCCAATGCACCCAGTTCTTCACCGGCTCTGCGCCGGTAATCACCGCGCCGTTCTTTACCGCACTGCGATAAATGATCCTCTGGTCCGGTGTCCCCGCATTGACCGGATCTACATATTCCCGATAAATTCCCGGCGCTACGATCACCTCGTCACCTGCTGCTGCCAGCCTGGCCGCCTGTGCCAGAGACTGCAGAGGTCTTTCGCTTGTTCCATCTCCGCCCCGCGGAGCATCTGCAGCTACATATATTTGCATGATAGTCCTCCATTCTTACGCAACCTGCGAATTTATACGCAAACAAAAACTTAACCCTTCACTGCCCCGGCCATCATACCTTTGACCAGCTTATCCTGGAAAACAATGAACAGGATAATCATCGGCAGCACCGACAGCACCAACACCGACAATATAATCGGAATATCCATTGCATGTTCACCCTTAAACTGTCCAAGCGCCAAAGGCAGCGTCTTATGTGCCGGCGTCTGAAGCAGCGTATTGGCAAATGCGAACTCATTCCACATGGATACACCATTATAAATGGCCAGCGTGGAAAGTCCCGACTTGGACAGCGGCAGGATAATGGAAAAGAAATTCCTGTACTTATTACAGCCATCGATCTCCGCCGATTCTTCCACTTCCCTGGGAATCGTCATCATAAACGCCGTCAGAATAAATACCGACATCGGAAGGGCAAATGTCACATAAGGCCCGATCAGCGACCGGAGCGAGTCGTACAGTCCCATCTTCGTTGTCATCTTGAAGATCGGGATCAAAGTTACATGCATGGGAATCGACATCATCGCCACGATGCCCGCATAGATCAGCCCGCGCATCTTAAATTTCATTCTGGAAAGCGGGTAAGCCGCACAGGAAGCTATGATCAGCATCAGGATCAGGCTTACAGCCACCACAAATACACTGCGGAAGAAATAGCCAAAGAAACCATTCGTTGCTACTTCTACATAATTCTCAAAATACCAGGGATCCGGAAAATGAAAGACTCCCTGCGCCAGCATATCAAACTGTTTCCGGAAGGAATTCATAATCATGAAGAAGAACGGCACCAATGTGACCACCAGCCACAGGATGGCAAACAGGATGGCAATAGCCCACGCTATCCTGGATTTCATCTTTTCTTTCCTGTAATCCACCTCTTTCTGTCCATTCATATCAATAGTCCTCCTTTACCACAAAGATTTTCTGGAACACCAGAGCAATGAAAGTGATCAACAGGAACATTCCCGCTGCCACACAGGATCCATAACCCATATTGAACTGCTGGAACGAAAGCTTATACATATAGGTAGCCATCAACTCGGTTCCTCCGGCCGGGCCGCCGCCTGTCATATTCCAGATCATATCGAAATATTTCAGCGAACCGATCAGGGACATGGTGCAGGCTGTCTTGAAGATAGGACCCAGAAGCGGAATGGCAATCGTCCGCAGATACTGTCCTCTCGTAGCGCCGTCAATCACGGCCGCTTCATAGATCGAGGTATCGATATTGCCATACCCTGCTATGAAATACACCATATAGAAAGGAGTAAACTGCCAGGCCATAACGCCGATCACCGAAAACAGCGCATGAGGATTCCTGCCCAGCAGATCTACAGTCACTTTGCCGCCTTTGATCATTGACGCAATGGAAGAGAAGATACCGCCATTGGTGGCCAACGCATAGCTGAACAGGAATGCGATGGCAACGGAACTCATCAGATAAGGCAGAAACCAGATAACCTTGAAGAGATTGAATTTCTTCCCCCCTGCATCCAGAAAAGTAGCCAGCAGCATGCCGATAGGGATCTGCAGCAAAATGGAGAATACCATCACCACCACATTATGGCCGAACGACGACCAGAAAGTCATATCCGAAAAAAGTGTCTTCCAGTTCTGAATTCCGACAAATATCTTGTCTGATGATATGCCGTTCCAGCTGTATGCGCTGGTAGTGAAAGTGTCGATAATAGGATAGATCATATAAACTGCTATCAGAAACAGCGCGGGAAAAAGAAATACCGCAGCCGCCTTGGCGGTACTTTTTTCCCTTGCCCGGGCCAGCCCGTTTTTGTTATTATTCTGAGCCACATTATCTCCTTTCCGGGAAACCATTCCGTTACAGCCTCCCTCTCAAACCAACCTGTAGTGAAAAATAGCCCGCAGGAGATGAAATCCCCCGCGGGCTTATCATAACCAACCGCTCGATGTCACAATAACAACATCTCAAATTATGGGTTAAATAATGTTTTATTCAGCAATCGCCGCCTGCATGGCCGTATCGTGCGCCTGCCCGATCTCCTCAGGTGTCTTCTGCAGACCGAACAGCTCCGTCATGCAGTCCTTATGTACTTCCGTTACGGAAGCCGGCAGATACTGGTCATACCACAACTGTACGTTGGAAGCGCTGAAGAATACGTCTGCAACCACCTTCGTGTTCGGATCCTCGATTGTAGTCTCAAATCCCTTAATGGAAGGAATCGTACCGCTTGCAAGCTGTTCCTGGTTATAGGTATCGTCATTATAATACTGAGTTGCCAGTACATAACATGCATCCAGCTTCGCCTGATCAACAGAACCGTCCGCATTCCAGCAGTTGAAGGAGAATCCGTTACCGATCGCTGTACCGATCTCTACGTTCTGGGGAACGCCCGCTGCAGCGGCTTCAGAATCTTCCGGGAAACGGAATACGCCGATATTCGCGTCATACCATTCCTTATTATCATCGCTGATGCTTCGTGTCTGCCAGGAGCCGTGGAGCATCATCACACAGGTGTTATCATAAAGGAGCGCTCTGTCCTGTCCGTCATCGGTGGAAAGAGAGTTAACGCCCTCCGGGAAGTATCCCTTCTTTACCCAATCCTGAATCTTCTCACCCGCATAGATAAATGCGTCGGAAGTGAAAGTGCCGCCATTTTCCTGGGCATAAGCCGCATCGAACTCGGCATTGCCCGAGTGACGTGCTACCAGATACATGTAATACATGGAACCAGTCCACTTGGAACCATTCGCAAGCGAGAAAGGAACATAACCAGCCTCGATCAGCTTATCACATATCGCTTCCAGCTCCTCGATGGTCTTCGGCACTTCCAGACCCAACTCTGCAAAGATGGTCTTATTATAGAAAATATCACATCCGGAAAGACCGCCAAAAGGAATCGCCAGCACTTTACCGTCATAACTGGACTGCGCAACTGCTGCATCAATGAACTCAGGATGATCATAGGTGTTGAACATTTCCGTGATATCATTTACAAAACCGGAGTTATAGTACTCAGCCATCGGACCGCCGCCCCAGTGGATATACATATCAGGAGCCTGTCCGGAACTCATAGCCACGATCAGCTGCTGCTTATAGTTATCGTTCTGCTGATGCACCTGATTTACGGTGATATTAGGGTAATCCTCCATAAATCTCTTCACAGCGCCTTCCTGAATATCCTTAACCGAACCTTCCGTCGCAATGTCCCACAGGTTGATGGTAAGAGGTTCTGTTGTCAGTTCCGGAAGATTCTTCCCTTCCGTGGAACCTGCCGCCGCGTCCTCACTCGGAGCAGTCTCTTCTTCCGCCGGTGTCTCAGCTGCCGCTTCTGTCTCAGCAGGTGCTTCTGTCTCTTCTTCCGCCGGCTGAGTAGTAGTACTGTCCGAACCGGAGCCGCCGCATCCGGTCAACAGGGTTCCAACCAATGCCGTTGCCAGAATAATTGATACAAACTTTCTCTTCATACTCTTTCTCCCTTTCCTTGAGTTGTATTGTCAGTTTGCACCATATTCCTTCATCTCTGTCAGGAGAAAATTTGTTGGATGGGGCAAACTGCACAAAAAATGTCGTTTATTCCACTTTTTGTTGAAACAATTATACCCCCCCCCAGGTAGTTTGGCAAGTACTTTTTATCATTTTCACTTCTTCACGTTCATGGTCAATTTATTGTTTTACGTTTATAGTTTAATTGTTTTATCAACCTTTGCCTTCAGGTTCATCATTCCACCGCTCCGATCAGTTCCGTCACACTCTCGATCCCATATCGTTCCATATACGCCTCAATTCCTTCCACCACTTCCATCGTTGCGTAAGGATTCACAAAGTTCATGGCCCCCACCGCCACCGCACTGGCACCGGCCAGCAGGAACTCTACCGCATCTTCCGCGTTCGCAATACCGCCCATGCCTATAATCGGGATCTTCACCGCATGCGCCGCCTGGTAAACCATTCGTACCGCCACCGGTTTAATGGCCGGCCCGGAAAGACCGCCGGTTTTGTTTGCCAATGCAAACGCACGCTTATGGATATCGATCTTCATCCCGGTAATGGTATTGATCATGGACAGTGCGTCAGCCCCTGCCGCCTCTGCAGCCTTCGCCATCTCCACGATGTCTGTCACATTCGGGCTTAACTTCATAATGATGGGCTGCTTCGCCCTCTTTTTGATCCGGGCAGTAATATCATACAGACTGTCCGGCTTCTGGCCAAATGCGATGGCCCCTTCCTTCACATTCGGGCAGGACACATTAATCTCCAGCATGTCCACCGGCTGCTCTCCCAGCCGCTCCACCACTTCCAGATAATCCTCCACCGTTCTGCCGCAGACATTGACAATGATCTTCGTGTCATATTTTTGTAAAAAGGGGATATCCCGCTCTACAAAGACATCAATACCCGGATTCTGCAGTCCGATGGCATTTAACATGCCGCCATAAGTCTCCGCCACGCGGGGCGTTGGATTACCCGGCCACGGCACATTTGCCACCCCCTTGGTCACCACCGCTCCCAGACGGTTCAGATCCACAAACTCACCGTACTCCATCCCGGATCCAAATGTCCCGGACGCCGTCATCACCGGATTGTTTAAAGTTACACCTGCTATTGTCACTTTTGTATTCATCAGCTTTTCCTTCCCTCAGCACGGATCATACATTCCGTGATCCCCAAGATCCTTTATCAGATTTCCACTTCTTTCGCTTCAAACACGGGTCCGTCCGTACAGATCCGCGCATTGTTGACATGCGAGTGATGATCCACCGCCTTCGTCCTGCACACGCATCCAAGACAGGCTCCCACACCGCATGCCATTCTCTCTTCCAGCGAGATATAAGCATCCATCCCCTGTTCTGCAGCATAATTTTTGATCGCACGCAGCATGGGCAGCGGCCCGCACGCCATGATCACATCCGCCTGCAGTTTCCTGACCCTGATAATATCCATCACATTGCCCTGCACGCCGGCACTGCCGTCCTCCGTGGCAAGAAAGACCTGTCCGTACTGCTCCAGATCTTCCTGCAGAAAAAGATCCTGATCCCGGTAACCAAGCAGAATATATTTCTCCGCCTCCAGCTCCTTTGCCAGCTGCAGCATCGGCGGGATACCGATACCGCCGCCCATGAGGAATACCCTTTTTCCGGCGGCCATCTCCACCGGAAATCCGTTGCCCAGCACCCCCAGAACTTCCAGTTCATCCCCGGCCCTGCATGTGGAAAATTCCGCCGTCCCTTTACCGGCAACACGATATACCAGCCGTATCCGGCTTCTGTCCCGATCCACCTCGCAGATGCTGATCGGACGCGGGAGCAGCGTCGCCGCACTGTGCGGATATACCGCGACGAACTGCCCTGCGTGAGTATCCTTTGCCAGTTCCGTCTCCAGCCACAGATCATAGATCTGCGGCGCAATCTTTTTTTGTGACACTACTGTCGTTTTTATCTTCTTTTTCTGCGCCATACTGTCCTTATCCTTCCTGTATTTCCTTTCCTCGATGTAACCCTGCAGCCTGCGGCTTCCCTGCTGCAAATTCCGCTGCTTTGGACCGCCTTCTTCTACACACCGCATCGTCTACACCTGTTTTCTCTGATACACAATCCCGCCCCCACAAATCGTATAAGCGATCACTCCCGGCATGGTCTCTCCCACAAAAGGGGAATTCACCGCCCTGGAGGCAAACTCTTTCACCACCCACTCCCTGTCCGGATCGAACACCACCAGATCCGCCGGACCTCCTTCCGCTATATATCCAGCATCCAGACGGTACAGTTCGGCCGGTGCACAGCTCATCCTGCGCACAAGTTCCGCCATGGACAAATAGCCCTTCTGCACCAATTCCCGAATACCAAGAGACAGAGCCGTCTCCAGGCCGATAATACCGCTGGGCGCTTCCGTGAGCGGTCTTCCTTTCTCCTCCGTACTGTGGGGTGCATGATCGGTGGCAATCATATCGATGGTGCCGTCCCGCAGACCTTCTATGATCGCAAGCCGGTCTTTTTCTTCCCGCAGCGGCGGATTCATCTTCGCCAACGTGCCGTGCCGGATCACTGCGTCTTCGGTCAAAGTAAAATGATGCGGTGTGGCTTCCGCGTAAATGTGACTGCTCAGACGTTTCGCCTGCCGCACCAGCTCTACGGCCTCCCTGGTACTGATATGCTGAATGGACAGATCCGCTTCTTCCGTCACAGCGATCTTCAAATCCCGTTCCACCATGGAAATCTCCGCTTCTCTGGGCGAACCGCCAATCCCGAAGTACTCGGCCGCCCGGCCGGCATTCACACCGTTGTTCCGAATCAATGCCGGATTCTCCTCATGCAGGCTGACCGGCCTGTCCAAAGCTGCCGCACGCCGCAATGCCTGTCGAAGCAGGGTCTCATCCAGCAGCGGTATGCCGTCATCCGTAAAACCGGCCGCCCCCAGGCTGCTTAGTTCCTCCATATCCGTCAGTTCCTGTCCTTTCATCCCTTTCGTCACATTGGCACAGGTATGGATATGAATTCCCGTTTCCAACCCTTTTTTCAACACATAGGAAAGCGTCTGCCGGTTGTCCACTGCCGGATTCGTGTTGGCCATCAGCACCACCGATGTAAAACCGCCCCGGGCCGCTGCCTCCGCACCGGTATGAATATCCTCCTTATACGTAAATCCCGGATCCCGAAAATGAACATGAACATCCACCAGACCGGGAGCGACACACTGGCCGTTCAAATCGATCGTCCTCTCGACCGTACACTCATCGACCGGTGTTCCCTGCGGCAAAATACGCGCAATCTTTCCGTCTTTTATCAAAATATCCCTGTATCCTTCCATACCCGATCGTGGATCGATCAGATACCCGTTCTGCAAATACAGCATGGCATTTTGTCCTTTCTCTTATTGTCGTGCCTGTTCCCCGGAGGGCTACAGCAGACAGCAGATTTATCTGTTATCTGCTATAGTATACCATACCCGTCTCCTTATGTCAGTGCTGACACAAACATTCCCTGTTAAGCCCAAACCCTCAGCTTTATCGGCCGGATGTTCTGCCACCGATCTACTGCACAGGTCCAGAATACCTGGCGCAGCCCGCTAGGCCTCCGTTTCTGAACCTGCACTCTCGAAAAATATCCTCGAAAATTTACACAGAATCAAGTACACTAGTCAAACACCACCGGCTTATCTATAAACTCGGTTTTGATCACGATATAAGGATAGCTTTCCACCTGATTACTCTTTTCCTCCGGTGCAGGACCGATCAGATTCGTATCCACATAAACAGCGTTGGCAGTCTCATACAACGCATTCAGCGAGATACTGTATCCCCCTGTCTCCTGCGTCCCATACCCCACACAGATATAGAGAAAACCTCTATCCTCAAATGTAATCTTAAAAGCATCGGCCTTTTTCTGCTCGATCTGCTCAAGCAGCTCTTCCGGAATATTATCCTCCGCAATCACTGTACATTCCAGATCTTTGATCTTCTCCATACCCTCCTGCTTCTTTCCACATGCATAAACACCCATACACATCAGGCAGATCAGGAACACACTCAGGAGCCTCTTCTGATACTCATATACTTTCCCCATTTTTACCTCCATTCCATAAACACTTATTATCTAATTTATTAGAAAACTGTCAGCTCTATTCCTACTGATTATCCTATTGATTAATACTCTGATTCCTTATATAATAAAAGAGTTCCCGCCGCCGTTTCGGCCGGAACAGATTTTATCATTATAGCGAGTAGATATACAGAACTCAGAATTTCAGAAAGGTACGCCCATGATCCGATTAATTGCAGTTCTTCTCTTCGTTGTTATTTTCCTCATCGTCAGCCTGCCGATCCAGCTGGCGGAATATATCATTGGCAGGTTTAATCCGGATATCAAAGACCGCAGCTCACTTGCCATTGTCAAATGGGCTTTTCGCGTCGTTCTGTTCCTGTCCGGCACTTCCGTCACCGTGATCGGCGAAGAAAATGTGCCCGTAGACGAACCCGTATTGTATATCGGTAACCACAGAAGTTATTTCGATATCCTTATCACTTATGTCCGCGTGCCGCGGCTTACCGGTTACATGTCCAAGATCGAGATCCTTCGCATCCCGTCTCTGAACACCTGGATGAAATACCTGCACTGCGTGTTCCTGGACCGCTCCGATATCAAAGCCGGCATGCAGTCCATACTGACGGCCATCGATAAGATCAAAGCCGGCATCTCCATCTGTATTTTTCCGGAAGGAACCCGCAATCGGGTTAACGATACTTTCCTGGAATTCCATAACGGCAGTTTCAAGGTCGCCGAGAAGACCGGGTGTGCCATCGTACCCATGAGCATCAACAACGCCGGACATATTTTTGAGGATCATATCCCCTGGATCCGCAGGACTCATGTGGTTCTCGAATACTGTAAGCCTATCTATATGAGTGATCTGGATAAAAATGACAGACGCCGCATCGGCATGCTGGTACAGGATGTCATCAAAGAAGCATACTTCAAAAATAAAGAACTGGTGTAACCGCCAGTTCTTTATTTGCATATCTCCGGGTATGGTTGACAGAAAACCTTAACCTGCCGTATCAAGCTCTTTCATGATCGCACTCATCATCAGCACCAGCTCTGCATTCAGATCTATCTGATTCATGATCCCCCGGCTTTCGTCAACATTCTTATAATTACGACTGCCCGCTCCGTCCAGATAACTGACAGACTCCGCATTCCGCCCCAGCATATAATGCAGATGGTTTTGCAGCACCATGGCATACTCATGATTTGTTATGATATGATCCACGACGGTCAGTCTGGCAATATCCCGCAGCATTTCCGCAGCCCCGCCCTGCTTCTCATCAATATTAACCAGAAGCCCCGCATTCTTGGACGCTTCGGCAATTCGCTCTCCTTCCTGCATCAGGATCTTCATCACATCCCCGCACAGATTGACATCCACCTTCTGTTTTGTGGACAAATACGTCACACATCCCAGGAAAACAAAATCATTCTTCATTTCCGCGATCGGATTTTCCAGAAGATAATTCTTGACGACATTGTGATAGCCGCCCGATCCGGTAGCCCGGTATAATTCTGCAGCTGCGTGGAAATATTCCTCCTGCGTGATGTCATTCAGATACTTCCCGGCATACCGGTATGCCCGGTCTGCAGCCTGCAGGCACTGTGTCGCGAATACTCTGTCATAGTCTTGATACAGATAACTGAATTTCGCCAGCGTTGCAGCAAACCGGATTGTCACATTCATATTGATCCCGTCTACGTAGAGCAGATAACCCGACGCTTTATTATCCACACTGCTGACACCGGCGTACACCGCCCCACTTGTAGCGTCCTGCATCTTGAGAAGCCAGTCAATCTCATATTTCACTTCATCCAGCACGTCCGGTATCTCATTGCCGCTCTCGGGAATGCCCGCCTGATCATCAAACACCTCCGGATACAGCTCATATGCCAACAACAGATAATCGGCAGTCTGACAGCCTTTGGCCACATCTCTGTTGCTCATCTCATCCACATGCCAGCCGCCCGATACCTCCAGACTTACAGACGCCTCATCCTTCAACTGTGCTTCCCTTGCATGGCATGCATTCCTGGCCGCCTCACCGGCCAGCTCCGAAGAAAGTGTCAGCCCGCAGCGATTGTAATAGTACTTCTTCAACGCCGCATGATACAACTCCCCATACGGATTGTCTCCGATCACAAAGGTATAGGACTGCCCTATCTTCGCTGCCTGTATATAGTAAGTACCGGCCGTTTCCAGCTCCGTAAAATCACCGTAGCAGATCTGTTCGTCCGTTCCTTCGGCATTCTCTCTTTGTTCAATCTGTCCACTGTAAACCACCTGCCTGCTCTCGGCATCCACCACCGAAAAGGTGTCCGGAATTCTGTCCCCCTGAAACAGGGCCGTCTTATCGCTCTGACAGGCATACCCTACCTGATTCACCAGAATGCTGGGCAGGCTCTCGGGTACTTCATAATCGAATTCCGGCGACAGTCCCAGGGTGGTGATCTCCTCTCCCTCACTTCCCACCTGCAGCGTATCAAAAGAAAGCTCCGACACAGAACCACAGCCGGAAGTCAGAAGCACGCACAATATTATTACATTTACTATTTTATAAAATCTCGTTCTCATTTTCCTTCAAATCTTTCGTTAATCTAAACCAGAGTCTGTCTCTTTCCCAGCCTGCCAAAATGACACTACCGTTTGACCAAGCTCTATTCTATCACAAAAATCCGCTTTCTTCATCATAATAAACAACATTTCCATCAATAATTGTACATAAAACGCTGGTAAATACTTCCATGGGATTACCGTCGAAGATTGCCACATCTCCATCCTTCCCCACTGCCAGACTCCCCACACGGTCCTCTACACCACAGATCCTGGCTGCATTGATGGTGATGGCACGAAGCCCTTCTTCCGGCGGCATCCCTTCCTTCACCGCCAGTCCCGCACAGATGGGCAGAAACTGTATCATAGACACCGGATGATCCGTTGTTACAGCCGTCAAAATGCCCTCTCTGCTCAATATTCCCGCCGTCTTAAAAGCCATATTTTTGACCTCTATCTTATTTCGGCTGGCCATATCGGGGCCTACGATCGCCGGAAATCCTGCTTCCTTCAATTCTTCCAGGATCAAATGTCCTTCACTGCAGTGGTCCAGCGTCATATGGAGACCGAATTCCTTCGCAATGCGTACCGCTGTCAGGATGTCATCCGCTCTGTGTGCATGTGCCTTTAAAGGAATCTCACCGTCCAGCACCGGCAGCCAGCACTCATAGCGAAAGTCCGGAGGCAGATCCGGATTCCCGTTCTTCTTCTTCCGATAATTACACGCTTCGGTCAATTCCCCCCGAAGCATTGCCGCGACAGCCATCCTTGTAGCCGGAGAGGTGTTCTGACCCGCATAATTGACCTTGGGATTTTCGCCGAAAGCCACTTTCATCGCCGCGGGAGCCTTGACAATCATACGATCGATACACCTTCCATGTGTCTTCAAAAAGACAAACTGGCCACCCACTACGTTGGCGCTTCCCGGCCCGATCATTGCCGAAGTGATGCCGGCCTGTATTGCATCATTAAAGGCAGCATCCATCGGATTGATCGCGTCGATCGCCCGCAGATATGGGGTAATGGGGTCCACATTTTCATTGCAGTCATCCCCCTCCATACCCTTCTTTTCCTCCGTGATCCCCATATGGCAATGGGCCTCTATGATCCCCGGCATTACCAGATTGCCCCTGGCATCCAGGATCCGCACCCTGTCCTCTCCTTTCCATCTGCCCGGTTTACAGTCCTTCATATCTCCCAGCGCCGTGATCTTTCCGTCCTCGATCTGCAGATAGCCATCCTCATAGTCCCGTGCTTCCATTGTCTTGATATTTCCGTGAATGATAACCAGCATATTCTACTCCATTTCCATACTGCCTTTGCCGCATCCAGGTCCGGACTTCCCATGACGGGCCTGTCCTTTAGTCCATTTTAAACAATCGGGAGAATCGTAACTGGCCACCCGGATGCGCATTTACCGCTCCTGACATGCCACATTCTCCCGATTTGCTTCCAGCCGCAGCTGTATTTCAATACTTGTGCTCCTGAGCAGCCTATTGTAATTTCGTCATTGGATTTACCGGCTCACCGTCCTTAGTCAGCTTGAAATATACATTCGTCCCCTCCACGCTGTAGTACTTGGTGGGCGCCGCTACGGTTCCAATTCCGTCTCCCACAGATACATAGCTTCCTTCGGATACCGTTATATTTTCCAGCTGTCCGTATGTCAGTTCATAACCGTTGCCGAGATCCATCACTACCATATTCCCGATCGTCGGGTCATAAGCAACGGACGTGACGCGTCCATTAGCCGCAGCCGTAATGCTCTCACCCTGGTTCGCCGCAATGACTATCGCCGGGTTGTATTTATACTGCTGTAACGTAGGGAAGAACACAGTCTGATCCATGCTGTAATTGATCAGCACATCGCCGACGATCGGCCAGACCAGATTATCCTCTTCTTTAAAATCCAGCGTCGGCTGCACGGTTGTGGAAATTGCTTCCGCCGTCTCCGTCTCTTCACTCTTTCTGGCCGTGTCCACCGACTCATCAAACATGCCGGCTTCCTGCTCTTCGTCCTCTTTCTTCTTACGCTTCTCCTCTTCCTGCAGCCCTTCCAATTCCTGGATCTTATCCTCGTCCACGCTGCCGGCTTCCCGCTCCTTCTCCTGCACCGCCTTCTTATCCTTTAACTCCTGATCAACGGCATCCTTATCCTTCTTATTGTCTTTCTTAGCCGAAAGCCTGTCCTCAGTGGTTTCTTTCTTAGCCGAAAGCCTGTCCTCGGTATTCTCCACATTCTGGGAATTTGCTTCCTGAAAACTTGGATCATAATCCAGATCGTCAGTTCCAACCTCCGCGAACAGCGTATCCAGCTCTTCGCCGGACATCATATTCTCCGCCGTCATATTATTGCTCTTCTCGATCGCCTCGAAATCTACCACATAATCTTCCTTTTCGGCATTGTTGTTTCTTTTCACAAAAACACCGGTAACTGTCAGTGCCGTCAAGACCAGCACAGACGATGTCAACATAATGATCCGCTCTTTCCTGATACTGTTTCTATTCCTTCTTCCCATGAAACCTTGCCTCCTGTTATTATTTTCAGGTTACTTCTCACGGTCCTGCCGCTCACAGCAACCCTCCTACCTCTCTCCGAACATTACGGACCACATCCGCCGCATTCGGAAATACGTAATATCGCTTTCGAGTGTAAGATGACCTTCTCCGGTGCGACTTATGCACATATCCCGGATGATCATCCTGCACTGTGCAGGTACATGGTGTTAGTCTTACCCATTTTTGACAGGTTATTCAAATTTTGTTAATTCTGTCCTGTAAAAAAAATTCTCAAGTATCTGATCATATGTTTTCCCGTTTAAGGCCATACAGTTGGCGCTGTACTGACTCATACCAAATCCATGTCCAACTCCCGCCACCCGGAAGATCACTTCTCTTTCCTCCCTTTCCATCTCAAATGATGCCGACGGCAGGTCGAAGAGATAGCGAAAAGTCTCTCCGTCAATCTGCTCCGCCTCCCCATCCTGCTTAAGAAAAGACACGCCGGTTACGTAACCGGCAGTATCATACGTCAGTTTCACCTCTTCCCATAGCTCCTGCTCGGAAAATGCTCCTGTAAGCCGGCTTTGTACGGCTCGAAGATAATCTGTCTTCGATACCCTGACCGTGCTGCTGTAATTTTGTGCCGCCTTATCCTGAATACAGGACACGCTCCGCAGATACGGCCTTTGATCCGTGTCCCACACTTCAGCCGCATCTCTTGTCCCGCCATTGCTTATCTGAAAATAAGACGCCTGAATCGGTTCTCCCTGACAGCACAAATACAGTCCGGCCGTCTCATCAACCGCCTGCTTCCAATTCCGGAATCTTTCCGAAGAAATATCCATCTCATACCATTTACTCTGTCCGGCACCAGACAACAGAAGTTCCTCCCCCTCCTGTTTTGCAATCGCCTGGACCACCTCTGTTCTCAGAAGCACCGACTGCGCTTTTAATGCCTCTTTCTCATAAGTTTCCGGCATCACCGTGCTCAGCTTATAGACCAGATACTCCTCCATGGGAATTTCCCAGACTCCCCAGTCCATCGAGACCCGGATCCTGTATCCCACTTCTCCCTCCAGATTCACCTTGTTATCCTGTCGCAGTTTTGCCGTTTCTTCCCCCACATGCCCCCACAGGCTGGCGCATACATAGGGCAGCAAAAAAACAAACAAAAGAAAGCCTCCGGCATCTCTTTTGTTTGTTCTTTTTAAGACGATTCTATTATACTTCACACAAAACACCCCACATATATAACTATTCCTATGTGGTTTCTTCCCTTTTTATAACCATATCACAGCGGATAACCCTGCCGCATCTTCCTACCGCGCAAGATCCAGGTGCTGTACGGTGGACACCATACCACTCTCATACAGGAAGATCCCCGTACTCCTGATCATGGCATTGCTGTGGTTATCCTTCTCGGAATTGAGGGCAAACTGTGTTGACACCTTTCCCAATCCGATCGCACCCACGCCCAGGTCCGACAGATGATACAGCTTATCATCGCCGTTCTCATCCTTCGTCCAGATCAGCAGCTTCTCCCATATCGGATCCGCCTCATCGATCCATCCGTTTCCGTCGGCATCGTATTTCGCCAGATCGGCAAAACCGTCGCCCGACTTCGTCCCGAAAAGCTCGCTGCCGTCGTTGATCTCCCCGTCACCATTCAGATCCAACGCCAGAAAACCGCTGCCGGCCTTAAGCTTTGATATTTCTTCCTCCTCACCGTCCTGATCCAGGTCAAAGAAAAATTTCTGATCCGACACCTGCGCAACATTCGTATCCAGATTGATCACCAGCGGATCACAGAACTTCACAACTTCCGTCGTATAAGTTTCTTTGTAGTATTCTTCAAATCTACGGCTCATGGAAAACTCCAGATTGAAAGACAGCTCTCTCCCGTCCGCTGTCTTGACCATTCCCTGGGTAGCAAACGTCGTATGTTCCTCTTCCATGTGGTAGTACTCATTCGTGAACGTATTCACCTGATAGACAGTTGTCCCGCCGTTCATCCCAAAGTCATTCGGCGTTCCCAGGATCTCCTGTTCGCTGACATTCTCACCGCGAAACCGGAAAAAAAGATCCATCAAAAAACGCACGCACTGCTGCCTGATCGTCATAACGGGATCCTGTCTTCTCTCTGTTCCCGAAACTCTTCCCGTATTGGATAAATTCTTAAAATGTGTTGTGATGTCGCCCAAATTCGCAGTGTTCTTCTCATTCCCGCCGGTCTGTTCCGTATCATCACCGGTGCTGACCAGACTTCCAAAGAAACCGCCAAGACTGCTGTTCATGCTTCCCGTACGCCGCATCGTGGAACCTGCCACAGATCTCGCCGTCACAGAAACATACTTTCTGGAAGACTGCATTCCCATTACACTGGAATCGATCCTCACTATAACCTCCTTTTGCCAAGACCCCATCCCTGCCTGTCTGTGCCACCGACTGCACCTTCCGTGATGCATGGCAATAGAAAGGACGGCACCCTTAAAGAAAATCCTTTTCCCTTAAAAAATACCGTCCGTGGTCTATACATTATTCAAATTCAAGAAACAATCGTCTGGCCAGGATCAACCGCCCCTCGTATTCTATATATCGGACGACGATTTCAATTCCTTTAGACCCTGTTATAATTGATCAGACATCCTTTCAGGATGATCTGTCTCTCTTCATCCGTCAATTCACCCAGCCGCAGGGTAAACTCTGTCAGCATATTCGTCTCAACAGACACTTTATAAGCCGTAATCTCCTCTGCTTTCTCCTCCACTGCCTGCCTGATTCCCGGGAAAAACAGATAATCCAGATTCTTAAACGGCAGCTCTCCTTCCTCGATCAAAAACGGCAGCATGCCCCAGTTGATCAGGTTGGAGCGGTAACGCTTGGTCGCATATTCGTTGGCGATATTGGCCCAGCCGCCCAGTACCTTCTGACAGCTTGCCGCCTGCTCTCTGGCGGAACCGTCGCCCGGCTTCACTGCAAAAATGGTGGAGCCAAATCCCGTATTCTCATGGGATGCGTCTGCAAACCGCTCTTTGATCACATTCATCACCGGCTTTACGTCCGGATGCGCCTGACAGGGATGCTCTCCCTGCATTCTCGCCTTCTCCGCCTTCTGGATATCCCTGGCTCTTCCCACATATTCCGGATCCTTTCTGGACAGGGTAAACTCAGCCAGCCCAAGCGGATTGGAGCGATAGGAGGATGTTTCCCCGGAAGGAATCAGTTCGTCCGTCGTGGTCACCGGATCATGGATCTCAGATACCACACGCAGCACCAGATTCTCCGGCAGCGCCCCCATAGCCGGCCAGTCCTTGATATTTGGCCCAAACTGGATCTCTACCGTCTCATCTGCCACACCTTGAGAATCAAATACTCGGTTCTTGTAAATATTTGCATCAAAATGGTACTTATATTTCGTCAACTCACCGTCAAACTCCGTGGCTGACGTAAGCACACCCTTGTTGGCTGCCGTCGCCGCGATTGAGCGGGCGTCCATAAGCGCCACAGAGGAAATCTGACCGTTCTGCAGCTTGGAGCCTTCTCTGTTCGGGAAATTCCTTGTAGAGTGGCGGATACTGAACGCATTGTTGGCCGGCGTATCGCCCGCACCGAAGCATGGGCCGCAGAATGCCGTCTTAAGGACTGCTCCCGTCTCCAGGATCGCTGCCGCACAGCCATTCTTGATCAATTCCATATAAACCGGCATGGAGGCAGGATAAACACTTAACGTAAAGCCGTCCGCACCGATATAAGAACCTCGTAAGATGTCAGCCGCCGCACAGATATTCTCAAATCCGCCGCCCGCACAGCCGGCAATGATCCCCTGGTCCACCATAAATTTACCGTCTACCACCTTGTCCCGCAGAGAATAGGGCACCGCATTATCCAGGCTCACTTTCGCCCGCTCCTCCACATCATGGAGAATATCCTGCAGATTCGCATTCACCTCATCGATGGTGTAAGTATTACTGGGATGGAACGGCATGGCGATCATCGGCCTGATCTTCGACAGATCTACCATGATCATACCGTCATAATATGCCACCTCGCCCGGATTCAGCTCCTGATATTCCTCCACTCTGCCATGGATCTCATAGAATTCTCTAATCGTCTCATCCGTCCGCCAGATAGAAGACAGGCATGTGGTCTCCGTGGTCATCACGTCAATACCGATCCGAAAATCCGCACTCAGATTGGACACGCCCGGTCCTACAAACTCCATCACCTTATTCTTCACATAACCGTTACCAAACACCGCTCCGATGATCGCCAAAGCCACATCCTGCGGTCCAACGCCCTTAACCGGTTCCCCGGTCAGATAAACACCCACAATGCCCGGCATATTAATATCGTAAGTCTGGGACAACAGCTGCTTTACCAGTTCCGGTCCGCCCTCTCCCATGGCCATAGTGCCCAGCGCCCCGTACCGTGTGTGGGAATCGGATCCCAGGATCATCCTGCCGCCACCCGCCATCATCTCGCGCGCATACTGGTGAATGACTGCCTGATGCGGTGGCACATAGACGCCGCCATACTTCTTCGCACAGGTCAGTCCAAACATATGATCGTCCTCGTTGATCGTACCGCCCACCGCACACAGAGAATTATGGCAGTTGGTCAGCACATACGGAATCGGAAATTTCGTCAGCCCCGATGCCCTGGCTGTCTGTATAATCCCCACAAAGGTAATATCATGGGATGTCAACTTATCAAACTTGATCTTCAGCTTGTCCATACTGCCGGAAGTATTGTGCTCCTGCAGGATCCCATAAGCTATGGTATTCTTTGCCGCCTCCGCTTTGGAGACCTCCTGTCCGGTCCTGCTCTTTATCTGCACTGCGGCTTCCGCTCCCTCAGGAATGACTTCCGTTCCATGCAGCAGATATGCGCCGCTTTCCATTAATTGAATCATGGCAAACTCCTCTCTTTATCATCTTTTCCTCCATTCCGAAGCAGTTTTATGCGAAGGCTGCGAGCCAAATCTCAAATTTGGCTCTGCAATCCCAAGTTTGTGGCTCCGGCACAAACCCGCAGCTGAAAAATCAGCACATCAGTGTGATTTTTCAACCTTCACATACAATTACAAATAAACACGACTGCGCCGCGCTCAGGATACTTACCCTGCCTCCTGAGCGCAGTCTCATGTCCTATTATATAGAATAGAGACATTCCGCGCAATATGCGAAGTGCCTCTATTTTGTTTTTCAGGATATATAAACCGGATCAGATTTTAAACTGCATGATATTTCTGATAGAAATGATAATCCTCCATCCTGCAGTTGACCCTTAATCTCACACCCTCTTCCAGATATTCTGTTTCAAACACCACTGCATTCTCATTCAGATAGGACACTGCCCGCCCATCCGTATACGGGATTAACAGCGTACACTCCTGGTATCCTCCGGCCAGCTTCTTCTCAATCAGACAAACCAGTTCATCCATGCCTGCCTGCTCCTTCGCGGACAGATAGATGCTGTTCTCCGTCACCTGTGGAAGCGCCGCTGTCACCTGCCCCGGCTCTATGCCTGCCATCCCCGGAATCTTATCCGCGTCCACCAGATCGGCCTTGTTATAGACATAAAGCATCGGAATACCGTCCACTTCCAGTTCCCGCAGCGTCTGGTTCGTAACCGCGATCTGTTCCTTATAATGCGGATCACTGTAATCTACGACCTGCAATAGAAGATCGGCCTCCTTCGCCTCTTCCAGGGTAGAATGAAAAGCCTCCACCAGGTTGTGCGGCAGCTTATGGATAAATCCCACCGTATCCGACAGCAGGAACGCATGATGGTCTGCCGGCATGATCTTGCGCACCGTCGTATCCAGCGTCGCAAAAAGCATATCCTTCTCCATCACCTTCTTCTCTTCCACGTCCACCTGATCACTGCCATACAGATCCAGCATGGCATTCAGCAGCGTAGATTTCCCGGCATTCGTATAGCCCACCAGCGCCACCCGGGGCATTCCGGATCCCGCACGGCGTTTGCGCTGCGTCTGCCGCTCCGCGCTCACTTCTCTAAGCTCCCGTCTAAGCTCCGTCAGCCGCCTCTCCAATACACGGCGGTCCAGTTCCAGTTTCTTCTCACCGGCCCCCTTATTGCTCAGTGAACCGGTGCCGCCTCCCTGTCTGCTCAGTGCCGCATGAAGTCCCACCAGTCTTGGCAGCATATACTGTAATCTGGCCACCTCCACCTGTAACTTCGCCTCTCTGGATCTGGCTCTGTTTGCAAAAATATCCAGGATCAGCGCACTCCTGTCAAGAATCGGCTTCTCCAGGCGTTCCTGCAGGTTTCGCAGCTGCATCGGTGACAGGGACGCATCGAAGATGATCACATCCGCACCGCAGTCTGCAGCGAGTTCCTTCACCTCATCCACCTTACCCGTACCGATATAAAATGCCTTATGCACCTCCGGAAGCGTCTGCTGTGCCGCTCCCGCCACTTCCATATCACAAGCCTGCGCCAACGCTCCCAGCTCCTCCAGGGACAGCAGATAATCTTCCCCGTCATTTAAATTCACTCCGACTAAAAATGCTTTTTCCATACAATACCTCCATCACTTCTCATGTTTCATCAATTCCGCCAGGTTTCAGCCTGCAGCCGGCAGGACGAAACCACTACATCAACTTTTCCCGTTTCCCCCACAAGCGCAGCAAAAAAGCAGGCACAATTCCCACAAAACAGAATTTTCCTGCTAAAACGATAAAATATGGCAGACAACACAAATACGACACCGTCATACCTGCGTGACAGTCCTATGACAATTTTTATTCGTAGGCAAAGAAATCCCATTTACATGAGACTGCATATTTGCTTTTATCGCCCCTCGATACGGGTACGAGCACAACGAATAAAAATAATCACTTTCATGCCGCCTTTCTATAAATTATGATAATCTGAAAGTTACCTTATTGACTATAGCACAGACCGTATTACGCTGTCAACTTTATTATTTTGTTCCATACGACAAATGTTTACATTCGATACGATTCAAGGTGCCCTGCAACAGGGTGTGGTGCACCTTGAATCGCAACTACTCTCCTTACTGTACCTTCACCGACTTCATCTGCGCCTTTACGCACAACTCTGCCGCCTTGAAAGCGTGTTCCTGCGTCATGGCGTTTTCCGTACGATCAATACAGTCCAATATCAATTGTCCGAAATATGGGAACCCAACTTTTCCCGCAACATGAAAATGGTGCTCCCCCTCTTTGTTCACCATAAAAACATGATCAGAACTGCCATCGTTCATACCTAAATTTACATATTTTCGCAGCTCGATATAACCGTCCGTACCAAGAATAAAAGTCCTGCCGTCGCCCCATGTGGAAAGTCCGTCGGGCGTAAACCAATCCACACGGAAATGCTGGGTCGCGCCGTTGTCTCCCACAAGCACAGCCTCACCAAAGTCCTCCAGTTCCGGATAATCGGGGTGAGCATAATTTCCTACCTGACTGTATTTGACCTCCGCATCCTTTACGCTGCAGTAGTACAAGAACTGCTCTATCTGATGGCTGCCTATGTCACAGAGTATTCCACCGTATTTTTCCTTTTTAAAAAACCATTCGGGCCTGTACTTCGGGTTACCGATACGATGCGGCCCAAAACCATCAATATGTATAGGCCGGCCTATCGCTTTCTGCTCAATAAGCTGTCCTGCAAAAACTGCGGACTCAACATGCAGCCGTTCGCTGTAATACACCATGTACTTACGGCCCGTACTGCGTACAGCCTCCCTTGCCGCTGCCAACTGTTCAAGAGTTGTGAGAGGCGCTTTATCCGTAAAGTAGTCTTTTCCAGCCGCCATGACACGCAGTCCCAGCGGACACCTTTCGCTTGTTACTGCGGCGGAACATATAAGTCTTACCTCCGGATCGGAAAGTACTTCCTCCTCACAGCGTGCAGCCGCAGCCTCCGGAAACTTTTTTTGAAACTCCGCAACCTTTTGAGGATCGGGGTCATATACCCATTTTATCGTTGCTCCAGCCTCTTTAAGTCCGCCGCACATACCGTAAATATGACCGTGCTCCAACGATACCGCCGCTATGTTGAATTCCCCTGCTTTAACAACATGTGCCGGCTTACCCTTTGGTGCATAATACATTCCGCTTGATATATTTGACATTTTCTTTTCCTCCGTTTCCAAATTTCTATTCCCCCAAAATACCTAAACACGTATTCTTATCTTTCACCCTGTTCCGGCTTGTTTTGATACTTTTCTTTTCTGCACAGCTCTATAAGATATTTTTCAAATAATGCCTCATCCGTCGGAATTTCCGCCCAATCGTCCGTCCATGAAGAAAGATAGGCGGCATTGGAAATCGAAAGAGAATTCAACCCCTCCGCACCGTCGGCAATCATTTCCGTGCCGTTTAGTATGGACTGTGCAAAGGCCTCGATCACCTTCGGATGTTCCTCGGATTCAGGAGCGGAAAATTCCTCATATTCGGTTTCCGGCGAAACAAATCCCTCCTTTGACGTTAAGCAATATTCCCGTTCGGGGACTTTAAGTCTCCACCATTTCAATTTTCCACATTCGATAACTATTTTCCCAAGATCACCCGATATTTCAAGACGATTCGTGCCTGGCGCTTCCCCCGTTGTGGAAATAAATACCGCGGTCGATCCGTTTTCATATTCGCCGTATATGGTAACGTCATCCTCAACGCCTATATCGTGGTATTTTCCTACGGTGCAGAACGCCCGTACTCTTTTGGGCATACCAAATATCCATTGCCACAAGTCGAGATTATGAGGAGCCTGATTTAAAAGTACGCCGCCGCCTTCGCCGTTCCATGTAGCGCGCCAGCTTCCCGAATCGTAATACGCCTGTGTACGGTACCAGTTGGTGACGATCCATACCATGCGCTTAAGTTGTCCGAGACGACCGCTGCGGACAATCTCCCGTGCCTTTGCGTACATTGGATTCGTACGCTGATTGAACATTATGCCGAACTTTACTCCCGATCTTTCAGCCGCCTCGTTCATCTCCCGTACCTGTTTTGCAAACACTCCTGCAGGTTTTTCCGTCAGGACATGAATGCCCCGCTTAAAACACTCTATAGCAACAGGCGGATGATCGTAGTGGGGTACTGCTATCAATACCGCGTCCACAGTGCCGCTGTCCAGCATTTCTTTATAATTCTCAAAAATCCTTACAGAACCGTATTTTGCAGCATCTGCAATTTTTTCCGGATCAATGTCACATACTGCCGTCACCTCTGCAGAAGGGCTCTTTCCCTCTGCAACGTTTCTGAAATGTACGCTGCCCATATTGCCCATACCGATAATACCAAGTCTTATTTTTTCCATAACAGCCCTCCCTTAAGACACTGACGTCTAAATTATGTTATTCCTTCAGTGAACAAAGGAACTCATGTCTTTCATTCACTAAGAGTATCATATCAAGGATTGATTTATAATGTAATTGCTATTTTTATCATACTATATTGTAAATCCACGCATATTGCCATACAATCAAAATGTAAGTTTGCATACCATTTATGACAATGCAGACAAATCGTTAAATTGCAACCGCACAGGTGGAATAATTTTGTGCAGAAGAGATTCCAGAAAACTACCCTCAGTGAACAAGGACTACACCCCTTCGTTCACTGAGGGTATATATAAAGGATAACACACTTATGGAAAATCATTTACAGGAATTTACATTTAATAACATTCATGTAAGACACGCGATTGACTGCAAACCTGACGACAGTACCTACGAAATGCACATTCATACAAGCTGTGAGATATTTTATTTTGTTTCCGGCAGAGTCGAGTACCTCGTGGAGGGCTCAGAATACCCGTTGGAGCGCGGGAGTGTTATGATCATGCGTCCCGCAGAAGCACATCGGCCCAAAATACTGGCAGATAAATTATACGAAAGATACACGATAAATTTTCCGCTTTCTGCCGCCGACAGCATTGACCCCGAACGCATATTTATGAAACCGTTTCTTGACAGAGCACTCGGCACGGATAATCTGTATCTCTCCTCGGATTTTGACGGTATATCCATCGAAAAATGTTTCAAGCAAATATGCTGCTGCAACGATAAATACACGGCAGCGGTTAAAATTCAATTGTTCCTGATGTCTATACTGGACGCAATAAGAACAGCGCATATAAACAGAACCGGCAGCGAATACCCTGCCAAACAGACCCGCGCCATGCACATACTGAAATATATAAACGAACATTTGTATGAAAAGTTATCCGTGTCAATGCTTGCGAAGCATTTTTTTATAAGCACATCGCAATTCAACAGAATATTCAGAAACGCAACCGGCAGTTCTCCCTGGGAATACATAACGCTAAAAAGGCTGACCGCCGCAAAAGAAAAAATAAGCAACGGCACGCACATTACCAAAGCCTGTGAAGAATGCGGTTTTGATGATTATTCGGTTTTTTACAGAGCATATGTGAAGTATTTCGGCCGCTCTCCGAAACAGGATAACAACTAAGACCTGTTTTTCAGTCAAACACACCACGGCATTCGATTTTTCACCATGTTCCGGAATCATTTTAAGATAAAGCGTTCAGGTTCCGACATCCACGCCTCAAACTCAGATATACTGGATGCCCTTGCCGCGCATCTGTGCCATCTGCCCAGAACATTCAGATTCGTCTCCTGTCCGATACGCTGCGCGATCTTTGTCGGAATCTTTCCCAATTCCTCCAGCAATTCCATGATATCCTCTATTTTCCCTTCTATTTTCCCTTCGTTTTTTCCTTCCCGCCTGATTCTGTCTGCTATCTCACACATAACGTCTACTCCCTCCTTCTGCATCTTATATAAATTGACCCGCTCCACGATCCGCGGGAATAATTTTGTCTGGTAAAACGGATCTGAGTCCTTCAGATAATGCAGTAATTCATCAATTTCTGCGTCCTTAGACGAATACTCCAGATTAAAATATTTCTCGTGCACTCCGTTAGTCGCATCGATTGCCTGGCTGTTGTCTCGTATCTTCCTGTCAACCTGATAAACTCCTGTTTTACACCCAATAAAATCTCCCTTCGTAATATAGAGCACCGTCACGTCCGGCAATTCATAGTACTCCCTGCCTTTTTCCAGAATGTTCATGTCAATACACGACGTGTAATACCGGGTCCTTCTAAATGGCGCAACCTCACTGTACATCTGCAATTCAATGCTGATCATATTTCCGCTGTCTTCCTCCGCCAGGATATCCAGCTGCACGGAATGGCTCTCCAGATTTCTGATCACATACTGCGTCCTGACGCTCTTAAGCCGCAACCCTGGCTGCTGCATCAGGATTCTGCATAACTCCTGGCTGGCCGCCAGGTCCTCAAATACTTTCCCCGCAAACAGATCGCTGGTCAGATTGAATTGCCGTACCCACTGCCGTTTCTGTTCATAAGTATCCAAAACACTCTTCTCTTCCATTGAAACCCTCCTTTATCATTTTCATACAGGAAAGTCACAATAAAATTTGGGATTTCTTAACATAACAATCCTGCCAAACAAATGTGAGTCTTCGGCAGAACTGCCTGACAGTGCACAAAATGTCCCTGCAATCCGCAGGAAACGGCAAAAACAGTAACCGTCTACTATAGTCTGTCCCTGCCCGCGGTGCACATTTAAGAATCAAGATTTGCTTTATTACAGAGAGTATAACACACCATTATCCTGTACGCAATATGTTTTGCACATATTTAAGAACGTTTTATCGTTAATTCTTCCTTCAGAAGCTGTTTGCTCTTATTAATCAAAGCCCCCGCTGTAAGCCGCCACTCGGTTCGTTGCTCGCGGGAATAAACAACAAAACCGGCACAGCAGTCTTGAAATCCCTGTGCTGCCTGAAAACAGGCAGATCCACACAGCTCATTCAAAACGCCATGCCGGCATGATTCCGGTTCATTATGAACTTGAAAATTATTTATTTGCTTTGTTTATTTCAGCAGTGACTTCTTCTGAGGCTCCACGGTCTCTTTCGGAAGTACCACTTTATCCAGCTTCCAGATCTCATCCACATACTCTTTGATGGTTCTGTCAGATGTGAACTTGCCAGCACAGGCCACGTTGAGAATTGCGCTCTTCGCCCAGGCGCTCTCATTTCTATAGGCAGCCTCCACCTTCCGCTGTGCTTCCGCATAAGCTTTGAAATCCTTCAGGATAAAATACATATCCGCTTTGCTCGTGCTCAAAGTATTCAACAGTGAGTTGTAGAGCGTTCTGAACAGCTCCGGATCCTGCGGCGAGTAGGTGCCGTTGATCAGCTGCATCAGCACTCTGCGCACATCGGGATCGTTGTTGAAGATCTCATTCGGATCATAGCCGCCGTAATTCTCGTAACGGATGACTTCATCAGAACTTAAACCAAAGATAAATGCATTCTCTTCACCCACTTCTTCCACGATCTCCACATTGGCTCCGTCCATGGTACCCAGTGTAAGCGCACCGTTCAACATGAACTTCATGTTACCCGTGCCGGATGCTTCTTTACTTGCTGTAGAGATCTGCTCCGATACATCGGCCGCCGCAAAGATGATCTCCGCATTGGATACGCGGTAATTCTCGATAAAGACCACCTTAATCTTATCACCAATAGCCGGATCGTTATTTACCACATCGGCTACGGCATTAATCAACTTAATCGTCAGCTTGGCATTCCGATAGCCTGCCGCTGCCTTGGCGCCGAAGATAAAGGTCCGCGGATAGAATTCCATATCCGGATGATCCTTCAGCTCATTATACAGATACATTACGTGCAGGATATTCAACAGCTGACGTTTGTACTCATGCAGTCTCTTGACCTGTACGTCGAAAATGGAGCGGGGATTCACTTCAATCCCGTTGTGCTCTCTGATATATTTAGCCAGACGAACCTTGTTCTGATACTTGATGTTCATGAACTCCTGCTGTGCCTTCTCATCGTCTGCATATATTTTCAACCTGCCTATCTGCGGCAGATCCGTAATCCAGTCATTGCCCACATGCGCCGTCACCCAGTCAGCCAGCAGCGGGTTTGCGTGCAGCAGGAAACGTCTCTGCGTAATGCCGTTGGTCTTATTGTTGAACTTCTCCGGCATCATCTCGTAGAAATCTTTCAGCTCCTGGTTTTTCAGGATCTCCGTATGCAGTCTCGCCACACCGTTGACAGAATAACCTGCCGCGATGGCCAGATGGGCCATCTTCACCTGCCCGTCATAAACGATCGCCATCTTGCGGATCTTCTCCTGATTACCCGGATATTTGCGCTCGATCTCGATGATGAATCTGCGGTTGATTTCCTCCACGATCTGGTAGATACGGGGCAGTAATCTTGAGAAAAGCTCGATCGGCCATTTCTCCAACGCCTCCGACATGATCGTGTGGTTGGTGTAGGCACAGGTCTTCGTTGTCACTGCCCACGCCTCTTCCCAGGTCAGATAATGTTCATCCATCAGAATGCGCATTAATTCCGCAATCGCCACCGTCGGATGGGTATCGTTAAGCTGGAAGGTTACCTTCTCATGGAACTTTCTGATATCATCGTGCTTACGCATATATTTCGCAACCGCCGCCTGCACGGATGCGGAGATGAAGAAATACTGCTGTTTCAGGCGCAGCTCCTTACCGGCATAATGGTTATCGTTAGGATACAGCACCTCCACGATATTCCTTGCCAGATTCTCCTGCTCCACCGCTTTCTGATAATCACCTTTGTCAAAGGAATCCAACTGGAAACAGTTTACCGGCTCTGCATCCCAGATGCGCAGTGTATTGACAATACCGTTACCGTAACCGACGATGGGAAGATCGTAAGGAACGGCACGTACTGCCTGATAGCCTTCCTGCTTAAAATTCTGTCTGCCGTTCTCATCCATGTATACATTCACATAACCGCCGAACCGAATCTCTTTGGCATATTCCGGTCTGCGCAGCTCAAAAGGATTGCCGTCCTGCAGCCAGTTATCCGGCACTTCGATCTGAAATCCGTCTCTGATCTCCTGCTTGAACATACCGTAGCGGTAACGGATACCGCAGCCGTAGGCAGCGTATCCAAGAGTTGCCAGGGAATCCAGGAAACATGCCGCCAGACGTCCCAGGCCGCCGTTACCAAGAGCCGGATCCGGCTCCTGATCCTCGATCACATTCAGATCCAGTCCCAGCTCTTCCAAAGCTTCCTGTACTTCCTTATATGCCTGCAGATTGATGATGTTATTGCCCAGAGCACGACCCATCAGGAATTCCATGGACAGATAGTAGACCATCTTCGGATCCTGTTTGCCATACTCCTTCTGGCTCTTCATCCAGTTATCCACGACCGCATCCTTGATCGCATAGGATACCGCCTGGAAGATCTGCTGGTCTGTAGCCTCCTCAAGACTCTTCCTGTAAAGCGTCTTCACATTATACAGGACACTTCTCTTGAAAAGTTCCGTATCAAAAGTTGGTGTTGCAGTTTTCTTTGCCATTATGCGCCTCCTCATCTGCTGTTATTGTTGTAGATCAATCTCTTTAAACTACATTCTTTTCTATTATATATTGTATTTGTGCTTTTGACCATAAGCAATGTGCTAAAATTACCACGATTTCTCAATACATGTTACAGTTCACACCCCGGGGCCGCTCATGATATATCCAAACATACACAGCCTGGACAGAACTCTCCATCACCCAAAGCTTAGCTTACACGGTCTTCTCCACGCCAATGGTGACTTTCTCCCCGTTGACATTCCACTCCCTGGACACCGCCAGCGTCTCCTCCGTCACGATGGCATCGGCGAGTACCTTCGCAGAGATCGCCCCGCTGTTCTTCTGTACGATCCCGGCCACTTTATCATTACCGCTCACAGACACTCTGATGTGATCCATCACCTCGAAATCCGCTTCTTTCCGCATAGTCTGGATCTTACTGATGACTTCGTACACAAACCCTTCCTCGATCAGCTCCTCCGTCAGGTTCGTATCCAGCACCACGGTGACGCTGTTGTCTGCCTCAGATACGTAACCGTCCTTCTGGGCCGTCTCGATCAGCAGATCTTCTTCCGCCAGCACGATCTCTACACCGCCAGCCTCGAATTTCAACGCACCGGCAGATTTCAGTTCTTCCATGGCCTTCGTGCCGTCCACAGCGCTCAGATACTCTCTGATGCCGCCCAGCTGTTTGCCGTATTTCGGACCTACCGTCTTAAGCTGGGGCTTGAAGCTGTAGCTCGTAAAAGAGGATACGTCGTCACAAAATTCGATCTTCTTCACGTTCAGCTCATCCTCGATAATCTCCTGATAGAAGCTGCCAAGCGTATGCTCAGCCTTGACGAACATGGTGCCGATGGGCTGGCGGTTCTTGATATTGGCCGCATTGCGGGCCGCCCGTCCCATCACCACGATCTTCAGCACTTCTTCCATATCCTCTTCCAGCTTCCTGTCGATCATCGTATCATCCGCCGTCGGGAAGTCACACAGGTGAATGCTTTCCGGCGCTCCCGCGTCGATGCTCTTCACCAGATTCAGATAGATTTCCTCTGTCATGAAAGGAATCATGGGCGCCGCACATTTGCTGATCGTCACAAGCGCAGTATACAGCGTCATGTAGGCATTGATCTTATCCTGCTCCATGCCCTTAGCCCAGAAGCGCTCCCGGCTCCTTCTCACATACCAGTTGCTCATCTCGTCCACGAACTCGTCCAGCACGCGGGCCGCCTCCGGGATCCTGTAATGCTCCAGATCGTCGTCCACCGCTTTGATCACCGTGTTGAGCTTCGATAACAGCCATTTATCCATAACCGGCAGTTTGTCATACTCCAGACTGTACTTTGTAGCGTCGAACTGATCGATATTCGCATACAGCACGAAGAAGGCGTAGGTGTTCCACAGCGTGCCCAGGAACTTGCGCTGTCCCTCCTGCACTGCTTTGCCGTGGAAACGGTTCGGCAGCCAGGGCGCGGAATTGATATAGAAATACCAGCGGATCGCATCCGCCCCGTAAGTCTCCAGTGCCTCGAAAGGATCCACTGCATTGCCCTTACTCTTGCTCATCTTCTGGCCGTTCTCGTCCTGCACGTGCCCCAGCACGATGACATTCTCAAAAGGCGCGCAGTTAAACAATAACGTCGACTCCGCCATCAGAGAGTAGAACCAGCCGCGGGTCTGGTCCACCGCCTCGGAGATGAACTGCGCCGGGAACTGCTTTTCAAACAATTCCTTATTCTCAAACGGATAGTGATGCTGTGCAAAAGGCATGGCACCGGAATCGAACCAGCAGTCGATCACCTCCGGTACGCGCCGCATGGTCTTACCGCAGTCCGGACAGGTGATGGTGATCTCGTCGATATAAGGCCGGTGCAGCTCAACCGTCTGCGCCGCCGGATTGCCGGACAGCTTATGAAGTTCCTCTCTGGAACCGACGGACTCCATGTGGCCGCAGCCCTCACACTCCCATACATTCAGCGGTGTGCCCCAGTAACGGTTTCTGGAGATGCCCCAGTCCTGGATGTTCTCCAGCCAGTTGCCGAAACGGCCCTCGCCGATGGATTCCGGAATCCAGTTGACCGTCTTATTGTTGCGCACCAGATCGTCCCGCACCGCCGTCATCTTGATAAACCAGGACTCTCTCGCATAATAGATCAGCGGCGTATCACAGCGCCAGCAGAAAGGATAATCATGCTCGAATTTCGGCGCGTCGAACAGTTTTCCTTCCTTATCCAGATCCTTTAAGATCTCCGGATCCGCCTTTTTCACAAACATGCCTGCGTAGGCGGTCTCTTCCGTCATCTCGCCCTTGCCGTTTACAAACTGTACGAAAGGCAGGTCATATCTGCGGCCCACCTGCGCGTCGTCCTCACCGAAGGCCGGCGCAATATGCACGATACCCGTACCGTCGGTCATGGTAACGTAATCGTCACAGGTCACATAATGCCCCTTCTTGCGCTGCTTCGCCGCAGCCTCTCCCGCGCAGGCAAAAAGCGGTTCGTATTCCTTATATTCCAGATCCGTTCCCACGTAAGTTTCCAGTACCTCACAGGCCGGCCTATCTTCCTCTCCCAACTTGCCAAGCACTGTATCCAGAAGCGCCTGCGCCATATAGTAGGTATAACCGTCGGCCGCTTTTACCTTCACGTAAGTCTCCGACGGGTTCACGCACAACGCCACGTTAGAGGGCAGCGTCCAGGGCGTGGTCGTCCATGCCAGGAAGTAAGCGTCCTCGCCCACCACCTTAAAGCGAACGACTGCGGAGCGCTCCTTGACCGCCTTATACCCCTGCGCCACCTCATGGGAAGACAGCGGCGTGCCGCAGCGCGGACAGTAGGGCACAATCTTGAAGCCCTTGTACAGAAGTCCCTTATCCCAGATCTGCTTAAGAGCCCACCACTCGGACTCGATGAAATCGTCATGATATGTCACGTAAGGATCATCCATATCCGCCCAGAAACCGACCGTGCCGGAGAAATCCTCCCACATCCCCTTGTATTTCCAGACAGACTCTTTACATTTGCTGATAAAAGGATCCAGACCGTACTCCTCGATCTGTTCCTTGCCGTCCAGACCCAGAAGTTTCTCCACCTCCAGCTCCACCGGCAGGCCGTGGGTATCCCATCCCGCCTTACGGGGCACCATATACCCCTTCATGGTACGGTATCTGGGGATCATGTCCTTGATCACGCGGGTCAGCACGTGGCCGATATGCGGCTTGCCGTTGGCCGTCGGCGGGCCGTCATAGAACGTATAAGTCTCCCCCTCCTTCCGGGAATCCATGCTCTTCTGAAAGATGTCATTATCCTTCCAGAACTGACAGACTTCCTTCTCCCTGTCTACAAAATTCAGGCTTGTGTCTACTTTCTGATACATGTTCTGCTCCTCCTTCGCAAACTCGTGATTCCATTAAGATAATCTGATGCTCTCTTTACTGCAGGCCCTCATACTGCTGAGGCCAACCGATGCACTCTTTACTGCAAAGTCTCAACACCTGCTGAGGCCAATCGATGCGTATAAGCAGATTCGAGAGGCTTCGCCTCTCTCATTCGCGTTGCTCGCCGGAAGCCTTCCGGTCCATACGCTCATGCAGGCATGGCGCCTGGTCCGTAAGTTTTCCGGCTCTGCTTATACGCGCAAAAAAACCCCGTCCCGTAAAAGGACGAGGCCAATGTGCTCGCTAACCACCTGTTACGACGTACCGCCATCCATAATGATGACTATACGTTTCCCGGTAACGGCGGGATGCCGTCATTCCCTACTGATCTCTGTCCTCCCGCTTCCTGTTACTGACTTCCATCAAAAATACCCACGAAAGTATAGGCAGTATGCCTGTCACACCAGCTCTGCGGACAGATAAGTTCAGTCTGAGACTCAGAAGTGATCTTCCCTGCTCCCCTACTCACACCGGCCTTCCACCGCCGCCGGTTCGCTGTGCCTTTGAGAGAACAGATACTGTCTTCTTCAACGTCTGTGTTTATTTTTACATTTCACCGCCAATGCCAGTTCATTAAGGCCCTGCACGGCGTCTGACATTGTTTCACTGCTACCTATAATATATAGTATATTTTCCCCGCTGTTGTCAAGGGATTCCGCCACAGTTTCCGGAAAATTCATGCTTGAAAACTTCAAATTTATTTGCAAACAGGCGGCCCTGGATGATACTCTATAAAAAAACGAGCTTCGCTCGTTTACGAGATTTGCCTCCGGCAAACTCGGATAAGCGGAGGAATTTCCTATACCATAAAAAAGCGGCGCTTTCGCTCCTGCCAGCAGCAGGCCGCACAGAAAGGAAACATACATGAACACAGCATCCCTGTCCAATATCTTTACCGTCCGCAGATTAAACGGCAATGACATAGATCTTATCTATAACCTGTGCGCAGACAATAAAATCTTCTACCAGTATCACCCTCCCTTCGTCACAAGGGAGAGTATCCTGCAGGATATGGAAGCGCTTCCGCCCGGCAGGGAACTGTCCGATAAATTTTATGTCGGTTTTTTTGACGGGAACGCGCTGATCGCTGTACTTGACCTGATTATCGGTTATCCGGACAAAAACACAGACTTCATCGGCTTTTTCATGATGGATGCCAGCCGGCAGGGCCAGGGCTCCGGTTCAAAGATCATTCAGGAATGTGCCGCGTACCTGTACACAACAGGCTGCCGAAAGCTCCGTCTCGGCGTTGATAAAGGCAATCCCCAGAGCAACGCCTTCTGGAGAAAAAACGGATTTTGTGTCGTCGATACAGGAGAATATATTCTTATGGAACGGACGCTCCGTGCTTCCTCCTGCGATCACCTTCTATATTGACGTGATTGGGGGCATATGATATTATGACACAGTCTTTTTTAGTTTATACGATAGAAGCATCATAACGAACGATATCAATTATTCCGAAACAGCGCTTTCCGGTGCGGACTCTCTCCATGCCGGAATGCGCTGTAATCATGGCCGGAAAGCGACCTATATGGAGGGCAGGCGTATGGATTATTCAAAAGGTTATTTTGAACCAATCGGCGAAGGAACGCCGAACAGCACGATCCACGAACAGCACAGCGGCATGCAGAGCGTCCAGAATTTAGAGTCCATCATCAATGAGGGGCTTCGTGTCGCTTTGCTGGAGGAAACTCCGGATCAATCTCTGGAAGTGCTGCTGGAACACCTGGGAAAAGCTCTGAATGGAGAGCGGACCTACATATTTGAACAGAACGAATCCGGCTGTGACGACAATACCTATGAGTGGGTGGCCGACGGGGTAGAACCGGAAAAGGACAATCTGCAGAATGTTCCGCCGGAGGTATGTGCAAGCTGGTATCAGAATTTCGTCATCGGTAAGCATATTATTATTGAAGATCTGGAAGATATCCGGGACACCGATCCCCTTCAATACGAAAATCTGAAGCGGCAGAGCATCCATTCCCTTGTGGTTGTTCCTCTTTATAACGGCAAGAAGATCATCGGCTTTTACGGCGTAGACAATCCCCCCGTAAAGTCGTTGGAATATGCATCAAATATGCTCCAGACCGCAGCATACTTTATCGTCTCCTCCCTGAAACGGCGCAACCTGTTCCGTGAGCTTCAAAAGCGAAGCTATAACGTGCTTCATGCCCTCAGCGTAGACTACCTGGGCATCTATCAGGTGAACTTCGATACGGGCGAATGCGAGATCTACCGCAGCAGTGAGCAGATGGGGATGGATTGGGCTGCCCGGTTTGCAGGCGGCTATCAGGCAGCCATGGAACACTATATTACCGAGTACGTAATTGCCCGGGATCAGGAACGACTCCGGACTGTGACGAAAAGAGACTATGTACTCGCACAGCTTATGACAAAGAAAAAGTTCTCTGTCCGCTATCAGGTGAAAGACATTGATTCCGAGCTGAAACACCTGGAAATTCATTTCTCTGCCACAGAAACGTCAGAACAATCTCACTGCGCGATTTTTGCGCTGCGGGATATCAATGCCGTGGTGGAACAGGAAGAAAAGTATAAACTGGAGGCGAGACAGAGTCTGGAAGATATTCTGGAAGGAGCAAGGACCGGTATCTGGACCATCGAACTGGAGGAAGGCTGCCTGCCGAGAATGTATCCGGACCGTACCATGCGGATCCTTCTGGGTGTATCGGAAGAGGTCGGGCCGGAAGAATGCTACCGGCGTTGGTTTGAAAATATCGAACCGGATTATGTGGAGATGGTACAGGAAGCCGTACTGGAAATATTGGAAACCGGGCGGTCTGAAGTAATCTATCCCTGGAATCATCCTTCCCTTGGGAAAATTTATGTCCGCTGCGGCGGCGTGCCGGACAGAAAATTCAAAAAACCGGGCGTCTGCCTGAACGGATACCATCAGGACATCACGGAAACCATGGTGACGAGGAAAAAACAGGAACAGTCCATTATGGAGCTGTTGGAACGGGTACGGCGCGCAAATTCGGCCAAAAGCGAATTTCTTTCCCATATGTCTCATGATCTGCGTACACCCATCAACGGAATCCTGGGAATGCTGACCATCCTGGAAAAAAGTCAGGATGACCCGGAACTGCAACGCCAGTGCCGGAAGAAAATCCGTGTATCAACAGAGCATCTGCTGTCCCTGGTGAATGATGTTCTCCAGGTCAGTAAACTGGAAAGCGGAAGCCCGACAGATGTGGCAGAACCCTATGATCTTCACGACACCCTGGAAGACTGCATTTCCATCCTGTCCCCGCTGGCAGAAGAACGCAGAATCAGCCTGGTGATGGATCAGGCCAGCCTTCAGCACACCAAAATAATCGGGAATCCGCTTCACCTGCGGCAAATCCTGATGAATGTCATCGACAATGCCCTCAAATACAACCGTCCCCACGGTTCTGTGCTTATTCAGGTTAAAGAAACTGCCTGCCAGGGCCAGAATGCCAACTACCTGTTTATCGTCGAGGATACCGGAATCGGCATCGGGGAAGACTTCAAGGAGCACATTTTTGAACCCTTCACGCAGGAACATCAAAATGCGCGGACTCACTACAACGGCGTTGGCCTTGGCATGTCCATCGTAAAGAAACTGGTAGACCAGCATAAGGGAACCGTTGAAATAGACAGCCAGATCGGCAAAGGAAGTGTGGTGCGGATTACCCTGCCCCTTCGTATCAATGAGGCATGGAACGAACAGCCCATGACGGAAGAGCAGAATGTATCGGGCAGCATCGCCGGAATGCGCGTCCTTCTGGTGGAAGATAATGAAATCAACTGTGAGATCGTACAGTATATCCTTCAGGATGCAGGCGCTAAGGTCGTAACCGCAGGCAATGGGAAAATCGCTGTGGATGTGTTTGCATCATCCGATCCAGGGACCTTTGACTGCATACTTATGGATCTGATGATGCCAGTTATGAGCGGCTATGAAGCCGCCAGAATGATCCGCAGCCTGAACCGGCCGGATGCTCAGGTGCCCATCATAGCGTTGTCGGCCAACGCATTTGACGAGGACATCGCGCTGTCCAAGGACGCCGGAATGAATGAACATCTGGCAAAGCCGGTGGATATCCGAAAAATGTTCAAAGTCATGAACCGGCTGCACCACTGACAGAAGTGCATTCCTGTGCTTGATTCATTTTTATGGGTATAGTGCACGTTTCTGTTCTGTATCCGTAATAAATTCTAAAGAATGGAGATGAAAAAGGCATGAAAGACATTGCTTTACCGCGTTCCTTAAAAATCAGTATCGCAGTGATCCTTTGTTTAACTGTTTTTGTGTTTTCGTTTCTGGGAATGTCCATCAATACTATGAGTGAAAACACGATCGAAAATATAGGAACTACTTATATGTCCGGCATGAACGAACAGGTATCTCTGCATTTTGAAACGATCATCGATCTCCGTCTGACTATGGCGGAATCTATCGCGCACATTGCAGCGGATGAAGAGACTTCCAGTTACGGCTCGAAGGAGGAGATAGAATATGGGGCAAAAGCAAGGCATTTTCTATGTGCCGCCCTGTATTCGTCCGATGGCAGAATTGAAATGATCTACGGCGATCCCATAGAACTCAATCACCCCGAACTGTTTTTGGAAAGCCTGAAACGCGGGGAACGTAAAACAGCATCCGGTTTCGACAGCAGCGGAAATGATGTGATCCTGTTCGGCGTTCCCTGTGAATATCCCATGACTGACGGAAACACCAGCCTTGCCATGATCGTAGGACTTTCTTCCCGGTATATGGGCGAAGTTCTTTTCCTCGATTCAGATGAATCTCTGATTTCTTCCTATGTGATCCGTAAAGACGGCAGCTACGTTGTGCGCAGCGAAGGCAGCCCTCAGGAAAACTATTTTGACAGAATTTACAACGTCTTTGAAGGCCAGAATAAGGAAGCGGATTCTTATATCAATCAGATGACGGCGGCTATGGAGTCCGGTAAAGATTATTCCGTCATATTGCAATACGGCGATTCGCGCCGTCATCTGTATTGTACCAGCCTTCCCTACTGCGAATGGTATCTGGTGACGGTACTTCCTTTTGACGAATTGGATCACGCGATCCTGAGTATGAGCGGGCATTGGCTTGTCATCGTTTATGCCGCTTCTTTTGCGGTGATCGCCATGCTCCTCTACATATTCTTTCAATATTTAAAGGTGTTCAGAAAACAGGTAGCCAAACTGAAGTGTATGAACGCAGAGATGGCTGCGGCACAGAAAAACGCTGAAAAAGCCCGGAAAGAAGCGGAAGATGCCAATGCGGCAAAACAGGAATTTCTCTCCAGCATGAGCCATGACATACGTACCCCCATGAATGCCATAATCGGTATGACATCTCTGGCCACGGCCAATATGCACAATCCGGAACAGGTTCAGGAATACCTGCGCAAGATTGCACTGTCCAGCAAACACCTGCTGGGACTGATTAATGACGTACTGGATATCTCCAAGATCGAGAGCGGCAAAATGACATTGAATATCGGGCCAATGTCGTTAAGAGAGGTGATGGACAGCATTGTCAATATCATGCAGCCTCAGGTTAATGCAAAAAATCAACAGTTCAACGCGGCTGCATACGAAATTCTTTCAGAAACTGTGTGCGGTGACAGCGTTCGGCTGAATCAGGTACTGATCAACTTATTGGGAAATGCCGTAAAATTCACCCAGGAGAACGGCTCTGTCCAGCTCTCCGTATACCAGGAAACATTACCGGAGGATACCTCCTGTGTCCGCACCCATTTCCTGGTGCGTGATACAGGCATCGGTATGTCAGAAGAGTACCAAAAACAGATCTTTGACTCTTTCAGCAGAGAGGACAATACCCGTGTACAGAAAACAGAAGGATCCGGCCTGGGAATGGCAATCACCAAATATATTGTAGATGCGATGGGCGGTGATATTTCCGTCCGCAGTGAACAGGGCAGGGGAAGTGAATTCCACGTTATTCTTGATCTGGCGAAAGCAGCCGCTCCTGTGTACGATATCCCGCTTCCTGACTGGCATATACTTGTGGTTGACAACGATGAACGGTTATGCAGAAATGTGGTTCATTCTTTAGCGGCAATAGGCATCCGTTCCGAATGGTGCCTGAGCGCAGAGAAGGCGATGGAACTGATCGCCAGACACCGGCACAGCGACCATTATCATATGCTTCTTCTTGGCTGGGAATTGACGGATACAAGTGGCATTGAAGCTGCCCGGGCCATCCGCTCAGGTTATGGAGAAGACTCACCGGCTCTGCTGCTTGCTGCCTGTGACTGGAGCGAGGCGGAAGCAGAAGCCAGAGAAGCCGGAATATCCGGTTTTATCTCCAAACCGCTGTTCACATCCGTTTTGTTTGACGCTCTGAAAACATTTGCCGGTACTGCTGACGAAAAGGCTGATCCCGCTGATCAGACCACTGCTGACGAAAAGACGGCAGACAAGGCGCTGCGGGGAAAACATATTTTATTGGCAGAGGATAATGAACTTAACTGGGAAGTTGCACGAGGCCTGCTTGCTGATCTCGAAATGGAACTGGATTGGGTTGAAAACGGTCAGCTTTGTGTTGAAAAATTCACCAAATCCCCGGTAGGTTATTATGATGCCGTCCTCATGGACGTACGGATGCCCGTGATGGATGGTTATGAAGCCACAAGATCCATAAGGGAACTGGAACGTGAGGATAAGAATATTCCTGTTATTGCCATGACTGCCGATGCCTTTTCGGAAGATATCCAAAAGTGCCTGGAATGCGGCATGAACGATCATTTGGCAAAACCGATCGATATTCAGGACGTCACCCACAAATTAAAGAAACATCTGAACCTGGGAAGCAGCTGATCTTCCGCCTCATTCCATATAACCAATCATCGTAAGCGCCGTTTTTGGAACCGGGCTGATATCCGCATTTTCCACAGGCAACTGCACCTCTGCCTGAATGGCAAACTGATACTGATGCTGGCCGCTGCTATATTCCCAGGTGGCCAGCACTTTTTTTCCGTCGCCTGAACGCTGCACCTTTACATACACGATCTGCCCGGAGACAGTACTGCCCATCCAGGTCTCCTCCAGCGCAGCATCATAAACAGTATCCGGTTCATTCAGGTTCAGCTCACCATCCCTGACCGCTGTCAGCCTGCAATCTGCCTCTGCAATCATATCCCAATAATACACTTCCACCGTATTCTCCGCCGGCTGTCTGTACTCCCTGTCACGGATCCAGTTCTCGTTGTCCGGCAGCTGCAGCGCAATCCCAAAATCATCAGACAATTCCCTGATATCAACCGTCGTCTCTTCACCTGCCTCCTTTGTCCTTGCCGTATCGTCAGACTCATCCTCTGTCCTGACAGCTTCAACCCCCAGATCCGCCTCTGCATCCACTGTCTCCACCATACCCGGTCCGCCGCCATACCCCGCCAGATCATACAGATCGTGGGGTATGGAACTAACCGCCAGCTGCTCTTCTTCCGACAGGCTGTTATACCATTCAAGCCACTCTATCGTCTCCGCAGACAGAGTGTCCCGGCTGTACCACTGATCCATGTAACGTATCTTACTGTCATCTGCCCTTTCCTTCGGATCAGTCAGAAAAAACACAACCACCGCCACGCAGACAAGCACAACCGCAGCTACAAGCCAGCCGGCCGGTTTCCTGTATTGCAGAATGCTGTTAACCCGCTCCCTGACGCCCACCTCGCCAAAAGCAAGCGGATAAGAAAACACCGTCTTTCTCTGCAGACTGCAGGCCAGCAGCGCGTGTGCATAGGCTTTCCTGCCATTTAAATCCAAACTGCCTGCAGCCTTCTCATCGCAGGCAAGTTCCAGATCCCTGCAAAAAAGCGCATACGCTGCCCACACAAGCGGATGAAACCAGTAGACCGACAAAAGCAGCCAGCCCAACGGTTTGGCACAGTGGTCCAAACGCTTTATATGAGCCTGTTCATGGGCAAGAATATAAGGTATCTGTTCCTCTTGCATGCCCGAAGGCAGATAAATATGCGGCCTGATAATTCCCAAGATAAAAGGGGATGTTACCATGTCGCACATCTTCGGCGATGCGGCACCCCTCGTTCCTGCATGAATTTCCAACGGCACAGCTTCCCGTACCGCAGCGTGCAGCCGCAGGCTGCATGCCAGCGCATATACCATCATCAAAGCCGCCCCCGCGATCCAGACCATCCCCGCAACAGCCGTCCAGATATAAAGCGGATTCACACTGGCTCCTGGTTCCGGCGCAAAGCGCTCACCGATGATCGGATTGACTGCCTCATTCAACCCCGGAATCCCACTGTCAATGAACGGCTCCGACGCATATCTGACTACTTCTGCACGAATTGTCTCGCTGCTGGGTATCAGACTGAAGGCGCTTTCCGGGAAGAACGGGCACAAAAGCCTGACAGCCACCACCGCCCACAGCACACAGATCATCCGTCTCGGCGCTTTTCCAAGCAGAAGCCGCACGACAATGACCGCCAGGATCAACCATCCTGCTGCAATACTCATATTAAGCACTTTTAAGAATATCCTATCCATTCCTGCCTCCTTCCCATCACGCGAATACCTTTCCGCTCACCCGGCTGTCTCCCGATACACATCCCCTATGCCTCATCGATGATCCGCCTGATCTGTGCCGCCTCCTCAGGCGTCAACGCCCTCTCCTTTGTAAAAGCAGCTACAAAAGCAGGCAGCGAACCGTCAAAAGAATCCTCCACAAATTTCCGGCTCTGTCTGGAATAGAACTGCTGGCGGGTGATCAGACAGGTAACCGTCCCTTTATTATTTTCAAACAGTCCTTTGTCACACAGACGCCTGAGTACCGTGTGTGTAGTAGTCCTTTTCCACTGAAATACCTCCGCCGCCAGCTTTACCAGCTCTGAAGACCTGACCGGCTCCCGCTCCCAAATCATATCCGCAAAACGCGCCTCAATCACACCCAATTGTATCTCCGCCATACAGCTTCCTCCTTACTCCTCTATATAAACTTTGTCTGTATAAATGGAAACAGAAATTTGTTATGTCGTTTACTATACTTTATGTAGACTTTGTTCGTATAAATAAAGACTACTCCATGTAGACATATTTGTCAATAAAGAGTAGTCCATCAATATCGGGATTAACAGCAGCAACTGTTTTACTTTACGGATTCTTCCAATGCCCACATAGCCGCTCCTGCTGCCGCCTCCTCTGCAATATCCCGGAATCTGACCGGAAGGCCGAAAAGCCGCTCCACCTCCTGCCGCAGCAGCCTGTTTTTGCGTATGCCGTTTCCACTGGCGATAATCTCCCTTTTCCCCGCCTTCAGCACATCGGGCAGCTGCTCATACATTTGGTAAAGTTCAAGCGCCATCCCCGTCACATAAGCCCTCACCATATTACCGAGCGTAAAATTCTCAGCCGTCAGCCCTGTCATGCTGCCTCCCGGTGCAGGGTTCCCAGGCTCCTGCCGCTTCGCATTTCTTCCCAGCATGAGATTTTCGGGCTCCCGCCGCTTCGCACTTTCGCCAGACGCCTGCCTTTGCCGGCTGCCGTAGAGCAGCGGTGCAATACACAAGTCCGTTGTATGCACCTGCGCTCCTGCTTCCTCCAGCTTCTCATAGACATCCGTCTCGATTCCCGTCACTGCATACACCGTACCTTTCACAAACTCTGCCAGCCGCTCATAAACCTTGCCGCCATTAACCGAAGCCTGCACATACAGAAAACCTTTCTCCGTAAAAGGGCGGATCTCCGCCTCCGTTCCTTCGATCAGCTCTCTGTGGAACAAAGAAACCTGTGATCCGGTCCCCACGTTAACGCTCAGCGCATCCTGTTTCTCCCCTACGGCGGCATAGAAGCTCGCCTGATTGTCCCCTTGGGCGCAGGTCACCGGAATGCCTCGATACGTACCAAAAACGAATCCCGCTGCTCTCACCTGCGGATAATAAGACGTTTCCACGCCCGCTCTCTCCAGGGCATCCATAGCAAAGCACCGCCCCCGCAGATCAAATCCCCCCAGACTGGCCGCAATGGAACTACTCATTACCGGTTCTTTTGCATCACACAGCCGCATGGCTATATAGTCCCCGATATTGGCAAGATGCACCGCCTCCTCCGGAATCTGCCCCGTCCGCTGCAGATAAAAATGCGTCACGCTCCCGTAACCGGAATACATCTCACAGCCTGTCACACGGGACAGATAAGAAGCGTAAGTCTCCTCTCCAAAGGTCTCATTCCCTGATTCCTCCTTCCATGTATAATAGGGGGAAACGGCCCTTCCCTCCCTGTCCACATACAAAATCCCATGCATCTGGCTGGAAATGCCAATCGCCGCAGGCCTGTCAGTACTGTCGTCGCTTTGCAGGATATTGTCCAGCATCCCCGTTACCACCGCATAGATTCTATCAGGATCCTGCCGGAATGTGCCGTCGAGAAAATAATTCTTCTCCTGACACACTACTGACAGTTTCCCCGTCCCCTCCTCATAAACACCCAGACAGATGCTGGTAGTTCCAATATCGATTCCGATCGCTCTCATAATCCGTTCCCTTCCTCCTTGTCCGCCTGCCTGATCATCTTTTTCTCCATTCCGAAGCGCTTTGCGCTGAGGCCGCGAGCAGAATTTCAGATTCTGCTCTGTGATCAAGGAGTTTGTGACGCTTCGGCACAAACTCTTGGTTGAATAAATTGCTCATCAGAGAATTTATTCAACCTTTTCTCCTCTTATCATCGCGGCCAGCGCTGCATTCTCTCCTATGGCATAGAATTTCCATCTTCCCTTCACCATACCAGTTTCTTTCATATACCGTCAAGAAACTATTATCTAAAAATCTCTAACTATTTTCAACACCCATTTCATGCTGTATAATATATCGTAAACGAAATTTTTAATGTCGTTAACCATAAAAAAATCTTCGCGTTACAATTTATCTCAAAAGGCGGAATTTTCCTCAAAAATCCGCTTTCAAAGAAAGGAACTTTGAACATGGTAGAAGTCAATTTTTATGAACAGGTGGACGATTCCCTCTTAAAATTCGCAGTCATCCTGGCAAAAACCGACGGCAAATGGGTTTTCTGCAAGCATCGGGAACGGGATACCTACGAATTCCCGGGCGGACACAGAGAACCCGGCGAGACCATACTGGAAACGGCCGCAAGAGAACTGCAGGAGGAAACAGGCGCCGTTGATTTTACGCTGAAACCTGTCTGCGCCTATTCTGTGAAAGGGAAAACGCAGGTGAACAAAAGCGAAGATGACGAGAGCTTTGGTATGCTGTTTGCTGCGGATATCACTTCTTTTGAAAAAGAGCTGCACAGTGAGATCGAGAAAATTCTGATCACCGATACCCCGGTGGAAAATTGGACTTATCCGTTGATCCAACCGCGGCTGTTTGAAGAAGCGGAGAAAAGAGGTTTCGCATGAACTGGACACTTCCCAAAGATAACACAGCGCCGGTCATTACCGCCGAAAAACACATTCATAATCGGTATGGCAATACACATTTTGATGCACTGCCAAAGACTTGTGTAATCTTTGAAATAGGCATGGCCATGGATTTTCTGGAATCCAATTTTCAAACAATAACCTTATTTGAAAAACTCCCCTGCTTCCTGGAGGATTCCAGATGTATTTCCATAAAAGGAAACGAAACTGTCTGTTTCACGCGCGGCGGCTATGGCTCGCCTGCGGCTGTTGACACTTTGGAGACCGTCAGGGCTTTGGGCGCCAGACGCATCATTGTCGTCGGAATGTGCGGCGGTTTCGGGGAAAAAATCAATGTTGGCAGCGTGATCATACCAAACAAAATACTTTGTGAAGAAGGCACTTCATTTCACTATCTTGAACATATAGAATTTGCCGAACCGGATCCGTCCCTCTTTACAAAGGCCAACGCCTGCTTCTCAGACAGATTTGAAACATCTACAGAGCCCACCGTCACCAGCGATGCTTTTTATCGTCAGACATATGCCAAAGAGGCCCTCTGGCGCGAAAAAGGATGCGTAGCCGTAGACATGGAGTCTTCAGCCCTTTTGTCTGTAAGCCGGTATTATTCGCTGCCCGCTGTTTCGATTCTGCTATGCTCCGACAGGCATCCGGTTTCTGAAAACAGTACAGAATGGAACTGGGGTAATTCTTCTTTTAAAGAAATAAGGGAGCAATTTGTCAGGCAGGCGGTACAATTTGCGCTTCATTTAACATGAGTTATCTTTTTGACACACCGGACAGTACACGCTGCTCCTGCCGCCGATCACCATGCGGCACAGCGTCTCCCTGCATTTCGGACAGGGACTGCCGCCATGCCCGTATACCTGCAGAAACGGCGTATTGCGGTAATCCCTTCCCTTTGTCTCCAGATATTCTTCCGCCGTTATGGCGTTTTTCTCGATAAAATAGGAGATCCGCTCCGGAATCGCTTCTGCAAGGCGTTCCCATTCCGTCTGCTTTAAGCTGTTGGCGGGACGCGCCGGATAGATTCCCGCCGTAAATAAAATCTCATCAGAGTAAATATTGCCGATTCCGGCAATGATCGTCTGTTCCAACAGGCATTCTTTGATTGCCTTCCGGCGTTTACTCAAATGGCTGCTCAGATATTCCGCATTACAGGCCGGAGCCAGCGGATCCAGACCCAATTTATCCATTCCGGTACAGGTATCGGTCTCCTCCTCCCGAAGAAGCCAGAAACGTCCGAAGCGGCGCATATCGGAAAACCGTAATTCCGTCCCATTGTCCAGCGAAAAAACAACATGTGTATACTTTTCTTCCGGACACTGTGCCGGGGCAAGCAGAAGACCGCCTGTCATCCGCAGATGCAGAACAATCCGTTCCTTATTTTCTAAATGGATGATAAGGAATTTCCCCTGCCGCGACATATGAGAAACCGTCTGTCCCGTCAGCCGCCTGCAGAATTCATCCGCTTCCGGATATGCCGCAACTTCCGGACGCCTTACCGCCACCTTTGTGATCATACGCCCCTGAATCTGCGGCTCTATCACTCTCTTGATCGTTTCCACTTCCGGTAATTCAGGCATCTTCTCTTCTGTCCTTTCTGTATTCTGCCGTCTGTTTTCAGCGGCTGTTTCGCAGATTTACGCTCAAACAATCGCTTCCACAAGCACCTTTTCTCCAAATGTAATGTTCTTTACTCCGATTTGCTTCTTTTTATTAAAATTGAAGCTGATTCTGCAGCCCCGGTATACAGTTTGCATTTACGTTAAACAGTTTGCTCATGAATTTCCCATACCCTCATTTTTTCTTCATTATAGCCGAAGCCCTGTTGTTTTACAAGGCGTTGGAGAGCCAAAGCCTTCCTGATCCCCAAAAATCACCTTTTCTATAAAGACAAACCATGGATTTCTGTGTTAGACTTATAGTGGATAATAATCAGCATCAAATTAAAGGGGGAATCAAATATGGAACTGATCCTGCAGCCAACACCTGAAACCTGCGGACAGGCATGCATCGCCATGATCACAGGAAAAAAGATCGAAGAAGTGATCAAAGATATGAAGACAAGCGGTCCTACGAGCATCGGCCAGCTGATCGAGATATTGGACTTCTACGGCATCCGACATGCAGAAAGAAATACGCGTATCTCCAAAAAGAATCCTGTACCGCACGAATATTCTATCCTCACGGTACATACCGATGCAGGATACACCCATTGGACACTGCTTTATGATCACAAATATTATGATCCCGAATTCGGTCTCATTGAAGGCACGTATCCGCATGGAAAAATAACATCATTTCTGGGAATCTATGAACCTGACAATGACTAATCAAAATAAAGAATAGTTTCTTAATACAGGTTTTTCATCCACGTCCTGCCCCTCCCCGCTTTACCATGCTGCAAACAGATCATAGATATGTGCTGCAAAAAACAGTTACAATTCGGCCCAGTACTTTCATCTTGCCAGCTCCCCCTTTCTGTGATATCTTAAACATAGTTAATAAACGAAAGGCAGCATATATGATCTGGAAAATGATAAATCTTCAACTCCAAAAAGGAAGCATTTTTCCGCTTTACGGGGATAGTGCGCCTTTTTTCAGGAAGATTTACCATAAAGCGGATACCAAACAGCCCTTTCGGTAAATCTTATAGAACTGGTACATTATCTCCTTAACGTGCAAAATAAAAGTTAAGGAGATTTTTTATGTTAAATATCAAAAAACAACTATCGAGATTATACTTATCTTCTATTCTCGGCAACCTGTCTTTAACAGGAGCCTGGGTGGCAATCCTCGCAGCGCGGGGATACAGCCTGGTGGAGATTGGCTTTGCCGAAACCATTTTTCACCTTACCAGCCTGATCCTTGAAATTCCGTCAGGTGTTCTTGCCGATGTCTTTGGACGGAAAAATATGCTCATCGTCAGCAGTGTCATGACCATGATCGGCAATATCATCATGATATTTTCCGGCAGTCTGTGGACAATCTGCGCATCTATGGTCTTTCAGGCGGCAGGCTATAACTTTGCATCCGGGTCGGGAGACGCCCTCGCATATGATTCCCTGAAAATAAATGCCTGTGAGGATCACTACGGGAAATATGTCTCTGCCCAGCTGAGCATCTGCCGGTTCTGCGGCGGCCTCTCTACCCTGTGCGCCGGTTTTGCGCTTTTGATCGGGCATCGGGCTGCATACGGCATAGACATCGGAATCGGAATTCTGCAAATCTGGGTACTCACTTCCTTACAGGAAGCGCGCGTATCCCAAGGCGCTGAAAACAAACAGCCTTTCTCTGCGCCGCCTTCTGTACGAACCCCAAAATTGCATACAGCCTTCCGCACCACCAAAAGGGAACTGATCGACTGTTTTGCTGCAAGTGTTGCCTTCCTCAAGACAGCCAGGAAAGCAGTCCTCTTTATGTTCTGCAATTCTCTTGTCGGATCCATTGACATACTGCTGCTGTTCTTCCTGCAGGCAAAGCTGCCGGGCACCGGCCTGTCAGGTTTTATGCTCGGGTTTACTTTGTTTTTCATGGAGACGGGCGGCATACTTGGCGCCAGACTCATTTTGAAATGCTGGAAACTGCGCTATCGAAGTGTATTTCTGCTCACCACGCTGCTTGTGATCTGCGGCGTGCTTGTCGAACATTCCGGAATCTGCTGGCTCATGGCGGCAGGCGGCTTTGTCTCCGCATTCGGTGATGATGCGCTGCAGGTTAGAACCAATACGCTCCTGCAGGATATGTTCCCCTCGGAGCAGCGGGCAACGTTGATCTCCATGGAGTCTTTTACTTTTTCCATGATCATGATCGTATTGTCGCCCCTGGCCGGCGTGCTCTTCTCCTTCTGGTAAAAAGGTAATTTCTGCACAAACGCCCATGCAGGCAATCCCGCATGGGCGTTTTACTTATTTCTATATCAACTATATCAATTTAAACAGGCTTCTTCCGCACATCGTTCTGCAGAAGCCTGTAAAGCGCTGCCGCCGCCGGCACACCCAGCAGCATACCGCCAATACCCATCACACCGCCACCCACCGTCACTGCCGCCAGCACCCAGATGCCCGGCAGGCCAATAGAGGAACCGACTACCTTCGGATAGATCAGGTTGCCTTCCAGCTGCTGCAGGACTACCAGAAATACGATAAAGATAATCGACTTGACAGGGGAGACCGTAACGATCATAACTGCTCCCACCACGGCTCCGATATAAGCGCCCGCCACCGGAATCAACGCCGTAAATCCGATCAGACAGCCGATCATCGCCGCATAGGGCAGACGCAGCAAAAACATTCCGGCCATACAGAGCACACCCAAAACCACTGCCTCCGTACACTGCCCCACGATAAAGCTGTGAAAACAGCCGTCAAAGACATGCAGCACATAAAATATCTTATCTACCAGTTTTGCAGGCAGATATTTCCGAAACAGCAGGGTCATCTGTCCGCCAATCTTCTCTTTCCCCGCCAGCAGATACAGTGCGAAAATAAAACCGACCACCACCGTGACCGTCGTAGAGAAGACGGATGATACGATCCCGGCCGCCACGCCCATCGCGCCGCCAAGGCCGCTCCACACGAACGAAGACAGCTTCGTCACCCACTCCTGCCAGTCTCCCATGCTGTCCATCGCCAGCAGGCTGTTCTCACCTTCCAGATAAGAACTGATCTGCAGATTATCCTCCAGCCACTGCATGGTATCCTGCAGAACCCCCGGCAGTTCCCGGAACAGAAGCTGCATGCAGCTGAGCAGCTCCGGCACGATCATCCGCACCACCAGAAAGACGATGAACACCAGGCTGACCAGCGCAAGTACCAGACTGACCGGTCGGCACAGCTTCTGCGGAAAAACAATTCTCACGCCTTTTTTCTTCTGCTGACGCTTCTGGTCCTTCTGCATTCCCTGCGTATCCCGGCACAGCTTCTGCAAATATTTCTCAATAAAAGTCATCGGAATATTGACCGTATAAGCAATGACACACCCCAGAAACAAAGGCACGGCAGCTCCCAGCGCAATCCCCGCAACGCTGACAAAATCCGTCCAGTAATGGATCATCAGAAAAAGAATGATCACCGTAACACCGGCCCGCAGGCAGCTTTTCCATTTTAATTCCATAGTATGCCCATGCCTCCTTCTTAGCATTTCTCTCCATGCAGCATCGCCCGCGGACAATCGCCCGTCCGGTCAGCCGTTAATTGACAGACGCCGAAAAGTGTTCGATCTCCTGCTCCAGCGTGCCGCTCACACCGCGGCATACGTTGACCGCATTCTGCACCTCATTCATCTTTTCCACAAGGCTGGACGCATTCTCGGCGGAGATATCCACGGCAGTGGAACCCTCGCCCACAGCATTGGTGATGCAGTCAACAGAATCGATGATCTCCGCCATGCTGTCATTAAGCCCCTTCGAGCTGGTTGAGAAATTATGCAGAATAGTGTAAAACTCTTCCATATTCGTCACATATTCGTCCATCGCCGCTACAAACTGGTCATAGTCCTTGAGGACATATTTGTTGATATATTCCAGCACCTCGGAAGTATTATCCGCCATCTCATGCACGGTGTCGATCACTTCCTGGTTGATATGCTGAATGTTCTTGGCCGTCTCCTGACTGTTATTGGCCAGAGAGTTGATCTCACCCGCCACGACAGCAAATCCCCGGCCCGCTTCCCCGGCTCTTGCCGCTTCAATCGAAGCATTCAGGGATAAAAGCGTGGTCTCGTTGGCAATATTCATAATGGTTTCCGACAGCGTATTGATCTTGGAAACCTTTTCGCTGTTCTTGATGGAACGATTCAAAAGCTCGGAGATCTCGCCCACTTTCTGTACCGTGAAGCTCTTCACCTCAACGATATGCTTCTTCATCTCCCGCGCCTCTTCGGACACCTCAACAGCCTTACGCGATCCCTGGTCTGCTTCCTGCCAGAGAACGTCCACCTGCTCCTTAACGCCGCCGATCGTATTCTGAATGTCTTCAGAAGTATTGGCAACCGCCTCCATATTGGCCGACAACTCCTCCATGGCAGCGGAAGATTCCGTAATATTGGTGTTGGCGGTATCTACCATGCTGACGATCTGGTCATTGGAATCAGCCAGTGCTTTGGCACTCACCGACACCTTGTCTATGATATTCTGCAGTGTCGCCAGAAAATCATTCATACCGCCGACCAGAATCGAAAGCTCACTCCTTGTTCTGGTCGTGATCCGCGCGTGCAGATTGCCATTGTTCCTGTTGATATCATCGATCATATGATGCAGCTCCAGCGAAGATTTCCTGATCGGGCTGATCACATTGCGCTGGAACAGTACCTGATTGATACCGATGACTACGATCATCAGGATCGCACCCAGTATACTGCTTCGGATAGTGCGGTCATACATATCCCGCTGCTCCTGCCGCAGCGAAGCCACAGACTGTTCAAAATAGGCATTCGCCAGTTCCAGATTGCCGTCAAACTTTTCATCCTCCGCCTCCAGGGCATCGATCTCGGCAATGACGGCTTCCGTGCTTTTACCGGATGAGGACAGCAGCGCGTTCTTTGCATTTTCCGTATACGCCCTCAGTCCGCTTTCCATCTCCGCAATATTGACCTCGCTGCCGTCTTCCAGATAATCGTCCACCTGACTGATGTCCGTAAGCAGCTGGTTATAACGTTTATCAATATTTTCCAGCAGATGTTCATGCTCTTCCGCGTCATTTGTCGCCAGATAAGCATATATGTACCGCTGAATCTTCTCATAATCCTTCTTCATGTCACCTCTGAGCACCATTGCCGAAAGGTATACATCACTGATCTTGTTACATTTTTCAATGGTACTTCGGAAATTGTTGATACTGTTTCCAAAGTAAATCCCAAACACCACAATCAGTGCCAGGTTCATTAAGCTTAATTGCGTTGTGATACGGCTCCAAAAGGAAACCCTGGGTGCCTTTTTGTCCATCGTTAGAATTCCTCCAATTTCATTCCCTTCTTTTATGCATTGGTGTAATGCCTAAATTATTATATACTAAAGAAGCCCCAAAATCAACTTTCTGTGTCACTTTCCATGCCCGAATCTTATCCCTGGGCTGCCTCCGGCTAAAGGCCGCAGGCTGCTTCTTTTACAAACTGATTTTTGCTGGAATTACGATGAATCCTGTGATAGAATAGTACCAATATGGAGTCTGCCGACAGACTCAAATATGCCGGCGTCAACAAGAACACCTTTCACAACATAACAGGACGGTGAACGATACCATGAAAAAGAACACAGAAAAAACAAACGTCATGCGGCTGCTGGACCAGAAAAAGATCCCTTACGAAACCTACTGCTATGCAGACACCGGCGTTATCAGCGGCACCGAAGTTGCAGACGTTCTCGGACAGGACCCGCAGCAGGTGTTCAAGACGCTTGTGACGGTCGGGAACTCGAACAACAACTACGTCTTTCTGATCCCCGTGCACCAGGAGCTGGATCTGAAGAAAGCCGCCAAAGCAGTCGGCGAGAAAAGTATCAGCATGATCAAATCCAAAGAACTGCTGCCCCTGACAGGATATATCCACGGCGGCTGTTCCCCGGTGGGCATGAAAAAGCAGTTCAAAACCACGATCGACGCATCCGCCGCAGATTTTGACACGATCATCTTCAGCGCGGGCAGGATCGGTTATCAGGTGCAGCTGTCTCTGGATGCACTCAGGCAGATCGTCAGATTTGAACTGGCGGATCTGACCGTCAGCCAGCCATAAGCCGGCATTTGGAATTGCCAGTCTGTACAGACCGATATCATCCTATTATAAGTAACCTGTTAGCAACCCGTTATTTTACACCGCGAAGCAGCGCAGAAATGGAGGCAGCCATGTCCAAGGAGATTCCTGCAGATATTCATGTAGAAAACACTGATTCAGGCGAAATCACGCTGGCGGAGGTCCGCTTTTTTGAGGCGAAGCGGGACGCCTTCCCCTTATACGAATCCCTGCGGGCGGCCATCCTGCAAAACTGTGGCCCGACAGAGATCCAGGTGAAGAAAACCCAGATTTCCTTTGTCAACAGGCATCTGTTTGGAGCAGTGTCCTTTACCCCTGTCCGCAGGGCAAAAGAGCGTCCGAATCCATACATCACCGTCACTTTCGGTCTTTCTTACCAGCTTGACTCCCCCAGGATTGATGCGGCCGTGGAGGCATATCCGCACCGTTTTACGCATCATCTAATCATTGGCAGCGTCGATGAGATTGACGGGGAGCTGCTCGGATGGCTGCGGGAAGCGGCAGATTTTGCCTGCTCGAAACGTTAGCCATTCCAGGCATCCATATCCCATATCATCATGCCATCATGAATAGAAGTGGAGGTTTATCATGAATCGTTTGTTTTTATTCCGGATCGCGTGCCTGTTTTTGTTTCTTGTATGCGCGGCCGCTCTTTTTATAGAAATCTTTGTCAACGACATTAACAGCCTGACTGCCATTTATCTGTGGGCCGGTCTGGCTCTCTTAAGCCTGTCCGGCATCATCGCCGGCGCTTTTCTCCACCTGATCAGAAACGAAAGGAGCAGATAGAACTATGGACCGTCATATCATACGTCTGAAAGACCAGCCGGAACTTCTGACCGCTGCCGCGCAGTGGTTCCACGAGAAATGGGGCATCCCGCCTGAAGCCTATCTGGAAAGTATGCAGCAGTGTCTGGCCGGCAACCATCCTGTTCCTCAATGGTATCTCGCTCTGGAACAGGACAGGATCATCGGCGGGCTGGGCGTGATCGAAAATGATTTCCACAACCGGAAAGACCTCACTCCCAACGTCTGTGCCGTCTACACCGAAGAAGACCGTCGCTTACAGGGTATCGCGGGCGCTCTGCTGGCCCGCGTCTGCAGCGACATGAAGGAGCAGGGCATCGATACGCTGTATCTTTTGACCGACCATACCTCCTTCTATGAACGTTACGGCTGGGAATTCTTCTGCATGGTACAGGGCGACGGCGAACCAGAACCGTCACGGATGTATATCCACCGTGCCTGAACTCTCAGAAATCCATCATAACAGCCGTTTCTACGGCGAAGGAGGTATTGCAAATGATCGACCTGCAGGATAAAAATCACTGCCCCACACTGGATGAAATCGGAGCGTATGTCAGGAATCCCGTTTTCCACAAATTCTGTTCCGACATCAGCTCCCAATATGACTGCACGGAAAAAATAGAATTCAGCGCCTGCAGTATGGAAAAAGGCTGGAACATCAAATACAGAAAATCCGGCCGGACACTGTGCACCCTATATCCCCGGGAGTCCTATTTTACGGTTATGATCGTTGTCGGACAAAAGGAGAAAGCATCCGTTGAAGCCATCCTGCCAGAGTGCACCGCCGGCCTGCAGACCATCTACCAGCAGACGAAAGAGGGGAACGGCCAGCGCTGGCTGATGATCGACCTGGAAGACGAAGACGATCTGTACCGCGACCTGTTCCGCCTCATCGAAATCCGCCGGAATCAATAATTTTTTTAAAAACTTCTCATATTTTCTTGACCTTATACCAACTATATCCCTTATATTGGGCTTACGAAAGGAGGTCGTATCCATGAATATTAATGAGCTGGAACGCCTTACGGGAATCACGAAGCAGAACATCCGTTTCTATGAAAAGAAGGGACTGCTGCACCCCGCAAGAAATTCCGAGAATAATTATCGTGAATATACAAAGGAAGACCTTACTCGTCTGAAAGCTGTCAAACTGCTGCGAAAGCTGGACCTGCCTCTGGAGGATATCCGTAAGATCCTGCAGGACGAAGAGCTGCTGTCGGAAGCCCTCTCACAGCATCTCAAAACGCTGCAGGAGAAGCAACAGGAACTGAGCGCCTGCATTGATGTCTGTAATAATCTGCTGCAAAAGGCAAAGTCCCAGACGGCACAGCCAACACTCCGGCACCGCAAAGTGCAGACGGACACACTGTCCGACACGGGACCAGACTCCATGCAAAGCAATGCCACGCAGACTGCTCAGACTGCTGCACAGGACGCTGCCACACAGACAGCCCCGCAGCCGCACACGGCGCTCAGTCCACAGCTGGCCCTGCTGGACATAGACGAGACACTACGCAAAATGGATGAGATTGAGAAAAATGGAGGGAAGTTTATGTCGATCATTAAAGATTATCAGAAATTTTCTGCTGCAGAACGTTTAAAAGGTTTTTCTTTTAAACCGGATACCATGGTAATGAATGCAGATGAATTTAAGGAAGCGCTCCTGCAATACGCCGAAGAAAACCAGTTGAATCTTACCATCATAAAAGAAGGCATGTATCCCCTTTTCAGAATTGACAACCTGGAATATAAGGCCGAACGCATCTTCGACCGTTTCGGCGCAACGATACACTGTTCCCTGACGAATCCAGAAGAACTGGAAACAGGGCTGGAACATATCCCACCCGCCCGCAAACGGCTGTACAGCTTCTTCCATGGCCCCTGGTTTTTCCTGCTGGTACTGTTCATCGTCATGGCGATCAGCCGCCAGAGCTTCTTCTGGGCTTTCTTTGTACTCGCCATGGTGGGACCGTATCTCTTCTGGCTGTTTATACGTTACTTCAGATAGTCCGTATGAATCTTCATTTCCGAAATCACCTCTGCCTGCCGGCAGAGGTGATTCTGTCTGTGTTTCTTCGGTCACTCTGCCGCGTCATCGGGGAAGAGGCCTGCGTCCTGCATCAGTTTTTCTATTCTTTTCCTGTTGCCATCGGTAAGATAATTGGAATTCAGTTTTCTTTTACTGTACACATAAATGGTATTCCTCGTTATATCTTCAAGCAGACTGGTAAAGAATCTTTCCCAGGAAACATATTCCCGGCTCTCAATAAAGTTTCCCGGCTCCTCCATAATTTTCCCCAGCCCCTCCGTCTGTACGATACCCGATCTTAAGATCAGATATTCAAAAGACTCCGGAGACCAGACACGACTTTTACCGCTCGCTTTTAAGGCGTGCATTGTACTTTGCATATCTGCGCCGAAAGCCGCACCGTCAACAATCGCTAAAACCGCCCTATCCTTATTGGCAAGAATATACCTGGCTATATTGGATTTACCACCGGCCGAATCACAGGCCACATTTTTATTTTGACAAATTGCTTCATACATCTCATAGCCGGCATTCGAATCCTCTGTGACAACAATCGAAGGCTTTATTGCCTCTGACCTGTCCGCTTCCGGATAAACCTGATGCATGGAATTATATACCTGTCTGGTATGCTGATAATATCCACTGTTTTTCAGATAATAAATCTCATTGACACTGTATGGCAGCATATTCAGCGCATCTCTTGTAACGAAGACAAAATAGCAGTCCGAAGCTGACACTGCCGCCGCGAAACCCTTTGTATACAAAAATCTCTCCTGCTCGTCCACAAATACAACCGTGTCCTTCAACAGCTTCATGCGTGCCTCTACGCTCTCCATATCCCCTGTCAGGACGGCACATTTTTTATCGCATACAACCTCGATCCCCGGACCGGATCGTCCTGACAGATAATCACTGATAATCTGTATCAATGTCGTCTTTCCACTGGCGCTGTCTCCCTGAATGATCGTTATATTTCTGCGCAGATTCAATTCATAACGAAGTTTTTTGGTGGAAACCATTACTTTTATACTACCCTTCAAAAATCTCCACCTCCTGAAATTCTCTTAGAAAATCTACATATGTGCTGATCCGGTTGCCACTGTTTTTGACATAGATATCAAAAGGCTCTGCAAATTCCATTTCATACCCGAGCCTTATCGTAAGATCCTGCCTTTTCCCTATCTCCAATATCCACTTCGCACAATTATCTCCGCAGGCGGAAGCATTCACGATCAGCTCCGGCTCCTTATACATGATAATAAGCGCCTTTACGCCGCCCGAAAGTCTTTCCGGCGCGATCAGACCAAGCACCGGGCTGTCGATCGCATGAGCCGATATGACCGCTGAACCGTCCACGTCCTGCACCATCTCTTTCACCAGCTCATCCTCAAACCATTCTTCTTCGAAGTTATACTTAAAATAAGTGTCCGGGCTAAACACATAATTTGCATCCTCGATATCCTTCGAGCCCCTGTTAAAAATAATGCTCAACATACTCTTCACCCTTTCTGCATCTGCATTCTCTCTTCTTAAGAATTATCTTATAGTCAGCGACTCTAAACTTTTGCTTTCACTCCTGCAAAAAGTTCCCGCAGGCTCACCAGTACTACACGCTCATCTCTCCCGGCCTCCTCAAGCACCGCTTTCGTAAAGCCTGCTCTGGAAAAGAGATAATAGTAAGATTTGCCCCGCTCCCGGCAAAACAGATCCGCCCGCCTGCGAAGCTCCTTTAAAACGGTAAGATCCAGCGCCTCACTGCGCCACTTGCACTCGGCAAACAGATAATCCTTCCCGTCCTTCGCCACCAGATCGATCTCCACCTGCCTGTGCTCCGCCGGATCGTTTCCCCACCACCTGCCGATGGCCGTGAAGAGAAGCGGCAGACCGCCCCCGCTGTTCACCCGAAGCAGATAATCCCGGCAGACTCTTTCGAACACAAGCCCCATATAATGACTGTAATCCGGCTCTATCCGGCGCAGCCACACAGCCTCCTGCGCCCCCGTCTCCAGAAGCGTCCTGTTGCTGAACACATACCGATACCAGAAGCGGAACATGAAGTCCGATATGCCATATAAAGTCTTCCGGGAAGCATCCTTTTCTCCGAAAGGCGTCTCTTTATAGAGAATATCCAACTCACAGAGCGTATTGATATATTTCAGGCATTTGGCCTGCTCTTCCCCGGTCTTTATGGCGATCTCATTGCTCCTGGAGCAGCCCGACGCGATGGCCTCGATGACCGCGCTGTAAATGCCCGGCTCCTGCACCTCCTGACGAAGCAATAACAGCGGTTCCTCGTAGAGATAGGCCGTCACGTTCAAGAACAACTCCCTGATATTTTCGGCAAAAGACCGCTCCCTTTGTACCTGCCTAAGATACAGCGCCGTTCCTCCAAAAGCGCCGTAAAGCATAAGTTTCTCCTCATCGGAAAACCCGTCGAAAAACTGTATCGCCGTCTTATAGTCAAAGAATCTCATATGAAGCTGCCCCGTCCGTCTGCCAAAGACCGGGCTTTTGGAACCGAGAACCTCCTTCTCCATAAATCCCATATAGCTGCCGCACAGCACGATAAACAGCCTGCCATACTGCAGCGTGTGGTCGATCAGATGCTGCAGCACGGAAAGCAGCGCCTTATTCTTCTGTGCCAGATAGGGAAATTCATCGAATACCAGAATCAGCCGCTTTCCCTTCTGCCGGCTGTCGATATAAGTCAGCGCCTTCTCCCAGCCGGCAAACGGCTCCAGCGCAGTCTCCCCATAATAAGCAAAAACCTGACGGGAAAATTTCTCCAGATTCAGCTTGTCATTACTCTGCTCCGCAGAATAGAAAATCGTCTCCTTATCTCTGCAGAATTCATTCAACAGCGTCGTCTTCCCCACCCGCCTGCGGCCGTACAGGATAAAAAGTTGAAACGCTTCCTGCTCATACCGTTTCTGCAATTCTTCCAGTTCCGCTTCCCGTCCGATAAACATACACGCCACCTTTTCCAATGAAAACCGTCCATCCCCGTATGATAAACCTATGATCAGTTAATCAGTTAATCAGTTAATATGATATTTATTAACTCACAAGTTATTAACTTTCAAGTTAATTATATGGCAATGCAGTCATTTTTGCAAGTCTTTCCTTTTATAGACTGGCTTATTCATGACAGGCGTTTTTCCCTTCCAAAGACCTGTCATCATGTCATGAACATTATATCTGTCTTGTCACATGTCTTGTTAATTATTGCGCAAATCTCTTTCCTATTTTCCCCATTTGGTGTAAAATGCAAAACAGAGAATGTACCTCGGTGCAAAACGACGCTTTGGATATGGATGAATGGAGGAAAAAATGGACAGACAGAATCTGACACTGCTCACTGACTTATATGAGCTGACGATGATGCAGGGTTATTTCAAGAACAAAGACCGCAACGAAACCGTGATTTTCGATGCCTTCTACCGCAGCAATCCCTGTGACGGCGGTTTTGCCATTGCGGCAGGCTTAGAGCAGCTGATTCAATATATCAAAGAGCTGCGCTTCGACGATCAGGATATTGCTTACCTCGCAGGTCTCGGCATCTTTGACAAGGACTTCCTTGACTACCTGAAAGATTTCAAGTTCACCGGAGACATTTACGCGATTCCGGAAGGTACGGTGGTATTTCCGCGTGAACCGCTGATCAAAGTTATCGCTCCCATCATGCAGGCGCAGCTGGTAGAGACCGCTATCCTGAATATCATCAACCATCAGAGCCTGATTGCCACCAAGGCCGCCAGGGTCTGCTATGCCGCCCACGGCGACGGCATCATGGAATTCGGCCTGCGCCGCGCACAGGGACCGGACGCCGGCACCTACGGCGCCAGGGCTGCCATCATCGGCGGCTGCGTCGGCACTTCCAATGTCCTGTGCGGACAGCTTTTTGACGTGCCGGTGAAAGGCACCCACGCCCACAGCTGGATCATGAGTTTTCCCGATGAATACACGGCCTTCAAGACCTATGCCGACATGTACCCTTCGGCCTGCATTCTGCTTGTAGACACCTACGATACCTTAAAATCCGGCGTGCCCAACGCCATCCGCGTCTTTACCGAAATGCGCGCTGCAGGCATTCCCCTGACCTTCTACGGTATCCGTCTGGACAGCGGCGACCTCGCCTATCTGTCCAAGAAAGCCCGCAGAATGCTGGACGAAGCCGGTTTTCCGGATGCCGTCATTTCCGCCTCCAACGATCTGGACGAATTCCTGATCCAGAGCCTGAAGGAGCAGGGCGCTACCATCACCTCCTGGGGTGTGGGCACACACCTGATCACCTCCAAAGACTGCCCCTCCTTCGGCGGTGTATACAAACTGGCGGCCATCATGGGCGAAGACGGCACCTTCATCCCCAAAATCAAGCTGTCCGAGAATTCTGAGAAAGTGACCAATCCCGGCAACAAGACCATCTACCGTATTTATGAGAAGGAAACCGGCAAAATTAAAGCCGATCTGATCTGCCTCGTGGAAGAAACGTTTGATGAGAAAGAACCGCTGCTTCTTTTCGACCCCCACGAACCCTGGAAGAAAACAAAGCTTCCCGGCGGCAGCTATACCCTCCGCGAACTGATGGTGCCGATCTTTCAGGGCGGTACGTGCTGCTACACGTCTCCGAAAGTCATGGAGATACGCTCCTACTGTCAGGAAGAACAAAATACCCTCTGGGACGAGACACGCAGACTGGTAAATCCTCATAAAGTATATGTGGATCTGTCCGGTAAACTGTATGATATCAAGATCAAACTGTTGGACCAGATGAATCAGGGATGAGTCTGTTTAAAGATCGCGCTGCAAGAATTTGCTTGAAAAGTCCTTTTCGTTGCATTATGATAATCATGAAATAGTCTCCCGGAAAATCAGAAACAAAAAACTCCCGGAGCCTGTTGCAAAGAAACGGAGGAATGCCATATGCTTCGTATTATTACAGATTCGGCAAGTGATCTGCCCAAAGATTACATCAAGCAGCATGATCTTCATGTGATTCCGACACCCGTCGTGATCGACGATGTAGATTATCTGGACGGCAAGACCATACAGACAGAAGAATTTTACCATATACTGGACGATATCAGACGTGATGTCAAAACCTACCACATCAATCCCGCCATGTTTACCGATGCTTTCCTGCCCTACGCGCAGGCCGGAGACAGCATCATTTATCTGTGTTTTTCTACGGGAATCGCCGGCACCTACAACGCGGCTAACCTTGCCCTGACCGGTATCCGTGAGGATTATCCCGATTTCGACCTGACTATCATCGACTCCAAATGCGCTTCGATCGGTTTCGGCCTGCTTGTCAGCAAGCTGGTCACCATGCTGGAAAAAGGCGCTTCCAGGGAGGAACTGATCGAAGCCGCGGCGTATTATATCTCACACATCCGCCATGTCTTCACGGTACAGACACTGGCTTATCTGATCAAGGGCGGCCGCCTCACCAAATTCAAAGGCACACTGGCAGAGACATTGGACATGAAGCCCGTTCTGGTCGTAAATGAAGCCGGCGCACTGGCTGTGGTCAAGACCGTGCGCGGCCGGAAAAAATCCCTGCGTTACCTCATCGAGTATGCCAAAGAGACCGGCTGCCGGCTGGAAAATCAGACCGTTGCCCTCTGCCACGGAGAAGATCCCGAATCTCTGGAGTTTGTCAACACACTGGTGCAGGAGACTTTTCATCCAAAGGATACCCTGATCTCCGTAGTCGGCTGTGCCATCGGCGCTCATACCGGACGCGGCCTTGTGGGCTTCTGCTTCTTTGACGCAGATGACGGCAAATACAGCAAATATTTCGATTAAAATCAGACTGAGAATGAGGCAATGATCATGGAAGAACAACAACGAACCTGTACTTATCTGGAAACCGACGGTGAATTCAAGATGCGTGAACTGGACAAAGGCGATCTGGAGCAGTTTAATGCCCTGCTGCAGTACGCTTTTCAGGTCACCTCCTACGATCTGTTTCAGACCGGATGGGAACAGGAAGAGATCAAGTACGCCAAACGCCCCATTTTGGAGGAGGCCTACGTTCTGGGATGGTTCTATCAGGATAAACTGGCCTCCATGATCGTCGTCTATTCCATGAAAGTCAATGTCCACGATACGATCATGGATATAGGCGGCATTACCGGTGTCGCCACCTATCCCGAATACACCGGCCGCGGGCTGATCCATGCGCTCATGCGTCATGCCCTCGACTACATACACCGAAACGGAATGCTTCTTTCCTTCCTCTACCCTTATTCCATTCCCTTCTATCGCAAGATGGGCTGGGAAATCGTATCCGATAAGCTCTCCTTTACCGTAAAAGATACCCAGCTTCCCAAAATGCGTCCGGTAGACGGCATGGTGGAACGCGTGGGCCTTGACTCCGAGGATTATCACAATGTACACTCTTACTTTGCCCTGCAGCGGCACGGCGCCCTCATTCGTGACACGCTTTCCTGGGAGGAATACTGGCGCTGGGACAATGACGACATGATCGCCGCAGTCTATTACAGTAAGGAACATAAACCGCTTGGTTATGTGGTCTATTATATCGCCAATGAGATTTTTCATATTAAGGAAATGGTCTATCTGAATATCGAGGCCAACTACGGCCTCTGGAACTATATCAGCGCCCATTTTTCCATGATCACACAGGTGCAGGGCGACAATTATTCCGGTGAGCCTATGGCCTATCTGTTCGAAGACAGCGAGATCACGGAGACAATCTCGCCCTACATCATGGCGCGGATCATAGACGTCCGGGAATTCCTTGCCGAATATCCCTTCCAGATCCAGCCCGAAGACCTCAAACTGCACTTTCTCGTACATGATGAAATGGCTCCCTGGAACGAAGGAGATTACATGGTTTCCTGGCATGAGGGCAAAACCATCTGTGAACAGGTTGACAACAACCAGTCCATCAATGTTGTGGAGCTGTCCGTCAACACCCTTACCACTATGCTGATGGGCTATAAGAGGCCTTCCTACCTCTACGAACACGAAAAGATCAAGACCGAGTATTACATGCTGACATGGCTGGAACGCCTGATTCCGGTTGAGAAAGCGTATTTTTCGGATTATTTCTGATAAAAATTAAGACGTCTCAACATAGTTGAGACAAAAGCATCGCAGAAATGGAGAAAACTATGAAAGGTATCTACTATGATGGAAAAGATGCACTTTACCGTGAGGATATCCCCATGCCCGTACAAAAAGCAGGAGAAAGCCTTGTGAAGATCCGTATGTGTGCTGTCTGCAATACGGACAAGGAGGTCCGAAAAGGCTACCGCCCCGACTTCCGGGGTGTGATGGGACATGAATTTGTGGGCGAAGTGCTGGACTCTCCTGTAAAAGACCTGATCAAAAAGAGAGTGGTGGGAGAACTCAATGCCGCCTGCGGGAAATGCATCTACTGTAAGACGGGACGCCCCACCCACTGTGACAGCCGCAGAGTTCTTGGCATGTCAGATAAAGACGGTGCGTTTGCGGAGTATATGACCATCGACACAGATCTTCTCCACGTGATTCCGGACGGCCTTCCAGACGAGATCGCCATTTTTACAGAACCCCTCGCAGCAGCTCTCGAGATTCTCACACAGATTCATATTTTCCCCATTTCTGCGCTGCTTTTTACGCATAAACGAGTTTGTGGCAAGCAACGCGCAGACACAAATCTCGCGATTGAAAATTTTAATTTTCAATCTTCTTCTGACAAAAATGCGGCGGTTCTGGGAGACGGACGACTGGCCCTTCTGACAGCCCAGGTACTGGCGCTTACCGGGATTGACCTTACAGTGATAGGAAAACACCCGGAAAAACTGGAACTGTTTAAGCCTTTTGCAAAAGTTGTCACCCAGGGGGAGCGGGAAGGCTACGAGTATGTGGCCGAGTGTACGGGTTCCGAGACCGGACTTCCCAGCGCCCTGGAACTGGTACGGAAAAAGGGAACTGTCATCTTAAAGAGTACCTATGCCGGAAAACTCAGTCTGGATATGAGCATGGTGGCCGTGAACGAAATCACTATTGTGGGAAGCAGATGCGGCCCCTTCGAACCGGCGCTCAAACTGCTTTTGGAGGGAAAGGTGAAGCTGCCGCCCATCGAGCTGTATGATCTGATGGACTTTGAAAAGGCCTTTGCGTCAAGAGCATTTAAGGCAGGGTTTACAGTATAGGAAATACCTTTCCCTAAAATATCTGAATCAGTTAAATTTTACCGCAGATAGTAAACCCTGCAGTACTTCTCCTCAAAGACAGGCTCTACCCCGGCATACTTCTCTGCACTGCTGCCGCTCACCCTGCCGATCTGCGCCTCCGCGTCTGCACCGTCCGCAACATAGACCACCAGCGCTTTCGCCTCTTCGATCCGCTCCTCCGTTATTTTCTCCACGCTGTCCGCAGCGGCAAAATAAACCTCCGGATAGACGAACAGTTCATTCGCCACATCCCAGATACACCATTCCGCCCCCGGCTCATACAGATAGAGTACCGGCGTGTTCTCCTGCTCCCGCTCCTTTGCGAACGCCAGCTGTTTTCTGTCCTCCGGATAAAGAAACACCACTTTTCCAGACAGCAGACCCGCCAGATCAAGCAGCAGGCAGGCCGCCCCCAATGCTATACAGAGAGTCTCTCTGCGCCGGAATTTTTTCTCCGGCATCACCCGTTTCCACAGCACCCACACCGCCCGAAACAGCAGCAGTACGATCATCCCATAGATAGGCAGCTGATACCGGTTCGAGGTATCGCCCAGCAGAAGCGCCGTCTTCGACACTGTCAGAAAATATCCCAGCACAGAAAAAGACAGCATCACAGCCGCCGCATCGGCCTTCCCCTTCTCCAGCCCCTGCCTGAGCTTCCGCAGACTTCTCTGTCTATGAGCCGTCACCGCCAGCACCAGAATCACCAGCAGCAGCGCCGGAAGCATTTTTCCAAAAACATACTCATCCAGCAGTCCGAAGAAAAACTCCAACCGCTCCAGCGTATTCGACAGATCAAAGAAATTCTCCGTGGCCTGCGCACCTCTCTGCCCCCGGAACATCTGTCCCAGACAGGCCGGATAGGTCAGATAAGCCAGCACAAACGCGACTGCCTGGCTCACGCCGTACCGCACACAGTTCCACAGCTTCCGCTCCCGCCACAGCATCCACACCCCAAACGCCGCCGCCAGATAAAACAGAAAAATAAAATAATAATACTGCGTCAAAAACCCCAGATAAGTTACCGCAGCCATCGGCACAAGACACCGCAGCACCGGCAGCTTCACCCACTTTCCTGCAAGCATATGTTCCACTGCCCGCACATGCAGGATCGCGCACAGCAGGACAAACGTCGTCAGCATCTCGTACATTCTGATAAAAACCACACCGCTCATGGCCGCCGGAGTCAGTCCGTAAAATAACGTCACCAGCAGTGCCATTCTCTCACTGCGGCCGCTCACCCGATATGCCAGATACGCCAAAAGTACAATATTGATCCCCCACAGCACCAGGTTCACCACCAGTCCGATCCACTTCGAAAACACCCCCGGCACCAATGAGGCTGCCGTATGGAAGACCCAATAATACACCGGCGGGTGCACGTCCCAGGACTGTACCAGCTTCACCAGCCCGTACTGGAACCCCTGCCCCGGCAGCACCACGAACTCATTGCGGTAAGTATCCCGCTCCATCCACTGCCCGTCCTCCACATAGAAGCCGTTGGTGCGTGCCGTGGAATAGTACGTATAATATTCATCCTCATGAAATCCCTGTTTCTGCATACAGAAACAGAAGGCGGCCGCCATCTGCACCGCCCAGATTATCAGGAATATAACGATATAGTTTCTCTTTATCATCTTCTCCTGTTCAAAACACACTCTCATTTTTGTTGTCCGTTCTCTCCCGCCACAATCAGTTTCCGGTATTGAATACCTGTCCCCTTTACCCTGACACAGAACGCCGCAGAAAAGCATGTACCCGCCGTACGGTCTTCGGTGCCACGGTCAGAAGCAGCAGATACACTTTATTTTTCCCTGTCAGATACGGGTTACGCACCGTATCCTGAACATGCCGTCTCAAATACCGTTTCACCTTCACATAGAAAACATTATCCTTCGTCATCTGCACGATGGGCACATGCAGCAGGTAATCCAGCCGCTGGTACAGGTTAAACCGTATCGCATACACATACAGTTCCGGATACGCCCGGTCCACAAGCTCCTGCATCCTGTCCGCATTGTCCACGATATCGATAAAAACCCTGGAAAAGCTGTCCTTCGTTTTCCTGCGGGTGGTACTCTCCTGCCGGCACACCACATGATAATACTGTCCTGGCAGAATCGTGATTCCCCGTACCTCCTGCAGAATATCCACCAGAAGCCGGAAATCCTCGTTCAACAAACCTTCCGGAAATCTGTGTCTCTCAAACAGTTCCCGCCTGACCAGCTTCGTACAGAACGAACAATCCCCCCTGTGCAGAAGCAGTTCCCGCAGAAAATCCTCCGCACTGCAGAAGCAGATCTGCTCCGGCGGAATACACACATCCGGCAGACGCCGTCCCTGCTCATCCACCTCGTCCCGGGAGATCTGTACGATATCCCCTTTCCGTTCGCACATGGCATGCATCATCAGCGCATACATATCCGGCTCGATATAATCGTCGCTGTCCACAAATCCCAGACAGGCTCCCGTCGCCAGCCCGATGCCCAGATTCCGCGCCGAAGAAGCCCCGCCGTTTTTCTTATGCCGGACAAGGATGCGTTCATCCTCCCGCGCCAGCCGTTCGCACAATGCTCCCGTTCCGTCCGTAGACCCGTCATCGATCAGCAGAATCTCCAGCTCCTGATACGTCTGTGCACAGATCGACCGCACACATCGCTCCAGACAGTCTATCGAATTGTATACCGGTATGATCACACTAATCTTCTCATCCATATCTTCCAGGTTTCCACCCCGTCTTTCCTTTTACCGCGGCCGCAGAATCGGCGCCGCAGTAAGCGGCCCCTCTTTGCCCGGCACGATTTCCCCGCGCAGCAGTCCTTCCGCAAACCGCAGCAGCTCTTTCGCCGCATACTCCGCATTCCACACATCCCGGATCGTCTCGTAGGCCGCGCGTCCCATACGCCTGCGCGTCTCCCAGTTTTCAAACAGATCCAGCACCAGCGCCTCCATCTTCTCATATCTGTCCTTCGGATACATCAGCCCGTTCTCCCCATGCCGGATCAGATAAGGAGCCGCCCCCACCTGTTCATTCACCACTTCCACACAGCCGCTGTTCATCCCTTCATTCACCACGGCCCCCCAGCCTTCCAGATGATTGCTGGTAAAAAGGTGGATATGGCACTGCTCCATCACGTCCCGCACCCGCTCCGGCTCCGTGTAGCCATAGAACCGGAATGACTCCGCCAGCCCTGCCCGCTCCACGTCCTGCCTGATCTGCGGCTCCAGTTCCCCGTCTCCCAGCATATGTATGAAAAACGGACAGCCTTTGTCCCGCAGCGTCCCCGCCAGACGCACCACATACTCCGGATGTTTCAGCGGAATAAACCGCCCCGCCCACACGATATGCAGCCTGCCGTCCTGCACCTTCATGGTGTTAAACTGCTCCTCACTGTAAGTCCGCAGCCTCGTAAAATACCCCCACCGGAACAGCTTCCCCGGATAGGCCCCGATCAGATGAAAATCCGACGCCGTGTAAGCGCCGGCACACAGCATACAGACATTCTTTCTCCGGTACTTGATATGCTCCTGATATTTCGCCGCCAGCCCCCGCGGGGAGACCGCCTTCCACTGACCTTCTCTGTAAAGCCGCTCGCTCACGCGCATCGTCACCCTGCCGGAAGCAAGCCTCTCAGCCGCGATATCCTCCCGCTGCGACCAGCCAAACAGCACTACATCACTCTCGGCGATCGTCCTCCTGCACGCATACTCGTCCTGGTACAGACACTTCACATAAGGCAGCTGCCGCACATCCACGCCCCACCCCATGGCAACCCGTTCTTCCTCCATGGGCATGGTCTGGATAAAAGTGAAATCATCCCCCAGTTCCCGCCAGAGGGCCTCGCACAGCGGGATCTGATGATGGTTAATATAGTTTGACACAAACGTAAAAGTCATGAAAGCATCTCCCGATAGATACGGATCAACCGGTAATAATTCTGCTCCGCATCATGATTCACCCGCGCATGTTTCCTGGCATTGTCGGAAAACCGCTCCACAATAGCTTCTTTGGTAAAAGTCTCTATGATCCTGTCCGCCAGCGCTTCCACATCTCCCGCAGGATACAGCATACCGTCTCCGCCGTCCGTCAACAGATTATGTACGCCGCCCACGTCAGCCGCCACGCAGGGAACTCCCAGCAGCATCGCCTCTCCCAGCGAATTGGGCGAATTTTCCAACGCCGATGGCAGTACGAACAGATGACTCTTTAAGAACTGCGCTTTCATATCCTCCGCAGACAGTCTGCCCAGCATCGTTATCTTATCGGTCAGATGATTCTCCTTAATCAGCTTCCTCAAATATTTGCCATAAGCGGACAGCTTCATCCTGTCCTGCCATGTCTGCGTATCTATAATATTGCTGCCCGCCACATAAACATGTGTCTCGGGAAACTGCTCCAACACTTTCGGCAAGGCCTGCAGAAGGTAGTGGAATCCCTTCAGCGGATAATCCCCCTGACTCAAAAAGATACTGTAAGTCTGACAGTCCGTTCTTTTCCATCTGTCACGATAGAAAATTGCCCGCAGCGTCTCATTTAAATAGTGGTATTCGGCGGCCGGATTAAGCTTTGCCGACTGGGTCCGATCAAAATCCGTTCTGCCCGCCACATGCCCGGTCATCCCCAGGGCTTCCTTCTCATGCGCTCCACGCTTTTTGAATTTCTTCTGCTGCTGCCTGAGACTGTCCTTTCTGATCCTGTCCCGCAGTGTCACCTGCCTCTGCACTTTGATCGGCAGGTCAGCCATATACTCCTCCGCGATGCAGCCGCACAGCCCCTGAATACTGATCAGCGTTTTCTCCGGCTGTCCGAACACTCTGACACAAGCCAGCGTATGCGGAAATTCCGTTCCGAAGATATGCACGATATCCGGCTCGAAATCCTGCAGAATACGTTGAAAACGCGTTTCCAGCGCGGCATCATAGATTTCCGGCGTGTCCAGATTCTCTACAAACCCATAACACCTGCAGGACATGCTCTCTCCCAACTGCATATTCCGCTGGAAGTCGCCCATATCTTCCTCCACCGGAAATGCTATCCCCAATTCAATTCGATTCCTTCCCCTTTCCAGAACCACCCGCTCCAACAGCCCGCTCAGCCAGCCTTCCCTGTTACTGTAGGAAACTCCCAGCTGTCTGGCAATTGTAGGAAGCATAATATTACATATCCACAATACCTTCATGTTTTCCCCTTTTCCGGACATTTCAATGTCCTGCCATCTTTGGCGCCGTATTACCCTTATACCTTTCGTTTTTCTGTCCCGCTCAACAACGGTATACTTTTCTCTTCACGCTCTGATACAATCCGGCCAGAGCCGGATTTCCCGCAATCCAGGTACGAAGCGGCGCAAGCGTCAGGAACATGATGAGCCGATAGCCAAACACCCTGGCCGGCGGCAAATACTTCGCCACGATTTCTCTGTGTTCCTCCTTCGATACTTTTCTGCTGACTTTTGTCTCCGAGAATCCGCCGCCTTCATAGAATGCCACCATCACAGGCATATATACAGCCCTCGCACCGCCTCTATAACAACACCATAGAAAATGCTCATAGTCCGCACGCACCCGGTACTGCGTGTCAAATTTCCGCCTCTTCAACAAAGACGCCGCATAGAAACATGCCTGGTGGCACGGAAGATTGCGGTAACAGGCAAAATCATCGAGCACCGGGTTGGACTGCACCATTGTCCCGGTCAACTGCTCACAAATATTCCCGTAGAAAATATACGGCGTGTTCCTCTGCCCATCCCCTGGAATCGTCTTGTCCGTATCCCTGTACCGCACTATCTGGTCCCTGACCAGCGCCAATACCTGGTCGTCATAAAAGCTGTCTCCACAGTTTAAGAAGAAAATATAATCACCGGCCGCATACCGCACTGCCTGATTCATGCCATCATAAATCCCGTTATCCTTTTCCCTGCGGTACACCCGGATCCGGCTGTCAGTCTCACACGCCCTCTCCAACGCATCCAAAAGTCCTTTCGTATCCTCATCCGTGGAGCCGCCGTCTTTGATAATGACCTCATAGTCCTTTTCCGTCTGTCTGCGGATGCTTTCCACGGTACTGCGCAGTTTTTCTCCTGCATTCAGGCAGACCACTATGATGCTGAAAGTCATACGCCACCTCCTCCCCGGCATCCTCAATTCACATCCGATAAGATATTTACCATATCATGAAACAGAAACGTCTTGTACGGCAGGATCAGCGTACCGTCATTGCCTGCTCTGCTCATATAAATCATAAAATACAGGATCGCCGCCAGCAGGATTCCCGCTCGAAATACGCTGCGCCATCTTCCGTCCCTGAGCCGCCCAAGCAGCAGCGGCAGATAAAAGAGATGACTGATCGTAAGATAGTATCCGATGCGGGATATGATCGGCAAAAACGAGCAGAATACATACAAAACAAGCGCTCCCAGATTCAAATAGAAATAGAAATGTTCCGCTGCAGCAAGGCCGTCACGGACTTCCGCATCCTCTTTTGAAATCTCTGCTTTACCACGCAGATGCCGCTCCTGCCAATACACAATCCCAGCAAACACAAGCACCGCCGTACAGCGCAGGATATTGATATAACTTGTACCGCCTTCCAGATACTCCGTATCCTCATAAGTGGGATATAACAGCACCACCAGTTTCAGGTAAAAGTCCTGACAGAATAAAAAAGTGGTACAAAAAAGCGCTCCCACGGCAAGCTGCCACTTTTTCCACGGCAGTGTCGCAAGAAAATATAAGGGAATCACCACCAGCAGCGATTTATGAAAGGCCGATCCCAGCAGAATCAACACCAGAAATCTTCCCCATTGTCCCCGCAGAACAAATTTCATGGAATAAAGCGCCAGCGCCAGCGCCAGATAATATCTCACCGTACTGAAAGTCTGGAAATAATAGCCAAGCGCCATAAAAAGGAAAAAGGTGAGCGGAAAATCTTCACTCTGCTCATACATTGCCAACAGAAAAATTCCCACCGTAACAAACGCATAAACCGCGAATACCAGCAGATAATTTTCAAATCCCGACAGCCCGTAAAGCAGCTTCACCAACAGGTTGAAACCGATCTCAGTCGGCACATAGGCATCACAGTTGACCAAATGCATAAATTCCACATACCTGGCATAGTCATTGCCCACATTCAGCCGGCAGGCAGACAGGGCAGACAATATCACAAAAACTGCAGACAGGCATACGCGATTGCACATCTGCTGACGCGTTATTCTATACGGTTGTAGCGCCGGCCGGCAATTTACCATCCCGGCAAGAAGCGTCGTAACAGCCGCCACCGTGATATACAGAATCATCCTCCTGCCTCCCGCACTCCATCTTTCATCCATCCAAATGCCTTCCGCAGCGGAATCTGTCTGCACATCTCCTGTCTGTGCACCCACAGGAAGCGGAAAGAAAGCGGCAGGGCCAACCGTCCATACAGATAGTGATAGAGCACGCCTCTGTCCCGGAAGAATTTCTCATGATACCCGGTAAACCAGGTCGATTCCCGTTCTTTTTCTTCTCCAATGCATACCGTATGCGAATATATTCTCAATCCTGCTTTCAGACAATCCCGCAGAAAAAGGCTGTCCTCCCCGTTGCTGTATCTGGCTCCGCCGCCAAAAAGCAGGGAATAATGCACATTTGCCCGCAGTAAAGACTCATGCCGCGCCGTAATGCTGTACGCCGGGTACCTCCCATAATTTCGATAGTTGATTCGATGGATATCTTCATTCCAGTAAGTGCGCCTGGCAGGGGCAACCTTCACATTGACCAGTATCATGTCTGCATCCGGCAGTTCCTCATAGATCCTGCGGATCCGCTCCTGATAGTCCTTATGCAGCACAACATCTTCATCGGAAAAAACACAGAGATCCGTATCGGCATGCAGAAGCGCCGTATTGCGGCTGAGACCCACACCTCTTTCCGCCATGGAAAAGACCTGTATCCTGTGTCCCTCTCTCTCAAATTCCTCATATCCATACCGGCCGCACTGATTCACGATCACGGCGTCACTGCAGATATGCATCCGCTCCGCCAGCAGATCTGCATTCTGTTCTACGGCGGCCACCAGCAGTTGTACCCTCTTTTTCATCCGTTCTATTCTCTCTCATTCGCTCTGTTCTTATACAGCCTTCTCATACGGCGTTCTCTGCTAAAATCCCTGCTGCGTGTAAACGCAGAGACATCACCGTACCATCTACCGCGATGCTCCGCCATAATACCTGGAAAGAAATCTTCCGTCTGCATTGACTATCCCTGCCGCCACGAGCGGGCACTCTCTGACAGCCAGCTGCTCTATCACATAATTCAGATAGACCGCATGTACTTCTTTGTAGGATGCCAGAAGTACCACTCCATCAGCCTCACACATCTGCTGCCATTGCTGTTCTCCCACTGCTTCCTTCTGTCGCAGCGAAAGTACGGCGATCTTTCCCTTCTTCTTTCTTAACCAGTCCAGGTTCGCTTCATAATCCTTCTCCAGCCGTTCTCCCGCACCGCTGTAACCGACAAATACTGCATCCGTCACCTGCCTTAGATCCGATGCCACCATAATCCGGTCATCCAGCACATAGCAGAGGAACATCCCGAGCAGCGTCAATACCGCTGCCAGCACTGCACCGGCTGTTATCGCCTGTATCCATCTTGCATCCGCCACTACAGGCTTCGCCCCGGTGGTCTGGATCACCTCGATCCGTCTAAACTCTCTGGCCGTATTTCCCCGCTCCACAAGCGACTGCCCCGCTGCCTGCAGAATCTGCTCACAGCGCCCCGCATCATGCGTCGTAACCGTAATCGTCAGCAGTCTTAAATCCGAAAGGATCTCCGCCTTTACTGCGGCTGCCACTTCTTCCCGCGTGTAATCTTCCGGCAGATACTGCATAGTCACATCCAGGATCGGATCCGTAGCCATAAGGTCATTCCATGTGTACCCATTATACGCCTGATATACTTCACCGGTCTCATCCGCCGCGAAATCCAGATAGATCTTGGACATTGCCTGGTACTCCCGCTTCGATTCCGGAACCACACGGGAAACAGCATAGGCCCCACCGCCCAGCACGGCTCCCAGCAGTACCGCCAGCAGCACAATCCAGATCTTTCCTATAAAGCAAAGTAGTAGTTTCTTCATATCCATGCCTGCATTGGCATATTTGCTCTCCCACATATACCGGTCGTCCCTCGCTTCATCTCTTCTTAACTGCCGTAACCTGATTACCGTCTACGCCTTCCGTGCTCTCCGGTTTGATAAGGATCTTCAAAGTCAGAAGCATCAGCTTCAGATCCAGCCATACCGAATACTGTTCAATATAAGTCAGATCCAGCTTCAATTTATCATAAGGTGTCGTATTATACTTTCCATACACCTGGGCATATCCCGCAAGTCCTGCCTTTACTTTCATGCGAAAGGCAAACTCCGGCATATCTTCCATATACTGTGCGATGATCTCCGGTCGTTCCGGTCTCGGCCCGATAAAAGACATCTCTCCCTTTAAAATATTAAGAAGCTGCGGCAATTCATCAATTCTGACGGCACGAATAAATTTCCCGATCGGCGTAATACGGGAATCATTCTTCGCTGCCAGCCTTGCCACGCCGTCCTTCTCCGCATCCACCCGCATACTTCTGAATTTCATGATATGGAATTCCTTCTGCCCCATGGTACATCTGATCTGCTTATAGAATACCGGACCGCCGTCATACAGCTTGATCCCCGCAGCTGTAAGCAGCATCACAGGAGATGTAATCACCAGCAAAAGCAGGGAACAGATCAAGTCAATGGTTCTCTTGGCGATACGCTCCTCTATCCTGAGCGCATACTCTCTCGTCAGATAGATGGGCGTATCAAACAGATGCAGCTGCGTGGCCCCCTTCACCAGTACATCCGATATCTTCGGCATCATATAAACCCGGATCGAACGGCTGTAGCAATACTTTAACAGCGTATTTCTCTCCGCCGCCGGAATATCCCACAGAACAACGGCTCCGTAATCCTTTCGAATCTCCTCTTTTACTCTCTCCAACCCTTCTGCAATATTGATATCGCTGATAACCTTGTACTTTTCCTTTCGCGACCCAAATTTGGCCACAATATCGTCAATGGGTCTCTCCCCGTAGATGATCAACAGCCCTCTGGGCGGAAACACCCTGAAATAACAGGTATTACACACAAATACCCATACGGCGGAAAAAACAGCCTGAATTACCATAACCTCCGCAATGGGCCTGATCTTCACAACCCAGTTTGCCATCAGGGATATCTGGAAATAAGAAAGTACATTGGCAAACAGTAACGAAAAAAATTCCGATATAAACACATCTACAGGCTTCAGATATCCGATCTTCAATACGCCATACGTACTGGCAAAGAAAAGCAGCAGCACAAAATAGATCAGCACAATGAGCACATGTCCCTTAAAGTAGAAATTGGCATGTCCATGAAATTTCAGATACGGATAATATTCATGAAACCAATAATACGCGTATACTGCCGTATGAAAGAGCAGTCCGATCAGGGACAACTGTAATATGATCAATCTTTTTAAAGATTCCATTCTCTTCATTACCATACCTCATCCGTGTACTTGCATCCCGTGCCGGCCTGACACAAGCCTTTCCCGAAAACGCTGCTGACACTACAACCGTCTCTTCGTCGCCCGATAGGCCCACATAACAAAACAGCCTGCACTGACAGGCAAAGACAGCCGCTCCTGTCGGCGATACAGGTTCCAGACGCGCCTCACTGCCGTCAGTTTATTGGAAGACAATGACCGGGCGGGCCTCCTGTACACTGCCAGTACCTCATCCAGACCATACGCCGTATAGCCGGCTCTCAGGATCTGCCACCAGGCAGCCGTGTCTTCACTCTCCACCACGGGCATTCTGAGCAGCTTCGCTGGTATTTTCTCTCTGTCCAGTAAAACGGTGGTCGTGAAAATCACCGTGCGGGATAATGCCTGTCTGTAACGCAGTTCTTCCGGAACATGCACCACCTTCCCCACGGGTCTGGCTTCTTCATCTCCAAACTCATAGGCTGTAAATACGAAACCTGCCTGCCTGTCCCACATAAAATGCAGTTCTTTCTCCAGTTTATCCGGATACCAGATATCATCCGCATCCAGAAATGCGATATATCTGCCTCCGGCAAGATCCAAACCGGTGTTTCGCGCACAAGCCGCTCCCTCATTCTGCTCCTTACAGACCAGCCTTACTCTCTGCCCTCCGGCAGCGGTAAACTCTTCCACTGACAGAATCCCCTGTACGACATCCTTCTTCGGGTCCGGCCGGCGCTCCACAGTGCCTTCAACCCCGTCTCTTCCTGCCGGGCAGCCCCCCTCTGCCGCTGGCCGCCCGTCTTTCGGTGTCAGCGTCCTCCGGATCAGTGCGGCGCTGTCATCCGGCGAACAATCCTCTATCAGCAGCAGCTCCCACTGCTTCCAGGTCTGCCGTTCTACCATTGCGATCGTATCCTCTATATAAGCAGCCGCTTTATATACCGGCACGATAACGCTCACCAATTCTTTCATCAGATATCCTCTTTAACAAGATAAATCGGCCTTCTCTTCACTTCCATATACGTCTTGGATAAGTATTGCCCGACTATGCCGAGGCAAAACAGCTGTACACCGCTGACCAGAAGAATAATGCACACCAATGACGGCCAGCCCGAAGTAGGATCGCCGAAGATCAGTGTTCTCACAATCGTCACAACGATCATGCCGAAAGCCAGGGCGCAGAAAAGCGCTCCCAGTACAGCCGCCATCGTAAGCGGCACCGTAGAAAATGCCGTAATCCCCTCCAGCGAATAGACAAACAGTTTCCAGAAAGACCACTTGGTCTCTCCCTTCTTACGCTCTATATTCTCGTATTCCAGCCACTTCGTCTCGTAGCCCACCCAGCCGAAGATCCCTTTGGTGAACCGGTTATACTCCGTCATTGCAAGGATGGCATCCACCACCTGTCTGGTCATAAGCCGGTAATCCCTGGCTCCGTCCACGATCTCCGTCCTGGAGATTCTATTCATCAACCGATAAAACATCCTTGCAAAAAAGGACCGGACCGGCGGCTCTCCCTTTCTCGTGACACGCCGCGTTGCCACCGAGTCATAGCCCTGCTCAATATAACCGTACATCTCCGGCAAAAGCGCCGGCGGATCCTGCAGGTCAGCATCCATCATCACCGCCATATCTCCCTTCGCTCTCTGCAGACCCGCATAGATGGCCGCCTCCTTGCCAAAGTTCCGCGAGAAAGATACCAGATGCACTCGTTCATCTTCTTCGTGCAGTTTCCTGATCTCCGCCACCGTCCCGTCACTGGAACCGTCATCTACATAAATAATCTCGACTTCTATTTCCTTTTTTTTGAAAAAGGAATCGTTCTTAAACAATTCGACATAAAAATCCCTGATATTCTCTTCTTCGTTATAACAGGGAACGATCACACTCAGTAATTTCATCCGCCATATCATACCTTTCATTTACATGTAGTAAACGATATAACAAATTTCTGTTTCCAGCTCCTGCAGAAGCCATTTACGACAGCTTCTGCAGGGCCGAAAATGAAATTTCCAATGTCGTTAACTATAAAATAACAAACTATCATAATTTTAGCATAGTTCAACAAAAAAAGGAAGAGACAGGTCTCTTCCTTAATTTTCTGTAGTCTTTTGTCAGATCAGCTCATATTCCAGCCGGATGTGATCTGCTACCGCCGCAATATATTCACTGTTCGTCGGCCTGCTGTATTCTTCGGAATTATTGTAACCGAATAATTCTTCAAACAGATTTCCATTGCCTCTTTCCCAAGACACTTCAATTGCATTTCGAATCGCACGTTCGATTTTCTGATCCGTCGTCTTATGCATTTTCGCAAGATCCGGATACAATAACTTGGTAACACTGCCTACTAACTCCATATCCTCCGCACACATTTCAATCGCACTTCTCAGGTATTGATACCCTCTCAGATGTGCCGGAATCCCCAGTTCCAACATAAAACCGGAAATAGCCTGCTCCAGCTCATGCCTGGTCACTGTGCTTTCCTCTGCCATTATCCTTCCTACTCCTTTGCGAATCAAACCAAATTGTTAGTGTAGTTTCTTTTATCTAACTACATAATAACAAATTAACGACTCGCTGTAAATAGTAAGGCATCGCCTATAAACGCGCAGAATCTACATTCTCCTTGAACCACTCATAAGCAAGTTGTACACCCTCCTCCAGTTCCACCTTATGATGCCATCCAAGTCCCTGCAGTTTCGTCACATCGGTCAGTTTCCGCGGTGTGCCATCCGGCATCTCCTGATTCCACAGGATCTCACCTTCATACCCCACTACGTGCTGTACCGTCTCCGCCAGCTCCCTGATCGTGACTTCCTTACCCGTACCGATATTCACATGCTCTTCCCCGCTGTAATTCTCCAACAGATATACACAGGCATCCGCCATGTCATCCACATACAGGAATTCTCTTAAGGGTGTTCCGGTACCCCACAGTTCCACGTGCGTATCTCCGTTTACTCTGGCCTCGTGGAACTTACGGATCATTGCAGGCATGACGTGAGATCCCTGCAGATCATAGTTATCATGCGGTCCGTAAAGGTTTGTGGGCATACAGCTGATAAAGTCATCCCCGTACTGTCTCTTGAAAAATTTGCACATCTCAAGTCCCGCAATCTTAGCGATGGCGTACGCTTCGTTGGTCTCCTCAAGCGGTCCTGTCAGAAGCGCACTCTCGGGGATCGGCTGTGGAGCCATCTTCGGATAGATACAGGTACTGCCCAAAAACAGCAGTTTCTTCACGTGATAATCATGGCAGCATTTAATCACATTACACTGAATCTGCAGATTCTCATAGGCAAACTCAGCCGGCGCGGTATTATTGGCATTGATACCGCCGACCCTGGCCGCTGCCAGCACCACCACATCCGGTTTCTCCGCCTCAAAAAACTCCCGCACTGCCTGCTGGCTTGTAAGATCCAGCTCTCGATGGGTCCTGCCGATAATATTGCTGTATCCTTTCTGTTCAAGATTTCTCACGATCGCACTGCCCACAAGCCCTCTGTGTCCTGCTACATAAATTTTGTCTGTTTTGTTCATGCTCTTCCATTTCCTCCATTCTGAGCCTGTTTTCCTCAATTCTCCCGGGCCGCAAACCCGTCTGCGATATCGGTTCCGAGGAACTCTATTTCCGCTCTCACCGGTGCGGAAGGAAAAGCTTCATACCCTGTCTGATCCCCATACACCGGATAATAAAATTCAAAACCCTCTATAAAATACGAATCTGTCTCATAATTATCATAATCTTTCTGTACCAGCCAGTAGGCATTCTCATAAGAAGCGGCAATCTCCCTGCCCAGCGCCACACACTTATATGTCAGCAGAAAGATCACTGCCGCCATACCGCCCAATCTGAACACTTCCCGCATCCATCCACCTGACCGCTTCGTCTGTCTCCCGGCGCCGCTTCTCTTCTGCGCAGTCCGAATTCCGAGAGACTCCTCCCGGCTGCTCTGTCCTGACCCTTCTCCGGATAAGATCCCGTCATAAATCCCTCCAAAAACAACTGCCGATGTCAAATACACATAGACACAGCCATAGCGCATCAAAGGCGACGTGCCAAGCCAAAAAGCGAAAGAAGCCGCCATTGTGACCTGCACCAGCAGCAGCTCCCAGCTTCCGCCCCAGAACTTAAATATCATTCCTGCGGCGTACACAAGCAGGATGACAACTGCCGCCGCTGCTGCCATTACCAATACTTTATCACTGCCCGGCAGGGCACGAAACCAGTCCGGCAGCCATTCTTTCGCCGGAATCTCATATCGCATCACATCTGCATACCCTCTGCCCCAGACCTGGATCTCCTTTGCATCGTGATCCGCCACACCTTTCGGTATCTTCCATCGAACATCCAACAGATCAATCTGTGTAAACGGATAGACCAGCCAGCCCGACAGCAGTATATTTCTGATAAAGAACGGAAGAGCCGTCACAACACCAAGCGTCAGATACAGCCCTGTTTCCTTCCATTGTTTTCTTTTAAGCAGATTATACGCCGGATAGATCACCAGCAAAAGGATCAGCGCCGCCGACAGCTTTACCGTCATCAGGAAGACTCCCATCACACACAGCATCGCATAGGGAAAGATCTCCACAACCCTCTCTTCCAAAAGCTCCAGCCATCTTATGACAATATAGAAAGCCAGCAGTACCATAAAATAATCGGATGCCGGAGAGACCATCTCATCAAAGATATTGACCAGATAATAGACTCCCATCACCCTCGCAAAGTCGCTTGTCCGCAATCTGCCTTTCCGCAGAGATCCTGCAATCTCCAGACAGATCTTCGCCACCAGAAAAGCCAGCCAGCCGGCAACGCAATGATACGACCGTCCTCCTGCATCCGCCATACTGTACAGCGCCGAGAGGGCAAAAGAAGAACTGTTGTAGGCCAGCCTGCAATGCAGATTACCCAGTCCCTTTACCACACCATACTCCTCCAGCCATCTGATGCTCTGCGCATGATAAAGACCGGTATCATAGTGAATAACGCCTCTTGAAGTTCCATAGGCAAACAGAAAAAAGAGGAAGAATATTGCAAATCGTCTTAATTTGTCTTCTCCCGTGCCACACCATATCTTTCGCAGCCTGCCGGCCAGTTTGCGTCTATTGCCCCAGGCTGTCCCCAGACAGAATACCGACAAAAGCAGGTTCGCAGTCAGTCCAATCCCTCCAAACAGGCTGAAAAACTGTGCATACACCGTTACTGCAGCCAGACCGCAAAACAGATACGTGTCCGCATGTCTGACCCGGTATGGCGTCAAACGGGTCAATCCCTGCAGTACGCCATAACCTGTCAGAAACGTTGTGAGAAATAGATAGATCCATATTCCGGTCACTACCAGCATAACTCTATGCCTTTCTGTTCCTGTACTCCTCACAGGTCATGTCTGCAATCTCTTTCAGATCAGCTTCCATCATCATCGCAACAAGCCCCTTAAAGTCCACATTCCGTTTCCATCCCAGCTCCCGCTCTGCCTTCTGGCAATTTCCCCAGAGGAACTCAACCTCGGCGGGACGATAGAACTCCGGATTAACATCCACTAACAGTCTGCCGTCTGCCGCATCGTACCCCTTCTCATTGACCCCGGTTCCTTCCCAGCGGATCTCAATTCCCAGTTCGCCAAACGCAGCTTCCACAAATTCCCTTACCGTATGGGTCTCATTGGTAGCCAGCACATAATCGTCCGCTCTGTCCTGCTGCAGCATCAGCCACATACCTTTCACATAATCCCCGGCGAATCCCCAGTCTCTCTTGGCATTCATATTTCCCAGAGATAATTTCTCCTGATTACCGGCTATGATGTTCGCAATCGCCAGTGTGATCTTTCTTGTAACAAAATTCTCGCCCCGTCTGGGAGATTCATGATTAAAGAGAATTCCGTTACATGCATACATATTATAGGATTCTCTGTAATTCACCGTGATCCAGTAAGAGTAAAGCTTGGCCGCCCCATAAGGACTCTTCGGATAGAAAGGCGTCTGTTCGCTCTGTGGAGCTGTCTCCGGAATACCGCCAAACAATTCCGAAGTCGATGCCTGATAGAATCTGCACGTCCCACCGTTTACCCGGATTGCCTCCAACAGTTTCAACGTACTCACACCGGTAGCTTCCGCCGTATACTCCGGCACATCAAAAGAAATACCCACATGTGACTGAGCTGCCAGATTATACACCTCCGTGGGACGAATCTCCGCAATCAGCCTCATCAGATTGCTCGAATCGGTTGTGTCTGCAAAATGCAGAAAAAACTTTACTTTATTGTAATCTGAATTGATCAAATGATCTATCCTGTCCGTATTGGAAATGCTGTGTCTACGAATCAGACCATGTACTTCATACCCCTTCTCCAATAAAAACTCCGCCAGATAAGAACCGTCCTGGCCTGTAATTCCTGTGATCAGCGCTGTTTTTTGCATGCTTTCTCCTTTTCCTCCATCTCACCTGTTTCGGCCGTGCATAATCGGTCAGATGCCCGGCCAGCCTTATTTTCTCATAAAATCCCAACTCTGTAAAGCTTGTCTGCCTACAGCCTGCCAATATACTCCGCAATGGCATCATGCCAATCCGCAAACATAAAGTCAGTAGTCATCTTAAACATATAATTCTCCAGAATGGAGTAGGCCGGACGCTTCGCCGCCGCTGCATACTCTTCTGAGGTGATCGCTTCCACTATCGTATTCCTGCCCGCCAGTCTAAAGATCTCTTCCGTAAACTGTGCCCAACTGCAGTCCCCCTCACATGTTCCGTGAAACAGGCCGTAATTCTCGGTAGGCAGCAAATACGCGATAGCCTTCGCCAGCTCATCGGCACTGGTGGGAGATCCAACCTGATCCATAACAACCCGCACCTTATCATTGGTCTCAGACAGCCGCAGCATCGTCTTCACAAAGTTCTTACCGTCTCCATACAGCCATGCCGTGCGGATGATATAGTGCCTGTTGCTAAATTCCCTGACGAAATTCTCTCCCGCCAGTTTCGTTCGTCCGTAAGCGCCCTGGGGGCCTGTCGGATCTGTCTCAAGATAGGGCCTGGTTCCATTTCCGTCAAAAACATAATCTGTAGAGACATGCATCATCCTGGCTCCCGTCTCCGTCGCTGCAATACTTAAGTTTCTCGGCCCTATTGCATTGATCCGGAATGCAAGATCCTCCTCCTTCTCACACGCATCCACCGCCGTATAAGCCGCACAGTTGACAATCGCATACGGCTTTACATCACGCACAAACTCCATTACTTTATCAATATTGGTAATATCCAGTTCCCCTACGTCCGTATTAATCAGTTCATACTCCCCGCTGCCTGCATACTGCTGATTAACAGCACGCCCCAGCTGACCATTGGCCCCTGTTATTATCACTTTCTTCATATTGGTCTCTTACCTCCGTATCCATTTCATCTGTCCATCCGTTCCAACTGTCCTGCAGTCTGTCTCTCCCTCCTGAAAAACACCACGGTCCCGGTTCCAAAGCAAATTCCCGAACCCCGTCAGAATACTGCACTGTCAGAAACTCCACAATAACATTATCATACAACCTCGTATGAAATTATGCAATTATAATGTTATTTCCCGCGGTTCCCATTGTAACGCACCCAGTCCAATCCTGCCACCATTCCCCCGCCCCTGCTCCAGCATTTGGTGACTGGACATACTCACAAACTTTTAGTAAGAAGCCTGTCACATTTTGTGGACTTTTTCATTTTTTTTCTAGTGACTCTCCTTTTTGCTTATGATATACTAGGAATAGTTGGGTTATTCCCGAAATAGAAAGAAGGAGAGGATTAAGAATGAAAAGATTACAAGTGCTTTTACTTGTAGCCTTATCTTCTACTCTTTTATTATTTGGTTGTGGAAAAGAAGAAGCAGCAGAACCAGTCGTCGAACATACTATCGATGACATCGACGAACCAGAGGTTATAGAAGAGGACGAAGAAACGGAGACAACAGACAGCGAGTACAACGATGATATTCCTCCGGAAGAAGGAATGGTTCGTAGTCGTATAACAAATGAATGGGTATCAGAAGAAGTTAATAATACAAGACCGATCACCGTGATGATCCCCAATACCAAGACCGCATCACAGTATGGTCTTTCCAGTGCAGATGTGCTCTATGAATGTAATGTAGAAGGCAGCATCACACGACTGATGGCGTTATACCAGGACTGGAATGATTTTGACAGGATCGGAAATGTAAGAAGCTGCCGTGACTACTATGTATACTGGTCTTTTGAATGGGATGCTTTTTATATTCATTTCGGCGGTCCCTTCTACATAGATGAAGTTATTAACCGCAAAGATACCGAAGATATCGACGGACTGTCCAGCAGCAATTTCTGGCGGGCCAGTGATGCAGTCAATGCGACCGATAATGCTTACGTAGATACACAGGGAATTCTGTCCGATATAGACAAACTCGGATATGACCTGAGATACCGCAGCGGTTACGCTGACGAAAACCACTACCGTTTTGCGTCTTCCGGCAACCCTAATATGTTGGATCAGTACAGTGATGCCATTACCGCTAATAAGGTGGACATGTCTCCTACCTATCCGGTCACCAACTGCTACTTCATTTATAATGAAGAAACCGGTATGTATGACAGATTCCAGCATCTTTCGGGTACAAGTGACGGCCCGCATGTAGACAAGGCAAACGGCAAACAGTTATCCTTCAAGAATATTCTGATTCAGAATACTTATTATGAAGTTCGTGATGAGAAAGGCTATCTTGCATTCCAGTGTATCGATAATACCAGAGATGGCTGGTTCTTCACAAACGGCAAGGGTATTCATGTTAACTGGGAAAAGAATTCTGACTACGGTGCTACCAGATACTACGATGACGCAGGTAATGAGATCCAGCTCAACACCGGTAAGACCATGGTTTGTATCGTAGAAGATGGGGATTCCTTCCTGGTAGACGACCAGAAAATCGGTTCTTCAAATTAATAGAGAGAGTAAAATACCGGAAAGATGAGTATATGATCGTCTTTCCGGTATTTCATTTTCGGACGCACAGAGAAATTTTCCATATGATAAAACAGTAAAATCCGGAAGACAATAATCTTCCGGATTCTACAGAGGCGCAGACCGGATTTGAACCGGTGAATCAGGGTGTTGCAGACCCACGCCTT